>OFMO01000409.1_pt1 | contig 36492 bp, 24 predicted proteins | sample 1541821 | NCBI WGS metagenome assembly OFMO01 (sample SAMN04209253, study PRJEB22552) | human gut metagenome | biome: gut; material: feces | host: Homo sapiens | place: USA: Oklahoma | reverse complement strand
CGGACGTGGTGCTTCACTCCCCGCTATCCCTTGTTCCTTCGTCGCCGGGCACCACATCGCTGGGGCCGTCCGGGGGTTCGACTGGTCGGACGTGGTGCCCCGCGACGATGAAAAGAAAGAATTGACGACGAACTCTCCTTCTTCTCCCTTTCGTCGTCAATTCTAACTATATATGCAAAAAGACGGTCACCCTAGGGCAACCGTCTTTTCTTTTATAATGTTCAGAATTCCTATTTCCAGAAATCCGTATCCTGCTTCAGCTCGATATCTGCAGCCACGAAATGCGGATCCTTTCCTTCCGCCTTCTGCTTCTGGTAATCCCGCAGGCATTTTACCGCGGTTCCGCCCAGCAGCAGGATGGTCGGCATATTCGTGATAACCATCAGGCCCTGCATCATATCTGCGGTGTTCCATACCAGTCCCGCCGAAGCGATGGAACCCACGAATACCAGTGCGGTAGCGAAGAGACGGAATGCCAGCAGCTCGCCCGGCTTGATGTCTCTCTGAATGATGAACCGGATGCATCCTTCACAGTAGGAATAGTTTCCGATCAATGTGGTGAATGCGAACAGGCACATTGCAAATGCGATGAAAATCGGTCCGAATTTTCCAAGTGTGGATGCGGTAGCCGCCTGAACGTATCCCGCTGCATCCGCACTTCCATCCGCACCCAGATAATTCTGCGGAATGATGTTGGTGCTGAGGCACATGAACGCAGTAGCGGTGCAGATCAGCATGGTATCGATGAATACGGACAGCATCTGAACCAGCCCCTGCTTTACCGGGTGGGAAACATCCGCCGTTGCCGCCGCATTCGGTGCGGAACCCATACCGGCCTCATTGGAGTAGAGACCTCTCTTGATTCCGAGCATAATGCAGGATCCCGCAAAACCGCCGAAAATTGCCTGGAAATCAAAGGCATTCTTGAAGATGCCGGCGAACATTGCCGGAATGTTTCCGATATTCAGTACCAGCACAATCAAAGAAATTGCCACATATATAATGCCCATCACCGGAACCAGAACGCCGGTTACCTTTACCAGACGGTGTGCACCGCCGATGACAACGGCACCGAACAGTGCGGCCAGGATGACACCGATGATTGCCGGTGTGCGGTCCCCGTAGAAGCTGAACACCTGGAAGGTGGACTGCAGGTTGAACGCCGCCAGCATGTTATATCCAATCGCATAGGTGAAGATAATCAGTACGGAGAAAATCACGCCCAGCCATCTTGCGTTCAGCGCATCTCTCATGTAGAACGCCGGTCCGCCATAGCTGGAGCCGTCCGCATTCTTCTTTTTGTAGATTTGCGCCAGCGTGGACTCGATGAAAGCAGACGCTCCGCCCAAGAAGGCACTGAGCCACATCCAGAAAATCGCACCGGATCCGCCGCAGATTACCGCCGTTGCCACACCGATAATATTACCGGTACCAACTCGGGATGCAGTGGATACCATCAGCGCCCCGAAGGATGAAATGCCGTTCTCCGTCTTCGGCTTTTCCGTAACCACCCGAAGACACTCCTTGAACATCCGAATCTGAACACCGCCGGTACGAATCGTGAAATACAGTCCGCCCACCAACAGGATCACCGGAAGAATGAATGGCTGGTACAGAAAATTGCTGACCGCCAAAACCACGTTATTAATTGCTTCCATAAAATCATTCTCCTTCACATATAATTTCGAAATAAATTGTAAAAAACAACATGTCCATTTTACATGAATTTTTTTTGTTTGTCTATAATTCTACACAAGAAATTTAAAAATTGTATGAGCAGTATACAATTTCTACCGCAATTTCACCCATTTCCCATAAAAGAAAGATTGAATCCGCCGGGTTTTCCGTTTATCCTATATATGTTGATGGATTTGCGGGAAACCGCATTCTCCGCAATTCAAGAAAGGAAAATCGGCAATTTAATGAAAGAAATCGAACTGAAAGCACAATACGACAGCTTGAAACGATTGGAGCTGGAACAATATCTGAAGGAGCAAGGCTTCCAAGAAGTCCGCTCCTTCACTCAGCAAGACGAATACTTCAACCATCCGGAACGGGATTTTCAGAAGACGGATGAAGCCTTGCGAATTCGCCGGGAACAGCGTAACGATGGAACCTCCCATTGCTGCATCACCTACAAAGGTGCCAATGATTCCCTCATCGGTCAGAGCCGCCGAGAGCTGGAAACCCGGGTGGAAGACGAACACAAAATGCGACAGATTCTGCTGGCCTTGGGTTTTCGCTCCGCTGTGGAGGTGAAGAAGCGCCGGAAAGAATACAAGAAAGAGGACCTTACCGTCTGTCTGGACGAACTGGACGGACTGGGAAATTACATTGAACTCGAGGTTGTTCTTCCGGAAACGGAATCAAAATCTGCCACAGAAAATCGCCTCCGGGAATTTCTTTCTGAGCTGTCATTCATCCGTCCTGTCATCGAGCCTCTAACATACCTAGAACTGGTGATGGGGTTCCGAGAGGGCTCCGCCGCCGAAAATGCCTCTCCGAACGACTAGAAATTATTTACAAAAAAATGCTTTTCAACGGAAATTGTTTTCCATTGTTTTTTTCACAGCCGGGTCAAAAACCCCGGCTGTTCTTTTTTGCTCTTACCTGTTCTTTACAATTTATTAACATTCCGCAAAGTCAGTTTTTTCAACGGATTGGGAATTTTCCACAAGAATTCGAAAAATTGTATACAATCTCGTGAACAACTGATTGTTGATAACTAAAACCTCGGATATCCTTTGATATTCGCCTTTGAGCGTCTTTTTTTCTTTTGTCAAGAAAAGTTTTCCACAGATTTGGAATCCTTTACCTCCGTCATTTTGTTCTTTTCAAAAAGAGGGCGGATTGTTTCGGTTTTGAAACAATCCGCCCATTTTCGATTTGAAAGCGTTTCTAAATTTCAGCTGCAGGAGCCCCATCTTCATTTAGAATCTTCATAAATTCCTCGCCGGTAATGGTCTCCTTCTGATACAGGTACCGTGCCAGCTCATCTAATTTCTCTCGATTTTCCAGCAGAATGCCGGCCGCCTTTTCATGCTGCTGACGCACCAGCGCTACCACCTTCTCGTCGATCTTCTTCTGGGTCTCCGCCGAGCATGCCAGTGAGGCATCTCCGCCCAGGTATTGGTTGGACACCGTCTCCAACGCCACCATATCGAAGTCCGAACTCATTCCGTATCGGGTAATCATGGCACGGGCCATCTTGGTGGCCTGCTCGATATCGTTGGAGGCGCCGGTGGTCACATCCCCGAAGACGATTTCCTCTGCCGCCCTGCCGCCGGTAAAGGTGGCAATTCGGTTCTCCAGCTCCTTCTTTGTCATCAGGTAGTGATTTCCTTCCTCTACCTGCATTGTGTATCCCAGCGCACCGGAGGTTCTCGGAATGATGGTAATCTTCTGAACCGGTGCAGAGTGGCTTTGCTTTGCGGCCACCAAAGCATGACCGATCTCATGGTAGGAGACGGTCCACTTCTCCCGGTCCGTCAGAATGGCATTCTTCTTCTGATATCCGGCGATAACCACTTCAATGCTCTCCTCCAGATCCGCTTCCGTGGCAAAGTGCCGCTTGTCCCGAACCGCCCGAAGCGCCGCTTCGTTTACGATATTGGCCAGCTCCGCACCGGAAGCACCGGAGGCCATCCGAGCGATTTTCTCGTAATCCACATTCGGCTCAACTTTAATCTTCTTGGCGTGAACCCGCAGAATCGCTTCTCGTCCCTTCAGATCCGGAAGTTCCACCGGTACTCTCCGGTCAAACCGTCCCGGTCTCGTCAGTGCCGGATCCAGGGAATCCGGACGGTTGGTCGCCGCCAGAATAATGACGCCGTTGTTTCCTTCGAATCCGTCCATCTCCGTCAGCAGCTGATTCAGGGTCTGCTCCCGCTCATCGTTTCCGCCAACCTGACCGTCTCTCTTTTTACCGATGGTATCGATCTCGTCGATAAAAACAATGCACGGAGCCTTCTCCTTCGCCTGCTTGAACAGATCCCGAACCTTTGAGGCACCCATGCCCACGAACATCTCCACGAATTCCGATCCGGAAATGGAGAAGAAGGGCACATTGGATTCCCCCGCTACGGCTTTTGCCAACATGGTCTTACCGGTTCCCGGAGGGCCCACCAGAAGCACGCCCTTCGGCATAGAGGCACCGATGGTCTTGTATTTATTCGGGTCGTGGAGATAATCCACGATTTCCTGCAGATTCTCTTTGGCCTCATCTTCCCCGGCTACATCGGAGAACTTAATGCCGTTGGTGGACTGCACGTATATCTTCGCATTGGACTTACCCATTCCGAACATCATGGAACCGGCACCGCCGCCGGACTTATCCATCAGGCTCTTCTGCATTCGCTTGCCCAGCCACATGAAGAACAAGATTGGTAAAATCCACGTCAACAGGAAGCTTGCCAGCGGAGACATGGTTTCGTTAATCTCTCCGGAGAACTTGGCGCCGGATTCCGACAGCCGATCGATCAGCTCCGGATCGTTCATCTTTGCGGTTTCGTAGATCTTGTCGTCGTCCTTCAAAGTGAACACGATTTTATTTTCCTGCACCTCCACCTCTTTCACCTGCTTCTTTTCGGTCTGGGAGATAAAGGTGCTGTACTTCACATCTTGAATCTGCATCTTCTGAATATACGGTTTCAGAAAAATATTGATGCACAGAAGTACCATCAATGCACTAATCCAGAAATTAATCACCGGTTTCTTCGGTGTTTTTACCTCGTTCATAATCTACCTCGTTTTCTGTGTGAATTAGCACTCTACGTATGAGACTGATAATAACACATCGATTGCCGTAATTCCACGACTTCACCAACTCTTCATAGGAAAACTACCCAATCGACGAAGAGTAATTTTCCAACAGAAAAAGGAATCCGATTTGCACCGGATTCCCCTTTCCTTATCCACCATTTATTCTTTCATTATATTGCGGCCACTTCATCCTCAATGTTGTCCACATGCGGTCCGGCAGCGGCGATTTCTTTCTTCATGTCCGGATACTTTCTTTCAAAGTTGTCCTGGAACATTTTCGCCAACTCTCTGGCCTGAAGATCGTACGCCTCCTTGTCCTTCCAGGTATCTCTCGGATTCATGATTTCTGCCGGTACATCCGGGCAGCTCTGTGGAATGTCCAGATTAAAGAGGGCGTCGTGAACGTACTCCACATCGTCCAGCTTTCCTTCCAGAGCCGCATGAATCATTGCCCGGGTGTACTTCAGCTTCATTCTGGAACCGGTACCGTACGCACCACCGGTCCAGCCGGTATTCACCAGATATACTTTTGTGCCGTATTTCTCCAGACGCTCGCCCAGCATCTCCGCATAACATTCCGCTCTCAGCGGCATGAACGGTTCCCCGAACAGTGTGGAGAATGTCGGCTGCGGTTCCTTGATGCCACGCTCCGTGCCGGCCACCTTTGCGGTAAAACCGGTGACGAACTGGTACATGGCCGCATTCTTGGACAGTCTGGAAATCGGCGGCAGTACGCCAAAGGAATCCGCCGTAAGGAAGATTACCACCTTCGGGATTCCGCCCTTTCCCGGAATCTCCGCATTATCGATAAAATCAATCGGATATCCCACACGGGTATTCGGCGTCAGCTCCCGGTCGGAAAAATCCGCTTCCCGGGTCTCATGATCCAGAATCACGTTCTCCACCACCGAACCGAATCGAATCGCATGATAGATTTCCGGCTGCTCTTCTTCTTCCAGGTCGATGCACTTCGCGTAGCATCCCCCCTCAATATTGAACACACCGTCGTCGGACCAGCCGTGCTCATCATCCCCGATCAGCTTCCGCGCCGGGTCGGCCGACAGGGTCGTCTTTCCGGTTCCGGACAATCCGAAGAACACCGCCGTCTCCCCGGTCTCCGGATCCATATTGGACGAGCAGTGCATCGGCAGCACGTTGTCTTCCACCGGCAGCACGTAATTCATGATAGAAAATACGGATTTCTTAATCTCTCCCGCATAGCTGGTTCCGGCAATGATGACGAAATGGGCCTCGTAATCGATGATAATCGCCGCTTCCGAATGAATGCCGTACTTCTTCGCATCGCACTTGAACCCCGGCACCGCCAGGATGGTGAAATCCGCCTCGCCGTATTCCTCCAGCTGTTCCTCCGTCGGACGAATCAGCAGGTTGTGGATGAACAGGTTCTGCCACGCTTTCTCGTTGATAACCCGAATTTTTCGGGTGTACTTGCTGTCTGCACCGGCAAAACCATCGAAAACGAAAACTTCTTTCCCGTTCAGATACTCGATCATATCCCCCTTAATCCGGTTAAAAATTCTCCGGTCAATCGGGCGATTGACGCTTCCCCAATGAATCCGATCGTGCACCGCCGGGCTGTCTACAATGTATTTATCGTAAGGAGATCGGCCGGTATACTTTCCCGTTTCCACCGAAAGGGCGCCCGTCGAGGACAGGGTCGCTTCCCCCCGCTCCAGGGATTTCTTCACCAGTCTTGCCGCGCACAAATTGTGGTGCACCTGACTTGCCTGAATACCCAGCTGATCGATTCCGTACATTTCCATAACTCTCTTCTCCTATAAAAAAACCTTATATCTTCCAACCATTTCCGACAATGCGAAGAATTCGCTGTGCCGGCTCACTTGTAAAGTATATGTAAATATTGTATTATAATCAAATACTTATATTTTTATATAAACTATAGTTTTGAAGTTATATAAGGAGAAGTCATGTTTCAGGGAATGGAATACGTATATGAAGTTTATAAACAGAAAAGTTTTTCCAAGGCGGCGGCCAAGCTGTACATCTCTCAGCCTTCGCTGAGCGCCAATGTGAAACGAATTGAGAAGAAGGTGGGCTATCCCCTTTTCGACCGCAGCACCAAGCCCTTGGAGCTCACCGAATGCGGCAAGCAGTATATCCACGCGGTGCATCAGATTATGACCGCCACCACGGAATTCGAAACCTTCATCAATGACTTTGGAGAACTTCGCACCGGCTCCCTGCACTTCGGCGGGAGCAACTTCTTCTCCTCTTGGGTGCTCCCGCCCCTGCTCGCCCGATTCTCCGCCAAGTATCCGGATCTGGAAATCTCCCTGGTGGAAGCGAAATCCCGGGAACTGGTGAAGCTGCTTCAGGACTCTCAGATTGACTTTATCCTGGACAACAAGGAACTGGACTTGAAGGTCTTTGACCGGCACCAGGTGGGCCGGGAAGATCTGGTCCTGGTGGTGCCCAAAAACTTCGCCATCAACGTGGGACTGCGAGACTATCAAATTCCTCAGAAGGCCATTCAGGACGGATCCTTCCGTCAGGAACAATATCCGGCCGTGGATCTCGCTCTGTTCCAAAAGGAGCCCTTCATCCTGCTCCATTCCTTCAACGATACCGGAAACCGCGCCCGGCTCCTCTGCCAGGAATACGGATTTAAACCTCGCGTTGCACTGGAACTGGATCAGCAGCTCACCGCCTACAACGTGGCCGGCTCCGGCCTGGGAATTGCGTTCACCGGAGAACTCCTGATCGGCAGAGCCACCCCGGATCCCAACCTGGTATATTACAAGCTGGCGGGCGAGAATATCACCCGAAATCTATACTTCTATTGGAAGAAGGGCCGGTACCTCACCCAGGCCATGCAGGTCTTCATGGACACCATCGTACGCCACACCCACTTCTAGACACATGAAAAGAGAGTGCATCGCGAAGATGCACTCTCGATTATTTTATCCGATTCGTATTGTCGAAATCCTATTTGCAGGCAGCCAGGATTGCCTTCAGGTATTCCCACGTTCTTGCGGTGGATGGGATGGACAGCTTCTCGTTCGGGGAGTGAACTTCCATCATCTGCGGTCCGATGGATACCACGTCGATGGCACCCCACTTCTCCGCCCACTTTCCGCATTCCAGTCCGGCATGAACCGCACCCACTTCCGGCTTTCTGCCGAAGTGCAGTTCGAAGGTGTCCACGCAGATGTCCAGCAGTGTGGAGTGGTTGTTGAACTCCCATGCGCCGTAATCGCCGGAGAACTCGCACTTGCCGCCGTATGCTTCGGAAACCATCTCTACGCGCTGGCACAGGTTCTTCTTGCGGCTGTCCACGGAAGAACGGATCATCGCACCGGTCTGCATGGTGTCGCCTTCCAGACGGATAAATCCGATGGACATGGATGTCTCTACGATGCCCGGAAGCGCTACGCTCATGTGGTGAACGCCGGTCGGAATCACGAAGAGATACTTCATCAGGTTCATCTGACACTCATCCGAAACGACTTCGGTTTCCATCTCGCCGACTCTCTCCATGGTGATTTTCAGGCCCGGATCCGCGATTTCGTATTCCGACTTCAGCTCTGCCGCAACTTCGCGCATTGCCTTCTCAAATGCGATGCAGTCATCCGGATGTACCAGAACTTCACCGGATACCTTATTGCAAATTGCGTTGGTAACGGCACCGCCGGTGAGGCTAACGATGTTCATTCTTGCTTCTTTCAGGCAGTCCAGGAATACACGGCCGGTCAGGTCGATGGCATTGCCTCTCTCTTTGTCGATATCCATTCCGGAGTGACCGCCCTGCAGTCCGTCCAATGCGTACTTGTAGCAAACGCCGGACTTCGTTACTCTCGGAGTCTCAAATGTTGTAATGCAATCTACCGCACCGGCACAGCCTACGGTGATAACGCCTTCGGACTCGGAATCGATGTTGATAATTCTGCGAGCGGAAATCTTAGAAGGATCCAGGCCTTCTGCGCCCAGCATACCGATTTCTTCATCCACGGTAATCAATACTTCCAATGCCGGGTGGCTCACCTGATCCGAAGTCAGTACAGCCAGTGCCATTGCGATTGCGATACCGTTATCCGCACCCAGGGTCGTTCCTGCTGCGGTTACATAATCTCCGTCTACGTAGATTTCCAGCGGCTGGGTTTCGAAATCGTGTTCGTAACCTTCTGCAACAGCGGCAACCATATCCATGTGGCCCTGCAGCATCACCGGTTCAGCGGTCTCATATCCCGGAGTCGCGCCTTTATAAATAATCACGTTGCCCAGCTCATCCTGGTAGTATTCCAGATTGTTTTTCTTCGCAAAATTCACCAGATATTCGCTGATCTTTGCGTTGAACTTGGACGCACGCGGAACTGCGCTAATCTCATCAAAGTACTGGAATACACTTTTTGGCTCCAGCATACTTACATCACTCATTACCATAATCCTCCTTGTTCCATTTGGAATAAATCATCAACAATATTATACATTTTTTATACAAATAAACAAGTCGATTACTATAATTTTCTAAATAACAATTATTGATTTTCCGATTCGGACTAATCTCGAGGTAAAAGAATGCAGTCGTACCGCACGGCTTTTCCGGAGATGGAGTACCCCGGTTTGCGTCCCGCCAGCCACGGTCCCTTCAGCGGCCGCTTGATGAGGATTTTTCTCGGGCCGGCCGCAATTGCGGCGTTCAGCAGGGTCTCCTCCTCCATGCATGGAGACTCCAGTCGGTGAATCAGCTGGAATTTCTTCTTCACCAGGGCGCTCTTCTGCCGCTCCGGGAACATGGGATCCAGCAGCACCAGGTCCGGAATACCCCCGATGGAATCCTCCGCCCGATTCATTGCCTCGATGCTGTCCCCCACGTGAAGTTCCATGCGAGAAACCGGCTCCCGAAGATCCGGCACCTCCCGGGCCCGCTCCATGGCATCCAGCAGTAAAGCAGCGATGACCGGGTTATACTCAAAGAGGTGTACTCGAAATCCGGCCGCCGCCAGGAGCAGGGAATCCTCCCCCAGCCCGGCGGTGGCGTCGATGGCCACCGGACGCTCTATGCCCTTCATTCGGCCTGCTTTTACCAAAAACTCCCGGTTCAGATTGGAGGGACGAAGCCGCGGAATCATGTGGATGAAATCCCCTCGCACCGACAGCTTTCCCTGAACCAGGGAAAGGCCCCCTTCATCCGCCTGCAGGTGGAGCCGGTCCGGAGACAGCTCGGCAGCATCCGTAACCACCGGGAGCCGCAGCATTTCGGCCCAGCGCTCTCCCGCCGTCGTATATTCTTTGGATGGAATAAACAGTGTTAAATTCATCGTTATAATCCTATTCTAATTATTAAAAACACTTTTCCAGCATGTCCTCGTCCGGCACTTCCTGCGCAGTCGCACTGCCCACCGCGAAATAAACGATTCCGCCCAGCACTAGAGCCGCCACGATTTCGTGGATACCCAGCGGCAGTATTTTTACCCGGTTGAAAAAGACAAACGTAATCAACCCCACGGTAGTGGATGCCAGGCAAGCTTTGCTGTTTCCCTTCCGCCAGTACAGACCGCCGATAATTGGCCAGAAGAACGTGGCCTCCAGACCGCCGAATGCGAAGAGGTTGATCCAAGCGATTACGTCCGGCGGGTTCAGCGCAATCAAGCAGGTAAGAATTCCGATCACCGCCGTAATGCCGAAGCTGATTTTCGGCACGTTGGCCGCCGCTGCCGGATGCGTTTTCATCAGCTCTGAGGAAACGTCCCGAACATCCTCTGCCTCCGGGCACACCTTCCGCTTCACGATGTAATTCAAATACAGATCCTTCAGAATCGTGGCCGAGGAAAGAATCAGCAGGGAATCCACCGTGGACATCACCGCCGCCAAGGGTGCCGCCAGGAAAAATCCCGCGGCCCATCCCGGCATGTATTTCATCACCACGTACGGAATCACCTGATCCGTGCTGGCCAGATTCGCGTTCTCCACCAGGGGATATGCCAGCGTTCCCGCCAAATGCATGCCGATCATCAGGATGCCAATCACCACCGTTCCGTAGATCATCGCCCGGTGCATAGAACGGGTATCCTTGAACCCCATGCAGCGCACCGCCGTCTGCGGAAGCCCCAGCACCGCAATGCCCACCAGCACCCAGTAGGAAATCATGTACCCCGGCCGAAGGACCGCAATGTCCTTCCCGTAGGTGCCCTTCCCCATCAGGTCCCAGCCCGGATTGGACACGTTCAGTTGATTCACGATGTCCTCCATGCCGCCGCATTGGCGAATGATAAAGAACAGCATCAAAAACGTTCCGCATGTCATCACGATTCCTTGCAGGGTATCCGTCAGCACCACCGCCCGGAATCCCCCAAAAGCAGTATATAAAACCACCACCGCGCCGAACAGAAGGAGTCCGGCCCAATAGGGAACGCCCGTCACCGTCTGAATCAAGGTGGCTCCGCCGATAAATTGCCCAATCATCTGGGTGATGAAGAACACCACCAACGCCAGGCCGCAAAGGACCACCACCGCCCCGGATTGATACCGGGCCCTCAGGTAATCTGAAATGGTTACCCCCTGAATCCGCCTGGAAATCAGCGCAAATTTCTTTCCCAGCACGCCCAGCGTCAGGAACGTAGCGCCAATCTGCACCCCGGCAATCCAGGACTGAGACAGGCCGAAGGTGGACGCCAACCCCGGTCCTCCCAGGAAGGAGCTGGCACTGGTATAGGTAGCCACTAAAGTCATGGCCAGGACCAGTCCGCCCATGCCTCGAGATCCCACGAAATAAGAGCTGAGGAAATTTTCCTCCCCCGCCGTCTTTCGGTTGATATAAATTCCGATTCCCAGATTAATCAAAAGGTAGGCACTCAGAATTGCCAGCACGATTAAATGCTTACTCTGCATGATGGGCACCTCCCTCCGATTCTTCATCCAGGTCAAAGTCCACGAAGACTTTGCGTACCAAGAAGATTACTCCCACAACGGCAATTACGAACACCCCCGGAGTGCTGAGCACCCACCACAGGGGGAGCCCCAGTACCCGGACGCTGCAGCCGGACAGGCCGTAGGCGCAGCCCACATTCCACACAAAACAGATCAGAAAGAGGATAATAGTTGCTTTCGCCTCCCGACGGATCTGTTTCTCCTTTTCACTTTTGGACATCTTGTTATTCATTTTTTCTCCTTTCGGTATAGTTTCAACAAAGAATACCATCCGCTGACTATTTTCCCATTATTTCGGCCCGTTGTAAAGAAAAAATAAAATTAGGGAGCAGCCTTTTGGCTGCTCCCGGTGGATTCACGTATGCTATTTTGCTTTCTTCATAACCACGGTGGAGTATGCACCGTTGTACGTCTTTTTGCCGGACTTTACGAAAGCACATACCTTATAGTAGTATTTCTTGTTCTTCTTCAGCTTCTTGTTGGTGAAGGAAGTTGTTTTTGAAGATGCGGTCTTGACGCATTTGTACTTTCCCTTCTTGGAAGTTGCCCGGTACACCTTGTATCCGGATGCTCCCGCCGTCTTCTTCCACGCAACCTTCATGGCTTTTTTCTTCGCGGTCAGCTTCACGCCGGTCACCTTGCTCGGCAGAACCACCAGCGTTTTGGACATGGACAGTCCGGAACCGGCCGCCGGCTTGACGGTTACCTTCGCGACGCCCGGATATTTTGCCTTCAGGATGCCATCCTGGGTGGCGGAAATCACCTTGGTGTTGGAGGACTTGGTGGTCTGAGAGTAGAACAGATTCACATCCATCGTCTCTTCCGCTACCCGGTTGTAGTTCATCACTACGTAATAGTAGGTAGCGCCCTTTGTCAAAGTGTTCTTGTTGTAAAGGTTAGCGTTCTTGTCGCAGAGCAGACCCTTCACGTTCAGGCACTTATCCATCACATGGAGGGTCAGCGTATACTCCCCTTCCGAATAATTGGAGTTCATGCTTCCCTGCGCTGCCGTCGTGTAGAAATCCACGGCAACATAGCAATATCCGGCTTCGTTGCGGAAAACGCCAACCCATCCGGACTTCCACTGATCGTCCAGAAGTAATTTCTTCAAATCCGGATTTAATTTATTGAACCAACTGTCGATAGTCTGTCCCTTATCTTCATCATAGAATCCAATAATACAATCCGGTCCGGCTATTCCGGAAGGACGCATGGCATTGTAGTATACCGAAATCTCTCCCGCACGGGTAATCGCCATACGCTCATAGGTATTATCCTGTACAATTCTGCTTTTTCCGTTCGCTTTCCGGTACTGATTGATCAGATCCATTGCCCGGCTTCCGGCGCTTGGACATATATCTCCCGCAATCTTCACCTGGTACAGGCCGGAATCCGCCACTGCATTTACGGAAGCTTTCGCCTTCCGTGTCTTCCCCACACTTGCTTTTGCGGAGGTGCCCGCGCCGGACTCATTCTCTGCAATCGCGGTTGGCACACTGATCTTTCCGGATGCGGATTGAATTCCGGCGTGTGCATCCGCCGATACCGCCAGAGTACCGAAAAGCATGATTCCTACGGTCGCCAAAAGGACCGCCAGTACATTTCCTTTTTTCATAATATTTTTCCCTTCTTTGAATTATGATATAAGAATTAGCTTTAAATGTCGCTTCTCAGAAAATAATCATCCAATTTCTCTTTTCCGATAAGCGGAACTCTTGGGTGACCGGGCTTCTGCCCCTTTTTCTTTCCTACAAATTTCATGCATCTTAGAAAACGCATAAATCCAAACTGCCCTTCGCTGACCCAGAAGGCCGGTAATCTTTTTCCCTTCATATACACATATATTACCGGATAACCCCCCATCCTATACGACTTCATCTTTACCTTGCAGTATTTAATATCGCAAAGGTTCCAATACTTTCTCCGATTAAAAAATCTCCTGCAAATCGTGTACTCATCGAAACAAATTTCGTACGCATACGGAGTACAGCCCATTGCAAAGACGATGATATTAACAATAAAAACACCGGCGCGCATTGAATTGGTCATCGATTGACCATAATACGTTAAATAAATAATCCAAAAGATGCAACCAACAGGTACCACCGCTTCAATCGGTGTGGTGTCCACATTCGAACGAATTACAACAAAAATTGTTTTTTTCTGGTTTTTTCTACGACTTGATTCATCTCTCCAACAATGGGCTTGTCTCTTTCGCGCAATTCTCCAATTTATAATCGACGCAATTAAGAATACAATTAATACTATTATCATATTTATTATCCTCTTTTTCTATCCATACGATTCATGATTGCCTGTGCTACATTTAATAGAATAGAAGGAATAGCAGCATATGCTATAATCAGGCGACAAGAAGTGTCTCTAAAAAATTTCTATAATTTCGACATCTTTCAAATCGCAAAAATACATACCCAAAAAATACTGCTTTATACCAACCAACAACAGGCTGCACATCAGTTGTATTCCCAAAATATTGATTATTCTCGATTTATTAATTGCACGTTTAAACTTTTTATACTCCGGTTGATTTACCGGATAGTATCGGTCATACCACAAATATAAGAGACTATATAGACAAAATGGATGCTTACTCTCATATTTCTTCAGCCCCTTCCATTTCCCATATTTTCTTAAAAGAAATCGAGCTTCATTTGCTCCACAAACCGATGAACTGAGCACAGAAATTGCGAAACCAATGAACATGTAGTAAACTTCCCAGCTCAGTATTTCTTTCCACAATTCGTAGTTCATTATCGGTTACCGAGAAACAGGACTATCATCCTCGTCCCATTGTTCCAGGATTGGGATGTTTTCTTCGGATATTCGCTGACAAAACAAATCATATCCTTTCACACCACAATACACTTTAAACGCTTTTCGATTTCCTTCTTTGAGATATGCAGCTATTGCCTTTTGGGGTACTTTGTCTTCAACCGTCAGTATACCCTCGAAATGATCAATATCTTGGAAACGCCACTCCTTTTGAATAACAAAGAGTTTTGTCTTACGAATCACATCACCATCCACCTCAAGCTGCTCCATCCCCGGAATTCGCGACGCGCTCATATATATCGCCCCTACCTGCATCAGAATAAACATAATACAATATTTTATTGGGGGATCACTGTTCAATAAGAATGGCAATATTGTACCCACTATAGCACATCCAACCCCTCCGAAACATGCTGCCTTCGATACTCGCATAACAAAATGATTCGCATCATATATATCTTTCGCTTGAAGTCCTTTCATGCAACATATTATAGATAGCACCAGATTAATTAAAGAAATGCATTTTAGTATCATAGTATTCTCCATTCTTCTCCATATTTAAAATATCCAATGTAACTTGCGTCGGAATCCATTTACACGCATAGATTTTTGTTTCTTTATATATTTTCTATGGAACCGATCAATTGTTGTAGATATTTTTTTGCTTGCATATGCCTTTAAAACACGGCAGGTTCGAACCATTCTTTTTACTCTCCGTTTCACTGCATGATAGGCTTTTCTTGCCTTAGTAAATGTCGCTTTTGCGAGTCTTTTTATAGCTTTCTTCGCAGATTTTACCTTAGATTTAACACTTTTCTTTATTGCTCTGATTCTTTTTCCAATTTGTTTTTGAGAAGTCTTCTTCTTTACAACAACACCTCCATGATTCTTTCTTTTAGAACCAACTAGTTTACTCCATTTTCCTTTTGTCATTTTCGAAGTTAACTTGACTGCAGCCCCTGCCGATTTCATAACAGCAGCACCACCTACGGAATCTATCGCTGCATATTCCGCAGATTCCACCACATCATGGTTTGACATTTTTCCTGATTCTGTCATGGTTACAACCATATTTTCCACAGTTCCAACAAAGGCATCCATAGTTATTGATTTAAGCAAAACAATATTTGAAATCGAAGCATAAGCTCCAGTGATAGCTCCACCAGCTGCTCGTGCAGCAACAGACTTCCAATTAATATTCTTTGCGCCTTTACTATACCATTGATCGGCTATTTCAAAAATCGCCCCCATCGATCCACCGATTATTGCACCTGCAACCACGGTTGGCATTTCGCCTTCCTCATCGGTGTATTTCAATGGATTGTTGACACAGTATGCATAAATATTCAGGCTCAGCGGATTATCCACACTTCCTCGAACACTATCCCGGCTCGTAAACCTTCCACTTTCAGAATCATAGAACCTTGTGGACAGATAGTACATTCCGGTACTGGAGTCATACACAGCCCCTGTATACAGAATCTCATTATAGAATGTTCCCTCCACAGAAGGCTCACCGAATACACTGTAGTAACAGGATTGCACTACATCCCCATTATCATCCGTAATGGACATGATGCTTCCACGGATATCTGCGTTATAGACATACGATTTCGTTCCTGTCCGTATCGTCAATATAATGTCACCGTTAATGCCAAAAACATTGGCGGTATGCTTGGAGACAATCTCCTGATTCGACGAATCCATCGTATAGGAACCAATCAGATTTCCGTTGGCGTAGAGGAAATGGGTTGTTTCGCCATTCACACTCCTGGTCACTCTCGTTCCATCTCCATTATATTGATTTTCTGTAACAGTTTCCACTGTCTCGCCATTTTTTCTTGCCCTGGAAACGGACTTTAACATGTTTCCTTCCAAATCATACGCATAAGTAGTTTCTGTACCGGCTTCAGCATTAATTTCAGATACTTGATTGCCGTCTTCATCATACGTATATTTTTTCTGTTTTTCGGATTCTCCTTCTTTCTCTACCCATAGCAATTCATTCAAATCATCGTACCCATAGACATATTTTGTTCCATCATTGGTCTCTGATTTCCGGTTCCCCAGGGCATCATATGTATAGGATGTTTCATGGGTCAACGTTCCGACACCATCGGAATTTTCCCCTTCAATGCGATACTCCTTCAGATTTCGAAGTTCATCCAAGTCGTTATAGGAATACTTTCTGAGAATATGATAACTTCCCTTATCCGTAAGTTCCTCTTCCGCTATGGTTTTCTTTTCGATTCCCCTCAAGATTTCCTCAGATGTAATATTTCCACACACATCATAGGTGTACTTATACTTTTCTTGAAGACCGGTTTTGCTATCCCTTATTTCAATATCCGTTGATTGTCCACGGCGATTGTAACCGAAATTTTTTGTTACAGAATGATTTGCCGATGTGTAATCTTTGACGGATTGCACTCTGTTATCCGCTCGATAGCTGTACTCTCGGGCGGTTCGTTTTTCGCCGTCCGCTGTGTAGGATACTTTTAAAAGCCTGTCATATACTCCATACTCGTATTCCACGTTTTCTATTCCGGTGCTTTCGGGATAGCGAATATTCACCAGATTTCCTTCTATATCGTAGGAATAATGAATCCAGGCAGCATCTGTTTCATTCGCTTTTTCTTTCCCTTCATAAGACTGAACCAGTCTCTTCATTCCATCATATCGATACTGGGCTACTCGCTGAAGTTCTCCATTTGTATAATCTTTTCGCTCCGTCTGCATTCCCAGATAATCGTAAGTATACTCACTGTAATCTCGTGCTTTCCCATCTTGTTTTCGAGTAATCTTCCGAGTTACGTTTCCCATGCTATCATATTCATAGGAAATGGTGCCTTTCGCTTTCTCCTCGGTTAACATATTTCCATTGGCATCATAAGTATACCGGATTTCTATTTTCTTTCCGGTGTTTTTTCCTTTATCTGTAATGCGAACGGTATTTCCGGAAGCATCCTTCTCCTCCTCAGACACCTGATTCAGCGCATTCGTAATCTTCGTAATTGTATTTCCATCTTCCCCCGGAATATCATACGAAGCACGAGTAATAGATATGTCTGAAGCCTCCGATATATCCGAGGTATTTATCGTCTTTGTTGTTCTTCCATTTACATCATATAGATACTCTGCTTTATGCCCCGACGGATTTATCTCTTTGCGAATGTTTCCAAGGGAGTCATACTCATATTTCAATACCGAAGTATCCTCTCGAACAAAATATACTTTTTTCTCTTCATCATATCCCGGTGCGATAATATTCGCCGTATTTTCACCGTACTTATCGTAATTCGCAAGCACCGTAATGCCGGTTCCAATTCCTGCATTTTGTTCTTCATCCTTCCCCAGAGAATACACCTCCGTGATATTTCCGTCTCGGTTATACCGGAAGGATGTTATAATTCCCTTATTAAATGTTTTTACAATGTTTCCTGCCTTATCCTGACAGCTGATGGAAGTGACTACGCCCTCTTCATTCACTTCGGTTGTGACAAGTGCGTTCTTGATTGGCTCATTTCCACTTTCAAAATAGCGGTCGATATCTTCTACCGTGTACACATACTTCCAAGACATGTGCTCTGTATCTTTTCGAACTTCTTTTTTAGTCACTCTGTCCATGCAGTCATACTGATAAGTAGTCACACGACCTTCTCGATCTGTCTCTTTTGTAAGATTTCCATTGGCATCGTATTCTTGGCTTTCGGACACTGAGCTTTTTTCTTTGCACCAGTTTTCAAAAGCCTGAAGCCGTTCAGACGCAGATTTCTTTTCAGAAATGTCCACATCACACTTCTCGAGATAATACAATGTCATAGTTTCACGATTCAACACGTCATAACGATGTTCCGTTACATAATTCTCTCCGTTTCTTTCAAATCGCACCTTTCCATATTCATCATTAATTGTGTCATAGGAAGAAGAGATATCCCCTTCTGAGCTTTCCTTTTCTTGGAGCTCTTCGCCGACAGCGTCATAAGTATACGTTGTTTTCTCACCCTTTGTTCCGTCTTTCAGATACTCTTGTTCTTCCCGAAGTTGACCGTCTGCGTCATATTGGAATGAAATGCTTTCTCCTGTGGTTTCATCTTTTGCTCGCAGAATGTTTCCGTTGTCATCATACGTAAAGCTTTCTTCACTATTCGTTCCATCTTTAGCAATGGTCTGTATTCGGGTTGGATTCCCTGCATTTGCAGCAGACTTGTCGCCGTATTCATATTTCGTAACGTTTCCTTCTTCATCTGTTTCCTGAGTTACGTTTCCCTTTGTGGAGCTAACTTTAGAAGCAATGGTATTGCCATCCGGAATCCGATCATATTGAATCTCACTGGTGGTTTCAGCAGTTCCGTTTTGAATAACCCCCGATTCATCAATCCGGTAGGTACAAGAAGTTCCGGTTGTTTCAATTTCAAGGCCCAAAGAGTACTTGGATTCTACTTCACCGCCTTCAATATCTCGGCTCCAAATAACATTTCCATCTGCATTAAAACGATATTCGGAAGATCCAATTTCTTTCGGCACGTTAAGCAAACTGGCCCGATAGCTGGTTTGTTCCATAGAATCGTAGAGAAGCACATCATTTTCTTCCTCTGATTTCATATATGCAAATTTTTCTCGATCTCCATTTGGATAAGTTACCATTCGGCATCGGCCCGGATTTACCGAATCCATATCGTATTCTATGCTTGATTTGTTTCCATTTGCATCTTGGATTCCCGTTAACAATGTATCACCGAAAGTATATTGATACTTTGTTTCTATTCTCTCTGAATCTTTCGAATCTTTGTTGTACAATATGCTATTTACCAAGACTTTGTCTTCGTTATACTCATACTTCACCGTTTGACCGCCCGGAAGTTCTACACTCTGAATCAGTTCGTTTTCTAATTCTTCTTGACTATCCTTATAGTGAAATATAATTCGGCTCTTTCCGGTTGCCTCCGTTTTCTTCCCGCTGCTTCCTGTGTTCGGATTCTCCACCGACTTCAATTTTCCAACCGAATCGTACTCATAGAACACTTTGTTTCCATTGGAATCCCGAAATTCTTTCAGTTGACTGCTTCCATTGAATACATACGTATCCCCTTCTAAAGTCTCTATCTCGTAGGTTGTTTCTCCATTTTTCTCTATTTTCTTCAAATGGATGTACACACCAATCGGGCTCTGATAATGCGTAATTCCATTCTCCGAATCTGTGGCATTTTCAATAGACCGGAATGTATAGATGGTCCCGGAACCATCTTTGAACAACATGCCCGTTTCATCTCCATATCGGTCATAGGTCGATAACAGAGTCGGCGAAAAACTAAAATCCCAACCATACCCAAATGCTGTCATTCCGGTAGCCATGCTGTTATAGGTTCTTTCCATGGATAAATCCAGGACTTTGCCTTTTACATTGGCATCCGTCTCCTGATACACAAGGTTTCCGGTACTTTGTTCAACATATCCGTCTCCCATACCGATATCTACACTGGAGTAACCCAAATAATCTTTTTTCCCCAGTCTTTTTGCATATTCGTTCATCGCAGGAAGTTTTACCCAGTCTTTATCAAACCCGCTCTTTCGAACATGTTTTCCTTGATTATGCACTGCACGTACACGGTAATACAAGTCTGCATCTCGGATTTTCCGCATTCTTGCCCGGGTGCCCTCATGATCATTCATGTTGTTTTCCGCATCTACCACGGCATAATTGTCACACCAGTAGTGTTCTTTTACCTGACTTTGAACACATTCTGTCTCGTTCTCATCAAAATCCGGTGATGTACTCCTCTCAATTTCATAGCTGACATTCTCCGCATCTTTATCCGTTTCCCAAGTTATTTTCACCTTTGAATTAAGAGATGGAATTGCCGTAACATTCTTCGGTGTATAGTCTCCCATCATGTCGACGATACATTCGTCTCCTTGAGAAAATCTACCAATTAGCTGCCAGCTTCCACTCTCTTCAAGTGACTTCCGGTTACCCTCAGAATCACGGGCAAACAGTTCAATTTTTCCAATATTCGCCTCCTCACTGTTTCTTAGGGTATCCAATAGAATTTCTCTACCCGGTATAATCTCCTGTTCTTTCGCTCCATTGTAAGACAAATAGTAATGGTTTTCCGAATCCTTTTCCACATCCAGGCTCAGTGCCAAAAGTTCCGGCGTATCTGTAATCGACGAAGTATTTTCTTTCTTTGCAGAGGAAAGGAGTTCGTATTTTAGGGTAGTTACACCGTATAGAACACCATCTGTCCTGTTATCATATACGACTAATGAATGCTTGGATCCTTCCGGATAGATTTCTGGATTGCTGCAATCGATTCCATTTGATCCATCCACTTGCTTTCCATCGACATACCAAATTGGATTTTCCGGCACATAGGTTTCTCCTTCCTTTTTCAACAGAAATCTCGTTTTTTCTGCTGAAACGGTCAGCTCATTCTTTCCGGATTTATCAATTTCAAAATCCGCAGGAACTTCCTGCGCATCCTTCTTTTCGACCGTTATAAACCTCGTTTCTTTATTTCCGGCACAGTCTTCTCCTTGAATGCGAAGGGTATACGTCTGATTCGGTGGATATGCAGTTTCGTCACTTAAATCGAGTATTCCAAGATATGGACCTACATTTGTAGCACCATCATTCAGCGTCTCCGTTTTCTGAACTTGAAAAGCCGCTTTGTCCGTCGTTTCCCCGTTTGCTACTGCCAGCGTATATTTCTTCAACCTCTTATCTTTTATGATACCGCGAACAAACAGCATTCCGAATACAACAGTTTTCTCTGTAGGCGAAACCAGTTCGATTTCCGGATCCGTATTATCTATAGTATACGTCAAGGTTCGTTCTTTTCCCGGATTTCCTTTTGCATCCAGACTTCTAACACAAATTGTATATTCTCCATCAGGGAGATCTGTGGTTTGAATCGAAGTAGTCCCTTCTTTTTGTGCTGTTTCTTCTTCCGCAAATGTCTCATAATCGGAATCTGATACGGTTTCACCCTTACTAATAAGGGCATACTGTAAGGCTGAAATTTTCTTAACCGTTGCATCGCCCGATGGATAATTCCATTCTAGATTTAGGTTGCTTTCAGAAGTTCCGATTTCTTTATCCACCGATATTTTCGGTGCTTTTACCGGATTCGAAATGTGAATCACTCGCTGTGCAGTCTCACTTTTGTTTCCCGCCTTGTCGGTAGCAGTAACCTGAATCGTATATTCTCCATCTTCATATTCCGTACTGTTGAAATTAATAATCTCTTTGGATTCAGACAGAACGCGGTCCACGTCCTTTCCAATTAGTCGAACTTCTAAGTTGGAAAGGTCCCCTTGATTCTCCGGCTGATCAGCAATCGTCAAGGCAACCTGGACCATACCTGATACTTCTTCGTCATCTGCTGGCGACACTACTGTGACCTCCGGTTTCTGATTATCCATATTGAGGGATACTGTCTGCTCCCGATAACCGGAATCTTCATCATCTGCATAGAATCTCCAGTGAACCTCATACTCCCCGTCTTCCAGCGATTCGATGTCAAAATCTTTTTCGATACTATAGTGCTTCACTACCTTCAGATACTCTTCATCAGAAAGAATATTTTTCTCCTCGTATCCTGCTACTACCGTTCCATCTTTCTTTGTAATTTCTGCTGTTATTTTTCTAAGGTTTCCATCGTATGTCACCTTCCATGATGTATCCGTATGATGGTTTCCTTTCGAAATCCAAGGATTCTTCTTCAGTGAACTATTAAAGTCCTCCTTTCCGACAAATTCCGGAAGATTCAAAGGCTTCACGGTAAATGTTTCCGACTTTCCTTCCACACTCCGATTTCCGGCTAAATCTTCATTTGTTGCCTTTGCGTACACATCTGTCCCGGACTCCACATTTTTAAAAGTCGCTGTATTATCTGAAGGTGATAAGGATATAGTTTCTCCAATTTTTTCATTGTTGTCCGCATTGTACAAAGTTACTTCAGTTTTCGCAATCCCTGAAGGATAATAAGTCGGATAATCATTTCCCTTCTGCACAGCAACTTCCACTTTCGCGTTTTCTGATGTTGCTTCCATTCGGGAAGATTGAAGTTTCCCCAGTATCGGTGTATCGGGAGACGTACTGTCCACATAAAACAATGCCAGCGTTCCGTCTCCGGTATTCCCCACTTTGTCTTTTCCACGAATAACAACCGCATACTTTCCTTCGGCTAATCCGGAAGTATCCAGCGAATAAGAACCACTTTTTCCGGAACCACTGATATCCTTGTATGCAAACACCTTGCCATTCGCATTGGCTAAAGCATAGGTATTATTCTGCTGACTGTACTTTACTAATTTGACCTGTGCATTGGCAAATACGTTGCTTTCCAGGCCACTCCACTTCACTGTAATGTTCTTGGTTCCCTTTGGTATTGCATTCCGATCCACCGATACGGTTGGCTTGCTTGGAACTGCTGGCGAAGGTACGGTATAATTTACGGTCAGTTTCGGCCGTTTGCTGGCAGTTCCATACCGCCCTCCATAGAATTCACAGAATGTTGCGGAAGAACTGCTCTCCGATGTGGCTCTAAGAAGCATTCCATAATTCTTGTAACTTCCCTTCGCCCATCCCTGCACCAGAGAAGTGACGTTCAATGTATGGCTTGCGGTTCCTCCGGTTAATTTCGCCGTTGCCACCGCTGTTCCGTTATATGAAGGTTGACTGCTGTATTTTATTTTTCCCAAGTCCCAACTTCCGGTAACTCGGTAAACTCCTACCGTAGGATATGGTTTGGTGTTATTCCGCTCATTTAGTTTTAATGTTGCACTAGAAATATATGCTTTGGAAATCTTAGACTGGAGATTCGGGAATTTTACATAAGTTCTGCAAACACCATCTTTGGGTCCATATCCAATGCACATCTTAATAATTCCACTGCTGTAATAATTTGAATTTGCATGTTTGCTGAGTACATATACATCCTTAATTGTTGCAGAATCGTTCAGTGTTATTGTAGGATCTATAGTAACGGGATATACCCTGTTATCATCTTTCAAATAGTCTTCTGATACAGTTAATGTCACTTCATAAATTCCTTTATCAGAATCTATGACCGTATAGTCATACTCGGCATCCTCACTAAATCCTTGGCTCTCACTATCCGAAGCATCTGTCATAAACGGTTCTGACAGCACCCCTTTTACTTTCTTCGTTTCATTATCTCGAATCAGAATTGCACGATGTTCTTTTTCAAGGTACCTTCCTCTGCACTGTAAGATGAACCGGAATTGATTCACTTCCGGTTTCTTCTTTAAAACGATATTTTCTTTCAGCCCGAAATCCGTTGGGAAATATTCATACTGGACTGCAGCATCTCCTCCCGCATACCTAATGCCGGTGGTTTCTTCCTGCGTTTTATAATACAGATTCTCTGTTTTCTCTTGGATTGTTTTATCCATTTCCAAGATTGTGTTCTCTTCCTTTCCAACTGGGTAAAAAGAAACTTTATTTCTCTTTTCCTCTAGTTGTACCGGATTTTCTTTCGTAATAGTCTCTGGGAGAGTGATATCGGCAAAACCATTCTGGTTCCTATATACTGTTTTTCCCTCTTCATCCGTTTTCTTAATGGAGTTGTCAATATCCTCGAGTTCACCATTTTCATCTTGCGTACGCACATCTGCTTGATAGATATCCATACTTCGGGTTCCATCGGGATTCTTGAAAATCGTGTAATCGGTTCCTTTTTCCAAAACTTCGGATTTTGACAAATCGTTTGGAAGAGTTTCGGAAGACTCTTTCGTATCAGTTGCATTCGTATCGCCATAGGCGAACCACTCTGCTGAACTGAACAAAATTTCAAAAGTAAGAATAAAAATTAAAAAAATGAAATAGACTTTAATCTTCTGGAATAGGCATGTGTCATCGTGGAGTCTCCATTCGGGCTTCAGGGGCTATGTCTTTCTACTCCAAGTTTACCATATGTACATATTTCCATACAAGGGCCCGAAATCGATGATTGTCTTTCTTCGTGAAAAAGAAACGGGAGCACCACACATTCGTGTGATACTCCCTGTTATCGCATACTTCCTTAGCGCCGGTGCATTCTGAATTACTTGCCCAGAACCGCTATGGCTTCCTTCCGGTCCTCTGCCTTGAATACTGCCGATCCGGCTACAAGGATGTCGGTACCGACGGACTTCAGCTCTTCGCAGTTCTGAAGATTCACGCCGCCATCCACTTCAATGACGAAATCGTACCCGTTTGCCTTCCGGATTTCATCCAGGCGGCGAATCTTGTCCAGCGCTCTCGGAATGAACTTCTGTCCGCCAAAACCCGGGTTCACAGACATAATCAGAATCATGTCCACTTTATCCAGCACATCCTCCACCATGACAATCGGGGTGGCCGGATTCAGGGCAACGCCGGCCTTCACTCCGGTGCTGTGAATATGCTGAATCGTCCGGTCCAGATGGCGGCAAGCTTCCTGATGAACGGTGATGAATTCCGTGTTCGGTGTCACGAAGTCCTCGATGTATCGGTCCGGATCCTCAATCATCAGATGTACATCATAAGGAATCGTTGCAATCGAATTCAAACTTTTCATCACCCCTGCACCAAAACTGATGTTTGGAACGAAGGCGCCGTCCATAACGTCCACATGGATGTAATCCGCGCCGAATTCACATATTTCCTGTACATCCGCTCCCAGTTTGGAAAAATCTGCCGATAGAATTGATGGTGCTACTTTTGCCATTTCTGAACCTCTTCATACATTTTTAAATAACTGTCGTATCTCGTCCGGCAGATTTCACCCTCTGCCAGGGCTTCCTTCACGCCGCATGCCGGCTCGTTAATGTGCACGCAGTCGCCGTAGCGGCAATGCGCTCCGGGTTCCCGGAATTCCGGAAAGAAGTTTCGAAGCTCTCGGGAATCCATCTCCGGCAAATCCAGAGACGTGAATCCCGGCGTGTCGTACACATAGGTGGCGTGATCCAGTGGAAAAATTTCCACGTGCCGCGTAGTATGCTTTCCCCGGCCGGTCTTCTCGCTGAGGTTTCCGGTCTCCGCATCCGCATCCGCAATCAATGCGTTCAGCAGAGTGGATTTGCCCACGCCGGACGGTCCCGCCAGAGCCACGCTCTGCCCCTCAACGGCCTTGCGAAGGTCGTCCACACCTTCTCTGGTGACGCTGCTGATAGGATATACGGGATACACCTCCCGATACATATCCTCCAGCTCTCGCATCCGCTCTTCCGACGCCAAATCCGCTTTTGTAAAAACAAGAATCGGCTGTATCCCGGTAATCTCACAGTACACCGTCAGCTTGTCCACCGCCAAGGGAATCATCTCCGGCGTTTCTGCCGAAGAAACAATCACTAGCGTATCCAAATTGGATACCGGCGGACGCTTTAGAACATTCCGGCGCGGGAGTACTTTGGTGATAATGCATTCCCCATCTTCCGCACGGATTTCATATTCCACCTCGTCTCCCACATAGATGGTATCTTTCTTTCGGCGCTTCAGATTTCCCCGGGCATTTCCCTGGATGATTTCTTTTCCATCGGAGACGTAATAGAAGCCCCCGATTCCTTTTACTACTTTTCCAATCATATGCTAATCGTCCACCGAATTGCTGCCGTTGTCATCGCTGTCGGTATTCGACGGCTTCTTGTTCGGCTTCTTGTTGTCGTTGGTCTTCGGCGCGCCCTTGCTGACCTCGATATCAATCTTGGTACCCTTGTTCAGCTCAGTATTTGCCGCATACTGCTGCCACATTACGTAGCCGCTGCCGTATGCATTGCTTTCTTCATAGGTTACCTTGCCCACCTTGAAGCCCGCACTTCGAAGCGCCTGCTTCGCCTCAGTCAGGGTTCGTCCGGTAATGGACGGCACGGTGGACTTCTGAACGCCCTTTCCGTCGCTGACCACGATGTTCACCTGAGTGCCGTGGTCGGCTTCTTCGCCACCGCTCGGATCCTGGGAAATGATGGTGCCTTCCGCTTCCGTGGAAGTCTGCTGTTTAATCGTACCCAGCTCGTAATCTGAAGACTTCAGCATCTCTTCCGCTTCGCTCTCGTTATGACCTACCAGATTCGGCACGGTACCTGCCTGCGGTCCCTTGCTCACATGAACGGTAATGGAAGCCCCCTTCTTCGCCTTCGAACCGGACTCCGGATCCTGCTCCGCAATCTGGCCCTTGGAGTAGTCATTGGAATAGACCTCCTTGCCCTCCTTCAGCTTAAAGCCGGCCGCTTCCACTTCCTTCTTGGCTTGTTTTACCGTCATTCCGTAGAGTTCCGGAACTTCCTTTTGTCCGGAGAAAAGGCCGTTGAATCCGGCAACCGCAACGCCCAGGCCCACCGCCAGTACTGCGGCTATCGCAATCAGGATGCGGCGCTTCTTCTGCGCTTTGGTCAGCTTCTTCTTCGGTTTTTTCTTCTTTCGGGATTTCCGGTCGTAGGACTCATCGTCGTCCTCATCCTCGTAATCCTCGTCCTCGTCGGTCTGACCCTTCCGGCTCTGTTCCACCTGTTCGGAAGCTTCGTTAAAAATAGAATTTCCTACCATACGGGTGACGAATTCAATATTGTTCAGCTCTTCGATTAACTCGTCCGCACTGCTGTAGCGGTTCGTCTGGAACTTGCTGGTGGCCTTCAGCACGCACTGCTCCAGTGCCGGCGGAATACCATCCACCAACTGGCTCGGCGGCGTGATTTCTTCATTGATGTGCTTGAGGGCAATGGTTACCGGATTATCTCCGTCGAACGGAACCTGTCCCGTGAGCATCTCGTACATAACGATTCCCAAGGAATAGATATCCGAACGTTCGTCCACGTAATTTCCTCGCGCCTGTTCCGGCGAGAAATAGTGAACCGAACCGATGATTTTGCTTCCGGTGGACATGGTGGCATCGTTCACCGCTTTGGCGATTCCGAAATCCGCCAGCTTCACGATGCCATCCGTCGTAACCATGATATTGTGCGGCTTTACATCGCGGTGAATGATTTTGTTCCGGTGTGCCACCCGAAGTGCCGCTGCCACCTGTTTGGTGATCTCGATGACACGGCGATAATCCATCGGTGCTTCTTTCGCGATAATCTCATTCAGGGTCTGGCCTTCCACCAGCTCCATCACGATGTAGTTGATGTTTCCTTCTCTTCCTACATCGTATACCCCGACGATATTCTGATGAGCCAATCCCGCTGCTGCCTGAGACTCCCGCTTGAAGTTCTCTACAAACGTCGGGTCCTTCGTAAATTCCGGCCGCAGAATCTTGATGGCGATAAATCGGTTCAACAGTTTGTCCTTTGCCTTATACACAACGGCCATGCCGCCGTCTCCGATTTTCTCCAGCAGTTCATAGCGACCCGCCAGCAATCTGTTACTCATAATTGTCCTCCACCATACTTACACAAATAACCGAGATGTTGTCGTTTCCACCGTTTGCATTGGCCCGATCCACCAATTCCTTGGCACAGGCCTTCATATCATCGGTAGAAGTCATCAATTCCAGAATTTCCTCTTCCGATACTTCGTCGTACAGCCCGTCGCTACAGAGCAGTATTCGATCCGTGGGTTCAATATAAATGTTGAAGCAGTCCGGATTGTTGTAGGAATTCGCACCGATGGCTCGGGTGATTACGTTCTTCTTCCGATGGTGCTCCGCCTCACTTCGGGTAATCGCACCCATCATAACCAGATCATTCACATAGGTGTGATCCACCGTAATCTGATGAATTTCCTTTCCGTGAATAAAGTACACCCGGCTATCTCCCACATTCGCGATGTACAGAATCCGGTCTCGAACGTAGGCAAATACCAATGTGGTGGCCATTCCGGCGCACTCCGGAATGGAATGGGCCATCTGCTTAATGGCTTCGTTCACGTAATCCACCGCATCCTCAAAGTACCGAAATATCCGGTCAGATCCTTCCAGCGTTTCAATGGGGTTGTTCTCAAAATATTCGCTCACGATATCCAGCGTCTTGTTGCTGGCAATCTCTCCGGCCCGGTTTCCGCCCACGCCATCCGCCAGCATAAAAACATTATGCCGCGTCAGCACGCGAATCGCATCCTCGTTCTGGGTTCGCTTTTTTCCTTTGTCTGTATAATATCCTATTTCCATTATTTTCCCCGTCAATTTACTCCGGCTTCTCCAGTACGGTATAGAAAAAGCCAGTCTTATTATACGGTAAAATCAGCTTTTTTTCAATAACCCGACTGTCCGGCGTGCGCTTTTGGAATGCCTCCACGACTTTTTCATTCTCTTCTTTATTAATTGTGCAGGTGGAATACATCACTCTTCCGCCCGGTTTTGCATATTTCCACGCGTTTTCCAGAATCCGGCGCTGAATCTTCACCAGACCGGCGTACTCTCCGGTATGATCTCGAAGCTTGATTTCCGGCTTCACCGGGATGGTTCCCAGCCCGGAACACGGCACGTCCGCCACCACCGCATCGTAGCAGCCTTCCAGCTCCGGATAGAATACGGTGGCATCCTTCACTGCGGTCTCCACGGAATGAAGGCCCAGCCGCTCCGCATTTCTCCGAATCAGCTCCGTCCGATGGGGATGAATATCCCAGGCTTCCACTGTGCCGCAGTCCCTCATCCGTTCCGCGATTCCCGTGGTCTTCCCGCCGGGTGCCGCGCACATATCCAGCACCCTAGATCCGGCTTTCGGCGCCAATGCCTGAATCGCCATCTGAGAGGAAATGCCCTGCACCGAATAGTGCCCCTTTCGGAACAAATCGTTCTGAATCAAGGCGCCCCCTTCCGTCAGGATGCCGCTGTCGCACTCCGCCGAAGGCGTCCCCTCAATCTCCAGCTCCCGGAGCTGCTGCAGAAGCGCTTCCCGGTCCTGCTTCAGCGGATTGTTCCGAAGCGCTACGGGCACCGGCCGATTAAAGGCGTCCAGAATTCGGACTCCATCTTCCGATCCGTACTGATCCAGCATCAGCTTCACCAGATTCTCCTGACAGGAATACCGAACGGCCAAAGCGTGTCGGTCGCTTCCGCCCGGCAAATTCATTTTTTTACCGCCCCGAAGATAGCTTCGGAGGACGCCGTTGATAAAACCACGATTGGGTCTGTCCACGGCGCCGGCCAGCTCCACGATTTCGTTGACGCATACCGCATCCGGGATGCTGTCCACTTCGTTCAGGAGAAAAATTCCCATGCGAAGAAGAACCTTCGTCCGGCTTTTCATGCCCCGGAGTCCGTTCCGGCAAAGGCCGGCAATGACGTAATCCAGGGCCATGGAGCGACGAAGGATTTCTTTCACAACATAACGAACAAAGCCGGGAGAACAGTTTTTTCCGTCCTCCAGGGCTTCGTTCATCGCAATATTCGAATAGGCTTCCTGAGAATAAATCTTCCGAAGCGCATTGTAACTCACTCGAAAATCTTGGTTCATCTATCTGTCATTACTTCCGCGGATCAGCAGGATCCGGATAAGAGATGCAACGGCGGTTGCCAGCGCGGCCACGTACGTCATCGCCGCAGCGTGAAGCACTTTGCGGCTTCCGCTGTAATCGAAATCGCTCACCATGCCGATGGAAGTCATCTGCTTCAGCGCCCGATTGCTGGCATTCAGTTCTACCGGCAGTGTTACCAGGTGGAACAGGATTACGAATACAAAGCACAGTGCTCCCAGATTGAACAGCAGGGAGCCGTACCGGCTGGAGGTGGAGAAAATCAATCCCAGCATGATTAGCGGCCAGGAGAAGGTGGACGTCAAGTTCACCAGCGGAACGATTCCGTTCCGGATTCGTACCGGCGCGTAATTGGTGGCATGCTGAATCGCGTGGCCCACCTCATGACAGGCGATGCACATGGCCGCAATGGAATCCGTGTGGTATACCGCCTGAGACAGGTTTACCGAGTTGCTTCTCGGGTCGAAATAGTTATTCAAATCGTCGCCGCCGTTCAGGATGTTGATCGGCACGCCGGACAGCCCATTGGCATCCAGCATCATCCGGGCCGCTTGGGCACCGGTTAGGCGCCGGCTGTTCTCCACTTGAGAATATCTGGAATACGCCCGCTTGATTCTGCCCTGGACAATCATGGTAAAAATCATCGCCGGAATCAGTACAATCATCGAGCTGTAATATCCCATTCCTCCGTAGTACATAGTCTATTCTCCTTTCGTCAGCCGATCTCCCACGGACACGCCCGCGCCCCGCAGAAAATCTCCTGCACTCATTCGTTTCTTTCCCTGCAGCTGGACTTCCAGGATCCGAAGTTTACCCTTGCCACAGTCCACCGTGAAGGATTTTTTGTCCACCGCGGAGATTACACCCCCGTCGTGGGTACCTTCTTCTTCCGACACTTCCGCCCGGAAGAATTTAATCTGCTTCCCGTTAAGGAAACTGTACAGCGCCGGCCACGGGTCGTAGGCCCGAATCTTTCGTTCCTCCGATACCGCATCCCCGCTGAAATCCGTCCGTCCGTCTTCCTTCCGAATCATGGATGCATAGGTATGCTCTTCCTCGTTCTGCGGAGTATAGACGGCCGTTCCGTTCACAATCTCCGGAATGGTCTTCACCAGAAGCTCCGCCCCCAGTACCGACAGTTTGTCCGCCAGTTCATGGATGGTCATGCCTTCGATGTTCATTTCCGCTTTGGAAATCATATCTCCCGTATCCAAGCCTTTGGCCATCTTCATGATGGTCACGCCGGTGGTTTTATCTCCCTGAAGGATGGAGTACTGCATCGGTGCCGCGCCCCGAAGTTTCGGGAGCAGGGATCCGTGCACGTTGATGCAGTCGTACTTCGGTGCATTCAGCACTCGTTCCGGAAGCAGCTGGCCGAAGGCCGCCACCACGATGAAATCCGGTTCCAGGGCTTCCAACTCCTGCATGAATTCCTCATCCTTGCGAATCTGCTGCGGCTGTGCTACCGGAAGTCCATGCTGAAGCGCGCATTCTTTTACCGGGGAGAAGGTCACTTTACCCCGATTGCCTCGGCGGTCCGGCTGGGTGACCACCATCGGAATTTCGTGGCCGCATTCAATCAGCTTTTCCAATGAGGGCACCGCGAACTCCGGCGTTCCCATAAAAACAATCTTCATCTACCGCTCCTCTTCTTCCTGTTCTTTCAGGATTTCCGCATATTCCTCGTTGGTCATCACGTTGTCCGAACGATCGGTATAGAGAATTCCGTCCAGGTGATCGTATTCGTGACAGATGCAGGTGGCCGCAAAACCGTCAAAGACCAGATCCTGCATTTCGCCTTCCGCATCCAGTCCCTGAATCCGAACCTTCTCCGGGCGAACCACGTGTCCGATGTATCCCGGCACGCTGAGGCAGCCTTCCATGGAGTCCTGCTCCCCTTCCTTATCCAGAATTTCCGGATTAATGAACACGTAATTGTGTTCCGGATCCTCCAAGTCCGGACGGCACACGAACATCCGCTTCATGATTCCAATCTGAGGTGCCGCCAGGCCTACGCCGTCGGCTTCGATCATGGTGTCGATCATGTCACGGGTCAGGGTCTGAACGTGCTTCGTCACCTCTTTCACCGGTTTGCATTTCTTTGCGAGGATCTCGTCCCCTTTCTCTACGATTTTACGAATAGCCATTGTTCCTCCTACACGATGCCATACGGATTGACATCAATTTCAATATATATTGTCGACTTCTGCTGAATCATCCGGTCCCGATACCGCATATACATCTGAATGAATCCACTGCGGGATCCTTTCGGCGCTTTAATCAGAAAGGTCACCCGCTTCCGTTCCGTGTTCCCCCGGAGCACTTCCTCCCGAGGCCGGTAAATCATGGATTTATCCGGCAGATTCTGCATATGTTCCAATTTCCCTTTAAAATCCTCCGCATACTCCATCGCGGTCCGATTCCCCGGTCGGTATTTTTCCCCTTCTGTAAAGGATACCGCAATTAAATCGGAATATGGTGGATAATTCATGATATTTCGGTGGAGTAATTCCGACTCATAGAACCCGTCGTAATCCCCCTGAGCGGCAAAAGCAATGGCCTCCGCCTCCGGATTGTAGGTCTGAATCACCACCCGGCTGGATTCCGAACTCCGCCCCGCTCTTCCGGACACCTGGGTCACCAGCTGGTAGGTGCGCTCCGACGCCCGATAATCCGGAATGTTCAGGGAAATGTCCGCATTCACGATGCCCACCAGTCCCACATTCCGAAAATCCAGACCTTTTGCCAGAATCTGAGTGCCGATGAGAATGTTCGTCCGTTGGTGCACAAAATCCGACATGGTGTGGTCGATTTCCTTCTGGTTCTTCGCCGTATCCAGGTCGAACCGCGCCACTTTGTATTCCGGAAACATCTCCTGCACCACTTCCTCCACCTTTTCGGTGCCCACGCCCCCGTACCGAATATGAGGGCTTCCGCATTCCGGACATTTCTTCGGCAGCGGAAATTTCTTCCCGCAGTAGTGACACACCGCCGCATTCTCTCGCTTGTGGTAGGTCAAAGAAATCCCGCAATCATCGCACTGATAGCGGTATCCGCACTCCACGCACTGAATCTGAGGCGCGTATCCCCGCCGGTTCAGGAACAGGATTACCTGCTCCCCCTTCTCCAGGCAGTACCGCATCTCCTCCTGCAGCCGCAGGCTGATCATCTCATTCCGACCCCGGGCCACCTGTCCTCGAATGTCCTCGATTTCCACATCCGGCAGACGGCTTTTCCCTACCCGGTTCTTCAGTTCAATCAGGTGATAAATTCCGACGGATGCACGGTAAAAAGAAACCACGCTGGGCGTCGCGCTTCCGAGCACCACCGTGGCACCGAAAGTTCCCGCTCTCTTATACGCCACGTCCATGGTCTCGTATTTCGGGTTGTGGTCGGATTTGTAGGTGGATTCGTGTTCCTCATCGATGACCACCAATCCCAGATCCGTGACCGGCGCAAAAATCGCCGTCCGGGCACCCAGAATCACCTTGGCCGAACCCTCTCGAATCCGAAGCCAGTTCTCCAGCCGCTTCGAAGTGGTCAGCTTGCTGTGCAGGATGGCCACGTTCTCCGCACCGAAGCGATTCTGAAACCGCTTCTCCATCTGCATGGCCAGAGCGATTTCCGGCACCAGCACGATGGCACTTCTGCCTTGGGCCAGCGCATGCTCCACCGCATGCATGTAAACTTCCGTCTTCCCGCTTCCGGTCACCCCCTTCAGCAGGAACACGTTTTCCTTTCGACGATCCAGGGACTCGTTAATCTGCTTCACCGCAGATTCCTGCTCCTCCGTCAGCTCCCAGGGCTCTTCCCGGAGTGCCGGCGCTTTCACCAGCTTCTCCTTTTCCCTTTTTCCGCCCACGGTGAACATCTTGACCCCGTCAATATACTTGATGCCGTACCGCCGCCGCATCCAGATGGCGGTATCAATCATCTCTTCGGAAAGAGAGCGCCTCTTGTCCACAGATTCGATTTCCCGAATTTTGTTCTCCGGAAGATCGGTTTCCACGCCGGTTTCGAATACGTACGCATCCACCGGCTTCTTTCTGTTACTGAACAGGGCGCTGACTTTATCACCTACCGCCACCGAATCCGGTGCGCGGTAGGTGAAGTAGGTATCTGTTAATTCACTTTTATTATCGATTACAACATTGATGTATTGCATTTCTTACAGTAGGAAAATATTGTGCTCTGCGCACTCCTCAATCATATCTTCCGGCCATACCGATGCCTGTACCTCTCCGATGTGCGCTTTCTGCAAGAAGAACATGCACAGACGGCTCTGACCGATTCCGCCGCCGATGGACAGCGGATACTTTCCGGTGATGACACCCTGATGGAATGGCTGCTCCAGACGGTCTTCCTTTCCGTCAATCTTCAGCTGGCGCTTCATGGATTCCGCATCTACACGGATTCCCATGGAAGAGATCTCAAACGCTCTGTCCAGGACATCGTTCCACACCAAAATATCACCATTCAGTTCCCAATCGTCGTAGTCCGGTGCTCTTCCGTCGTGCTTCTCGCCGGAAGCCAGAACGCCGCCGATTCTCTTGATGAATACGGCACCGTATTCCTTGGTGATCAGGTCCTCCCGCTCCTTCGGGTTCTTGCCCGGATAACGATCTTCCAGATCCTGAGAATCGATGAATGTAATCTCGTTCGGAAGCTCAATCTGAATATCCCGATAGAGACGGTTTACATAGTCGCCCAGGTTCTTCAGTGCGTGATAAATCGTCACCACGGTTTCTTCCAGATATTCTTCATTCCGCTGTTCTCTGGTGATTACCTTCTCCCAGTCCCACTGGTCCACGTAAATGGAGTGGAGGTTGTCCAATTCCTCATCTCTCCGAATGGCGTTCATGTCGGTATAGATGCCGTGACCCGGCTCTACTTCATACTTGTACAAAGCCATTCTCTTCCACTTTGCCAGGGACTGCACGATTTCCACCTGGCGCTCGTTCATGTCCTTAATGGTGAAATCCACCCGGCGTTCCACACCGTTCAGCGTATCGTTGAAGCCCGTTTCCGGGAATACGAACAGCGGCGCGCTCACACGGCGAAGCTGCAGTCCATAGGCCAGCTCCTGCTGGAAGTAATCCTTAATCTTCTTGATGGCTCTCTGAGTCTCCTTCAGACCCAGAATCGGCTCATAGCCTTCCGGAATAATTACGTTACTCATAGTTGTTTTTCTCCTTGTCCCCTTCATACCCCTTTGGCATTAGCGTACCTTGCATAGTCGCATCCGCAGAATCGCTGGCGATACAGACCATACTTCTTTGAAAGTTCCACACTTCTGCCAAAACCGTTCTTCTTCTTAAAATCAATCGGCAGGTAACAGGTGCCCGACTCTGCGGCAAGTTCTTCTCCCGTCTTCGTAAGAAGGTCGTAATTCTTGTGCGGGCTCACCGACATGGTGGATGTCCAATAATCTGCGTTTCTTGCTTTTGCCACACGAGCCGCCTCTTCATATCGGAGCCGGAAGCACTCTTCGCAGCGCCGCCCGCCTTCCGGTTCATCCTTCAGCATCGCCGTTCGCTCCAGATATTTCTCCGGTTCGTACCGTCCCTCCAGATAATGCACCAAAGTCCGGTCCTTGTACTCTTCATTAAAGAGACGAAGGAATTTCTCCAGATTCTCTTTTCGAAGATAATACTCTTCCGAATCCGTGATATTTGGATTATAATAGAACACGGTCACATCGTAGTCGAATGCGGTTCGCTCGACACAGGCTGTAGCACAGGGGCCGCAGCATGTGAGGAGAAGAAGCGTTGGTTTCTCTTCTGGCATGAATCTGTTTCCCTTTCAAATAATAAAAGTAATTATATCACGTTGCCCTTTGTGTAGCAACGATTTTGGAGGAAACATGCAAGGCGGAGAACGATATTTTTCTATAAGCAATTATTTCAAACAAACCTTTAGCGAAAAAACCATCAAGCTCTCTCTGGATGCGGGATTCACCTGCCCCAACCGGGACGGAACCCTGAGTACCGGAGGCTGCGCCTTCTGCTCCTCTTCCGGTTCCGGCGAGTTCGCCTCATCCATCTCAGAGCAGATTGAACTCCTCAGCGAGAAATGGCCCCATGCCCGGCACATCGCCTATTTCCAGAACCACACCAACACCTACGCACCGGTGCCGGTTCTTCGAAAATACTATTACGATGCTCTTTCGGATTCCCGAATCGACGGCATCGCCATCGCCACCCGGCCGGACTGCCTGGGCGAGGACGTGCTGGATCTTCTGGAAGAGATCAACCGGGAACACTTCCTCTGGGTGGAACTGGGCCTTCAGACCATTCACCCCAAAACCTCCGAAGCCATGGGCATCGGTTACTCCCTGGACACTTTCCACGAGGCGATTACCGAACTCCACCGGCGGGGCATCCGAACGGTGGTTCACGTCATCCTAGGGCTTCCGGGGGAAAGCCGGCAGGACATGTTCGATACCGTATCCTACGTGGCCCGGATCCACCCCTTCGGTATCAAGCTTCACATGCTGAACATCGTCCGAGGCTCCCGTCTGTACGACATGATGCCGGACTACGTTCCTTTCCGTTCCATTGAGGAATACTGCGAGCTGGTGGTGGACCTCCTGGAGATCATTCCGGAAGACATCACGGTGCACCGACTCACCGCCG
>OFMO01000402.1_pt1 | contig 36980 bp, 36 predicted proteins | sample 1541821 | NCBI WGS metagenome assembly OFMO01 (sample SAMN04209253, study PRJEB22552) | human gut metagenome | biome: gut; material: feces | host: Homo sapiens | place: USA: Oklahoma | reverse complement strand
TTAAGGCTTCCGAAAAATTGTCCCTCTAATTGGTAGGCATCGAGAAAGGCCAAAAAGTAGCCTGAAAAAGAAATTTGTCAAAAAGTTCTTGGAAAATATAGTCGAAGTGGCTGCTTGGTTAAAATAACGTCGGTCTACAGAGCAATCGATGGAGGGCGAAACATTGCAACAATGGCAGTGCCTGAAGTTGAAAGTGGTTTTGAAAAAAGATGCTCTCAATAGGTAGCCGACGAAAGCGCCCAAAAGGCAACCGTCTTTTCAAAAGTTAACAGAAAAGTCACAAGCAACATAGCTTTTGTACGATTTATGTTTTTCAGTTGAATCGAAAAAGTAAGACAAAATCAAACATGGACAGTTCATGATTTTCGGGAAGAAAATCGCTTTGAAAAAAGATCCCTCTATATACGAGCCCGCGAAAAAGGCCATTTCATAGCATCCAAAGCGATCTTGTAATCAAATTGTAATAATCGTACGGAAGTGAGTCTGAGAAAGAAGCCTTCATATACGAACCCAGTTGAAAGGCCAAAAGTCACCCATAATTTTGAAAGTTAACAAAAAAGTCACAGTTAAAGGCGCTGCATGCGAAGTAGACCCTATTGCTAAGCAGAGAAAACTGGATGGAGTCAAAGTAATAACAACGATTCTTGAAAGAGAGTCGTCTCGAAAAAAGAGCTTTCTATATACGAGCCCACAAAAAGGGCGATTTTGCACCTACGCAGAAGCTTTTGTAACCAAACTGTAACAACTTGGACTGATACGGTTCTGAAAGGAGCTTTTACATATGCAAAATCAGCTGGAGGGCGCAAACATAATCACTTTTTCGTTTACTTTTAGTGTCGATGGTGGTATTCTTAATATGAGGTGTTGTTATCTTATTGCGATCTGTGCATTTTAAACAAAAATATACATGCCATCAAGAAAGGAGGTGCTCAACCATGGCCGATAACAGTAGGGCCATCAATCGCGTATTTACACGCAAGGTAATATCTGACTTACTTGAGAGTGGCAGAAGCGATACGTTCGATTATGTTGTCAAGCGCTATATTGATGATCCAGAGAGCAAAAGTCACGGACAACTTATTAGTGAAATATATGCCCATCTTAATAAGCAGCAACGAAATGAGTATTTTTATATGAATACTCTTCTTAATAAATTGCTTTGTGGAATTCATAATGTGAATACTACATCTGCGTTTTCTCAAGTGAGGATCGGTCACTCTATAGCAGATTTTGTAATGATCAATGGCGAGGGTCGTGTGTATGAGATAAAGTCTGATCTTGATAATTTCGATCGTCTATATGACCAATTAAGAGATTATTTTTGTGCGTTCAGTAAGGTTTCTGTTCTGGCTTCTATCCATGAGTTGGAAAAAATTCACGAGGTTCTAGCGTCATTTGGTGACATGGGAGATGCCGTTGGGATATATGTTCTTTCTGAACGTGGAACGATTTTTAATAAAGAACGAAGTAGGGAACCATCAACATATAATGAACTCCTTAATCATTCCAGTATTTTCAAAATGTTAAGAAAACGAGAATATGAAAATATTATTCGTGTTTATTTTGGTGTTGTTCCGCAAGTAGAGCCGGTGTTTCATTTTAGTGCGTTTCTAGAAAAATTTGAAGAAATACCCATTATTGAAGCACAGAAACTTGCATTTCAAGAAATGAAAAAAAGAAACAAAATTACGGTGGAACAATTTCAAGAGATCCAACCAGAACTGAAGGCAGTGGTTTATTTTTCTGGACTTACAAGTAAGATGCCTGCACTAGACCAATTGCTAAAAACACAATACAGGGGGTAACAGTATGTACTTTCCATATTTTCGCGGAAGACAATATGAATTACTTGCTTTGAAAGAACTAGCATCACAAAAATTAATTTCTTCGTCCGTTATCCCTGTCATTGAACCTGTAAAAAATATTCCGGCACTGAACAATTCTTTGAACGCGTTTTGCTTAGCGTCCTTGCCGATTGGCCTTATTATAAATCCCAGTGTCGGCGATTTAACAAATGATTCGCAAACTATATATAAATTACTGGAAAAATATTCGGCAAATGCCACGGTTGTTCCCTCTATCCTTATAAATAAAAATGCTGAAAAAGGGATATCTGAATTGAACAGCAGAAGAATCAACGCAGAACAGACCCTTGTGCTATTAGACAGCCCAGACTCCTTGGAAACCTATCAGGAACTATTTCACCAGGCACCTAAATATACGCTTTGTCCATATGATCGATATATTCGACGGGTTGTCAAGGAAAATGGTGTCCTTTTCGAAAACAAGTTTAACAAAAAGAACAGGAATGCTGATTATCCAGAAGATGAATTCTTTTCAAATGACCATATAGATTTTAAGGACGATGGATATATAGGGTTTGGCGATTATTCTATTATTGGTGGCGATTATATTGAATCTGGATTTGCGCCCTATGCAGTGGCAATTCATATTGTGTATTTTACGAAAACGAATGCTTTAAGGATAAGACACTTTGTCTCCGATTCCAATGATGATATTTCTGATGTTGCAGGAAAGTTTTATGAAGCCGTAAGTAAACTGTACACATGGTATACTACAGAAGGGCAAGAACGGCAGTTGACTACCGGGCTGCAAACATTGCTGAATCATTATAACAACAAAACATATCCGGGACTTCCGACGCTAAAAAAGTTGTCTATCATGCACCATCTTGAACTTATGGATAAGTACTTAAATGGGAGACTGTAGAAATGAATTGTTGTGCTGAATGTTTTTCCGATAAACAGATTCAAGCGATGATTTCAGCAAGTGGAAAGCGTGGGAATTGTGACTTTTGTAAGAAGACAAATGTTCCTATTTGCGCAGTTGATGAATCCTCGGATGTTTCTGATCTCATTTCAGAGGTACTTAGTGTTTATGAAGAGGCTGAAGATGGAGAGCCGCTTTATTCTGCAGTAGTAGAAAACTGGAATATCTTCAGAAAGGATTTGCCTTCATCATATAATTTGATAGCAGCATTTTGTGCTACGATTTATGGTGATAAAGAAAAAGATTATAATAAGGAAGTCTGTATTCCTAAAAGTTATGCAGCTGAGTACGGAATATTTTCCGGACATACATGGAGTGAGTTTTCAAAGGCAATAAAAGAAAAGAATCGATTTTGTAATGGATATTTTAGAGCGGATCAGCTTGTTTCTTTTTTGAGCTATTCAATCAAAAAATATAGTAGAGGAACGGAGCTGTTCAGAGCTCGTATTTGTGATAAAATCGAGGGCTTTACAAAAGATGAGATGGGACAACCGCCGATTGGAAAACGAAGATCCGGACGCGTGAATCCAGAGGGAATAGGTGTATTATATCTCACATCAGATGAAAAAACAGCATTACGAGAAGTCAGAGCCAGCGCGTTCGATTATGTTACGATAGGAAAATTTAAGCTTCTGAAAGATATAAAGGTAGTAAACATATCAGGTTTAAATTGTATAAGTCCAGCAGTTTATTCTAGCAGTATCGAATCGTTGGCTGCAAACATGAAAATTTTTTCAGACATTGCCAAAGAGATTGCAAAACCGCTTAGGCGAAACGATAGTTCCTTGGAATATTTGCCGACGCAGTTTATTACAGAATTTATAAAGAGCAAAGGATATGCAGGCGTTTCATATACGAGCACAATGGGAACGGGTGGTGTGAATATTGCCGCTTTTGACGAAGCTATGTTCGAATGCATGGCTGTACATGTTGTTGAGGTTAAAGGCATAGAGTATTCTTTTGATAAGGTTAATTTGTAGTCTAGAGACAGGGGACATTGGGAGCGATTTGTTTTTATAAAGTTATAAATAAGCAAAACGCCCAGCAGGCATTTTTAATGCTGGGCGTTTTGCTTATTTGTGAAAATAGCTACAGACAATAAAGAAGCTGCTAATAGGCAGAACAGAAGCCGCCAATTAGAAGATTATACGATTTTGTTTAATCTGTGTGAGATCTACCTTTCTACTTCTCCACCACCCACTGAAACGCTCTTGCGGTACGTAAATTGGCCTCTTTAAAATGTCCGCCGCAGTTCCATTCGAGTGTACAGTCTGTACCGCGCTCTATAAGTTTGCTGTACAGAGTGCAAATGTTATCGTCCACAGCGGCCATCACTGGATTTTTTGTACGTTCTTCCCGGTCACCAAGGTTTAGATAGACGTGCTGCGTCTGAACCGGGTGTTGTTGTTCAAACTCCATCCATCTCGGAAACCATACGGATGGAGATGCAGCGGCGATACCGTAGAACAAATTTGTCTGGGTGGATACCCAAAGTGCAAACAATCCGATCAGCGAGTAGCCACCCAGAATGATTTTGACATCTTCCGGGAGGTTGAACTGACGTTTTAGTGTGGGAACGACTTGTTCTGTCAGAAAGCGTAGTGTGCCCATAGGATTGCCGCCGAAGCCTTGCTTTCCCCACACGGCGGGGGATTTCCACGGAGAAAGTTCGTCGTTCCAGTTCATCACAGGGACAGCGGCAAACAAAAATTGAGAGGTGTCCTGTGCAATAGCAGCCACTTCGCTGCCCATGCTTTGTAGCTCATGCTCATCTGTCATTTGGAGCAGCAGATACTCTGCATTGCCTTCACCGTAAATACGGTAAAATCTGTTTCCGATTTGAATTATCTGTGCGGTCACTGTGACACCTGCCCGAAAATTTTTGATAAGTCCAGTATAGCAATTGCAAAACGCTTTGACAATTCAAAAGAAGATTGTGACAGCAGCAAGCAAGGTCATGCAGTACGTTTTACTATCAACGCGACCGCAGCAAGCAGTGCATTTGTCTATACAAATGCCTATTTTGCGTTGCAAAATGCTTGTTGGGAAATTCCCAAACCCTTTGTGTTCTGCATCCGCTGGATGCAGGCTGCGCGTTTCTGAAAAACGCTCTTTTAGCACTCCGCAGGAGTGCGCAGCCATCACGGAATCGTGATGATAGCAGGGATTGGGGATTGCATCCCAACAAGCAAATAAACACAGCGGAATTTTAATTCTGCGTGCAAATTTGGTCTTTGTGCGCACAAAGGCCCTGCTTGCCAGAATTATAACATCGAACTTTTGATAACGTCCAAAATGGTCTGATCCGCCGGAAGCCACGGAACGGAATCAATGTCATCTTTTGTCAGCCATCGTGCAGCTTCCGCTTCTTTCAGAACAAGATCGCCGGAAACCACTTCACACCAGAAGCAGTCCATGGAAAGATGAAACGCCGGATAATCGTACTCGATTGTCCCAATTAAATCCTCCACGGCGATTTCCGTGTCCAGTTCTTCTTCGATTTCCCGCTTCAGAGCCTGCTGCGGGGTTTCTCCCGGCTCGATTTTGCCGCCCGGAAACTCCCATTGACCCTTGTAGTCGCCATAACCGCGGGCGGTAGCGTAGATTTTGCGCTTTTCCTGCATGGAGTCGCAGATCACAGCAGCCACAACACGAATCGTTTTCATAACGTTCTCCTTTTAACCGACCACCAGTTTATTGGTCTTTTTGAGGAACTTTGCCGGAATCGGACGATCCAGCTTCCATGTAATATTCATTGGGCGGGAGCCTTCATGCGTTACATAGTTCACTGTGCCCAAGTAGGTGTAGGCAGCTGCATCGCCAAAACGGGAGTCTGCCTTGAATTCACGGACAAACAGCAGTACACGGCTTCCCTTCTCCCTGTGGTGAATGTATCGCTGTCCGGTAGCCGAATTTTCTGCGGTCGTGCTCTGGCTTTGCCAGTGGAACAGGCTCTCGTTGATGGAGTAATCTTTGTACATGGTGGTTGGCGAATAATCCTTGTCCGCTTTATTCAAGGTCACAAAGAACACGTCCAGATTCTTGTCCGGCAGCCATTTCACGCCCTCGCGGACAGTAGCAGGTTTCAGAAAGTCCAGCGCCACCAGCAGCTGGTCACGAGTATAAGTGCAGTGCAAATCCAGCGGGCAGTCAAAACCAACATCTACCGGCTCATCGATAAAGTCGATTCGATTATACTGATATTGCAAGAGTGCCTGCAACTCACCCAGCAAAACAGGGCTGTCCGAGAGAGCATATAGGTTATCGAGAACCTCTTCATCATCCCAACGTTCTGCAGCTTTGCCCCATACAGTCACATAGAACATCTGCAGCATTCGCTGTTCTCGCGGCGATAGTGCTGCAAAATCAGTGTCGTCCAACTTGGGCAAAAGGTTCAACAGAAACTGAATCCACCTGCGAGAATCCACAACCGCAAAGCGTGCAAGTGCTTTGGTCATGATTTCTTCCAGCGGCTCAGAGAAATCGGAAGCTGTACCGGCTAAAACACATAACCGGGTAAAACAGATATTTTTGTTTTTAACCTTCTTACTGTAAATCGCACGTGGGTCGAGATGGTAGTAATCGAGAAAATTCCCCAGCGTCAACGGCAGGCCAGTATCCTCTGTGAAGGAGGCTGCCCGTGCCACAAGGCCGGAAGTGCGGTCATAGGATGCGCTAATGTTATCCAGAACATACTTTGCTGCGATTTTTTCCAGCTGAATGTAGCAGCCTTTGGGCGCGGAGAGAAACCCCTCTTTGATTTCCCGGCTTACACTGCGGGTGGTATTGGAAAGCAGTGCTGCAAACTTCTCCTCAAAATTATACTTTTTGTTTGCCTGACCGATAAAATCCAGCACGGTCAGGCATTCTTTGTTTTCGGCCAGACGCAGGCCGCGGCCCAGCTGCTGCAAAAACACGGTCAGCGATTCCGTGGGACGCAGGAACAGCACCGTGTTCACTTCCGGAATGTCCACGCCCTCATTATAAATATCCACAACAAAAATGAAACGAAGCTCCCCAGAAACAAGCCTTTGTTTGGCCGCGTTGCGTTCCTCATCCGGAGAGTTTCCTGTCAATGCCATGGACGGAATGCCACGTGCATTGAAATAATCAGCCATGAACTGGGCATGTTCAATGGAAACGCAAAAGCCCAGACCTTTTACCTCGTTGATGTCTGTCACATATTTCAAAATCGAGTTTACCACAAGGTCGGCACGCCGCTCTGCCACCAAACCGCTGAGGGTGTACAGATTGGACAGTTCGTTTTTGTCGTATCCGCCCGTGCGCCATTTCAGGCTGCTCAAATCTGCCGTGTCGGTCACACCGAAATATTGGAAGGGACAAAGCAGTTTTCGGTCAATGGCTTCCGGCAGACGAATTTCGGCAGCAATGCGCCCACTGAAATAGTCCAGAATGTTCTTTCCGTCCATGCGTTCCGGGGTGGCGGTCAGGCCCAACAGAATTTTTGGCTGATAGTATTCCAGTAGCTTCTGGTAGGTCGGTGCAGCGGCATGATGGAACTCGTCCACAACGATATAATCGTAAAAATCCGCATCTGTTTTCGTGGTGAAATCCTGTGAATTAAAAGTTTGGATGGAGATGAATAGATGGTCGATGCTGTCAGCCTTGTGGCTGCCCACAAACAGCTCGCCGAAATTGGCGTCTTTCAGCACTGCCCGGAAAGTATACAGGCTCTGCTTCAGAATCTCCTCCCGATGCGCCACGAACAACAATCGGCAGGGGTGACCCGGATGCTGTTTGCAGAAACGCTTGTAATCCAGTGCGGAAATCACAGTCTTTCCGGTTCCGGTAGCAGCCACTACAAGGTTGCGGTTGTACCCTCGCACGGTGCGTTCTGCTTCCAGTTTGTCCAGAATCTCCTGCTGGTAAGAATATGGCAGAATGTCCAGCGTATAGATGCCGCTGTTGTCGGTTTCGCTGTACTTTTCATCTTTTAAGGCACGGGTCAGGCGTTCCTTCTGCCCTTCATCATAATATTCAAACTCGTTGGAGTTCCAATAGCTTTCAAACGTAGCTGCAATTTTGTCAATCGTCTCCGGCAAGTCCTTCTTTGTAACTTTCACATTCCATTCCAGACCGCTGGAAATTGCGGCATTGGACAGGTTAGAGGAGCCAACATACGCCGTCGTGAAGCCGGTATCCCGGTAAAACACATAAGTTTTTGCATGGAGCCGGGTACGCTTCGTGTCATAACTGACCTTGATTTTGGTGTTGGTCAGCTGACGCAGTTCTTCGATGGCCTTCACATCTGTAGCCCCCATATAGGAAGTCGTAATGATGCGCAGCTCTCCGCCATTCTGCGTGAACTGACGCAGCTCGTCCATAATAAGCCGCAGACCACTCCATTTGATGAAGGACACCAGCATGTCAATGCGGTCAGCAGACACGATTTCCTTTTTCAACTCGGTGTACATCTGAGGCTCATGAATGGCACCGGTGAACAACGAGCTTTGTGCAATAGAGGTCTCCGGTCGTTCCAGCTCTTTTGCGCTTTTTCCTGTGGCAAGGCGCGGGTCGTTGTCTCGTAAAAGCGCAAGAAGCTGCTCTGCCCGCTGGTCAACGCCCAGCGAAGCAAAGTCAGCTTCCTGTGTGGTGTTCTGGATCGTGTTTACGATCTGATTTGTCAGCTGAATCTGCGCTTCGAGTCCTCCACCGTTGTCCTGTACATTCTCAAGGCCCTTCTGCACCACGTCGGTCAGATACTGCGCCAACACCTTGGCTGCCTCTGCCGTGTCGATGGGCGCAGTGGACTTGCGGGCCTCCGGAATCTCCGAAAGCTCGCTGCTCAGTGCGTTATTGATGACCTGTTCATACAGTCCGGGTTGGAGCATGGCTGCACTTCCTTACAATTTTCTTTTATTATAGCGCTCGTTGAGCGGACATTCAATGACTGGATGATTTTTGTTTTAATCAATTTTTATATATTAGACTGGAAACAGCATGTTGATGGCACTATAATAGAGTTGTTCAAAAAAGAATTCACATTGGAATAGCTTTAAAAAACACTCGTAGGGCAAACAAATAGAATTAGTTCCACAACTTTCGGACATGGCCAATAGTAATATTCGGAAAGGAGTCAAATATAATGAATATCAATCAACTTTTAGATGCAATCTCGCTGCCAAAAAGATATTTTAGTGAATCATTTGTAATTGGAGTAAAGTTTAAAGATGAAATCGAAAGGTATTTTGAACTTCTTGATGAATGCGAAGAAACTGATCTTAATCCAGACGACTCCATTAAATTTCAGCAAAATTTAATGGAGTCGAAAACAGTCGCTTCTGATATTGCTCAAAAGATTATTGCAATTTTTAAAAGTTATGAAGATTCAAATTATAAAGATACTCAAGAGCTTTTTGATGCTATTATGGAGAGCTTGAAGCCAATATTCTTTATAAGTTTTATGAATGGCCGAATAGACATGCAAGTAAAAGAAAAGCATATCAGTACATGTTTGAGGCTATTTGGAAGTTCTAATGGGAAACATTTCTTTAGGATACGAGCTGTTGATGAGCGTAATCAAGCCATTGAAAGCAATCCAGATGAACTGTTTCATATTCCAATGGCTAAGAGAGCATATTCCAGCAATGAAAGATTTAGCTTGGCAGGATTTCCATGCCTATATTTATCAACCATGCTTCCATTAGCGTGGCAAGAATGTAATTACCCGAAAAAATATTATTATTCAGAATATCAGTATCTTTGGGATGTAGATCAAAATGGGAAGATAAATGTCGATAAGGAAGTAAAACTACTTGCGTTATATTCGCCGATTGAATTAAAAACTTGGGGGTATACTGTAAAATATAATCATTTCGAAATATGGAATGAAGTTGTTGGTAGATATTTAAAAATGTATCCATTGATTCTGGCGTGCTCGTTTATTAACCAAAGCGGAAATACACCGTATAAACAAGAATATATCATTCCGCAAATGCTTACGCAGTGGGTAAAGAGAAACTCCGATGTCGTAAAGGGAATAGAATACTTTTCGTGCGTAGATATGGCGTTTGATAATTCTAAATGGTGTGCCAATAATATTGTACTACCTGCATTCGCTCCATATGAAGATGGTGTCAGTCGGATTCTAAAAGAAAAGTTCACATGGACGAGACCTAAATTTTATGAGATCCCTATTATATCTAAGAGCAAGACAGAGGCAGACCGAAAATTTCTCTATGAATTCATGGAAGAAATAAACCAGATATTTCATGTATATCATATGCCAGACGTATTTGTTCATTCTCTTGTAAATATGGAAGAAACAGCAAGCTGTCTGCTGAATCTGATGGCGAATGATAGAATCAATGACATGAGAGAACTTCTTAGAATTTTAGAATTATTGATAACTAGTGTGGAATATATAACTAAACTGGAACTACTGACAGATATTGAAAATAAAATAGCAGAAACGAGGGAGGGAACGCTATCAAGGGACGCAGCTGTTTCCGCTGGCAGAGCATTCAGGAAAATATACGAAAATTTCATAGGTGAAGATAATAGCGTGAAATCAATAGCTAAAAAACATAAAGATCTGCTTTGGAATTTTTATGAAGCACAGCCAGAGTGGGCCGTTTTATATAAAAGTGCAGATGAAATAGATGGATTTAAAGAGCTATTGCAAAGTAATCATCGGATATTTCATCTTTATAAATCAGATGAGGGCCAAGGCACATTTGACCTCTTGAAAAGTGCTGCACAATCTGATAGTGTCCCAATGGATACATTTTGGATTAAAAAGGGAAAAAGTGAAAATTGGATGAGAGAACATATGACCGAAATTAAGACGCCGATCTTAATCGAGTTGAATAATGTTAGTATTTATTCGGACGACAATGTCAAATCGCAACGAATTGTGAGTATTAGATTTGATAAAGACACACTGAACAATCTTCTACAAAATAGTTGAAAAATTATCGAATAGAACGCAGGAAGAGAATCGTTAAGAAAAACATGCGATTAACTCTATCGTAAACATTATGGTGATGCCGTTAAAGGTTACCATAACTTTGTAGGAGGCAGTTGCGGTATCCTACTGGTGAAGAACTTTCCGGAGAAGATTCGGGACTAATCGTAAATAACAAAGCCCACAGGCCGGTGTGTGTATCCGACCTGTGGGCTTGCTATATTTGTTGGCTGATACTTAATATCAGATGTTCTTTTGATTTTCATTCATGATTTTTCTGGCTCGTCCGCGCGTGGTGTCCTCAAAGGTCTCATCTTCGCTGAATCGCAGCCAATAGGGGTCTTCCATCAGGCAGGCGTTGGTGCGCTTGACGATTTCCCAAGCGTTGTAGTCGGGCAGACCCATCAGTTTCAAAATCTCTTTGCAATCCATCCGATTTTTCGGAAAGATTCGTTTCTTTGCCCAAACCACTACATCGACCAATGGAACTTCACGTTTGTCACCGATGAAAAGGTTCAGTGGGAGGTCATACTGTGGCACACCCTCATTTGCGCAAAGAGACTGCCCATCTTCGCTTAGGTGTGCAATTTCTTTTTCATCCATCATCAATTTCAGATAGGCCATTTTATCACCCCATGGCAGCTTTCAGATAGTGCAGACGGTATTTCAGGTATTGACGGATCGCAGATGCTCTTTTTTCGCTCAACAATGCAAGAATAGGCGAAATAGCCTGAATGATTTCTGTATACAGTGTATCTAGATCACGCACAGGTAGCACAGGCTCGTCGACCAGTTTGATCTGCTGGACGTGATGGCTGCGGAACGGTTTCGATTTGTCGAACTGATAACGGAGCTTCGTGTCAGTCAATTCTTCATCCATCGCCCATGCAAGCAGACTGCCGCCATTGTCGTAAATAGGCGGAGCATAATTTTTTCCATCCCGGACGATTACATCAAAATTGTTCTCGTGGCGGTCTTCGTTGCCAATAAAGGCGTCGAACGCCAGCATCTGATAGAGCCACTTCTTGCCATACAATTTTGTCGCATACTGAAATAGTGCCTCCGGTGAAGCGGCCCGACCGCTGGCAAGGAAATGGGCATCAGCCAAGTCTGCAAAATGATATAGTTGTTCATCGTCCGTTGTGAACTTGGGGCAGACGCTGACCACATCGCAGGAATAGGTCTGAATGTCGGGAAAGAGTTTGGCAGGCATCAGAGCGTATTCCACATGAGGCAGATTCAGCACCTGTGCAATCAGTGAGGCCATCACCTCGGAATACGGCTCATACCCAGCGGTTCCGGCCTCTGTGATGGAGTTGCCCTTGACCATGACAAGCTGGTCGTCTACCTGATACCAGCCCTTTGAGAGCATTCCACGGCTCGTCCGTGTTTCACGCTTTTCGACCAACTGGATTTTTGCAGGGACTTCAATTGGGCTCATGGTATCACGCTCCTTTGTTCCCATTATACCATGTTTGGATGGATAGACAAGGTGAACTATGGTCAATAGCAAAAATCAAAATATCAAATTGTTTTTTAAAATTTGAAGTAGAAAGGTTAAATCAAACATGAAATTTCGAGAGAAACATTAAATTTTTCGCTAAACAAGTGAAATGAACGCTCAAAAACATAAAATCAAAACCCCAAAAGTGAAATTTGACGGTTGAACACTGAAAAAAGTTAAAAAGATTTTGATATTCTAAATTCGACTTGAACTGTTTTTTGCATATCGTCCTTGCAAATAGCCCTTGGAGATATTCTCACCCTTCCGGGGAGAAAACTCGGTCAGGGCGTAAATATCGGTCTGCATGGTCTTTTCATCCTTTTCTGCAAACCAAATCTGATCGCGTCGCAGCAACGTCAGGTCGAGAAGTCCGGTATCGTGCGTGGTGAAGATGAGTTGTGCATGGTTTGTATTGATAGCGGCATCCTGCACCATCTCGATCAGATGCCTTGTCAGCAGCGGGTGCATACTGGATTCGATCTCGTCTACTACCAAAACAGAGCCTGCTTCTAGTGCCGCAAGCCACATACCGATGCGAGAGAAGAAACGCTGTGTTCCAACGGATTCTTGCCCCAACGGGAGCCAGAAACCCTTAGAAGTGCCATCTTCGGCATCGAGAGTGTGCAGTGCGGAAATGATAGGCTCTTCCTTGGAGCCTGTGATGCGGATGTCCTTGATACCGAGGTCTGCATACAGCATTTCATGCAGGATACGGCTCTTTTCCGAGCCGCCCTGCCGAATGGCAGACAATGTAGCATCCAGCCGCATTTCGGTTCCCATAAAGCCTGTCAGCTTTTCAAAGAACCACAGATACGCTTTTTCGGTCTGGGGGCAGTTCCACTCGTTCGAGCTGGACAGATAAAGGCGGTTTTCAGCAGTTCGTCCAGCAAGCGTGAACTGCTCTTGAATATTCTCGCGGAACTGATAGCCATTGTTTTCTCTTGAAAAAATCAAGGCCTCCCGGCCATTCGGCCAGTGATAGAGATATTCGGTCAAAACTTTGGACTTGTCAAACGAGAAACCATAGGCATACTTGATGCCGCCATAAAAATAGATGGCTTCAAAGCTGGTCGGCTGTGTGGGCTGGTCAGTGAAAGCAAACGGCTCCTGCGGAAGGGACTCACCTTTCAGCAGCTTGGCATATCGGCCACAGACCATTTCCCGCATGAGCAGGAGAGCATGGAGAACATTGCTCTTCCCGGCTGCATTTGCGCCATACAGTGCCAGCACAGGCACAAGCTGTTTCTTCTCGTCCGGCGAAATCAGGCAATCAGACAGACTTTTATCCGTAGATGCTTTCAAGCTGATAATAGCCGTGTCCTTGATGGAGCGGTGGTTGGTGACTGAAAATTGAAGCAGCATCGCGATTCCTCCCAGATGATTTTCTGAATCTAGTGTACTCTATTCTGGGCAGAAAGTCAAATTATGATTTTGAAATTTGCAAATATTCTGCAAAAATCAAGAATAAAATCCAAAATGTCGGCTTTTGATACCGTTCGGATGCTATCAGGAATCATTCTGCATACACGACTTCCCTCACCACTACCTCTTCAGCCTGCGCTTTCAGCCCATTCATGTGCGCTACCCAAAGAAGCTGTGCGCGTTCTTTGTCCGGCGCGGGGTACTTGTCTAACAGAGTGGTCATCGTGCGTTCCAGCCACGCGCAGGCCGTTTTCTGGACATCCTGCAAATGCGGCCAGAGCGTACCGTTCAGCAACATCTGGTTGTACAGCACAGGGCGCTGATTTTTGAGATAGACCAGCCGCATCCGGCCATATTTGCCCAGCGGTTCGGAATCATCGGTCTGCGGCAGGGTGAGCAGGGGAAGCTGATACTCCTCAACCTGTGCGTAATGGATCTCGGTGCGGACGGTGTTTGTGTTCTTCATGGAAATTCTCCTTTGCATTTTCAACGTGTGTTGTGGCCTTTGTGGAAAACGGTGTTCACTTCTTCCGGCTCTGCGCGGTCAGCCAGTTGCCCTGCGCCTGATAGTAGTGCTCTATCGTAGTGGGTGCGTTCAGGATGGTGGTGCGCAGATAGGCCATGATGTTCTTGATGGGCTGGGTGGTGTTGGACATCACATCGAAGATGTACTCAACGTGCTGGCTGGTCAGCTTGTCCAGCCGCAGCCGGATGGCTTTGGTGGTCTGCGGCTGCTTGCCGACGTACTGGGTCTGCCGAGGACAGCAGTACATCTCCACAATGTTGTCCAGCAGTTCCTCCAGCTTGTCGGGGTCGTACCGCTGGGCAAGGGTGTCGATCTCCAGCCGTTCCCGAAACTCCTCCCGCACCTGTGCTTCCATCTGGTCAAAATCTGCGGATTCATCTGTCTGCCCTGATAGATTAGTACTTTGTCTTTTAGTATTTTGTTTATTAGTATTTTGTTGCGTTGCCTTTTCCAAATTGGGCTCAGCCAAATTTGGAAAATCCAAAAATGGTGAAGAACAAGGTTTCATGCGGCTTTTCGGGCTTTTGGTTGCGGACGGGTCCGACGGCCCGCCTTCCTTGCCGGGAACGGCAGGAGCGTCCTCAACAGGCGATTCATAGACCTGATAATCGTAGTCGATGATCTGCCCTTTGGCATTGCGAACTTTCTGACGGCGGACGTAGCCGTGTTCTTCCAGTTCCAGAACAGCGGTGCGTACACTGTCCAGACCATCCTTGCAACCAACGGTCAGTCCCTTCAGGCTGTAATCCCAATCGTCCGGCAGGGAGAGCATATAGGACAGCAGTCCCTTGGCTTTCAGGGACAGCCTCTTATCCTGCAGGTGGTGGTTGCTCATGACGGTGTAGTTGACGTTTTTATTGACGCGGAATGTTGACATGGCGGCTTCCCTTTCAGCCCAATGCGGGCAAGAGAAAACGCAGCATTTCCCGGCTTTCGGGAAACGCTGCGTTCAGACAGGAAAGCCTGCTGTGAGCTGGCACAGCAACGGCAGCACTGCATATTTCTAACGGACATCTAACACAACTACACCTGAAATGCAGCCGTTGACGCCCCGTGTGAAAAAGGCTTTTTCTAACGTCATTTCGCAAAAAGCGGCTGATTTTCGCCTGCAAATTGCGGTGTGACGTGCCTTTTTGGAGGTTGCAAGAATGCCCTCAGCTGCCAATGACAGCCGCGAGGAACCAGCTTCATCCAACAATTTCAAAGACTCGAAATCTCGTAGGCCCTGCAAGGGGCGCCAGGGTTCAAATCCCTGCTACTCCGCCAAGGTCACAGTTTCTCACGGAACTGTGACTTTTTATTTTATCGAAACAGCTGGATCAAATGTATAGGACCACCTTTCAGAGGCAAGCCCTCCGGCAGTTCCTTCAGGAACTGGGTCTCGGGGACCGTACCGGGTGAATTGCAAGGCTACCTCGAAACAAGCGATTCCGGCTGTCAGAAAAAGCTCCTTGGAAGCGAAGGCTTTCAGGGAGCTTTTTTGCTGCCGGGAGAGCAGCCGGGCGGTTTTACCAGTCAGACGCTTTCCAATAGGCTTGTCAGGGTGGAGGCAAAGGCTTCATCCTGCGCCTTTGTCCGCTTTGGGCTCCCCTTGGGGTGCTTCCCGGCACGAAGGAGCTTTTTGTTTTCGTACCGCCGCAGCATGAGGGCGTCTATGTTGTCGGCGGTGTACTCCAAGCCGTTCTGGTTCAGCACTCTGGCACACCGGGCAAGGCACATACTTGCCAGCCCATAGTCCTGTGTCACGACAATATCTCCCGGCTTTACCCGGTTGACCAGTGCAAAGTCCACACTGTCAGCGCCCTTATCGAATATGAGCGTCTGCGCACCTTCCCGCTCGATTTGGTGGGAAGTGTCACACAGGATAATGACCGGGATGCCGAACTGCTTTGCGATCTGCAAAGTCAGATCGACGACCGGGCAGCCGTCTGCATCGATCAAAAGATTCATCGGCTTTCCTCCATCACCCACCGAAATGCTCTTGCGGTACGCAAATCGGCGTCTTTGAAATGCCCGCCGTTGTTCCATTCAAGGGTGCAGTTCTTGCCGCGCTCTGCAAGTCGGCTGTGCAGGGTGCGGATATTATCCCCCACCACAGCCATGACGGCGTTTTTCGTGTGCTCTTCCTTGTCGCCAAGGCTCAGATAAACGCGCTGTGCCTGTATCGAGTGCTGTTGCTCAAACTCCATCCAGCCCGGAAACCACACAGAGGGCGAGGCGGCGGCGACACCGTAGAACAGATCAGTCTGGGTGGATGCCCACAGAGCAAACAATCCCGCCAGCGAATAGCCGCCCAGAATGATCCGGACATTTTCCGGCAGTGCAAACTGCTTTTTCAGGGTAGGAATCGCCTGTTCTGTCAGAAAGCGTAGTGTGCCCGCCGCATTGCCGCCGAAACTTTCTTTGCCCCACACCGCAGGAGCTTCCCACGGGGAAAGTTCATCGTTCCAGCTTTCCACGGGCACGGCCGCAAACAAAAAGTGGTGCGCACTCTGTGCAATAGCGGTAACCTCGCTTTCCATGCTTTGCAGCTCGTGTTCGCCTGTCATTTGGAGCAGCAGGTATTCCGCATGGGCTTCACCGTAAATGCGGCAGGGTCTATCTCCGAATTTTAAGGGAAAATCAAGGCGATTAAGGGATTCTGCTTTATAGTTCATCGACAAAATACCTCCCATTGATCGGCACGAGAAAAAGGCGTGAGGAGATTGGCTGCTTCCATTATAGCATATTCGGGCGGAGAGACAAGAAGCCCGGATGTGCGGCACGCTCTGCAGGGACTTCCTGCATTTCAGTATGAGAGAATCGACACAAAACCGGTTGACATCCACCGAAAGAAACCCTTACAATGGGAACAGAAACCATGTCGGGCAATGGAACAGGAGAAATTTTGGAATGAACAACACAGAAGCATTTGAGTTCTTGCTGAGCTGGAAGGATGACGTCCTGATGAACTGCCTTTCCGGGCGGCGGGATAAGGCCTTTGATCCGCAGGCCATGCAGAAGGTCCGGGCGGCCTGTGCCGTGCTGGCCGAGGACGGGACCTATCCGTTCGACCTGTCGGTCACAGACCCGGAGATCTACCGTCAGGTCAGCGCCTGGTTCACCGACCTGCTGCGCAAATCCTGAACCGTTCCGACACGAAAAATGCATTTATTTTCCACAAACGCTTGACATCTTGTGCAATCTGCATTATCATAAAGCCATCAAGTGTTTGTTCAGAGAAGCGAGCAGAACAAACAAGAGGGAGCCTGTTCCCTTTTGTTTGCTCTGCTCTTTTTTGTTCCCGCTGCGCAAACGAGCATGCTGTGACAGGCAGAAGATCAGGAGGTTTTTATGCTGGATGTAGCAATCATCGGCTGCGGTGTCGTTGGCGCGGCTGCCGCCTATGAGCTCTCGCATTATCCGCTGCACACTGCAATTTTTGAGGCCGAGAACGATGTGGCCGACTGCACCACAAAGGCCAACAGTGCCATTCTGCACGCTGGGTACGACCCTGAGCCGGGCACCCGGATGGCACGGCTCAATGTGGAGGGCGTTGCACTGGCCAAAGAGATCTGCGCCCGGCTGGATGTGCCGTACCGGCAGTGCGGCAGTCTGGTGCTGGCCCTCAGCCCGGCGGAGCTGCCGCATCTGCAGAAGCTGTACGAAAACGGCCTTGCCAATGGGGTGCCGGGCATCCGGCTGCTGTCGGCAGAGGAAACACGGGCCATGGAGCCCGGTCTTTCGCCGGAGGTGGCCGGAGCGCTGTATGCACCCAGCGCGGCCATCGTCAGCCCGTGGGAATATGCGCTGGCCATGGCGGAGGTGGCGGTGCGCAACGGGGTGGAACTCCACCTCAGCAGCCCGGTCACCGGCATTCAGAAAACCGCGTCCGGCTGGGCGCTGACCACGCCGTCCGGCGTGGTGGAGGCCCGCTACGTTGTCAACGCCGCCGGCATCCGGGCCGATGCCGTGCACGACATGGCCGCTCCGTATCAATTTACCATCCAGCCTACCCGCGGCGAATATTACCTTCTGGACAAATCGGAAGGCACGCGGGTGCAGCATGTCATCTTCCAGTGCCCCAACGAAAACGGCAAGGGCGTGCTGGTGGCACCTACCGTTCACGGCAACCTGATCGTTGGACCCAATGCCGAGCCGGTGGTGGGCGACAACACCGCCTGCACCGCCGCCGGGCTGGCCTTTGTCAGCGCGGCCGCACGCCGCAGCGTGCCGGACATCCGCTTCGGCGAGTCCATCCGCAACTTTGCAGGCGTCCGCGCCAATGTGGACACCGGGGATTTCGTCATCGGCGAGGCGGAAGGTGCACCCGGCTTCATCGACCTGGCCGGTATGAAATCGCCGGGCCTGTCCAGCGCACCGGCCGTTGCCAAAGAGGTGGTCCGCATTCTGGAAGGCCACGGGGATCTGCCTGCGGCCAAAACGGATTACCGGGACGGCCGCACCCGGGTGCGGTTCAAGGAGCTGCCGCCGGAAGAAAAGGCAAAGCTCATTGCCCGGAACCCCGCCTACGGCCGGGTGATCTGCCGCTGCGAGACCATCACCGAGGGCGAGATCCTGGACGCCCTGCACACCGAGATCCCGGCCACCACCATCGACGGCGTCAAGCGCCGCTGCAACGCCGGGATGGGCCGCTGTCAGGGCGGCTTCTGCGGGCCCCGGGTACTGGAGCTCATCAGCCGGACGCGGGGCATCGACCCGCTGGACGTCCTGCAGGACAAGGCAGGCAGCAACGTCTTACTGTGCGAAACCAAGCAGGAGGGAACCAACCATGATTGATCTGGTCATCGTCGGCGGCGGCCCTGCAGGCCTTGCCGCAGCCTACAGCGCATGGCAGCACGGCCTGCGCGATATTCTGATTTTGGAGCGTGACAACGAGCTGGGCGGCATCCTGAACCAGTGCATCCACAACGGCTTTGGGCTGCACCGTTTCGGCGAGCAGCTCACCGGCCCGGAGTACGCCGGGCGCTACATTGAAATGCTGCGCTCCACCGGCGTCCGGGTGGAGTTGGGCACCATGGTGCTGGAGGTCACGCCGGATAAAAAGATCCACTGTGTCAGCAAGGAGAAGGGCTACCAGATCCTCGAAGCAAAGAGCGTCATCCTCTGCATGGGCTGCCGGGAGCGCACCCGCGGGGCCATCGGCATCCCGGGCACCCGCCCGGCCGGCATCTACACCGCCGGTGCCGCCCAGCGCTATGTCAACATGGAGGGCTATCTGGTAGGCAAACGGGTGCTCATTCTGGGCAGCGGCGACATCGGCCTGATCATGGCCCGGCGGATGACGCTGGAAGGGGCCAAGGTGCTGGCCTGCGTGGAGGTCATGCCCTATTCCGGCGGCCTGACCCGCAACATTGTGCAGTGCCTGCAGGATTTTGACATCCCGCTGTACCTGTCCCACACCATCGTGGACATTCAGGGCGATACCCGGGTGGAAAAGGCCATTGTGGCCAAGGTGGACGAGAACCGCCGCCCCATTCCGGGCACCGAGATGGAGTTTGACGTGGACACCATCCTGCTCAGTGTGGGCCTGATCCCGGAAAACGAGCTGACCCGGCAGGCCGGCATCCCGATGGACCCCCACACCAAGGGAGCCGTGGTCTACGAGAACATGGAGACCGGCATTCCCGGCGTGTTTGCCTGCGGCAACGTGGTGCATGTGCACGATCTGGTGGACTTTGTTTCCGGCGAGAGCGACCGGGCCGGAGCCGCAGCCGCCGCCTATGTGCTCCACGGTGAGACCCCGGACGCGGCTGTGCTGCACCTTGTCCCGGGCAATGGCGTGGGCTATACCGTCCCCCAGCGGGTGCGCCCGGCGGACGTGGACAAGGGTGTGGAGATCTCGTTCCGGGTGCGGCAGAATTACGGCCCCAGCCAGATCACCATCACCTGCGGGGAGAAGCAGCTGGCCCGGTTCAAGCGTCAGCGGATGGCACCCGGCGAGATGGAGCACATCACCCTGCCCGGGGTCCTGCTGGCAAAGGCCGACGGCTCGCTGACCGTTGCAGTAGAGGAGGTCGTAGCAAAATGAACAAAAAGCGTGAGATCATTTGTATCTGCTGCCCCCGTGGCTGCCACTTGCAGGTGGACCCGGAAAACGATTATAATGTAACCGGCAATGCCTGCCCCAACGGTGCCGCCTATGGCAAGGAAGAACTGACCCACCCCACCCGTATCCTGACCAGTACGGTGCGGGCCGAGGGCGGGCGCTATCCGCGCTGCCCGGTCAAGACCGCGCAGGCGGTGCCCAAAGAAAAGATCGTGCAGGTCATGGCTGCGCTGGACGGCGTCACGCTGCACGCACCCATCCGCACCGGGCAGGTCGTGCTGACCGACGTCTGCGGCACCGGTGTGGATGTCGTAGCCACACGGGACCTGTAAAACCGCCCCTGAGCGAAACGGAGGTCGTTGAACCATGTCGACAAAGTATGTTCTTGCACTGGACCAGGGAACCACCAGCAGCCGCGCCATCCTGTTTGACAACGAGCAGAACATCATCGCGGTGCAGCAGCGGGAGTTTGAGCAGATCTACCCGCAGCAGGGCTGGGTGGAGCACAACCCCATGGAGATCTGGTCCACCCAGTACGGGGTCATGAACGAGGTGGTGGCCCAGAGCGGCGTGGATGTCCATGACATTGCCGCCATCGGCATCACCAACCAGCGCGAGACCACCATCCTGTGGGAAAAAGCCACCGGCCGCCCCATCTACAATGCCATCGTCTGGCAGTGCCGCCGCACCGCCCCGCTGGTGGACGAGCTGGTGCAGCAGCCCGGCATGACGGAATACATCCGCGAGAATACCGGCCTGATGCCGGATGCCTATTTTTCCGCCACCAAGATCAAGTGGATCCTGGATAACGTGCCCGGCGCGCGGGAGCGGGCCGAGGCGGGCGAGATCCTGTTCGGCACCGTGGACACCTGGCTGGTGTGGAAGCTCACCGGCGGCAAGGTGCATGTGACCGACCGCACCAACGCCAGCCGCACCATGCTCTACAACATCCGCACCCTGGACTGGGATGACACCCTGCTCAAAGCGCTGGACATCCCCCGCTGCATCCTGCCCCGCGTGGCGGATTCCAGTGAGGTCTACGGCACCACCGACCTGTGCGGGGTGCAGGTGCCGGTGGCCGGCATTGCCGGGGACCAGCAGGCTGCACTGTTCGGGCAGGGGTGCTTTGCCAAGGGTGAGGCCAAGAACACCTACGGCACCGGCTGCTTCTTGCTGATGAACACCGGTGACACCATCTGCCGCAGCCAGAACGGCCTGATCTCCACCATCGGCATCAGCCTGAACGGCAAGGTGGAGTATGCCCTGGAGGGCAGCGTCTTTGTGGGCGGTGCCGTCATCCAGTGGGTGCGCGATGGCCTGCGGATGATCCAGGAGAGCCGCGACGCCGAATACTATGCCCAGAAGGTGCCGGACAACGGCGGCATCTACATCGTGCCCGCCTTCACCGGTCTCGGCGCGCCCTATTGGGATATGTACGCCCGCGGTGCCATTGTAGGCATCACCCGCGGCACCACCCAGAACCACATCATCCGGGCGGCGGAGGAGTCCATCGCCTACCAGAGCGCCGACCTTGTGGCCGCCATGGAAAAGGACACCGGTGTGCCCATCACCTCCCTGAAGGTGGACGGCGGTGCTTCCCGCGACCAGTTCCTGATGCAGTTCCAGGCCGACATCCTGAACAAGGACGTTCTGCGCCCGGCCATCCGGGAGACCACCGCTCTGGGCGCTGCCTATCTGGCAGGCCTTGCCACCGGCGTGTGGAAGGACCGGGACGAGATCCGCAGCCTGTGGCACTGCAACATGACCTTTACCCCCGCTATGCCGGAGGCCGAGCGCGCACGGCTGCTGTCCGGCTGGCACAAGGCCGTGGGCCGCAGCAGTGACTGGGCAGAGCATTAAAAGAATTTGTCTGGATTTTGACTACTTCCAACAAAAAATCACGAATTTGTGAATTGTCTGTTGACAAACCGTTGAGAAATGGTATACTGAAAGCATCCCAAGAGAATTGAGATGGGGATGCACTGTGCCACACGACCGCAGTGCGTCCCCATTTTTTGTTCCCATCGCACCCCTTGTCCGCCCGTTCACATCTGTTCCGGGGGCTGGTTCTGGAAGTGCAGCCGCCGGGCATGTCCCTGAAAAAAGAAGGAGGATCCCCATGAAAAGCACCGCAAAGGCCACCGAAAAGCGTTCGCGCACGGTCGTTGTGCTGGCGATCGCTGTGGCGTTGATGCTGCTGGGCAGCATTTTTGCCCAGATGTTCAACACCTCATTCTACAAGGTCAAGGTCTCCCGCATTTCCTTTGATACCGACTCCGGCACCCTTTCGGGCCTGTTATACATGCCCAAGGGCGTGGACGCCTCCAACCCGCACCCCACCATCGTGACCACCCACGGCTACCTGAACAGTGCCGAGATGCAGGACGAGACCGCCATCGAGATGTCCCGCCGCGGCTATGTCGTGCTGGCACTGGATATGTATGACCACGGCCATTCCCACGGGAACGCCGACAATACCGGCGGCTTCTTCAACTTCTGGCCCACTTCGCTGTGGGATGCCGCACAGTACATGTACAGCCAGGACTACGTTGCCAAGGATGCACAGGGCAACGGTCAGATCGCGGTCAGCGGCCACTCCATGGGCGGCTTCTCCTCCGAGATGGCCATCTATCTGGATGAGCAGAACTACGCTGCCGCCGGTTACCGCATCATCAAGGCCGGTTTGAGCATGGGTGCCGATTACTCCTGGACCTCCTACCTGAGCCTGGACGAAGAGGCTGCAGTTGCCACCTTCGGCGGACGCACCATCGGCAAGATCTGCGGCCAGTACGACGAGTTCTTCTTTGCGGCCGACGAGCCTCCCACGAAGAGCGGCACCGTCTACCACAAGGACTATGTTGCCACCACCGCTGGCAAGACCCTGCTGGAGCAGGAAGCTCCGCAGGCTGACACCTGGTACACCGGCTCGGATGGCGGCCAGCGCATCATTTACCAGCCGCGTGAGATCCACCCCTGGAACCACTTCTCCAAGGCTTCCACCAAGGATGCCATCGAGTTCTACGCCACTGCATTTGCCGACCAGTCCGGTCTGGTGCAGAACATTGCTTCCACCAGCCAGATCTGGTACTGGAAAGAAGTCTTTGAGCTGGTCGCTCTGGTGGGCTTCCTGCTCATGCTGGCACCTCTTGCCCTGCTGCTGATGAAGCTGCCCTTCCTGTCCAATGCAAAGCAGGCCGTCGCAGCACCCACCCCGGCCGTCGGCACCCTGTCCGGCAAGCTTGGCACGATCAGCCTGTTCGTGGTGGGTATGCTGATCCCGGCCATCATCTTCCCCGCCGTGTACGACGGCAGTCTGACCGCAGAGCCCATCCGCTGGATGCGCTACGCCAGTGACATTGCCCTGCTCCTGTCGGTAGTGGGCATCGTTCTGGCAGCCCGCAGCACCGAGGACGACCGCAAGACCTGGCTGTCCGGCTCGGTGTGCGTCCTGATCGCTTCCATCGTCCTGCGTGTGCTGGTGACCAAGAACATCTTCGAGACCAATGCCACCTGGCAGGGCCCCACCGTCAACAGCATCGTGACCTGGGCTCTTATCTGCGCCTGCATCTCCATCGTGACCATGGTCTGCGTCTACCTGTTCGGCGGCCGCAAGCAGAAGGGTATCACGCTGGAACAGTACGGCATTGCCGCAAAGCCGGTGTCTGTGGCTGCAGCCTTCTGCGTGGCACTGCTGGTGAGCGTGATCGCCTACGCCTGCCTGTTTGCCGTGGATGCCATCTTCAAGACCGACTTCCGCATCTGGACCTTCGCCTTCAAGACCTTTGAAGCCAGCGCCATCCCGGCGGCGGTCAAGTATATGCCGTTCTTCTTTGTGTACTACTTTGTCAGCGGTGCCGCCGCCATCTCCAACACCAGCAGCGAAAAGCTGCAGGGCGGCTGGGGCTACCTGCTGGCTGCTCTGACCAACATGGGCGGCATCCTCCTCTGGCTGGTGCTGCAGTACGGCACCCTGTTCCGTACCGGCGTTGCCTTCTACCCGGGACAGGCCCTTGGCGGCATCCTGCTGTTTGCGCTGGTGCCCTCGCTGGCCATTGCATCCTGCCTGGCCAAGTACCTGTACAAAAAGACCGGCAGCGTGTACGTTGCGGCCTTCCTGAATACCATCCTGATGACCATGATGACCGTGGCCAACACCGCGATCTATTTCCAGGCATAAGCACAACCGCAGACTGGGGCTGCACTTTACAGTGCGGCCCCTTTGTGCGATAATGAGAACCATCTGAGAGAAAAGGAGTCCTGCCCGATGCATCCACTTGCTGAAACTCTGCTGGACGAGCCGGTGATCGCAGCCGTCAAGACGGATGACGCTCTGACGGCTGCCCTGGCCTCGCCCTGCAGCACGGTCTTTCTGCTGGCGAGCACCCTGCTCAATGTGGGGGAGCTGGTCCGGCGCATCCACGCGGCCGGAAAGCTGGCCGTCGTGCACATCGACCTTGTGGACGGCCTTTCGGCGCGGGAAGTTGCCGTGAATTCCCTCATTGCGCTGTGCCACCCGGACGGTATCATTTCCACCCACCCGTCCCTGATCCGGCGGGCGCGCCATCAGGGCCTGCTGACCATCCAGCGGGCGTTCATCCTGGACTCCCTTTCCCTGAACAACCTTTCCGGCCAGCTGGAACAAGGCAAGCCGGACTTTGTGGAGATCCTGCCCGGCATCATGCCCCGGGTCATCACCGAGATCAGTACCCGCACCCGGGTGCCGGTGATCGCGGGCGGTCTGCTGCGGGACAAGGCCGACGTCATGGCCGCCATGCGGGCCGGTGCCTCGGCGGTGTCCACCTCTGCCCCGGAGCTGTGGGACATCTGAACCCCGGAAAACACAAAAATGCCTGACCGCTGTCGTTGGCGGTCAGGCATTTTTTATGGAAAGCAGCAGCGTTACGGGTGGCTCTTCTTGACAAGATCTTTGGTGTACAGGGCGCGGGTGGCGTTGAGCACGGCAATGACCATGACGCCCACGTCGGCAAAGATGGCTGTCCACATGCTGGCCATACCGATGGCACCCAGCAGCAGGCAGGCAAACTTGACCGCCAGCGCGAACACGATGTTCTCGTACACGATGCGCAGGGTGCGGCGGGCGATGCGCATGGCCAGTGCGATCTTGGCCGGGTCATCGTCCATCAGCACCACGTCGGCGGCTTCAATGGCGGCGTCGGAGCCCAGGGCACCCATGGCGATGCCCACATCGGCGCGGGACAACACCGGGGCGTCGTTGATGCCGTCGCCCACAAAGGCCAGATTCTCCTTGGACTTCTTGGCGGCGATGAGTGTTTCGATCTGGTCCACCTTGTCGCCGGGCAGCAGACCGGCGTGGTATTCGTCCAGACCCAGCTGGGCAGAAACGGCCTTGGCCACCGGCTCGGCGTCGCCGGTGAGCATGACGGTCTTGCGCACTCCGGCGGCCTTCAGGGCCCGGATGGCCTCGGCACTGTGGGGTTTGACCACGTCGGCGATGAGCAGGCAACCGGCGTATCTGCCGTCGATGGCAATGTGCACGACGGTGCCGGTCTCGCTCACGGCGGGGGCAGAAAGGCCCAGCCGCTCCATCAGACGGGCGTTGCCGGCGGCAACGGGCTTGCCGTCCACCTTGGCGGTCACGCCGTGGCCGCCAAGCTCCTCCACGTCGGTGACGCGGGCGGTGTCGATCTCCTTGCCGTAGGCGGCCTTGATGCTCAGGGAGATGGGGTGCTTGGACCAGCTCTCGGCCAGGGCGGCGGCCTCCACCAGCTGTTCGTCGGTGATGCCGTCGGCCGGGTGGACGCCGGTGACCTTGAAGGTGCCCTGGGTCAGGGTGCCGGTCTTATCAAACACCACGATGCCGGTGCGGGCCAGCTCCTCCAGATAGGTGGAGCCCTTGACCAGGATACCGCAGGCGGAAGCACCGCCGATGCCGCCGAAGAAGCTCAGCGGAATGCTGATGACCAGTGCGCAGGGGCAGCTGATGACCAGGAAGGTCAAAGCGCGGTAGATCCAGTCCCCAAAGCGGGCAGGCTGGCCCATCAGCAGCAGCACGATGGGCGGCAGGAAGGCCAGCGCCAGCGCACCGTAGCAGACAGCCGGGGTGTATACCCGGGCAAAGCGGGTGATGAAGTTTTCGGCACGGGCCTTTTTCATGCTGGAATTTTCCACCAGATCGAGAATTTTCGAGACGGTGGACTCGCCGAATTCCTTGGAGGTCCTGACTTTCAGCAGGCCGGTCATGTTCACGCAGCCGCTGATGACCTCGTCTCCGGTCTGGACGTCGCGGGGCAGGCTCTCACCGGTCAGGGCGGCGGTGTTCAGGGCGGAGGTGCCCTCTACGATCACACCGTCAATGGGCACCCGCTCGCCGGGCTGCACCACGATCACGGTGCCGACCTCCACGTCATCGGGGTCCACCTGCTCCAGCTTGCCGTCCTCGTCCTCCACGTTGGCGTAGTCCGGGCGGATGTCCATCAGGCTGGAAATGCTCTGGCGGCTCTTGCCCACGGCCACGCTCTGGAACAGCTCGCCGATCTGGTAAAAGAGGATAACGGCGCAGCCTTCCACATAGTCGCCCAGGGCAAAGGCACCCACGGTAGCCACCGCCATCAGGAAGCACTCGTCAAAGGGCTGGCGGTTCTTGACGCCCTTGATGGCCTTGCGCAGCACGTCCTTGCCCACCACAAAGTACGGGATGAGGTAGAGCAGCAGCTCCACCGGGGTGGGAAGTGCCGGCAGCACACGGAGCAGCAGCTTGAGCAGGATCACAAGGGCCAGCGCGATCAGGATCTGCTGCAGGCTCTTTTTTTGCTTTTTGGTCATACAAAACGCTCCTTTTGTCAGATTGCGGCGGTTCTGAGAAAAAACGGGAAAACGCAGTGGAATTCAACAGGTTTTCCCCACAAAAATGGCTTTTCCACCCTTTCCCCCGTGTTTTCCACGGAATTTTCCCGCAGAAAACTTGCTTTTCCACGTTTCTTTTTGGAGTTTTCCGCGAAGGGTGTTGAAAAGTGCGTGGAAAGTGTTGAAAACTGCCCGTTTTTTCCACGAAAAAGAGGAGTTTTCCGCTGCCCGGCGGCAGAGGAAAGAAAAGCTCTCCCACAGGGGGAGAGCTGCCGCCCGGCAGCGATGCCGGGAACCGGACCGGAAGAGGTCAGATGTCAAAGATCTCGCAGTCGTCCTCCACCTTCTTGCAGGCGGACAGCACATTCTCCATGGTGGCGTGGGGGTCGGCACCCTCGGCAAACTCCACCTTCATCTTCTGGGTCATGAAACTGACAGTCGCCTTTTCCACACCGGCAACGGTGTTGGCAGCGTCCTCCATCTTCTGGGCGCAGTTTGCGCAGTCCACTTCGATCTTGTAGGTCTTTTTCATCGTAGATACCAGCCTTTCTGTTTTTGTGCGGGCCGCGGCCCGGAAAATCATTCTTCGATATGGTCCATCCCCAGAGAGAGGATGCTGCGCACATGGTCGTCGTCCAGTGCGTAATACACGGTCTTGCCCTCCCGCCGGAAGCGTACCAGCTTGGAATCCTTGAGCACCCGCAGCTGGTGGCTCACGGCCGACTGGCTCAGCTGCACGGCGTTGGCAATGTCCTGCACGCACAGCTCATTGTCGTGCAGGGCGTACAGGATCTTGATGCGGGTGGAGTCGCCGAACACCCGGAACAGGTCGGCCAGCTCGTACAGCACTTCGTCATCCGGCATGTCCAGCTCTTCCGGCTGCACGAGGGGTTCGTTCTGCTGTGCCATGGAAGCATCTCCTTTCGGGATGAAATCATATGAATGTCTGTTCATGTGTTCATGATATCACGCACATGCCTGCCTGTCAAGCCCTTTGCAGAAGAATTTTGACATTCCCGCTGCATTGATGAAAAAACACCGCAAAACGCCAAAAAGATGCAAATTGAAAAAAGAAAACCCGGCCCGCTGGAAAGCGGACCGGGAGCGGACGGGTGGCGGAGCGGCTCAACGCTTCTTCCCGGCTGCTGCCCAGGGGGCGTACATAAGCACAAGGGCCAGCGCGATGGCGGGCAGAAAGCCCAGAATGTAGAATTTTTCGCCAAACCACGCAGTAAAGGTGCTGGTGATGACGTTGCCATAGGGGTTATTCAAAAAGTAAAAGTTGGTGTGCAGGGGTTTGTTAAGAAAATAGATGGGCAGGGCCGAGCCGAACAAAAAGGCCAGCACCTGCGGCACCCGGCGCACGCTGGGGCGGTATCCGCCCGCCACCAGCAGCACAGGGTAGAGCACCAGCAGGGCGTGGATGCTGACCGAGTGCAGGTTGATGAGGGTGAACCACCCGGGCACATCCCGCCAGCTGGGGCACAGCAGAGCCAGTGCCGCGCCGGGGATGCACAGGGCGTACAGCTCCTCCTTGCACCAGCTGCGGTCGGTGAGGGTGTTGTACAGGCAGACGAACACGTTGATGCTGCACAGGTGCAGCGGCAGATAGCTCCAGTTCCACTGGCCGGTGCAGGCCATGCCCAGCAGCAGGGCGGCCTCGTCGGCCAGCAGGGCCGCCGTGACCCCCACCAGAATGTGCCGCCGGGTGCGCGGCGTGCTGCGGCGGTACCACCACACCATGCCCAGAAGAAACAAAGCCGACAGCGCCAGCTCTATGAGATGGACAGTACCGAACAGCGGGTAGCACTCATAGCCCGCACCGTATTCGGCGGCGGTGATGTCATAGGATTTCCAGAAGTCAGACATGGAACGTCCCCTCCCTTTTTGACCCTATCATAGCACAGCGGGCAGGAAACAGAAAAGGTATTTTTTACAAAATGCGCCAAAGTGGGTGCATTCTTTGCCAAGCTGTGGTATCTTATAAAACGTATAGAATCGAGATCTGCGTACAGACGCACAGGAGGGAATTTTTATGACATTGGAAACCGGTATCCGCGGCGAGCAGAGCGTGCCCGTCACTGCTGAAAACACCGCAAAAACCATGGGCAGCGGCACGCTGGACGTGTTTGCCACCCCGGCCCTGGTGGCCCTGGCCGAAAAGACCTGTTGGATGAGCGTGGCCCCGGCTCTGGCCGAGGGCGACGGCACCGTGGGCACAAAGCTGGAACTGGAGCACACTGCTCCCACCCCCGTGGGCATGACTGTGACCTGCGAGAGCGAGCTGGTGGCTGTGGAAGGCCGCAAGCTCACCTTTAAAGTGAGCCTGCACGACGAAAAAGGCCCGGTGGGCGGCGGCACCCACGAGCGCTTTGTGATCCACAACGACAAGTTTGCGGCCAAGGCGGAGGCAAAGAAGAACTGAAAAAGGCTTCCCCCAAGGGGGAAGCCTAAGGCTCCCTCTTTGACGGAGGGAGTTCTTCCGGCTCCAGCCGCAGCGGCGGCGGGTCCTCGGCCAGCAGCTGCTGTTCGGCGTGGGCCTGTGCGTCCTGCAGCAGCTGTACGGCCTGCACGCTGGCGCGGAACAGCTCAAAATACATCGCTTTGTAATCCGGCACGGCCCCACTCCCCTTTTGCATTCCGTGGGGATAGTCTGCCCCGCAGCACGGGGCCTGATACGCTGCCGGAACGAATCGCCTGAAACGAAAAGGAATCATTATGAAAAACAAGAATCTGTCCTGGGCAGCGGCACTGTTCGTGTTTGCCCTGCTGCTGTGGTGCACGGCAGCCACTCCCGGCAAGATCGCCGACCCGTCTACCTACACCTGTGCGGTGTACAGCACCTTCTTCTCGCTGCTGCCGCCGGTCATCGCCATTGTGCTGGCCCTGAACACCAAGGAGGTGTACACCTCCCTGCTGGTGGGCATCGCCTCGGGCGCACTGCTGTATGCCAACGGAAACCTGGAACTGGCCCTGAATACCCTCTTCTTCCACGAAGAGGGCGGCATGATCGCCAAACTGTCCGACAGCAGCAATGTGGGCATCCTGGTGTTCCTGGTCATGCTGGGCATCCTGGTGGCCCTGATGAACAAGGCCGGCGGCTCGGCCGCCTTTGGCCGCTGGGCATCGAAGCACATCCACTCCCGGGCGGGCGCACAGTTTGCCACCCTGCTGCTGGGCGTGATGATCTTTGTGGACGACTACTTCAACTGCCTGACCGTGGGCTCTGTCATGCGCCCCGTCACCGACCGGCAGAAGGTGTCCCGCGCAAAGCTGGCCTACCTGATCGATGCCACCGCAGCACCCGTGTGCATCATTGCGCCGGTGTCCAGCTGGGCAGCTGCGGTCACTTCCAGCGTGCCGGAAGGCTCCGGCATCAACGGCTTTACCATGTTCCTGCGCACCATTCCTTATAACTACTATGCCCTGCTCACCATCGTGATGAGCCTGTTCCTCATCTTCACCGGCACGGACTTTGGCTCCATGAAGCTCAACGAGGACAACGCCAAAAACGGCGACCTGTTTACCACCGCCGACCGTCCCTACGGCAACGATGTGGACGATGGCACCGACATCCGCGGCCATGTGGCGGACCTGATCGCCCCGGTGCTGGTGCTGATCGTGGCCTGCATCTTCGGCATGATCTACACCGGCGGCTTCTTTGAGGGCGTGGACTTCGTTACCGCCTTTGCGGACTGCAACGCTTCTGCAGGTCTGGTGCTGGGCAGCAGCATTGCCCTGCTGTTCACCTTTGTGTTCTACCGCGTGCGCAATGTGATGACCTTTCAGGACTTTGCCGCCTGCATTCCCGAGGGCTTCAAGGCCATGGTCAGCCCCATGCTGATCCTCTCCCTCGCATGGACCCTGTCCGGCATGACCGGCCTGCTGGGCGCAAAATATTACGTTGCCAACCTGCTGAGTGGCTCTGCTGCAGCGCTGCAGTACATGCTGCCGGTCATCATCTTCCTTGTGGCAGTGTTCCTTGCCTTTGCCACCGGCACGAGCTGGGGCACCTTCTCCATCCTCATCCCCATCGTGTGCCATGCCTTCCCGGAGGGCGAGATGCTGGTCATTTCCATTGCGGCCTGCCTGTCCGGTGCCGTCTGCGGCGACCACTGCTCCCCCATCTCGGACACCACCATCATGGCATCCGCCGGTGCCCACTGCAGCCATGTGAACCATGTGTCCACCCAGCTGCCCTACGCCATTACGGCGGCTTCCTGCGCGGCAGTGTGCTATGTCATCACGGGCATTGCACAGGCTTTCCTTGGCGCAAATGGCAGCCTGTTCACCTCGCTGATCCTGCTGGCCGTTGCCATTGCCGTAGAGCTGGTGGTGCTCAGCGTGATCCGTGTGCGCACGAACAAAAAGGCGGCAGAATAAATTCCTGCCCAAAATTCAGCTGTTTCGCTTTGCGCCGCGGCCAAAACGTGGTATTTTTAAATAAAATGAACTATCGGAGGCACACGACCTATGCTGGAACAGGCATTTCAGGACGTATACACCAAATTCAAGCTGCATTTCTACCAGAACATTTTTCAGCGTTTTGCCACCCGGGAAGCCACGCTGACCACGGTGGAGTCCTTCTGCATGGAGGGCATCATGGCCATGGGCGAACCCACCATTGCGGAGTTTTCCCGCATGATGCAGATCTCCACCCCCAACGCGGCGTATAAGATCGGCAGTCTGGTGAAGAAGGGCTATGTGGAAAAGATCCAGTCCACCACCGACCGGCGCGAGTACCACCTGCGCCCCACCCAGAAGTATATCGATTACTACAACATCAGCTATTCCTACCTGCACACTGTGGTGGAGCGCGCAAGAGAGCGCTTCTCCCCCGAGGACTGCGCAAAGCTGGAGGAGATGCTCACCATTGTGAGCACCGAGCTGATGCCCGAGTTGGATATGCTCAAGAAGGACGAAAAGGCAGAATAAGCAACAAAGAACTCCCGGACATCCGTCCGGGAGTTCTTTTGTTTTCCCTTACTTCTGCTCTTTATCTACTACCTGGATCTTGCCCTTCTTCCACAGGACATAGGAGGTAAGGATGCCGATGGGCAGCATCACGATGATGAAGATGCCCACAAGGCCGCCCAGCACGGAGCCGTAGCCTGTAAGGCGTGCGGCGAGGGAGAGCACCGTCATGATGATGAGCACCGGCAGCACGCCCTTGATGCCGCCCTTGACCACCTTGCTGCCGCTGGCAGAGCTGGCGAACAGGCCCAGCACCATGGAGCCGAACAGCGCCAGCAGCAGCGGGCTCTGGATGATGTCCTTCATGGTTGCCATAAAATGTCCTCTCATTAAATACAGAATGAACGAAAAAAAGCGGGTGTTTTCGGCCCGCCGTCCTTGCGATACGGACAGGATACCGGAAAAGACGGCATCTGTCAAATGAGTATGACGAAAGCGCAACCGGCATTTTAGGGATATTTCAGGAACAGGATCCTGCAAAGAACCTTTACTGCATTAAAATAATAAAGCACTGACCGCGAGTCACTTTGTATCCGTTAAAAATTGCATAAAAATTAAAGAAAAAATCTGTCGTTCTGCCAAAAGCAGTGGGGATACACCTTTGCAAAAGCCGTGAGACCTGTTATAATACAGACATATTCATATCGAGAAAATGGGTTTATCGGCGGCAATGAGGCCAAAGAGGAAAACGGCATCGTATTTTGAGGGAAAGATCAATGGAACACGTAACCGAACAACAATTGACAAGGCGGCAGAGCACCGTATGGCGGGCACTGCGTGCCGCCGCACCGCAGACCATTCCGGTGCTGGCGGGCTATTTTGTGCTGGGGATGGGCTATGGCATTTATGTTCAGTCGCTGGGCCTGCCGGTGTGGATGCCCATGCTCATGGGCACCGTGGTGTACGGCGGTTCGCTGGAATTTGTGCTGGCAAGCCTGCTGCTGAGCGCGTTCTCACCCCTTTCGGCGTTTCTGATGGCGCTCATGATCCAGGCGCGGCATTTGTTCTACGGCCTTGCCATGCTGGAGCGCTACAAGGGCTACGGCCTGCGCAGCTTTTATATGATCTTTGCCATGAGCGATGAGACCTTTTCCATCACCTGTTCGGCCGAGCCGCCGGAAGGGGTGGACAGGGGCTGGTTCATGTTCTTTATCACCCTGCTGGATCAGTGCTACTGGGTGTTCAGCGCCGGTCTTGGCGCGGTGGTGGGCTCGGTGCTGCCCTTCAGCACCGAGGGTGTGGACTTTGTGATGACCGCCATGTTCACGGTGATCTTCCTCAACCAGTGGGAAAAGGACCGGCAGCACTACAGCGCCCTGATCGGCCTTGCCGCCCCGCTGGTGTGTCTGGCTGTTTTTGGCTCCAGCAGCTTTTTGCTGCCCTCCATGGGATGCATCCTGATCCTGCTTCTGGCCCTGCGTAAACCGATCGAAAAGGCCGAAGGCACCGAAGCAGAAAAAAGCGGCGAGGAGGTGGGCGCATGACCGCAGTCCAGATGGGCCTGACCATTGCAGTGTGCACCGCCGCCACCATGCTCACCCGCTTTCTGCCCTTTGTGGTGTTCTCTTCCAAGGATCAGCAGCCGCCGGAGGTGGTGCGGTATCTGGGCCGGGTGCTGCCCGCCGCCATCTTTGGTATGCTGATCGTCTACTGCCTGAAAAGCGTCACCCCCTTTGCGGGCAGCCGCGGCATTCCGGAGGCCATCGCCCTGCTGGTGACGGTGGGCCTGCACAAGTGGAAGCATGAGACCCTGCTCAGTGTCGCAGGCGGTGCGCTGTGCTATGTGCTGCTGGTGCAGCTGGTGTTCTGAAAGAAAAAAGCGCGCTGCCGAGCAGGAAGATTCCTGTACGACAGCGCGTTTGTGCATGGGACGATCCGCTGACAGCGAACCGGAGCGGGACCGTCCGAAAAACCGATGCTTTGCGACCCGGTCACGGAAATTTTTCAAAAAAAGGTGTATACTGTAGAAAAATGCATCCGAAGGAGGGTTTTCCCATGCCCAGCATCATCATTATAGGTTCCGGCCCGGCAGGCGTATCCGCCGCGCTGTACGCTGTCCGCGCCGGTGTGGATACCACGGTGCTCACCAAAGGCCCCGGTGCGCTGGACCGCGCCGAAAAAATTGAAAACTATTACGGCTTTGCCGAGCCGGTCTCCGGTGCGGAACTGGAACGCCGCAGCATCGAGAATGCAAAGCGCCTTGGTGTGAGATTCGTCACAGCCGAAGCCGTGGGCCTGACCTATATGGATAAACTCACCGTAGAAACAGTGGATAAAAATTACCCGGCGGACGCTGTGATCCTTGCCACGGGTGCATCCCGGGCGGTGCCGCGCATCCCGGGCCTTGCCGGGTTGGAGGGGCACGGCGTGAGCTATTGTGCCGCCTGCGACGCCTTTTTCTACCGTGGAAAGGACGTGGCGGTGCTGGGCAGCGGCGAGTACGCCCTGCACGAGGTGCAGGCTCTGCTGCCGGTGGCAAAAAGCGTTGTCCTGCTGACCAACGGCGCACCGCTGACGGCGGACTTCCCGCTGGAGGTCACAGTCTATCCGCAGGCCGTGGGGGCTGTTCTGGGCGAAACCGTTGTCACCGGCGTGCAGCTGTCCGGCGGTGTGCAGCTGCCTGTCAGCGGTGTATTTGTGGCACTGGGCGTGGCGGGCAGCACCGCACTGGCTAGGAAGATCGGCGCAGAGGTGGACGGGAACCGCATCGTGGTGGACGAAAAAATGCAAACCACCGTGCCCGGCCTGTATGCGGCGGGCGACTGCACCGGGGGCCTTCTGCAGGTGGCAAAGGCCGTGTATGAGGGCGCGCAGGCGGGCACTGAAGCCGCCAAGGCCCTGCGGAAAGGATGAAAAGCAATGTCGGAAACAACAAAGGAACACCGCGATTGTCTGGCCAAAGGTTTTCCCTTCTGGAACGACCTGACACCAGACGAACAGGACATGCTCTGCCGCTATACCCGTCCGGTGCACTACGCAAAGGGGGCAAGGGTGCACAGCCCGCTGGAAAGCTGTGTGGGCATCCTGCTGCTGCGCTCGGGCCAGCTGCGGGCCTACCTGCTCTCGGAGGACGGGCGGGACGTGACGCTCTACCGCCTGTTCGGCGGAGAGGTGTGCATCCTGTCGGCCTCCTGCGTGATGGACTCGGTGAACATCGACCTGTATATTGATGCCGAAGAGGACACCGAGGCCTACTGCATCAGCGCGGGCGTTTTCCGCAGGCTGATGCAGCAGAACGTGCATGTGCGCTGCTACGCCTACCAGATGACGGCGGAGCGCTTTTCCGACAGCATGTGGACCATGCAGCAGGTGTTGTTCATGAGCGCAGACCGCAGGCTTGCCATTTTTCTTACCGATGAGCTGGCCAAGACCGGCGGTGACGAGGTGCGCATGACCCACGATCAGATGGCAAAATACATGGGGTCTGCCCGCGAGGTGGTGAGCCGGATGCTGAAATACTTTGCGCAGGAGGGCTGGGTGCGGCTGTTCCGGGGCGGCGTGCAGGTGCTGGACAGGAAAAAGCTGCAGCAGCTGGCAAGAGGACAATAACAAAAAAGGGGCGATGTGAACATCACATCGTCCCTTTTTGGGTCATAGGTTATCCTTTGCAGCCCTGTTCTTCCCAGTCGCCAAAGTCGCTGGCTTCGGCAATCTTGGTGGGGTCGAATTTTCCGCTCTCGTCTTTGGGAGCAACGGCGGGGCCTGCTTCCACAGGGTTCTGGTTGGGAGCTTCCGGGTCGAACACCGGCTTCTCACCGCCCTCTGCGGGTGCCGCCGGGGCAGAGTCTTCTTCGGCGGGCTGGGCAGCAGCTGCCGCTTCTTCGGCAGGAGCTTCCGGCGCAACTTCTTCTGCAGCCTTTTCGTTGGCAGCATCGGAGGCTTTGGTTTCCGCTTCGGCGTAGGCTTCGGCAGTCTTGGCGGCTTCCTCAGCGTTCTGCTCGGCGTCCTCCGGGAACTCTACTTCCTCCACATGGAGCGGGTCTTTCTGGTTCAGGATCTTGTCCAGTGCCACAATGGCAGCACCGGTAACGGCCACCGCAGCGGCCATGCCAAGGATACGAAACAGTGTTTTCATGCCGGGACCTCCTTGAAAGATCAGATCAAGAGAATGTTACCACATCGTTCAGCGGCTTTTCGGCAGGCTCCACCGAAATGGCGGTGAGCACCGGGCCTTTGCCGCGGTAGATGTTGTGGAACTTGTAGCCTACCTTTGCGGTCACCCGCACCCATGCGCGCTGCTCCAGCGCCTTGTAGCCATCGTAGCTGCAGGGGAAGCCAACGAACTGGATGTCCTGTACGCAGCAGGTCATGGCGAAACGGCCCGGCACGAAGCTGTTCTTGCCGGCACGGTTGGTCTGACACACCTGTGCAAGGAATTTGACCGTTTTGCCGGTATACTTCTGGGGCTCGTCCTGACAGTCCATGTACCAGATGCCGAAATCGTCATCCGGAATGTCGATGATGTCCGCGTTGATGTCAAAGGGCAGCGGGTCGGGGATATCGTCGTAGGCCACGCTGCCGTCGGCAAACTCGTAGGCGATATCGCACTTGCGGGAAGCCTGACGCACCAGCTTGTGCAGCTCCTGACGGGCGGCATCGTTGTTCACGGCCTCAGCGCGGTTGAACACGATCAGCTCGCTGCGGGCGATCTTGTCCAGCAGCAGGCTGCGCATGGAGTTGTCGCGGGCGTAGGTCAGGGCGGTGGTGCCGTCGGCGGTGGCGATGCACTGGTACACGATCCAGCTCTCGGGCAGAGCCTCGGCCAGATCCTGCAGCAGCCACATGCCGTTGTACTCAATGACCACGCGGCCTGCGCCGGATTCCTTTTCCAGCTTGAGCAGATTCTGCGGGTTCAGCTCGGCCTTGTCCTCAATGACCTTGACGGTCACACCGGGAAAGGCGAACTTCTTCTCGTTGTACTCCTCTTCGCCCTCCTCGCAGATCAGCAGCAGGGTCTTGTCGC
>OFMO01000381.1_pt1 | contig 38051 bp, 30 predicted proteins | sample 1541821 | NCBI WGS metagenome assembly OFMO01 (sample SAMN04209253, study PRJEB22552) | human gut metagenome | biome: gut; material: feces | host: Homo sapiens | place: USA: Oklahoma | reverse complement strand
TCTCCGGTACGTCTGCATAGTTAGCAAGTAACTGTTTTGTATCTTTTGGTAAGCAGTATCCACCATATCCAAAGGATGGGTTGTTGTAATGACTTCCGATACGTGGGTCAAGACATACACCGTTGATAATCTGCTGTGTATTTAATCCCTTGCTTTCTGCATAAGTGTCTAATTCATTAAAATAAGCAACACGAAGTGCAAGATATGTATTGGCAAATAGCTTAACGGCTTCTGCTTCTGTGAATCCCATAAATAAAGTGTCAATATTTTCTTTAATGGCACCTTCCTGTAATAATGCTGCAAATTCATGAGCAGCATTTACTAACTTTTCATCATTTAAATCTGTACCTACGATGATACGAGAAGGATATAAGTTATCATATAAAGCTTTGCTTTCTCTTAAGAATTCTGGACTAAATATAATGTTTTTACTTCCTGTTTTTTCTCTGATTGACTGTGTATATCCAACAGGAATTGTAGATTTGATAACCATAATTGCTTCTGGATTATATTCCATAACAAGCTTGATAACTGCTTCTACAGCAGATGTATCAAAGTGCTGTGTCGCAGAGTCATAATTTGTTGGTGCTGCAATTACTACAAAGTCTGCATTGCTATATGCTTCTTTTGCATCAAGTGTTGCTGTAAGATTCAGTTCTTTCTCTGCTAAATATTTTTCAATATAATCATCCTGAATTGGTGACTTTCTGTTATTAATTAAATCAACTTTTTCTTTTACAATGTCTACAGCCATTACCTTATGATGCTGTGATAATAATGTTGCAATGGATAACCCTACATATCCTGTTCCTGCAACTGCAATTGTATAATCCTTTTTCATAATTCTATCCTCCATTGGACTCCCTACATAGATCCTTCTTTTTTGAATACCACCTGTACCGTCTTAAATAGAATCTTGATGTCAAGTCCCATTGTCCATTCGCTTATGTACTGTTTATCGAGTTTTACGACTTCTTCGAAGTCTGTGATGTTGCTTCGTCCGCTTACCTGCCACATTCCGGTAAGTCCCGGCTTGGTTGCGAGGCGGGCACGGTGATGAAGTTCGTATTTATCCCATTCGTCTACTGTTGGCGGACGGGTTCCGACTAAGGACATATCGCCTTTCAGTACATTAAGGAACTGTGGAAATTCATCCAAGCTCCAGTCACGGATAAAGTTTCCGACACCTTTTTTGATTGTGCCGTCCGGGAGCTTCTTGCTGCCGATGATTCGAGGGTCAAAGTCGAGCTTGAACATCATGCCGTCCTGCACACGGTTTTCTTTCATGAGTTCGGCTTTGCGTTCTTCGGCATCCATGTACATACTTCGGAACTTATACATCTGGAACATCTTTCCGTTCTTTCCGACGCGGGTCTGCTTGAAGAAGATTGGCCCCGGTGACTGGATGTAGATGGCTGGTCCTACAAAGATGCAGAGGATTCCAGTAATAATGCAGCCTGCAAGTCCTCCTGCAATATCCATCATTCTCTTTAAGATGATCTGGCGGCGGCTTACGCTGTTAATACTTGTTGTAAGTACAGTGTATGTTCCAAGATGTTCTACGAACTGTTTCTTGCCGAGTAAGTTCTGGGACTTGGCAAGCTTCATATGTACGACAACACCCATCTCGATGAATTTATCAAGAAGTTCTGCCGGATATGGCTCGCTTTCTGGGATGTTGATAAATACTTCGTCCACCCATTCGCGGCATACATATTCAACCAAGTCGTCTTCGTCGGCTACAACTGTTACACCGTCGATGACGCGGCCTTTTGCCTTTTTATCCAGGATACATACTCCTGTAACGAAGTAATCGCCGTAATTCTTATTTTTAATGTTGTCTATAACGGTATCAACGATATCTGATACGGTTACGATAAGGAGAGAACGCTTTTCGGCTCCGCCAAAGTATTTGCGGAGACAATTCTTCCAAAGACAGCGCAGGACGTAACTGAGTAATAAATACAGCGCTGCTGTATATCCAAGTACAAGTCTTGAATAATTCTCTGCTTCCTTAAATGTAAATAAATAAAATACGGAACATAAGGTGATGAGACAGGTCTGTTTGACCGTCATAACAAATTCCTGATAGAATCCACGTTTCAGTACATTCTTCAGGGAATCAAAGAAAAAAATTACCACGATATCCATGAGTGCGAGGCTCCACATCATATCACGGTATAAAGAATTCGCCAGTACATCAAGCGACCCATGTCGCATATTGAATGCAAGCGTAAAAGAAATCCATAGACATACTACGTCTAAGATCATAAAATCCAGGTGCTTTAGCCAGCCCTGTACACTTTTCTTATACATATACTTTCCCCAATCCTGTTTCTTGTGCTGATTATCAAATGAAGTAAACGAATTTCCATCCCCGCGAAATCCAGTCTTTCTCCTTTATCTGATAACCGTTTTTTTCATACTTCTTCTGCAAGTAATAATTTGGATAGAATTCCTATCCTGAATGTAAATTAAAATATTCCGGAGCTGCTGTAACTTCTTCCTATTAAAAGTAAAAAAGTATACAGCTCTTCATAATGAATAAAGTATACCATATATTTCATTTTTGTCATATTCCTAAATATGCCTAATTTCGATGTTTTAATCTAGTTATTTTTAGTAAAGTCAGACTATATTTTCAATTTTCCACCAAAAGTTTACTTCATTTTGTTGCTTTGTTATCAGTTTTTTACTATTTTGTATACAGGAATCGGAATGAGCAGGAGATTGGAAATAATTTTTAGAAATTTTCCTTAGAAATATTAAAAATCACGTTTTTCAACGATAACATTCCTATAGTGGACTGTCCCATTGATTTTTAAGTTACAGTCCACATGTATTTGCAAAATACTTTCTGTAAAATAAAATAAAGGAGAATGCTTAACTGCATTCTCCTCTTCTACAATTTATAATTATTATATTACTTATCTCCCATTATACTGATAACTAATGCCCTTCACAACATATCCTGCCGCTGTCTTTTTAAGCTTCAGTGTTGTTGTTCCAATACTGGTTCTGCCTTTCTCTCCGTAGATTCCATATCTGTTCTGTGTCGTTACTGTGTAGGTATTCTTACCAGTGCGTACAACCTTTTTAATCTTATAATCTGGAATCATATCTCCGAAGTCTCCGCCACAGTACATGTATGGATCTTTATAGAACTTACTGTCGGAGCTACATACGAACATTTCCTGATTCTTATTTTTCTTGCTGCTCTTAATCTTGCTGACAGAAGCGCTCTTACCAAAAAGCTTCTTAGTCTCGGAACGAAGCTCCTTCGCTGTATAGCTGTAGTCACCTTTGTAATTATATCTTACGAATACGGCGATGGATAACTTCTGATTATCGTTAAGCTTCATCTTTACTGGCTTGGTAGTGGACCATACGCTTATGTTCATCGCTGTCGTATATGCTGTCATCTTCTTACTGATATCCTTTATCTGACGATTCCCTGCCATCTGTCTGGTCACATCTGCTGATGCTGCCTTTGCATGTACTGGAGCAAATGGAATAAGTGTTACTGTCATGAGTAATGTGGCTAAAATTGTACTTAATCTTTTCTTCATAGGGAATCCCTCCTGCCTTTTGAACTTGGAATGTGGTGTAGATAATACGCTATTTAAATGCTTTTTTAATGTGCTTTAAATGCTATCTTCTGTACTACATTTCCTATAATTTTATTATAATATTTTTGCTGTGGAAGTACCATAACAGAAGTGTTATTTTTCTTTACAGGTGGGATAAGAATGTATAACAAAAGTGTTACAAAAATAGGAATTTGCCGCAGGCAAAGGAGACGCCCTCTGTAAGATAAATACCTTTTCATGTCGGCCTTTTCTTAGAAGACGACTTCTCGTAGCGACGAAAATCACAAATATAGATGATTTGATTCTCGGACTTCGTCTGTTTACTCACCCCGGCAAATTCCAATTTTTAATAGTAGAATTCCCATAAGGATGTTATAATACAAATGATATCTTTTAAGAAGGGACGGTGATATAATGGGTATCTTTTTAAACAGTACTGCACCATTTGAAGCATATAAGATAACAGCCCTGGATAAATACTTTGTAGATAAAACGATGTTAATAGAAGAATTGATTCCATCAATAGGAAGAGAACAAAGATTTTTGTGTATCACAAGACCCCGTCGATTCGGAAAGACCGTAATGGCAAATATGGTAGCGTCATATTTTGGCAAGGCAATAGATAGTAGTTTTGTATTTGAACATCTTGCGATAGCAAAAAGCCCGGTATATGAAGAATATATAAATAAATATGATGTTATCTATATTGATTTCAGCAGGCTTCCAGAGAATTGCCAAACTTATGAAGAATATATTAATAGAATCAAAACAGGAATAAAAGAAGATTTGCTTGAAGAATTTTCCGAATTAGAATTGAAAGAAGAAATGTCACTTTGGGATATCCTGGCAAAAATTTTTCAAAAAACAAATCGTAAATTTATGTTTATAATGGATGAATGGGATGCAGTATTTCATATGCCATTTATTTCCCAAAAAGAAAGACAAGAATACCTGCTTTTTCTTAAAAACTTACTGAAAGATCAGGTATATGTAGAACTTGCTTATATGACCGGAATACTTCCAATAGCCAAATACTCTGCCGCTTCAGAGTTAAATATGTTTGTGGAATATAACATGGCAACAAGAGAACGGTTTAGCTCTTATTTTGGATTTTCAGAAGAGGAGGTAGATAAACTGTTTCAAATTTATAGTGAAACCACAATTCGACCACGAATTACAAGACATGATTTAAAAATCTGGTATGATGGATATTGTACGGCATCGGGTGAACAGCTTTATAATCCCCGTTCAATTATCTGTGCTTTATCAGATAACCAGCTAGGCAGTTACTGGACAGGTTCTGGTCCCTATGATGAAATATTTTATTATATCAAAGGGAATATTGATGAAGTCAGAGAAGACTTTATTCTTATGATTTCCGGCGAACATATAGAGGCGAAAGTACAAGAGTATGCGGCCACCGCAGAAGAATTAACAACAAAAAACCAGATATACTCTGCAATGGTCATATACGGGTTACTTACTTATGAAGATGGAGAAGTCTTTATTCCAAACAGAGAGTTGATGTACAAATATAATGAACTCCTTTTAACAAATGAAAGTTTGGGATATGTATATCGGTTAGCAAAAGAATCTGAAAGAATGCTAAAGGCAACACTAGCTGGAGATACACAAACAATGGCAGAAATTTTGGAGTATGCTCATAATACAGAATCTCCTATTCTATCTTATAACAATGAAATAGAATTATCTGCCATAGTTAATCTTGTATATCTGGCAGCAAGAGACAAATACCGTGTTGAGAGAGAAGATAAAGCGGGAAAAGGATATGTAGATTTTATCTTTTATCCGGAGAAAAAGAACATTTCTGCAATTATACTAGAATTAAAAGTAGATGCATCCCCAGAAGAAGCAATCCAGCAAATCAAAGATAAACAGTATATTTTACGTTTTAAAGGAAAATTAGCAGAAAAAGCAAAGTATACAGGAGAAATACTACTTGTAGGCATAAACTATAATAAAGAAACAAAAATGCATAGCTGCAAGATAGAAAAGATAAATAGGAATTTGCCGGGGTGAATAGACAGACGAACCCCAGAGAAAACATACTCTACAGAAAACCACATTCCTCTGGAGCCTCCCCAAATCCCTCCAACAATAAATAGCAATTCCAGCCCCAGCCAAAGCACAGCCCCCTCCTCTGCTTTCGCAAAGGAGGGGGCTGTGCGTTTTGCCTCTCTCTACTGGTTCTTGGTTTTTTAAGGCATATCTTTATCTCTTGTATACTACCACAGGGAACTCCCGTTGAAGTAGCTGGGTTAGAAGATTACTCTTCTGTCAGCTTAAATCCGGCAATTCTAGCAAGCTCGCGGATAGAATCTCTGGATACCTTCTTACCTCTGTATTCAATGAGGTCTTCACACTGTCCTGTAAAGATATCACTAGGGTTATACTTCTTAATGATGATCTTATCTTCTTCTGTGAAGATTTCTAAAGGCTCTCTCTCACCAATATCGAAACTTTTACGAAGTTCCATAGGTAATGTAATTCTTCCTAATGAATCAAGCTTTCTAACTATTCCTGTACTCTGCATAACGTACTCCTCTCTGGTGCTATAATATTCTCTCTTATGATGTGCACCCGTGCAATGTCCTCTGGGTTGATTGTAGTATATCATAAAGCAGCTAGTCTGTCAACCAAAAAATAGATAATCTTTTTTAAAATGTTAAATGTTTTAGAAACTGTTGTTTTGAAATTGTTATGACAGTTTGCCGTTTTATTTTCATTCTAGTATAAATATGGGAAGTTTTGTGCTTTCTTCTATAAAAAATTGTTATTTGATTCGGGTTGTCTCATTATCTCCCGTGTAAAATAGCAACTTTTTACTTTAATTTGAGTAAGTACTGTCCATAGTTGGTCATCTTGAGGCTCTCGCCAATCTCATGAACCTTATCTAAAGATACGAATCCTTCTTTCCATGCAAGTTCTTCTAAGCAGCCTACATAGCATCCTGACTTCTGAAGTGCCTTAACAATCTCGGCTGCCTCTAACATACTGTCTGCTGTTCCGGCATCCATCCATGTAAGTCCTCTGTCAAATGGAATTACCTTTAACTGGCCTCTGCTTAAATACTCTAAGTTAACATCTGTAATCTCGTACTCACCTCTTGCGGATGGTTCAAGATTCTTAGCAATGTCAATTACCTGATTATCATAGAAGTATAATCCTGGTATGATGTAATTAGACTTTGGATTCTTTGGCTTCTCTTCGATGGATACAGCCTGTCCGTTCTCATCAAATTCTACAACACCAAATGGTCTTGGGTCATCTACATAATAACCAAATACCTTTGCGCCGTGGTCATCCTTGATGGCTTCTTTCATGATCTCATCAAGATTATGGCACTGGAAAATGTTATCTCCTAATACGAGACATACAGAATCATCTCCAATAAAGTCTTCTCCGATGATAAGTGCATCTGCGATTCCCCGCGCAACTTTCTGTACTGCAAACTCGATATGAAGTCCTAATTCACTTCCATCTCCGAGAAGGTTCTGGAACTCTCTTTCTTCCCCTGGTGGAATAATTACAAGAATGTCCCTGATTCCTGCCTGAAGTAAAGTGGCAATTGGATAATAAATTAACGGTTTGTCATATACTGGTAATAACGGTTTACAAACTGGCTTTGTCATAGGGTACAGTCTCGTACCTCTTCCAGCCGCTAATACTATTCCTTTCATAAAAATAAGTCCTCCTTAGTAACTTTGAATCCCTATGTTACTCATAATGTCTCAACTATGCTGTCAACATTCTTACATGATGCTGTCTTTAGATTCATGCTTATTAATGCTTTTATTTTAACAAACTACCATGATTCCAATATTTTATATTATTTTCCATGAGCTGTCAAACTTTTTTTGCAATTTAGTTAAATATTTATATAGTTTGTCTTTATTTTCCTGCAAATGCGCTCTGTACTGCAGCCATCGACATTATTTAGGAACGTTTCGCGGAATTTCTTAAGGTCTGCCTGTTCATTTGCCGATACAATATTCTGAAGCATGGCAGCAGATTCCTCGCATAATGCCTCAAAATCCGTGACAACGGGACCTGGTGTAAACTGCGAATAATCAAAGTAAAAGTCTCTGCTGTCCATGTATTCTTTCTCATCAAATGCGTAGAAAAGCATTGGTAATTCAAGGATTGCTGCCTCAAATACGCTGGAACTGTAGTCTGTGATAAGAAGGTTGCTGATCAGCATGATGTCATTGATATGTTCTTCCCCGCTCAAATCAAGTACTCTGTCCTGCCATTGTGCATCCACAGTAAACTTTTGCTTTACAAATGGATGATTCTTTAAAATAAGTACCGTGTCTTCGGGCTGCCTTTCCATAAAGTGATTCACATCAAATGCTTCCAATGGATAATATGCATCTTTATTCCCATCTCCGCGGAATGTCGGGGCAAACAAGATTACCCTGTTCTCCTTTAATATAGGATATTTCCCGTAGAGTTCCTCGCGCTTTTTCTCCTCATAATCCCAGTCAAAAAGCAGATCTGTACGCGGTACTCCCAGCGCCTGTACCTTACTTCCTGAAATGCCAAATGCTTCTGCATAAATGTCTCTCACCGTATCGCTGCTGACTGGTACAAGGTCATAATTCCTGTGATTCATTGATGTCTGAGGCGCACCGCCTTGTTTGCCCATACGGGTAAGGCCAAACGTCTTAAAAGCGCCGCAGGCATGCCACAACTGCACAATCTTTGTCTCGCCGCGTTTCTGAATGCTATGAAGCTGCGGATAGAAATCTTCTAAAATGATAACTGCGGATGTAGCGCATTTGAACGCACAATCCCGAAGTTCCTTCTTGCGAAGCTGATCAACTGTCTTTGTATTGATAAATTCCGTAATCTCTACCTCGGGTTCATTCTCCTCAAACCACTTCTTCACAAGCATAAGATTCCCATTCTTCTCTGGCTCTCTCTCTGAAAGGAAAAGAATCTGATTCGGATTTACCTTATTCTTCGCTATATATTTGCGGTATCTGGCTGCGAAATAGTCAGTATTTTGCTGACGGGCACTATAATTATAACCACTAATTCTATATACGGTATCATTCGCCCGCTTCGCTGCCTTTATAAAATTCTTGTCTTCCTTAAAATAATCTCTGACCAGTAAAAATGGCAGTCCAAGAGAGCAAAGTCCAAACTTGAACAGATTCCTCTTACGGACAATCTCCGCTCTGGCAAATAGTTCCTTTTGCACTGGAAATGGCTGGTCATCTAAGCAAATCTCTTCCGCTCCACACCAAAGCGTAAAAATAACATTCACCTTATGGCGTGGCGGACTGTAAAATACATATGGCAGCAGTATCTCTGCATCTGCGCGAATCTGGTCACCAACTTCTCCTTCTTCTATTACTACTTCCATCGGAAAACGACGTTCTACCTGTCTCTGGGTAAATACAGCCTGCACGCGGATGCGCTTTCCCTGCATCTCGTCCGGCATCTTTGCGCGAAATCCAAGCTTCATCGTCTTCTGTGTTATATTAACTGTAATTCTGTAATTAATCTTTCTCATAATTCTTTGTCCATTATTTTAAATTATCACAACTTATTTGTTCATTAGCTTAGAGCGTGTTTGAAAAATCATCCCTACAACCTGCACGCCTCAATTTACAGATTATTTTTCCAAAGTTCCCTGCATATAGTTGTCCATCCAGCTTAAATCAATCTTTTTCTCCCACTGCCTTCTTGCGATATCCTGCTTCAGTGTGAGTGCCAGATTCTGTGACTTCTTCGCAGACTGTCCCTGGCTCACTGTATCTGCAGCACTTCCTGCAAGTGCTGTACTTCCACTCTGGCTACCTGCTTTCTTATTACTCGCATCTGTGTTCACCACAATAACCTGGCTATTCTGGCTCACTGGCGAAAGTACAGAACTTCCCGCATTAGAAGTGCCTGCCAATGCGGTTCCTTTACCTGCTCCGATTGTATCTAAAGGGCTCTTACCAGTTGACATCTTAAGAATAGATACTACCTTTTTCATAGAAACATCTGCCTTCTCTTCCTGGAGTACTTCTGGAAGATTTCCCTTTACTTTCATGTAGGAAACATCGGCAAAATCTTCTGCCATATCTTCTTCTGTATAATCCTTAATCGCCTGTTTCTCCTGAAGCGCAGACTTACTCGCCTTATCATAGGTCATAATCCAGAATGGACCGCCTGCACTGGCACCTTTTGACTGTGCGATTACATCTGACAGTCTGTACTTGTAAGCGGAACGCACCCTGCTTCCGACATCGGCTACTGTTACGCAATCGTTCTTATCAATTGCTACCAGTACCATAAAATGCCCGCCTCGGGTAAAATATCCAGGCCCCATAAGGCACACTACTGGCTTGCCTTCTTTTAATGCCTTTTTAATCGCATTATAATCGGTTCCTGCTCCCTGACACTTCAGTCCATAAGCCGCTGCCATCGCAGGAATCATCTCATGTGCCGAACCTGCTCTTGAGTAAAAGCCATGCTGATAGCCCCAGATGGCTGTATCCAATGGAGTTACCCACTTACCTGTAAGAGATGTGATTACTACTGCCATGGAAGTCGGACCACATCCAGCCTTAGCGATACAGTAGCCATTCTGATTCCAGGCACTATCTGTCTGATTAAAATATACATATCCCGCAATGTATTCCTTATTATTCTTCATAGCCAGACGGGTATCATTATAAATCTTCGGGATAAATGTACTCGTTTTATCGCTTCCGTCCGGTGCGTCTTCCTCTGCTAACTGATCCGTAATCTTCTTAATCGCCTTTGTACGAATCTCTGCATCTTCTCTTGAGGAAATGTCCTTCTTCGCCTTCTTCTGAGTTGTTCCTTCTTCGTTACTATGAGAGGAATTTCCGGATGTATCTGATGTAGAAGAATCGGTATCTTCTGCCTGATCTGTATTACCAGATGTACCAGACGTATTCCTCTTTGTACCTTCTGTTGTATGTTCTGTCTGCGAATGCTCTTTATTACCGCTGCTTGTATCCCTTTCGGAAGAAGTCTGGCTCTCCTGACTTTCCGTTGCTGTCGTACTCTCTTCTTTCTTCTCTGTTGTCACTTCTGTCGTGCTCTCGCCTTCTTCAGAATTATCTCCTGCTATCTTGCTCTGCACAGCCTTCTCCTCTGCTGCATAAACACTTACAGGTTCTACCCCTGACTGAAAAAAGCATTCCGGACCTGTAAATGTCATGACTGCACTTAACCCCACTGCCAGTACTGCCCGTCCAAAGTTGTTCATTAATCCTAAACCTTCTTTCTTTTTGATGTAGATTTTTTCGTGACTTACTGATATAATAAATCAAATAACATATTTTTACAATAGTCTTTTGCATAGTTTTGCATATTTAAGAATTACTTCTGCACGATAGTAATTCCAGTCGCATTCTACTTATATTTTATTTGTATTTACTTGATACAAAGATTTTATAGATATTGGGACAATATTACATTTCAACTTGAAATGTAATTGGATAGCTGAATATTGACCACATATTATTAAAGATTATTTTCCATTTTATTCTGTTTGAAGGAGGAGCATTTATAATGGATAAAAAGTTTAATTTTCAGGAATTACAGGCGATTGTTGCCACACTTCGCGGAGAGAATGGCTGTCCGTGGGATAAGTCACAGACGCATGAATCTCTTAAGTTATATACATTAGAGGAAGCCTACGAGGTGAATCAGGCAGTAACTGACCTCACTAAGACTGGTGACTGCGCTAATTTAAAAGAAGAACTTGGTGACCTTTTATTTCAGGTACTTTTGCAGTCCCAGGTTGCTGAAGATAATGGCGAATTTGCTATCGAAGATGTTATCGATGGCATCGCCCGCAAGATGGTCCACCGTCACCCTCATGTATTTGCTGGCCGCCATTATGATAGTGTAGAACAGCAGCAGGCCGACTGGGAGAAGTTAAAATCTCAGGAAGAAGGACATAAACAGACCTCTTTAAAAGAAGAGATTGCCCTTGTTCCAGAAAGTTTCCCTGCCCTCATCCGCGGCCAGAAGATTGCGAAAAAGGCTGCCGCCGCTGGAATGTTTTCCACGGAGGATGAAGATGTCTTTAAAGACCTGCTAACTTCTGTTGTGAATTTACAGCTCGGCACCGCTGGGGAAGATCCAGAGAAAAAATTCAGCAGTGATGAGGAATTGTCAGAAAAGCTGGGGGAAGTTCTCTTTGCATTATGTCGGTTCTGTGCGAAGTATAAGGTTTCAGGGGAAATGGCATTGCTGAAGAAGCTGGAGGAATTCTGATTGCCGCAGGCAGGAGGAAACGCTCCTAACGGGAGAAGATACCCTTTTTGAGTGGCTCCAAAGCCATTTTCGCTCATACGAAGAATAATGCCTGCCCCGAGAAGATACCCTTTTTGAGTGGCTCCAAAGCCAGAAAAAAGCAGCTTAATTCATTAGCATTAGAAGGTGTTTAAATGCTAATGAATTAAGCTGCTTCTCCTGTCAGAGACACTTAAAAAATCTCATCTACTAAAATCGTGCAAAACTGGCTGTAATAATAGAGAAACTTATACATATCCTTTTCTCCCATTCGCTCTTTTACCCTCTCTAAGAGCTTACAGCATTTTTCAAATTCCTCGATAATAAGTTCTTTTCCAGTCTGGGTGAACTGTACCTTGACGTAGCGGTGATCTTCTTCGCTGCTTTTCATTTCCAGATATCCTTTACGCTCTAAATTATGGAGCATTCGGGATACAGCTGGCCTTGACAGCTTCATCGCATCCCCAATATCTGACGGAATGACAAATTCCTTTGCCAGTAACAGGTGGCGCAGGGTGAGTAACATTGTCAGTTCTCCTGATGGAATGTTACACATTTGCTGAAACTGTACATTGGCCTTTCGCATTTGGATGATTAGTTGCTGGTAGTCCTCTAAAGTCACTTTTTGTTCTGCTGACGGCTCGCCTTCTGGCCAGTCAGAACTCCCTGTGTCTTTCGCTTTCATATTTTTGTTATTTTCCTCCCAAAAATAGCTTTATTTTAAAATTCTCTTTACTATTCCACGATAATTCTATCCTTCATTGGAACATATTCCTTATCCATAGCCACACTCTGGTATGCTGGACGGATAATCTTATCGCAGTTCATTAACTCTTCTAAACGGTGTGCGCTCCAGCCGACCATACGTGCCACGGCAAACATCGGGGTGAATAACTGGTCTGGCAGCCCTAAGATCCGATACATGAATCCGCTGTAAAAGTCGATATTGGCACTTACACCTTTATAGATACGGCGTTTTTCCTGAATGGTTTCGACGGCGAGTTTTTCTACTCTGTCATAGAATTCAAATTCTTCATCGTAACCTTTTTCCCTCGCGAGTTTGTCAAGGAATCCCTTGAAGATTCTTGCTCTTGGATCGGAGATAGAATAAACGGCATGTCCCATTCCATAAATCAATCCGCTGTGATCAAAGGCTTCCTTATTGAGAAGCTTCAGCAAGTAATTTTTAATCTCGTCTTCGTCTTTCCAATCTTTCACTTCCTGCTTCATCTCATCAAACATATGAACAACTTTGATATTTGCTCCACCGTGTTTTGGCCCTTTGAGTGAGCCAAGAGATGCTGCCATAGCGGAGTAAGTATCTGTTCCAGAGGAAGTTACTACATGATTGGTAAATGTCGAGTTGTTACCACCGCCGTGATCCATGTGAAGTACGAGGGCAATATCTAAAACTCTTGCTTCAAGTGGTGTATACTTTTTATTTGGGCGGAGCATACGCAAAATATTCTCCGCCGTGGAAAGTTCCTGCTTCGGAGAATGAATGTAAAAACTCTTGCCTTCTACATAATGATTATATGCCTGATAACCATAAACTGCGAGTAACGGCACAGTACTTGTAAGCTGTAAGCACTGGCGCAGTACGTTCGGTATGGAAATGTCATCTGCCATATCGTCATAACCGTATAATGTCAGTACGCCTCGCTGCAGTGTATTCATCATGTCCTTACCTGGTGCTTTCATAATAACGTCTCGCACAAAGTTCGTCGGCAATGTACGATAACTTCCGAGAAGATTCTGAAATTCCTGTAATTCCTGCTTCTGTGGCAAACGTCCAAAAATAAGCAGATAGGCCACTTCTTCATAGCCAAATCTCTGCTCTGCTACAAATCCGTCTACTAAATCGTGAATGTCGTAGCCGCGATAGCGCAGCTCTCCATCGCAGGGAACCATCTTTCCATCAACTTCTTTGGAAGAGGTGATGGTGGAAATATCCGTAAGTCCTGCCAGCACGCCTTTACCGTTCACATCACGGAGACCTCGCAGTACATGGTACTGGTCATACAGGCCTGAAGGAATCTGTCCGTGTTCCATAGAAAGTGCAGCCAGATCCTGCAGTTCCTGTGTCATCATTGAGTATTCATTCATTCTATCACCTATTCTTTCCTGGTTAACAATGTTAGTTAGCTTTGTTAATTATTATATAGAAAAAAATTTGTTTTGTCAAATTCATCACAGATGAAGTATACTAGAGCGTGTTTGAAAAATACTTTCCCCATAAATTGGGACATACATATTACTGGAGTGATTTCTCAAACACTCTTTATTTAACTACAATTTATTCTGACAAGATTTTACCCTGTTTATAAGTAGTTTACGCAAAAACCGTGTCTCTTACCACCAAAATTTTATGTAATGTGTACAAGTTTTTTCTGTTTTAAAATATTTGACTGTGCTATACTATAAATAACTGTATATACGCTGAAGAATATATGCACTAAAACGTATATATATTACATATTATAATCGGGGATAGTATGCACTTTTCCCGATTTTAATGCAACTTATAATTATTTAAATAAAAATATTTTTTAGAAAGGAGCGTATCATTTATGCAAATACAACGTCTCGTAGATCTGGAGGACTACGAATTTGATACATTGCTCGTCACATACAATCATAAAAATCGTCTGAGTATCGAGCTTGGAAAAGTTAGCGAGATTTTTGAAAGTCTTCAGGCCGATGGTCTCGTTGGAGGAAGCAAGGTATACGGTCTCCGAGGAAAGGATTTTTCTTATCAGGGACAGCCTTATTATAACCTGATTTTCATTGGTATTCCTGAGAAGGCAACTCCAAGAAGATTTCAGTTACAGTTCGGTCAGGCTATGAAGGAAGCAAAGCGTTTCCACGGAAAGAACCTTCTTATGACCGCAATCGGAGAAGATGTTTCCTACTGGTTAAGTTCTGCTATGAAGGGACTTCTCCTCGCAGATTACTCTTTTGACAAATACATTTCTGATAAGCCAGAATCTCCAGAGCTGCATCTTGGAATTCTGACAGGAATTGATTCTGCATCCTTTAAAAAGGAAGAGCAGTACACAAGAATGATGGCAAAAGCCGTTACAACAGCCCGTGACCTGGTAAATGAACCAGCGAACGTGATGACTCCTGCAGCTCTCGCAGCTAAGGCAAAGGAAATCTGTGAAAAGAACAATATCAAATGCACAATTCTTGAAAAGCAGGATTGCGAAGCACTCGGCATGAATTCCTACCTGGCAGTTGCCCGTGGCTCTAAACAGTCCGCTAAGTTTATCGTTATGGAATATAACGGCCGTGTTACAGACGATGAAAAGATTGCTTTAATTGGAAAAGGTCTTTGCTTTGACTCCGGCGGATATAATTTAAAGCCTGGCAATGCCATGAAAGGCATGCATGGTGACATGGGCGGCGCAGCCGCAGTTATCGCTGCTATGGGTGCAATCGCAGAGGCGAAACTTGGCATTAACGTAACCGCAGTTATTCCTGCCTGTGAAAATATGATTTCCGGCAAGGCAATGAAACCGGGCGATATCGTTAAGTCTATGAATGGCAAATACATCGAAGTTGTTAACACTGATGCTGAAGGCCGTATGGCACTTATTGATGCCATTACTTACGCAATCCGTGAATGTGGAGCTACAACATTAATTGACGTAGCAACTTTAACTGGAGCCTGTGTTGTTGCCCTCGGTGACCGCTACACTGGTGCTTTCAGTAACAGCGACGAACTTATGTCCAAGATTGTCCAGGCATCCATCCTTGCAGGAGAAAATATCTGGAGACTCCCAATGGGCGATGAAGAATATGATAATCTGAACGCATCTACTGTAGCAGATATCGCTAACTGTGGTAAAAAATGTGGTGCAACTGCCGCTGCAAGATTCTTAGGTGAATTCGTTGAGAAAAAACCTTGGGTACATCTTGATATTGCTGGAACATCGGAATCTGATGAAGATACTGAGATTTACTCTAAGGGTGGAACTGGTGCAGCAACAATGTTGCTGTATGAAGTAGTGAAATTGATGGAAAAACCATATAAGAGTTATTAAATCCTGATTTGCCGCAGGCAAAGTAGACGCCCTCTGGGAATGAAATAATCCTTATTTGTGACTTTAGTCGCTACGGTTTGAATACTCGCTTATACACGCTCGTATCCAAACCTTGCTCCGAGGCCACAAATAAGGATTATTTCATTTCCAGAGGGCTGTGCTTTGGCTGGAGAAATAAAATCAGAATTTTAATGTTGGAGAGATTTGAGGGAGGCTTCAGACGGTTATGGTCTTATGGGGAGTTGACGTTCTGAAGGATTGACACTGGAACCATTTGTGAAAAATGTTTTTAAAATGAATTTGGAATTTTATTTATTCTTTTATAGATTAATATAGTTTTCGTTCGCATTTTTAATGGAAACACTTTATTTTCAGACACGCTCTAAAACCATAAATCAATTCAAATTTCCAGTTCATAAAAAAGTAATAACCTAACCACAAATCATTATGCTACTATGACAATAGTTTATATGTCAATCCTATAGAATTTAATTTTCTGGATATTTCTATGTCTTTGGCCTTCTTCCCCAAATCCCTCCAAAATAAATTCGGATTTTGCTTAGGCAGCCAAAGACAGCTCCCAAAGAGAGACAATACCCTATATTTGTGGCCTCGGAGCAAAGGTTGGATGTGAGCGTTTTAAGCGAATATTCAACCTGCAGCGACTAAAGTCACAAATATAGGGTATTGTCTCTCTTTGGGAGCGTCTCCTTTGCTGCGCAAATCAGGATTTACTGAAATAACGCTGTGGAGTAATATCTGTCTCCATTATCTGGAAGAAGCACTACAATCGTCTTTCCTTCATTCTCCGGACGTTTGGCAACTTCTACGGCTGCATATAATGCTGCTCCTGAAGAAATACCTGTAATGATTCCCTCTGCTTTTGCGAGTTCTTTTCCGTATTCGAATGCTTTTTCATTCTCTACTGGGAAAACTTCATCATAAATCTTTGTATTTAATACATCTGGAACAAATCCTGCACCAATTCCCTGAATCTTATGTGCACCGCCATGTCCCTGTGATAATACAGGAGATGTTGCTGGCTCAATTGCGATGACTTTTACATCTGGATTCTGTTCTTTTAAATATTCTCCGATACCTGTAACGGTTCCACCTGTACCAACACCTGCTAAGAAGATGTCTACTTTACCTTCTGTGTCGTTCCAGATTTCCGGTCCGGTTGTTGCTTTATGTGTTGCAGGGTTCGCTGGGTTTACAAACTGTCCTGGAATAAAGCTTCCTGGGATTTCTTTTGCAAGCTCCTCTGCCTTTGCGATAGCCCCGGACATTCCCTTTTCTCCTGGAGTCAGAACGATTTCCGCTCCATAAGCTTTTAAAATATTTCTTCTTTCTACACTCATTGTCTCTGGCATAGTAAAGATAGCTTTGTAACCTTTTGCGGCTGCGATTGCTGCTAAACCAATTCCTGTGTTACCGGAAGTAGGCTCGATGATCGTTGCGCCTTCTTTTAAAAGACCTTTCTTTTCTGCGTCTTCGATCATTCCGTTTGCGATACGGTCTTTTACACTTCCTGCTGGATTAAAATATTCAAGCTTTAATAATAATGTTGCTTTTAATCCTAACTTTTTCTCTAAATTTACTGCCTCAACTAAAGGTGTATTTCCAATTAATTCCTGAATTCCTTTATAAACCTTTGCCATGATAAGCGCCCCCTATTATTCTGCTACGGCTTTGAAAGCTTCATCTAAGTCTTCAATGATATCGTCGATATGCTCTGTTCCGATAGATAAACGGATTGTGTTTGGTTTAATTCCCTGATCTGCCTGCTCCTGCTCATTAAGCTCTGCATGAGTTGTAGATGCCGGATGGATTACAAGAGATTTAACGTCAGCTACGTTAGCAAGCAAGGAGAATAATTCCAGATTGTCGATGAACTTTCTTGCTGTCTCTGCATCACCTTTGATTTCAAATGTGAAGATAGAACCTGCACCGTTAGGGAAGTATTTCTTATATAATCTCTGCTGTTCAGGATCTTCAGATACAGAAGGATGATTAATCTTCTCCACCAATGGCTGATTCTTTAAGTATTCTACAACTTTCAGTGCGTTCTCTACATGACGCTCTACACGTAAGGAAAGTGTTTCTAATCCCTGTAAGAAAATGAATGCATGGAGTGGAGAAAGTGTTGCTCCGGTATCTCTTAAAAGAATCGCACGAATTCTTGTAACAAATGCGGCAGGTCCTGCTGCATCTACGAAGCTGATTCCATGGTAGCTTGGGTTTGGTTCTGTGAGCTGTGGGAACTTACCGGATGCTTTCCAGTCAAACTTACCACCGTCTACGATAACACCACCGATACTTGTTCCATGTCCGCCAATGAACTTAGTTGCAGAATGGATAACGATATCTGCACCATGCTCTAATGGTCTTAAAAGGTAAGGTGTTCCGAATGTATTATCAATTAATAATGGAATGTTATGTTTGTGAGCGATTTCTGCTACTGCTTCGATATCTGTTACTTCAGAGTTTGGATTACCAAGTGCTTCGATGTATAAAGCCTTTGTGTTTTCCTTAATTGCTGCTTCGAATTCTTCTGGTTTTAAAGGGTCAACGAATGTTGTCTCTACACCGTAATCTACTAATGTATGAGCAAGTAAGTTATATGTTCCACCGTAAATGTTCTTAGCTGCTACGATGTGGTCACCTGCTAAAGCTACGTTCTGGATTGCGTATGTTACTGCTGCTGCTCCAGAAGCTGTTGCTAATGCTGCAACGCCACCTTCAAGAGCTGCAACTCTCTGCTCGAAAATATCTACTGTAGGATTTGTTAATCTTCCGTAAATATTACCTGCATCTTTTAAACCGAAACGGTCTGCTGCATGCTGTGAATTGTGGAATACGAAAGAAGAGGTCTGGTAAATAGGTACTGCTCTCGCATCTGTTACAGGATCTGCACTTTCCTGTCCAACGTGTAACTGTAATGTTTCAAATTTAAAATCTCTATCCTTATATGTTTTCTTTGCCATTTTTTATCCTCCATATATTATGTACTCTTTATATTTTAATCTTTAAATTTCTAATTAAATATTCTCTTTACAACAACAGCAGCACATACACATTCGATCGTCCTTATGTATGAATTTTCTCTTTGAAGTTACTAAATTCATGTCTGCCACCTCTCTTTGTTTTGTGTTTCTTCGTTTCATGGGCTTATCATACCAGAAGTATCCTACTATGTCAATAGGAAATATATGATTTTTTATTTTTTATTCCTCTTCCTGATAATAGAACTTTCCACGAACTCCTTTCGAACCAAAATAATTGATAAATGCATCCGGGTCTTCCTTTTTAATATCCATGATAACTACTCTTGTCGCATCTGAGTTCACCACACTATAAAGCATCGCTTTTTCTTCATTCTTATAACATCCAACGCCCTTAAATAAAGTTGCATCATGATTCGTCTTTTTCAAGATAATATTATAAACTTCATCCGGCTTCTTCGTAATAATAAACAAAGTATCTTTATCATATCGTTTATACATCATATTAATCATCTGTGTGGATGCATACTGGAAAATAATAGAATATAATGCCACATTCATACCATAAATACATCCTGCAATCAAAAGAACGGCTACATTTCCCATGAAAATATAATTCCACACACTGATTCCCTTTTTCTTAGAAATGATCATACTGATAAAATCCGTTCCACCGCTTGTCGCATGGCTATTTAAAATCAGTGCAATCAAAACGCCATTAATAATTCCACCAAAAATCGCAATTAATAATAAATCATCTGTAATAAAATGAGACGGAATCATATCGACGGCAATACTCATTACAAAAATGCAAAGAACCGAACGAAGTGTATACTTTTTTCCAACTACCCGGTAACATATCGTTGCCGGAACCGCATTAAGAACAATACTGAATAATGAATATGGCACGCTGATATGCAAAAATGTCCTGCAGATATGCTGTAACAACAGGGAAATCCCAGTTGCTCCACCCGGAAGCAGATTTCCCGCATTAACGAAAACATTAACGTTTATCGCATACAAAATCGAGGCAATAATAACCACAATCGAATCCTTCACATCTCTGCGAATCTCTAACTTATGATACATTTCCTCTCCCATCCTCTGTTTATCAAGAATCTCCGAATCCGGAACCAGTTCCTCTTTGAGTTCTTCTTTTAAATCTTCTCTCAATTCTTTTATTGGTACTTTCTTCATATAAATCCTCCAATCAAATGTATTTTCTCTTTTACTGAATCCCATTATAATACACAATCTCTGTGTTTGATACCTATTTTCAGAAAAATATTCTGTTAGAAAATGCATATTTTTTTCTACACTATGAATACTAAAGTACAAACGAGCCAGCGAACCTTGTAATATATAAAAATGCTTCGTATCACTGCGTTCAAACTGCTCAACCGCAATTTGAACTTGCTCTAAGACGCATTTTTATATATTACAAGGTTCGCTGGCTCTGTTTACTCCAATCCTATAAATCCGTTAAAAGATTGGGGAACGCAAACACGCTCTAGCATTAAATTTGTAATTTCACCTCTTCAGCCAGAGGGCATCTCCCTTGCCTGCGGCAACTCAGAATTTAAACCTTCACCCTTTCTGCGGTATCTTTTTCTATTGCGATTCTTTTTCCATTGACCGATACGATTACATTTCCAAAATAGGAAGCAATCACGTTTACCTTTGCTCCCTGTACTAACCCCAGTTTTTCTAATAATGACATCTTCTCGTCACTGCAGATATTCCACTTGATGGTATACAGTGTGTTTAAAGATGCATCTACTAATGAATACATGAATAATCCCCCTTCTCTTTTTATACTATTCTACCACAGAAATATTGTTAATACAATTATAAAAAAAGATATTTTTTATCAGAAAACTATTGCAAGTTTTATGTATTGTACATTTATTATAAACAACTAATCGAAGTTGTACTCCCGTACTTTATGTCGCGTAAACAAAGTGTAGTGAGGTGCTTCTACTTTTCCTATCCTTATTTTATCAATTACAATCTTATTACTCCTTTATCAAGTTGATACTTTCTATACTAACAAATACGATGTAAAAACAAAATACCACAAAAAAATTTTGATTTGCCGCAGGCAAGAGACTCTCTTTGGGAGCTGTTCTTTGGTTGTTGGAGTAAAATCAGACGCCACTGCAAAGGAATCTATAGCCGAATGACTCGAAGGATATAAGCGCAGTGGCTAATTGTTTTAAATTCTATAAATCAGTCGGAAGATTAGGGGGATAATAAGATTATGATTGTTCATTCACATATTCCTTGCAATTTTCTTACATATAATTGCAATATACTATTATTTGTATTACAATAGACATAGAAACAAATATAGAAAGGAGTGTTTTCATGGCTCAATCAACTATTTCTGCAAGAATTGACAGTAAAGACAAATCTGATTTTGACAGATTTTGTAATAATGTAGGGTTAAGTGCTTCTACAGCTATTAATCTATTTGTAAAAGCTGTTCTTAGGGAAAATAGAATCCCTTTCGATATTGCCGCATCCCCAGACCCATTTTACAATACAGCAAACCAAGAATATGTACTTAAGTCTGTAAAAGAACTTCGGGATGGAAAAGGAACAGCACATGAACTAATTGAGGAGGATGTTGACGAGTGAGAAAATCTGGTCTGATGATGCATGGGCAGATTATCTCTACTGGCAAACTCAAGATAAAAAAACTTTAAAACGTATTAATCAGCTCATTAAAGATATTGAACGAAATGGATGTATGCATGGAATTGGTGAACCAGAAGCTCTTAAAGGTAATTTACAAGGTGAATTTAGCCGTCGCATCAATGCAAAAGACCGCCTTGTATATCATATGGAAAATGGACGAATTTATATTGCCCACTGTCGAGGACATTATGGGGACAAATAAAAAACATCCATCTTTTTCCAGTCAAATCACAGTACTATGAGAGAGAAGCTACCCTATATCTGTGGCCTTAGCGAGGATTGAACGTGAGCAGTTACGCAAACATTCAACCCGCAGTGATAGAGTCACAAATATAGGGTATCTTCTCTCTTGGGGTGCGTCTATTTGCCTGCGGCAAACCAGGAATTACTATTCTACATTTTTCAATGCCTCATCCATCGGTACTTTCTGAATCTTCCGATACTCAAGCAATGCGACTACCGCATAAGTTACCAGTCCGATTACAAACATTTTGACATAAATCTTTGGGTCAATGTATAGGGCAATCCATCCAGATAAGCTCTGAAGCATCATCTCCCGGAAGATGCCTTTCATCAATATGGTTTCAACTGGAAAGCTTAAGAGCAGGCACAGCACGACAACGAGTGATGTTGACAGGATGTAAAGTCTGCTGATTTCCCCATTGCTGTAACCAAGTATTTTTACCATAGAGATAGACTGGGCATTTTTTTCGATGATAATTTTTGAGAGCAGATAAATGAGTACTAAAAAAATTGCAATCGCGAATCCATTTACCAGTCCCATCATATTTCCCATGGATACATCTAATTGGCGGGAAATTTTTGTTAAGGCATCTAAGTCGATGACGGAGCCGATATATTTACTACTGATGTCGGTTATTTTGGTATCAGAGAAGTAGCCGCTATAATAATCAGAGCCGAGGTCAAATATACGGTTTAACTGATTCTGGTTCATAAAAATACAAAGGCCTCCATTATACTCATAAATACCTTTTACCCGGAAGGTATACTTATCTTTTTCGTATTTTTCTTTTAAAGTGATCATATCTCCCGGCTGCAAGGAAAATTTATCTGCATAGGCAGAAGAAATATACACATCGGCTGTGACCTTACTATCTGCCTGTAAATCTGCTTTTTCGTCTTTTAAATTAATTTTAACGTATTTACTATTGGTCTTCACACCATATAAAGTGACTTCCTCGCTTTTAAATGTTTTTGGTGTTGTATTTAAGGAATACGCAGAAAATTCTTCCGCATCTTCATTTTCTGTTTTTGCTCCAAGCGAATATTCCAGCAAAGAAAATAAACTGGATATTTTATTGCCGCTCATTGCACTGGTCGGAACAGAAAGCATGTACTGGTATTTGGCCAACATATTGTTCTGAATGTCTGTCTGATAGTGGTCAAGTACAGAGGGCAAAACTAATCCAAAAAATAATAATAAATTTGCAAAAACAATTCCGACAAACAATACAATATAATTACTAAAGTTCTGGAAAATAACACGCAGTCGGAATCTTGAAAAAATATTAATTCTCGAGCTTAAGCGCAATGCTCTTTTTTGCTTTTTCCTGCTTAAGTCTCTTCGTAAAAATTTAAGAGGCGGCAACTTTAACTTGCTGCGCAGTATGCCGTAATTGACAACAAGCATAATCAGTACTGGGACAACCGTTGTAAGTAAAAAGGCTTTCGCATTCCAGACTGTGACATAGGTTGGCAGGCTATAACTTCCATAGTACATTCCTGCACAAACATTTTTAAAGATGGTATAACCTAAAATATTTCCGACAACCGCTCCGATAAGAGTTACAAGAACTGGCATGGACATATAATGCCTTATCAATTCATTTTTCGTATAACCAGATGCACGGAGTGTTCCGATGACTCCGGCTTCCTTTCGAATCGTATTACTTGTTGTGATTCCAAATACAAATGCCATAATCACCATGACAATATAGAGAAGTACAATGATCATTGCTTCATCACTTCCCATATCATCTCCTGTAAAATGAATCGCCTGATTAACATACTGTGGAATAAAACTCTCTAACGTGATATCTTTTCCGATATCTTCCATGAAATCTTCTGACCTTTTCTTCTCCTCCTTTTCGTTCTTTGGCTTTTTATTATATTTCCATGCGTAATCATAGGTAAGCTGGCTTTCATTAAAAGAAGAAAATTCTTCCTTTGTGACAATGCCCACACCGAACTTTATCGCATCAAACATTGTATCATTATTATTCTGGAACAAGGCACTGTAATCAGACAAGGCAACAAGACCAGTAATCTTCCATGTCTTCTTTCCACTTTTTAATGTATCTCCAACAGATAGTTTATTATTATCTGCATACATTCTGTCAATGGCGATTTCTCCGATTTCTTTCGGCATTTTTCCCTTCATGAGACAGACTTTATTTACCTCTTCCCTGTTTTTAAAAATACGAAGAGTACTTCCATTAGAAAGAGCTTTCTCTACATAAAAATTCTCATAAAGTTTTACGCCATAGCCTTCTATTGTTTCCTGCTGATTTTTATAAACTTTTTCTTCTGTGGCAAAGTTTCCATCCTCTATGTTATATTTTTCAAAACTGTTATCATAGGCAGTAAGCATACTTCCATCTGCTACTAAAAAGCCGGAAACAAACCCAATCGTTGCTACCATCAGAATAAATACAACAAGATACTTTCCCATTTCCTGCCGTAGTTCCCGAAGAAGCCTTTTTCTTAAAGGATTTTTCATATCTCGCTCCTCCTACCACTCCAGTTCCATCGCCGGAACTTTCTGTTCATTCGTATAATTCTTTCGAATCATACCGTCTCTTAACTTGACAACTCTGTCTGCCATATCTTTTATCGCATCATTATGAGTAACCATAACGATTGTATTGCCATACTTTTGATTGACCGTCTCAATAAGGCGTAAAATATCTTTTGATGTATTATAATCTAACGCTCCTGTTGGCTCATCACAAAGCAAAATGTCTGGATTCTTCACAATTGCTCTTCCGATTGCTGTTCTCTGCTGCTGTCCACCAGAAAGCTGGTTCGGCAATTTGCGCTGATGCTCATAAATACCAAGTGTATGTAACAGTTCATCCACATCAAGCGGCTTGTCACTCAAATATGCACCAACCTCAATATTTTCCCTCACTGTAAGATTCGGAATCAGATTATACATCTGAAAAATATAACCGAGATGCTTTCTTCGGTATAAAGACAGCTTCTTCTCTGTCATATCTTCGATACGCTCTCCATCAATGGTAATACTGCCTGAATCCGCTCCATCAATTCCACCAATAATATTTAACAACGTAGACTTTCCAGAACCAGAAGGTCCAAGAAGAACACAAAACTCTCCCCTCTCAATCTCCAAATCAATCCCTTTTAGCACCTCAATCCGGCTGTCACCCATACCAAAAGACTTTTTAATCTGTTTTATTTCCAAAAACATAAACTCAAACTCTCCTCTTAACTTTCTTTCCTCTATTTCAAATAAATTTATGTTAGTCCAAAACAGCCTGTGTTAGGTATCCCCATCTCTTATACATTTATACTAACATATTTATTCTTCTTCTATTTTATGTTAGTTGTAACTTACTAAAATGTCAATAAGTTTTTTGATAAAACAATACTTGAGTCGAGATTCGAGTTCTCCCTGAAAACCTTTAATTTTCTTGAAAAGCCAAGAAACAGAACCCAAAAGAAGCTGCATACTGCAGATGTAATCTCAATTCTGCGCGAACATAGTATCGTTAAAAGTTTCTCCTTGCAAATATTGATTTTGCGACTTTGTGTTTTTTACAACTGAGTCAAAATCAATATTTGCAAGGAGAAACTTTTATAAGATACTTTTCTCACAAAATTGAGATTACATCTGCGGTATGCAGCTTCTTTCAGGTTCGTCTGTCTATTTAGCAAAATTAAAGTGTTTTCAACACTTCCATTACACCATTTTCATCGTTGGTCTTCTCTGTTACATATTTTGCTAATGCTTTTAAGGTAGGATGTCCGTTTTTCATACAGTAGCTTTCGCCGCAGCTTTCTAACAGAGAAATATCATTTAAATAGTCACCAAATCCCATAGCTTCTGTATGTGCAATGCCGTACTTTTCACATATAGCTTTGATTGCATTCCCCTTGCTTTCTGTTTTGTTGGCAATGTCAATCCAGCTTGCTCCGGATAATACGGCTGTAAGTTTCTCACCGATATTTTCAAAATATTTCATGGATTCTTCAGCTTTTTCTTTCTTAAAATAGATAGCGACCTTTACGATTGTATCATTGTCTGCCACTTTTCTTAAATCTTCTACAATCTGTCTTCTCTCGTAGTACATTTCTACATTATAGTAGATTTCCTCATCCACATCTTTTTTTGTTATGTAAGCAGACTTCGCACCGCAGATAACAGGTGTTGCATAAGGTACTTTATCTATGATATCAAGACATTTTAACACGTCCTGCTTGTCTATCTCATCTTTAAAAATAATCTCGCCTTTTTCGAAAACAAGTCCTCCATTTTCTGCAATAAATGCAAGGTTATCTCTGATTGGAAGAAAGTCTCTTTCTAATGTATAGTACTGTCTTCCGCTGGCAATGACTGTCTTTATCTCTGGATGGCTTTTTACCCACGGAATAAATTCTTCCGGCATTTCTTTTTTACTGTTAAGCAAAGTTCCATCCATATCTACGGCTACTAATTTTATATTCATCTGTTCTCCTTATCGTAATCTTTAACGTAATCCCTAATTAAATTTATCTATTTCCTAAATCAATCCCTGTTCTTTGCAATAATGATAAATGCCATCTTCTGCAACATGTCCGCAGATTGCATCGGCAACTGCTTTTACATCATCGGTTGCATTGCCCATTGCAACACCAGTGCCTACAGCTTCTAACATTTCAATATCGTTTGTTCCATCACCAAAGGCGATTGCATTCTCTTTATCTAAATGATAATAGTCAAGAATTTTTCTTACGCCGACACCTTTATTTCCATTTGCCGGTGTAATATCTGCCGCTCTTGTCCACCATGCAGTAATTCTCGCACCGTCGACATCTCTTAAAATGTCTGCATATTCTTCTTTATAACAGCCGACCATCATCTGGTAAACTTTTTTATCCATGAGTTTTTCAAAATCAAAGTTATCAAGGACATTTACTTTACTCTTTGCAATGGCAAAATAATCTGCCAAATCTTTATCACAACCGTTTGCACCGCCGCCTTCTACTCCGGCAAGGAACACCGGGCGATGGATTTCCGATGCATTCTCAACAATTGCCTTTACATCTTCTTTTGGGATAGGATTTGAAAAAATAACCTCATCCTTTGTATAACAATAAGACGCATTATAAGATAAAAAGACATCAAAATCAATTCCTGGAAAAGATGGAACAAGATATGGGCCGCGTCCTGTTGCCATACATAAAATAATTCCATTCTCTTTCAGGTGTTTTAATGTCTCGATCATTGCAGGGGTGATTACCTTTTTTTTCATATCAACTAACGTTCCATCTACGTCAAAAAAAGCAATCTTTATATCTTTTGCAGAATCTTTTTTCATATATTCCTCCACTATATTCTGTAATTTTTCTTTTCATAACACACCCCTACTATTCTACAGCTTTATGTTTTTCTGTCAAGGTCAAATTATCCGATGAGCAGCTTTCGAAGCTCTCTGCGCCGTTCAATTTCTAACTTGGAAAAGATACGGGCAATCACATTTTTCACATATCCATAGGAATAATTCATCTGTTCCGCAATCTCACGGTTTTCCATTCCCTGTGCAACTGCCAGCGCAATCTTCCATTCAATTGGTGTCAGCTTCTTTTGTATTTCTCCACGATTTTTTTCAATTGCTGCATCTGCAAAAGACTTTCCTGTTTCTTTTGCGCTTCTTTCAAGATGCATTTCGACTCTGGCAAGCAGGACCTCTTTTACAAAAGGTTTTACAATATAGTCTACTGCTCCTGCCTTTAACCCTTTTACTTCATAATCTGACTCCGCAAATCCAGTGAGAAATATTACAAGAATATCCTGACAATTCGGAATAGATTTCATTTTTTCCAGAGTCGTATATCCATCCATTTCCGGCATAGCGATATCTAACAATATCAAATCCGGCACAACACCCTTTTTTAGTAATGTAATTGCCTGTTTTCCGCTTTTCGCTACGCTAACCGTATAAATACTCGACAATATTTCTTCTGCTGTTTTTAATAAGATTAAATCATCGTCTACAATTAATATGCTATTTTTGCCCATTTCTGTCCTCCCATTCTGTCGTAACTTTATTCGTCCAGTAAGTACCTTTCATAAGTGATTCTGCCTGTTCGAACTCCAAATTCTGCACCGATTTTTGTACCTGTCCCAAAATCTTCTTTTTCTTTGGATTCTTTTCTAAAGACAACAATTTCTCCAGCTGTTCTTCTGCATATTTCCCTTGATATTTTCCTATTGCCTCCAAAATCCTGTCATATATTTCCTCATATAACTTCTCCTGATTTACTTCTTCTGTCATCTCACCGTATACCTTCTGTTTCCCATTCTCTTTTTCTTTCTTTTCTGATTCCAGAAGAAATTTTTTTGTATTTTCTAAGAAAAAAAACATCCCATCTAACGCTCTTTCCCACTCAAAAAACAAAAGAGGAATCGCCTTTTCTATATAGCTTTCATCCTGCATTTTCCCTCTTATTTCAAGTGAAGCGGCTAATTCATAAAGTGACATTGCTCCAATCGCGCGGGCATTACTTTTTAATGTATGAATCTGTCCTGTCAATATTTTTATTTCCTGCTGTGTTTTTCTCGTTGTCTCAAAACTTTCCTCTAATTTTTTTCTATTTGGCTCATAATATTCTACAAAGAGCTCGGAAAGTTTTCTGTATTGCACAATACTTCCACCTAATAAATAAAGCCCTTCGGAAAGTTCAATATCCCATTTTTTTAATTTTTGCTTCAAATCTAAAAGTTGTTTTTCCGTTATGTTCCAGTCTTCTCCCGCACCGTTCTTCATTGAGACCAGAGCAGCTGGAAGCCATTGTAACAGCAATTCTTCCAACTTCTCCCACATTACCGGTTTTGACAAATAATCAGAAAATCCTTCTGAAAGAAAATGCTGGTGAATTCCCGTGGACACATCCGCTGTAAGTGCAATCACCGGAACACTCTGCCCATTTACCTCTTTTTTCAATCTGTGAAATGTCTCAATTCCATCCATTTCCGGCATCATATAATCAAGAAAAATCAAATGGTATTTTTTATTTCTAACTTTTTCGATACATTCAAAACCACTGGCCGCCGTATCTAACTGTACCCCTGTTCTTCGCAAAAGTGATGTAATCACCTGAATATTTTGTTCACTGTCATCTACCAGTAAAATCTGTGCTTCTGATGCAAAAAACTTCTTCCTTTTTTCTTGCACAGGTTCCCCTTCCACAACTTTCCACTGTCCAATTTTCTCTGTTCCTGCATCTTTTAATGGAAAATATACTGTAAAGTTACTTCCTTTTCCATAGATACTTTCTGCCTGAATATGCCCTCCCATCTGTTCACAAAGTTCTTTTGCTATTGTAAGACCCAGTCCACTTCCCTCAATATTTCTGTGACGTTTGATATCTGCCCTCATAAACATATCAAAAAGCGCTTCCATATCTTCTTTTTTAATCCCGATTCCTGTATCCTTCACAGAAAAAGAAATCTGCTTTTCCTCCTGACAAACTTCAAGAAAAACCTTCCCTTTTTTTGTATATTTTACCGCATTATTAATTAAATTGAGGATAACTTGTTTGATATGCAATGCATCACCTTCCAGATATTTCGGAAGAGTTTCCTCTACATCTACTACAAACTCCAGATTTTTTGCTTCTGCCTGCTTTGCTCCAATCAGGCAGACTTCCTGTACAAGTTGTCTTAACGAAAACTTTTCCTCAATTATATCTAACTTTTTCGATTCAATTCGCGTAATGTCCAATATATTATTAATAAGAGATAACAGATAATTCCCCGCCTTTTCCACACTCTTTGCATACTGAACGACTTCCCTTGACTCAGACTCCCGTAAAATCATCTCATTCATTCCAAGCATCACATTAATCGGCGTTCGAATCTCATGACTCATATTTGCAAGAAATGTACTCTTGGCGCGATTTGCTTCCATCGCTTCTTCCCTTGCCTGCGTAAGAAAAACCTGTTGCTTTTTATATATTCGAAAATGTAGATACATCGCAACGCCAAGAGAAGCACTCGATACAACAACTCCCGTCAGCACATCCACAACAATCTCTTTTTCCGATTGAAACCAGATTACCGTATCTGGATAATAATAGGCAATCCCAATCGTGAATATATAGATTATCAGTTCCAGCCATACACAAAAAAACATTAACCAGCCTTCCAGCATAAAAATAGTAAATAAAATTCCAAAAATATAAAAAGATGGCATTCCACCTTTATACCCACCACTCTTAAAAAACATAATTGGAAATAAAAACATAAAAATCACAACGATTGTTATAAAGTAGCATCTTTGATATTTTTTACTGTAGTATGCGTAAAAAAGGAGCGACAAAGATAACAAGGCAATCCCTGTATTTATTAACAGTAGTTTCCTATCTCCATTATTCCAATAAGAAAGAACTCCATTACACAGACTGATGATGAATCCAAGTGAAGCCAGTATATTAAATAATCTCACTCGAAAGGGAAGACCCGAGTGATACAGCACTTTTCCTACTTCCAATACGCTTTTCCTATCCATGACCTATTCCTTTTCTATATCTATTTTCAATTTATTTTCATTATTTTTCTGTATCTATTCTTTTCTATTTCTCTTATATATCCAAACACAAACTCATGCGATGAATAAAAATCGTACAGTCCTGAATAAATATAGTTTATCACAAAAGCACTTATCTCTTCCAGTATCCGACAGTCACTATTTTCTTTATTTATGATTTGTGGGGGATTTAAATACACTCTAAATCAAAATGGTGACTGTAAGGCACTATCTTTCTATGTGAATTTTTATATAATAAAAGTGTAAGAACTATTTTATCAAATTACTATGAAATGATTTATAACTATACATCTTCTTACAATCTGCATTATCTAAACGAGGGTGTATTCTAAAAGCGCTCTATTTACATACGGCAACTATTTTTACTGATTTCCAGAGTACATGATGCAAAACGGAGGAAAATTATGGAACATTTTTATATTTATTCTTTTACATTAGCAGTAATCCCACTGCTTTTGGGATTGCTATTTATTTGGTTTGGGAAAAAATTATGGGACAATGCAACGAAAAAAAATGAGGAATATCAGCAACGTTACACCGGACGTACTACTTTGCGTGTAATCAAAGTCGAAAAAAATGAATGGGAAGAAACCAATTCCAATGAACAAGGCCCAGAAAGCAGGATTTCTGTTACCTCTTATACTCCAGTCTACGAATATACGGTAAATGGGCAGCGATATGAATATCATACCCGCCTGGGAACTTCTACAGATCAATATCCTATTGGAAAAGAATGTCCTGGATATTATAATCCAAAAAATCCAGCAGATGTGACAGAAACCTTGAAAGAGATAACAGGTGGAGGAAGCCATTTTCTTAGTTTGTTGTTTTTTGGAATTGGCGTACTGGCTATTCTGTTTGCTCTGATAAGAGTATGGGCAGTTATAACACTTATATAATCCATCTTTCTTTGCTATAAGACCACAACAATGAAGTTTTTACTCTCATCTAAATATTTCATAAAAGGAGGAAATGAAAATGTTAAACAAAAAAAGAGAACAGAACTTAAAGAAGCAATTACACTTTGCCTTTCGGATCCGGCGAATCTTTCTACTTATCCCACTTTTACTTCTGTGCCTGAGTTTCGTTATTCCAACACAGGTTCATGCCCAGACAGATGATTCTTACTTTTTAAATATGTGGTTAAATACGAAAAGCCTTGCTGATTTAAAAAATGTTTATCCAGGACACACAAACATTATTGTCGCTACAATTAGTGATCCTGACCTTTCAAAAATCCCTGCATCAAAAGTATCTGCCACATCTTCTAATCCTTCTGTACTAAAAGTTATTGACAAATATAATATTGATTTTGCCAACTATCATCCAAATATGGATATCGGTATTGAAATAGAGGCGATGAAAGCAGGAAAGGCAACACTAACCATCCAGTATAAAACTATTGTCAAAAAACTTGATATTACTGTAAAAAAATCAACTGCTTTTATAAAGAAAAAGAAGGGGACAATGCTCATGGGTTATCACTACTTCATGAGAGATTTTGTAACCGTTCATGGAAAAGAACCAAGTATTAAAAAAATTAAGTCCAGCAATAAAAAAATCATAAAAGTATCTGGTCAGAAATTAATTCCAAAAAAGCCAGGAAAAGCAACTATAAGTGCTGTTATCAACGGCAAAAAACAAAGCATCCGAATAACTGTAAAAAGCCCAGCCCCTACCTATGACCAGCTAAAATCTAAAAAAGCCGGGTTAATTTATGACAGCTACAGCGGTAAATGCTATGTAAAAATAAAATTTACAAACAAAAGCCAACGCACTATTACAAAAGTACAGCTTAAAACAACGCTGTTTTTTGATGATGCGTGGGACGATATGAAACCAGTAAAGAAGAAAAACGTCAAAGTAAATATCAAACCAGGTAAATCTCAGACTGTTAAAATTTATTTTGGAAAATATCCTGTGTTAGCACCAAATCGATGGAAATATGAGATACTTCAATTTTGGTATAGATAAGAATTGAAATTGCCATAGGTAAAGATACAACTTTCCCTCTGGGAATAAAATAAAAAAATCTTGATAGCCTGTATCCAGACTATCAAGATTTTTTTGGTACGGCTTATGCCTTTTACGTTCTTATGATATTGTACTTTATATCATTCTCCCGGATTACATGAAATTACCTTACCGGCATTCCATAAATCTACAGTCTTTTTCGCTGCTTCGAGACGCTCTTCTTCAGAATGGAAGTCAATCGTTACGGACTGGCATCCACATTCTAAACACATTACATAATAACCACAGCCGCCTTCTTCTTCTAATAATGCACCACCGTCACATAATGGACAGTCATGAATCTCTAACTTTTCTTCAATGTTCATAATTTGCCTCTTTCCATTTTATCTTTTTGTTTTCCAAGCACATTATAACATTATTTCTTATAGATAAAAAGAGAAAATGTTCTTCTTTATGCAAATTATTTAATTCTTCAACACATTTGCAGTCATGGCAACGCTTGGAATATTGGCCTTCTTGTTGTTCTTTAGAGTACGAATTTCTCTGGTTGTCATATAACCATCCATTTTAGGCATCTGAATATCCATGAAAATCAGATCATACCTGTCAGCATCCACTTCATTCATCCGTTCAACAGCATCTGTCCCATCTTCTACAGAATCTACTGATATTCCGATTTCTTCCAACAAAGCAGTAGCTATTTCACGATTCAGTTCATTATCCTCCACAAGAAGCACCCTTTTACCAAAATAACGATTTTCTCTTTCCGTTTGCTACAATGGGAATCTGGATTGCACTGGATTATTACTAGTTAAATCTGGGCAGCTTCGAACTTACATGCTTTCAGATGAAGGACGAGAGATTACCCTTTATCGTCTGTTTGATATGGATATGTGTCTCTTATCCGCCTCATGTATCATGCATTCCATTCAATTTGAAGTAACCGTTGAAATAGAAAAAGACACTGATCTTTGGGTTATCCCTGCTGAGATCTATAAGAGTATTATGCAAGAATCTGCTCCAGTCTCAAATTATACCAATGAGTTAATAGCCACTCGTTTTTCTGCAATATCTGAAGAACCCCCATTTATTACTGTTCAGTGACCTGCGTTTCGATACCCCCCCTCACCAAATTTTATGTTTCTTATTGTCTTTTTTAAAACCTTCATCTCCACTGGTTTTGAAATATGTGCATCCATACCGGCAGCCAAAGAATGTTGTATATCCTCTGAGAATGCATTGGCGGTCATGGCAACGATTGGAATCGTCTTTGCCAGTTTATGTGTACTTCTGCGGATTGCTTTCGTTGCCTCATAGCCGTTCATGACAGGCATCTGCACATCCATTAAGATCATGTCATAATCCCCTGGAGCAGACTGTTCAAATGTATTAAGAAGTCTTTCTCCATTTTCACAGATAGTACACTCTGCCCCCTCAATCTTTAATAGTTCTATCAAAATTTCTGCATTCAGCTCATTATCTTCTGCACACAGGAAGTGCATTCCTTTTAGGATATTTTCATCCAACTCCTCTTTTTCTGCCTGTGGCTCCAAAGAAACTGATCGGTTTTCTGCAACTTTCAGATTCATAATAACTTCAAAACAACTTCCCTGCCCCGGTTCACTTTCCACTTCAATTGTTCCGCCCATCGACTCAACCAGATTTTTGGTGATAGCCATTCCAAGACCGGTTCCCTGTATCTTGTTTGTAAGAGAACCTTCTGCACGAGTAAACGCATCAAAAATCGTATCTTTGAAATCTGCCGACATTCCCATACCATTATCACAGACTAAGAAGCGATACTTTGCATAGGTGGAGGAATTTGACTCACATTCTTCTACTAAAAACTGAATTGTTCCACCCTTCTGTGTGTACTTCACTGCATTAGAAAGCAAGTTACTGAAAATCTGCATCAGATGCACCCGATCCCCATTCACCCACTCGTGCAGGATGTTTTCTTTTGTAAACTGAAGGGTCTGATTTCTTTCTTCTGCCTGTATCTTAAACATATGATCAATTTCCTGTATAAAATCCAGAATAGAAAAATCCGTGTATTTAAAAACAGTTTTCCCAGCTTCAATTTTGCTCATATCCAAAACATCATTAATAATTCCTAACAAAAGCTGTGATGATGTATCTATTTTATCTGCATACTCTGTTACTTTCGCCTTATCACCTGCATCATGTCTGATCAGTGACGTAATACCAATGATTGCATTCATAGGTGTACGAATATCATGTGACATATTCGACAGAAAATCTGTTTTCGCCTTATTTGCATTTTCGGCTGTCTGCAGAGCTTCTGTTGCAATATTCTTTGCCTTTTTCAGTTTTTTATTTGCCGCTTCCATTTCCTTCATTGCCTGTAATTGAAGCTCACTATTTCTTTTTTCACATTCTGCTTTTTGGTCTGCAATATTAAGTTTTGAAATACTGTAAAACAATCCGGCAAAGAGCAAAATGATAAAACTTCCCATCAGTATTGTTGTAAAAAGCACTGTTTTCTGGTAATTTCTCATCACATTATCAACAACACTTTTTTTCACAATACAGATCAACATGGAGTTATTACTTTCTATAGGACAGTACCCCAGATAGAAAGGCTTATCTTTTCCAAGAAGCTCTACTCCCTGTTCTTTTTTATCCATCTTTTTTTGGAGCAAAGCAGCCTCTTTTTCTGTTATAGCCTTATCTGCCTTTAAATGCTTCAACAATGAATAATTTCGAAAAAATTTATCTTCACTTTGGTTCGTATAGGTAATATTTTCTTCCTCATCTAACAGAAAGAGATATGCATTCTCATTATAGCTCTTCAGTTTTAACATGGAATCTAATTTTGAATGATCATACACGGTTCCAACTGCTGTATAAGCTTCCCCATTCATATGATATTCCTGACATGGAATTGCAACCAGATAACCTCCACTTTGTGTTTCTTCATAATTCCAGGCAACCAGCTTTGCAATATTATGGCCATTCCTTAAAGCCAGCAAAAGCTTACCTGGTATGTCAATCCGCATCTTCGTTCCATCTGCTGTCATTGCTTTTCCATTTTCCTGAAGAAATACTAGCCTGCTTCCAGCTTCTTTTTCCCATGCCTCAAAAAAGTTCTGATTTACATCTGTTTCATGCGATACTTCTTTCTCCTTAAGAATATAATCTTCAACTAAATGTAACTGGCTATAATATCCATTTACCTGAAGCTCATAGGTTTGCTGTATCTGTTCAACAACAACTCCCATGCTTCTTTTTCCATTTTCATCAATATACCTGTTCATCCTGTTCAAAAGAAGCTTCATAAATAATATGCTTGAAAAAATGAGCAGGATTATAAGCATTGGTATTATAATTCTCTTTCTTTTTATTACCTTTTGTCTTATCTGCACTTTTATTTTTCAACCTCTATATAGTCTTCCGGCGCTGACGGCTGCTGCCCTTTTGACATAGCTGCAGCCCATGCACTTGATAATGTTGTATCCTTAAGTTGAGTAATCTCACATTCTGGATATAATTTTTTCAAAATGGACATAGTAATATCTGTAAGCAGAATGGAATACTCCTTCTCTTTATCTATTTTTTTCTCATTAACTGCTATGCCTTTTAATGAGAATCCATTTTCTTTATCTTTAACAATAATTTTCATACCAGATGCTATCGGTAATTCATATTTATTAGTTACATAAAAATCCGAATCAAAATCCGCAAGATAATTTCCCACAAGTTCATATACCTGTTTACCATTTATCTTTGCAAGGTATAATGGCGTATCCGAATTCTTTGCTGTCATTAGAGCAACACGATTACTGCTACATTCGCCTTCATAAATAGAAGAAGTGAAATAATAGTATGGTGCCAGAGCTAACTGTATATTATTCTCATTTCTAACCGTAGTTAGTATAGATGATGCCGCATCACGACCATTTTTATCATTCAGTGAAATAGAATACTCATGCTCAAAATTCACAGTCGTTTTTTCTCCTGTAGCTTTACTATTCATTACACTACACAAAGTATCATAAGCCTTTTCTTCATCCATTTCTCCTGACAGCAATCCATGAACAACTTTCAGGCTGGCTGCAAAAGACTTTTGAGCGGAATATCTGATATAAACAGAATTATCTTGAATTTCCTTTTCCAGTCCAGACACATCTTTCATCATTGTCGGAACATCAGTATTCAATGAGATCACACCACTTCCATCCGCAATACGCTTTTGCCCTTCTTCTGAAATCATACAGTCCAGTACATCTAGTGCTATACCTAATTTCTCAGGATTTTTTTCTAAATCTTTGTTAAATGCAATGTTTAAGGACGGAGTCATATTTATAAAAGCTTCATCTGAAGTCTGTGAGAAAAAAGGAATACGGATCAATTCTGCATCCATCTGTTTCTGGAATTCCTGTATAAGTGCCGGATATCCATGAAACATTGCTGCTTTTCCCTCAAGAAATGTTTCTGTTGCAGTAGTAATATCAACGCTGATGTCATCTTTCGTAAAATGTGAGTCTTTTAAAAACGTACTGGTTTGTGAAAGGATACGTTTCCACAATGCAGCATCAAACTTTATATTATCTGCCGAACTTTCTGCTGAGCTTCTCCATTTGATTCCATCAAGACTTGTGAACTCACCAATTGCTCCTGCCTGAATCACTTCTTGAGTAGACCAGTCTTCTGCAAGATCAAGTATATAAGGTTTTATACCATTATCATAAAATTGCTGGCAAGCCTGTGCATATTCCTTATAATTTTTCGGAATCTTGATTCCATACTGATCAAACAATGTCTTGTTGGCAATGAGCGTCTGCGGGATTCCGCAGATAGGTAGCCACTGAATCTCATCTTCTGAATTTTTATAATACTGCAATGCATAGGAATAATACTTAGAGACAACATCATATGAACAAAAATCCATAAGATACGGCTGTAGATTCTGTGCATCTGCCCCCGAAAATCGACGTACCGTTATGATATCCGGCAGTTCCCCATGCTCTTCAAAATAACTATACAAATCGGTATCATTGTTACCGGTAATAAACTCAATATCCTGATCTGGAAACTGCTTCTGGATATATGGAGCAATATTTTTCATTAAACGATTTTCCCATAGATACACGGTAAGATGATTATCTTTTTGGGATACTTCTTTTTTAGACTGTCCACAGCCGGATAAAACAGTAGTTGTTAAAAATACACCTAACAGTAATGCTATCAGATATTGTTTTGCCTTTTCCATACTCGTATTTTCCTCATTCTTTCCTGATAAAATCATTAATTCAATAATTCCATCTCAGATTTTCATCTGATTTACCGATTATCCTATTACAGCTTTTCAAAGTATGCAAAAATATTGATGCTATTATATATCTCTCTACTTTTCCAGGATTTTTCCCACACACTTAGGAATCAATTACAGCCAGTTTTTCAGGACATCATTCAGCTTATTCATATCCAGAGGTTTTGCGATATGTCCATTCATACCTGTATTTTTAGCAAGCTGTACGTCTTCTGCAAAAGCATTGGCAGTCATGGCAACAATAGGCAGTTTCCCCTTTTCACCCGGAAGACTCCTGATTGCCGCTGTTGCCTCATAACCATTCATAACAGGCATTTGGATATCCATAAAAATAAGATCATACGAACCTTTCGGAGAAGCTT
>OFMO01000365.1_pt1 | contig 39073 bp, 27 predicted proteins | sample 1541821 | NCBI WGS metagenome assembly OFMO01 (sample SAMN04209253, study PRJEB22552) | human gut metagenome | biome: gut; material: feces | host: Homo sapiens | place: USA: Oklahoma | reverse complement strand
CCGCGAGTGTCAGCTTGGGAAGCTGATGCCTTACCACTTGGCGATGCCCGCTTGTGTGTTGGCTAGTATAACGCGGTTGTCTTGTTCGATACAAGGGTGGCGATGCTTGTTTTAGCTGTGGAGATTCGTTTGAAAATCGCGTCAATTGTGGAGACGAGGACCTTTAACCTCCTGTTCTCCCTATCTTCTACCTGCACTTTTGCTTGATTGTTGTATTTGAGCTCAATTTGTCAGGAATTGGGCAAGCTTTTGGTCAGGCTCCGGTACTTACCCGCATGAACCTCGGGGGTAGCCTCATCCTACGCGTCGCAGCCTCCCCGTGCGGCGCACGAGGGATAAGGAGCAGCCATGTCCAACGCACCCACGCACTCTGTCCACAGCGCAATTGCAACAGGTCCGCTGCTCCTGCTCCTCTTCCTGCTTTTCGGCTGCCTGGCACCGGGAGCCGCATTTGCCGTCGATGGCTACGACCAGCTCGGCTTCCGCACTATTAGCGATGATTGTGGGCCCTTCTTCATCGGCAAGTATGAAGCTCAAGACGCCTCGATTGCCTACTGCATGAACCAGGAGCGCCCCGGCCCCACCAAACCGGGTGGCCCATGGCTCAACTTTGATCAAGGCTGGGTGTGGCTCGACGACGAGTTCGCGGCAATCGTTTGTCACGGATATCCTACCGCCACGTCGTTTGGCGGTTACCATCTTTCACCCGATCGCGCCCGCGCCGCCACCCAGCTTGCCGTATGGATGCTCAACGGCACTACCCATGTCGACGGCACCTACTCCTACACGACCGCTCAGGGTAAAACCAAGAGCGGACACTTTACCGCCGACAATGAAGTCGTGGCGGCTGCGCGGTGGCTCCACGACAGCGCAAAATCAGGAAGCATCAAAGCCGCTCCGCACCGCGCGCGACGCTATCTAGGGGCCGTATCGGGCGGCAGCAAACGTCAAGACATGCTCTATGTACTGCCGGCGGTCTCTGTTTCCTTCCAAAAGCAGTCTGCTAACACCGTTATTACCAGCGGAAACAATACCTATCAGTTTACCGGGGCAACATTCGATATTTTTGAGAGCGCCAGCGGCGCGCGTGTCGGCACCATCAAGATGGACAGCAACGGTCGAGCGCAAGCAACACTTCTGCCCAACACGGCATACTACCTAGTTGAAACGAAGGCGCCGGCCGGCTATGTCCCCCGCCACGATCGTATTGCCTTTACCACGGGGAATGACGGCGGGCGGGTCGCCATTGATGAACAGCCCGGCACCATCAACCTGCGTATCGTAAAACTCGATGCCGCGACGAATGCCGGCCCCCAGGTGGGATCTTCACTCGCAGGAGCAGAGTTCACGTGTGTGTCGCAATCAACCCCTGGATGGGCACAAATCCTCACGACCGACGAAAGCGGTCGGGCCGCCCTCGCCGATGTCCCCTTAGGAACCTTTACCATCTACGAATCAAAAGCCCCCGAGGGCTACCTGCCATCCAACGACAGCTGGACCTATACCGTTGGAGCCGACCAGCTCGGCGATTCAGGCGTGGTCGAGATCGAGTCTCGCGTTTCCGATATCCCCATTGCGTTTAACCTTGAGATTTCCAAATTCAAGGATTACGGCAATAGCGACCAATCCGGCCTGGAGCAGCCGGCGGGTGGTGTTGTCTTTGAGGTTGTCAGCAACAGCTCTCAGCAGGTTGTTGGCACACTGATCACAAACATCTATGGCTTTGCCTCCACCAAAGATCAGCCCGAAGCATGGTTCGGCGCAGGCAAGCGACCCGCCGGTGTCCACGGAGCCGTCCCATACGACCGTGCCGGCTACACGGTTCGCGAGGTTCCGGAAACCGTCCCCGAGGGTTTTAAACGTGCAGGGGAATGGACCGTCGGGGCCAATCAGATTTCCGACGGCGCCGAGCTTCAATATATCGTGGACAACCACGCTCTGTCGACGCATCTCCAGATTGTAAAACGCGATGCCCAAACAGGCGCTTCTGTTCCCCTAGCCGGATTCACCTTCCAACTCCTCGACAGCAATCACGAACCTGTCTCACAAACTTGCTGGTATCCAGCACATAACGTAATGGACACCTTTACGACTGACGCGACCGGGACCGTCACACTGCCCGAATCGCTCGTGCCGGGCACCTATTATGTACGCGAAACCTCGGCCAAAGAGCCCTATCTTGTCGGCGAAGAGATCGAGGTAAACATACCCGCCGACATGAACCTAACGCCCGTTGCAATCGCCTCGTATTATGACCACGCCGCGACCGGAAACATCAGGATCGTTAAAACCGATGCCATAGACGGCAGCAGCCTCGCGGGCGCCGTCTTTGAGATCCGTGCCTCGGGTGATATCGTGCGCCCCGACGGTAGCATTGCCGCGCTCGACGGTGAGACTGTCGCGACCGTCACGACGGATGAAACTGGAGAAGCACGCGCGGGCAACCTCCCACTGGGATCTGGCACCGCACGCTACGAGGTTGTCGAGACTCAAGCGCCGGCAGGCTTCTTGCTCGATCAGACAACCCATATTGTCGACCTTACTTATGCCGACCAGAAAACACCCGTTGTAGAAGCACGGCTTAACGTATCCGACGATTACACCAAGGTTGATATCTCCAAGGTCGATGCAAGCGGTGAGCAGGAAGTGGAAGGCGCACAGCTCGCCTTATATGGTCCCGATAAAACCGAAATAGACTCCTGGACCTCATCCGACAAGCCACACCGCGTCGAACATCTTGCACCCGGCACCTACTCGTTGCGCGAAATGATGTCTCCGCGGACCTATGACCTTGCCGAGGAGATAACGTTTGAAATAAAGGATACGGGAGAAGTCCAATCCGTCGCGATGAAGGATGCGCCCATCGAGATCAAGGGGCAGGTCGACAAGCGTCAGGAACTTGTCCAACCTATCGAAAAGGGCCTGTTGGCTAACGGCGATGGTAAAAACCGTGCCGCGATGCAAACCAATACGGATGGGCTTTTCTCCTATACCATCGACGCTCGAAACGATTCAACTACCTGGGTTGATGAGTTCACAATTACCGATGATCTTGAGTGTGCCGAGGACGATACGGCGAGATTCGTCTCAATCGAAACCCCCGTCGCCATCGGCGACCTCAACGGTCTGTGCAACGTGTGGTATCGCACGACGCCGTTGGACTCGACAGACGTCGATGAACCGGCGAACGCGACACTTGACGATGGACACGAAAATCCTTGGCTTGAGTCCGACGAAGTAAAAGAGAGCCTTGGTGAGGACTGTCGCCTCGTCGATTACGACGGCTGGCGCCTCTGGAAGGCGGATGTCTCGACCACGGAATCCACCACACTCGAGGCGGAAGAGCTCGACCTTACACCCAATACCGTCGTAACGGGCATTCGAATTGAATACGGTGCGGTAGCCGCCGGCTTTACGACTCGAAGCGATGCGGATTCTTGGACCCGCGATGATCTCAAAGATGAGCACGACGACCTTGACGATGCCAAAGCAATCCTTGGCACAGACGCTCGGGGCGCAATCGTGCACATGCAGGCGACGTCGGCTTATACGCCCCAAACCGCACTCACCAACAGCGCACGCGTCGATCTTTGCCGCAACGGCGGCGGCGATAAACTTGAGTCACATGACGAGGACCGTGTCATTCAACGCTGTACCCTACTGCAGGACCTACCGGCAACAGGATCAGTTCCCATCGCCGCTTGCATCACCGCGCTCCTGACCTCGGGTGCCGCAGCCCTATGGTTCGCTCGCCTTAGGTCGACCCCAAAGAAGCGCTAGCGCGATGAAAAAGCGGGCAAGACAGTCCCCTGGCTCGCCCGCTTTCAATCATGTAAATCGCCGTATCTACTCTGCAGACGAAGATCCACCATCAACGATTGCCTGCTCGGACTCAGGAATCCCATCGGCACCCGTACTCTGTTCTTGCTCCACCTCTTCGCTGATTGCGGAGGCGGGGGTCGAGCCCTTTGCACCCACGATGTAGGCAGCCCCAAATCCTAACGCAATGGCAATCAAGGTCAAAATCACGTAGACAGGCCAATGGCGCTTAATATACGAAAACACGTTGACTCCTTAGAGCTCCGTCTACGAACGGCGGATAACCTCGGTCACGACCTCGGATACCGTGGCAATGTTCGTCGGGTTGACATTGTGGGGCAGGTCGTCCTCGGTACGAGCGCAAGCCAGACGCGTGCCGTCCACGCCGGCGATGGTGAGGGCTCGGCGGCTCGCCTCGAGCGCGGCATAGGCATCGGTCTTGGCATAGGGCATCTCGAGCGCGCCACAATCGACATGGAACGACTTGCACACCTTGCTGACCAGGTTCATGATGCGGCGATCGCCCTTGAGCAGCTGCTGTTCGCCCTCGACCGTCACCACCGAAAGCCTACCGGCGCCGACGGATTCAAGATTGATGAAGAATACGCCGCGGAGTTTATCGCGATGCGAAGCCAAGAAGGCCTTCATGCCGGCGCCATCACAATCCGAGGCGCCCGTTGCCACAAACCAGATATCGTGACCGAGCAGCTCATCATCGCCCATAGAGGCGACAGCCGAGAGCATATCTTCGGAAGAAGCGCCATCGGAAGACGTAGCGCCGCCCTTCCAGCCATCGTTATCGTCCTCGAAGTTATCCCACGAACCGATACCGCGACCGGACTTCTTGGCATCGTAATCGTCTTCGACGCCCAGCCAATCACTCATGCTGTCCTGCTCGTTTTTCCTTTTACGACCGAACAGGCCACCCAGGCCGCGTTTGCGAGACTTGGGTGCCGCCGGGGCGGGAGCCGAAATGGTCTCGATCGGCTGCGCGCCCGACGCAACGGGCATAGAAGGCGCAACGGGTGCCGATGTGGGTTCGGGACCCTGGGCAGTAGCAAAGGGGTCGTTGACCTGGGCAGAGGGATCGGGAAGGTCGAACAGCGACGTGCGAGACGCAACGTTTGCCTGCTTCATAGACGGCAGCGACGGATCGGGGACCGAAGCCAGCGGAGACGAGGAAGGTGCAGGCGACGGTGCCGACGCCGGATCGGGAACATTCATCTGCGGACGCGGCGATGCCTGGGAGGAAATCTGGGCCATAAGGGAATCGACCGTTTCGTCCTGGGTGGGAGCGACATTGGCAACCGTGGCACCGGAACCACTCGGGGTCGGCATGGTGAAAATCTGCGTGGAGTAAGGCCTCGACTCATCCGTCTCGGGAGTCTCGGAAACCGCAGGCACTTCCTCCTGCTCGACCTCGGTCGAATCACCTTGATCGGCTGCCGCGTATTGCTCTTCGTCAGAGTTGGCCTCGACGGACTCGTCCTCGGCGGCATCTTGGATTTCGGCAGCATCAATGGGCTCGTCATCGTCTGCCGCGTCGCCCTGCTCATCGGAAACAGGAAGGGGCTCGGCAATTGCGGTGCCTTGCTTTTCAAACGTTATCGTGGAATCGAACTGCGCGGCATCAAACGACATGGTGCTATCGACGTGCTGCTGAGCCTCGAAAGACGTTGTTGCCTCAACAACATCCGCTGACGTCGGTTGCTGGGACTCAAAGGACGTCGTAGCTTCGGCAGCGTCGACGGGCCCGGACTGCATAGCCTCGTTCTGCTCGAACTCTTGCGCCGCGCGCTCACGTGCCGCCTCGGCTGCCTGCTGCTGAGCGATAGCCTCCTGCTCGGCAGCCTCGCGTGCGGCAGCGCGCTTCTCCTCGAAATCGTCGACAAATTTCCTGCCCTTTGCAAGCGCACCCTTAAAGAAGCTGGAAGCGCTGGCGCCAATCGAAGAGAACGCGGATGCAATATCGGCATGGGGCGTTGCCGCGGGAATCTCGGCAGAGAAATCAGTATCGCTCTCGTAAGACACGCGCCTCGGCTGTTCAACGTAATCGTCGTCAGACTCGTCCGCAACGTCTTGCGCCGGCGCGGCGGGAGCCAAAATGTCCAGTCCTGCCGCGGGATCGATCGCGGACACCGCCTCGGGCTCGGCAACGGCAGCGGTAACCGCGGCAGACTCATCATCCGCAGTGACAACGGGCGCAGGCTCGGGCTCAAACGTCGGCTCCTCGCCCTCCTCGTAATCGAGCGTGCAGGACTCGGGAAGCATTCCGAGTGCACGGATGGCATCCGAACCAAAGCGAATGTTGCCGGCGGCGTTGCGATAGAGCTTGGGCTCGGGCTCGGCCGCGGCAGGCTCCTCCGCCGGCTCAGCAGCGGGAACCTCGTCATTGAACTCTTCGGCCTGGACAGCCTGATTCTGATCCTCGGGCACGATGGCGCCAATCAGCGTCTCGTCGGCAGACGCACCCTCAAAGCCCTCAATCTGCTCGTCAAAAGCCTCGCCCTGTTCGGGCTCGGTTTGAGCGTCGGGAGCAATCGGCTGACCGAACTCGTCCTCGGCGTAGGTAGGCTCTTCGTACTCGATGGTGTTGCCGTAGTCGTTTTGCTGCTGGGCCGCGGCATACTCCGCCGCCGCGCGCGCCATTTCCTCGGCACGACGTTTCTGCTCCCCAAAATAGGTATCGAACGGAACATCGTCGGGAAACTCGTTCTCGCCCTGGAAGGGAGCAACGTTGTCCATAACGCCGAGCATAGCGGCGACAGAAGACTTGTTGCACACCGCGCCGGACGTATAGGGAAGAACGTGGCGGTTAGAGATGATGTTTGCCGCGTTGGCAAGTGCAACGAGGGAAGCGAGGATCGCGACAATCCACAGCAGAACCTTGAGCGCGCCGGGGAGCGGCAGGATACGCAGGATGGCAACGGCAGCAGGGGCAATCGTGGCAACGGGCAACAGCTTGGCGATGAGCGCACGATACGAAGCATAGGGCTCGCGGGCGAGCAGCTCAGCACGGGGAGAGTCGTAGTGTGCGACAACGACCACCGGGCGGTTGCGCGGAGACGCGAGCGGGCCCGAGGCCTTGTGGTAGGCGATGACATTTTGGCTCACGCCCGTCTTGCCCAGGCGCGAAACCACGGGGTGGCCCGTGCGCTCGAGCACGTAAAGAACGGCGCCGACAATGGCCAGCAAGGTGCCGACCAAGCCGATACCGCCGCCGATGCCCATCAGCAGGGCGCCGGCAAACGCAAGAATACCGGTAACGGCAAATGCCAATCTACTGGGCGCCGGGGCATTGAACTCCTGAACCTCGGGGTCAAAGCCGTGGTTGCGGAAGATCTGAGCGATATCCTCGGCAGCCAAGCGCTCTTCTTCGCTGCATGCCGGCGTAATGCCGGTGTTCTGCAGCAGGTGGTTAATATAGTTCTGGGTGTTCGCCATGTGCGCTCCACATCCATAATCCGACAAATAGGCCCAATGCATGCACATTAGAACCGTATATAGTCGAAAGTATACCCCGAGCGAGCGCAAACGACCGAATTCGGGCCATCTTAACGCCTCGAGCGGACAAGGATATAGCCTAATCTCCATATCGGACTAAAATCATGGCAGCAAACCACCTTCTCATGCGAGGACTCTATGACGGCAAGCGACGCGACCGCGACAATTAAAAAGGGGAATTCGGAGCCCGGTTTCGATAAAACGGCTCAGCGCATCCTCAATCTTTTCTTTGTGCTCAACAGCTCCCCCGAACCGCTGACGACCGAGCAGATCGTCTTGGATTCTGACCTGGGATATGGCTCGGGCAATATCGACTCGGATAAGCGCAAGTTTCGGCGCGATCGTGACAAACTGCTCGAGCGTGGCATCTTAATCAAGGAGGTTCGCCCCGCCGGTGCGCAGGAGACCGAGGAAAGCTCGTGGACAATCGACCGCGAGCACACCTTTGCAGCAGGCGGCCTCATCACCGCAGACGACGCCGATATCCTGCTCAACGCCATCGACCAGACACTAGCGGCCGGCTCATCCACTTTTGCCGCACCGCTTGCCGATATTCGCTCCAAGATTGCCTATCTCACCGGTAGGACGACGGTGGACGAAGCACCAATCCGCCGCTCTCCCACCGTCGATGCGGTATGGAGCGCCTTTGCCGAGCGATGCGCGCTGCGATTTTTATATCAGAACGGACGCGGCGAGCAGAAAGAACGTACCGTCTGTGTCTACGGCATGTTCGAACGCGAGGGCGTGGCGTACTTCTGCGGCCTCGACAATGTCACCGACGACATCAGGACATTCCGCTGCGACCGTATCGTTCGCGCATGGCGTCCTTCGAAGGCCTACGCCATCCCTGCGGACTTCAATCTCAACGACTATCTGTTCTTTGAATTCGATTTCGCCGACCGACCGCCCGTTGCAGCCACGTTCTCGTTCGCCCCTCAGACGCAGATCGATATGATCAACGGCCTCACGCGCGGGCGAGGTGAGCTCACACACACCGATGCGGGATGGATCTGGACCGTTGACGTGCGCGACCTTGAAGCCGCCGCCTCATTTTGCATGGCCCACGCCATGGACGGCATGAGGCCCATGGCCCCCAAATCGCTCAAGCAGGCGTGGAACCACCTCATTGAAAGGACGGTGCACGAGTATGCCCGTGCGTAAACTCACCAGCGAGCAGAGACTCTCGCGCGCCATCGACATCATGGAGGCCCTCTACGCCGCCGGCGAGAGCGGCATGACACGAACCGAGATTTGCGGCCGCTTTGACATCACGGGAGTATCGCTCGACGAGATTCTCGAGATCGTCTCGACGCTCGCGGACCGAGAATCTGGTGCGCGCATCATCTGCGAATGCCACGGCGAGCGTGTGGTCCTCACTGGTGACGCCGGGCGTGTGCTACCGTTGCGCTTGAGTGCAGCCGAGGGCGCTGTGCTCAACCACGAACTTGAATCGTTGGGGATCGAGCCGCAGACGGCAGCTCGGATTCGACACGCCCTTCTACCCGAAGAGCTCGGCTATAACCAGCGCGTCTTTGACACCGTCAACCACGGGTCGCACTGGCAGCAGCTGAGCTGTGCCATTCAGGACGGCGTTCGCTGTCGCATCTCATATCGCTCGATGGACGATGCACGGCCACGCGAGCGTCTGGTCGACCCCTTGCGCATTACGGCAAACGGCGACCAAACATACCTGATTGCCTGGGACATCACAGTCGATGAGCAGCGCACCTATCGCATGGATAAAATCGAGGGACTCGCCTTGACGGAAGACTCCGTCGTGCCTCACACACCGGACGTCGCATCCCTCCACGATTCCCTTGCCCGGACGCAGCGCAGCGCAAAGCTCTTGATGCCATTCGATATGGCGGAGCATCTGGACTGGGGCGGCATCACCCTAATCGAGCGCGGCGGGGCAGACATGGCAACGGTAACTGTGCATTACGGCTCCGAGCGTTGGCTACTGAGCCAGGTAATCGCAGCGGGCGGAGCCATCCGCATCTTGGATGACCCCGCCCTGTCAAAGCGCCTGTGCGATATGGCAAAAACCCTCGTCTGTCCGCTTTAGCGCCGCCGCTCGTGGCGTGCGCGCCACAGTTGCAGATAGTGCCCGATCTGCGCCGATTCGATGCGCTGGTAGGAGCTCGTGGGCAGCGACGTTAAGAACTTCTTTCCGTAGCCCTTCGTCACCAGGCGCGGGTCGGCCAGAATCAGCACGCCGCAATCGGTCGACGAGCGGATAAGGCGGCCGGCCGCCTGCTTGACCTCGAGCACCGCCTCGGGCAGCGAATAGCGCGCCCAAGCGCGGTCTTCGCGCAGGTTGCGCTCGCACGAGAGCGGGTCCGTGGGACTCGAGAACGGCAGCTTGGGAATGATGACGCAGCGCAGCGTCTCGCCGCTGGCGTCGAACCCCTCCCAGAAGGCCTTAAGCGCAAAAAGCGATGAAGTCGGCTCGTTGATAAACCGATCGCGCAGGCGACGAGGAGATGAGTTGCGCTGCTGGCAGTTGAGCTCCAGACCCGCACGGGCCATCTTGGGCTCAACGCGGGCGTACAGGTCTTCCATGTCGCGCCGATTGGTGAACAGTGTGAGCACCGATCCGCCCATGGCAAGATGGGCGTCGACCAGCACGCGCTCGAGCGCCGTAAGATAGCTCTCGCGATCGCGCGGATCGGGGATATCGCCCGCAACGACTACAGCCATGTTCGAATCGAAGTCGTAGCTCGAGTCCAAGTGCAGCGATGAGGATGTTGAAGCGCCGATGCGATCGAGGCCGACCGCGTGGTTAAAGTGTTCGAAGCTTTTGGACACCGTCATGGTCGCCGAGGCAAAGATAGCCGTGTGAACCTCGGGCAGCCACTCGGTTGCCAAGGCCTCGCCAATGTCGATGCGCTCTGCGGTCATTGACTCTCCGCCGGCACGCAGCCTGCGATTGACCTGCAGCGAATACACGTAGTGTTCATCGGTGCCATCAATGATGAGTTTGAGGTTCTCGGCCAGCTCGTGCAGGCGGCGCGAGATATCACCCAGGTCGACTACAACCTCGGGCTTGTCGGCGGCGACGGCTTGCACCAGCGCGTCGACGCTCTTGTCAGCCTGTTCCAATACGTCGATGGCAGCGTAGGCCGACTGTAAGAAATCATGCCAGTCGTCAGATTCGCGCAGCTCGGGGCCAATCCATAGATTGGCATTGTCATAACCCCCACGGGCACGGCGGCCGAGCTCGCGAACGCCATCGAACACGTCGGCGATTGCCATGCTCGCGCGCGCAACCGTCGACGTCGCCTTGGCAGTAAGGCCCAGATAGAGCGTAGAGCCCTCGGAGGTTGCCAAATCACGGGAGACCTGGCTTAGCGCACCGGTGCTCGAGCCACCCAGGCGCTCAAACAGAACGCGTGATTCGTCCGCCGACACCACGCGCGCCCACTGACGGCGCGCCTCGCGCTCGATGGAATGGGCCTCGTCGATTACCCAATGACGAATCGGAGGTAAAATCCTGCCCTCGGCCGCGACATTGCGGAACAGCAGGGAATGGTTGGTGACCACCACGTCGGCATGCGCTGCACGACGGCGAGCGCCGTGGACCAAACATTTATCAGGGAAAAACGGGCAGAGGCGACGAGCACACTCGCGCGAGGCCGTCGTAAAGTCGGGGCGGTTGACGCTGCGCCACCGAATGCCGAGCGAGTCGAGGTCGCCATCGGCTGATTGGCAGACGTACGCCATAATGACCGCGACCGCCGTGAGCGTGTCCGCCGGATCGCGCTTGGTGGTAATCTCGACCTGGCCGCGGCTCATGCGCTCAAGCTTGCGCAGGCATGGATAGTGGTCATACCCCTTGAGAGCGCAAAATGACAGACCACCGTCCAGTTGCTCGGCAAGTTTTGGCAGCTCATGGTACATGAGCTGGTCGGCAAGATTATTCGATTTGGTCGCAATACCAACCGTGATGTTGTTACGGCGCGCTGCCTCGGCAAAAGGCACCAGATAGGCCATCGATTTGCCGACGCCCGTGCCCGCCTCAATTACACGATGAGTGCCCGTGACCAGCGCATCGCGGACCTCGAGCGCCATCGCGATCTGCTCATCACGCGGCTCGTAGGTGGGATACATGCGATTGACCAGGCCACCTGGCGCATAGTCTGCCTCAATCTCCTCACGACTCGGCATCTTGAGGACCGGCAGTTCGTCGGCGTCCACCCGATCGTCGGCGCGATCGGCCTTGAGAACGTCAGCACGAGCGGCGCTGAGAGAGAAGATAGAACCAGGGTTCTGCCCTGCCAAGAATGAGAAGATAGGACGATAGGACCAAGGCACATCCGGATGCATGTCGGCTAGGCGCGCCATGAGGCCCTGAGGCAAGTCGGTGAGCGCCACGAGCAACACGCGCCATACGCCACACAGGGCGTCGACGTCGGCATTGGCACGGTGTGATACCGAGTCACAGCCAAACAGATCGGCCATAAAAGACAACTTGTGCGATGCCAGGCGCGGAAGCGCGATGCGCGACAGCGCCAGCGAATCGATCCAGATATCGCTCACGTTGACGCCGCCTTTGACCGACTCGATAAACGAGCGGTCGAACGTGGCGTTATGTGCGATTACCGGGCAACCACCGACAAAATCGGCGAGAGCGGCTACGGCCTCAACGGCCGACGGGGCATCTGCCACATCGGCATTTGTAATGCTCGTGAGCTCGGTAATCTCGGCGGGAATCAGCTGTTTGGGATGCACGAAGGTATCGAAGCGGTCGACGACCTCGCGGCCCGAAAGACGGGCCGCCGAGATCTCGATCAGCTCATTGTCCTGCACCGAAAGACCTGTGGTCTCGGTATCGAGGACAATCACATCTTCCTCGATAAGGCCGAAGGACTGCGTTTTGGCGCGTTCGGCAAGCGTGGCATAGGAGTCGATGACAAACTGCGGCGTTCCTGACGAAACCGCGTCCTCGATTAGCATGCAATGCCCGCTCGACGAAGGCCCATACGAATCAGGCTGTCACAGACCTGCGGGAACGTCATGTCGTCGGTGTGGCGGATCTCGTCCGGATACAGCGACGTATCGGTCATGCCGGGAATGGTATTGGTCTCGAGGATAACGGGGCCGTCCTCACTCACGATAAAGTCGCTGCGCGAGATACCCAGGCAACCGAGGGCCTTGTGAGCAGCACAGGCAAGCTCCTGAGCGCGAGCGTAATTCTCGGGTGAAATCTGCGCCGGAATGCGATGGATGTCCGTAGGGTCGACATATTTCACGTCCAGATCGTAGAACTCGCAGTCCTCGGGTTTGCGAATCTCGACAATCGGCAGAGCGCGCACGTCGTCCTCGCCGTACACACCGACGGTGATCTCGGTACCCTCGATGCACTTCTCGACCAGCACTTTGTCGCCGTACGCAAACGCCTTGGCGATTGCCGCGGGCAGCTCGGAGGGCTCATGGACCAGGGAAATGCCATAGCTGGAACCGTTGACGGCCGGCTTCACAAAGCAGCGCTCGCCACAAACCTCGACGATATGATCGATATCGACTTCATCGCCCACCTCGAGCGCGAGGCCGGGGGCAATGGGAATGCCCGCCTTGGCGTACAGGAGCTTAGAGACCTCCTTGTCGGCACCGCAGGCGCTGGCAAGCACGCCCGAGGCCGTGTAGGGGATACCCAGGGTCTCCATGGCGCCCTGCATGGCGCCATCCTCGCCGCCGGCACCGTGCATGGCGATAAACGCCACGTCAAAGCCGCCGGTCGCCATGGTTACCATAAAATCATCGGCAGCCGTGTCGAGCAGCTCCACCGAAGTGTAGCCGGCCTCCTTCAAGGCAACCACGACGTTCTTTCCCGAATTGAGCGAGATCTCGCGCTCAGCGGAATGACCGCCCGCCAAGACCGCTACGTGCATGTTCTCTAGGCTTTTACCCGGCATGGGCAGACTCCTCCTCTATAATTTCTGCAGCTGATACCATATTGTAGCGATACCCTCTACGTTTCCCCAAAATCGAAAGGCTTCCATGAATCCCAGGACTAAATCTCAGGACATTCGCGACTTGAGCCAAAACGATATTCGCGAGCTCGTGGCCGAGCTTGGCCAGCCCGCCTTCCGCGCGAAGCAGCTCATCGAATGGGTCTTTGAGAAGAACGTTTGTTCGTTTGACGATATGACCAACCTTCCCAAGGCTTTCCGCGAGCAGCTTAAAGAGGCTTTCGCCTTTGACACGCCGACTGAACTCACCAAGCAGGTTTCCAAAGATGGCTCTCGCAAGTATCTGCTCGAGTACCACGACGGCGTTTCCGTCGAGACCGTCGGCATGCCCCGTCGTAACAAGCTTTCCGTCTGCGTTTCCACCCAGGCAGGCTGTGGCATGGGCTGTGCCTTTTGCGCTACCGGTCTCAACGGCCTCAAGCGCTCTCTGACCGCTCAAGAGATCGTCGACCAGGTACTTCATGTATCCAACGACTTTGGCGAGCGCGCCACGAGCGTTGTCTTCATGGGCCAGGGCGAGCCGTTTGCCAACTACGACGAGGTTCTCAAGGCGCTGCGAATCCTCAACGACCCCGATGGCATCGGTATCGGCGCTCGTCACCTCACCGTCTCTACCAGCGGCGTTATTCCCGGTATTCGCAAATTTGCCGACATCCCCGAGCAGTTCACGCTTGCCGTTTCCCTGCATTCCGCCATCCAGTCGACGCGCAATAAGCTCATGCCCGGTGTTAAGAAGTACACGCTGCTTCGCCTTCACGAAGCGCTTCAGCTCTACACCGAGAAGACCGGCCGCCGCCCGACCTATGAGTATGCCATGATCGAAGGCGTCAACGATACGAATCCCGAAATGCAGGCGCTCTGCGACTTCTGCGAGGGAACGCTGTGCCACGTTAACCTCATTCAGCTTAACGACATCGAGGGTAGCCCGCTCAAGCCGTCGCCGATTCATAAGGTTGAGGATCTTCAGCGTCGTCTTGAGTCCCGTGGCATCGAGACCACGATTCGTAACTCCCGTGGTAACGATATTGACGCCGCTTGCGGACAGCTGAAGCAGCGCTTCAAAGTTCAGAAGAACGCATAGGGGAGTCGCATCCCAAAACGTTTCATGTGAAACATCGAACGACCCCGGTTACAGAATATGCAACCGGGGTCGTTTCATTTATTGACCTTAATTTTGAATCAGCTGCTACCTGTCCCATTTTTACGGCCAAAATAAGGGGTCCTTGTCTCATGAATCAGACAAGGACCCCTCAAAATATGCTGAGTAATTGTTAGGTACCTAATAGCCTACATTTTCCCATTGGTTGCTGACCCAACCTTGATTAATCTTGGGATTCTTCGTTACCTGAGCAGTACGCATGGCAACATCTTCTGTCATAACATCCATTTTCTTTTTGGAAGTATCGACGATATCTTGCGCGCTACGAAGCAAACGACCTCGAAGTTCATCGTCTGTAGCGATCCTATAGCCAGCAAAGGCACCAGCCGCGACAGTCGTCACCAATGCAATCGCTGTTAAAATCTTATTCCTCATCTTGGCCTCCTTGATCAAACTGAATCATTTCGCCAAGAATACGAGAGAGCTCTTCCTCGTCTTTAAACTCAATCTCAATCTTATTCTTTCCACGCGAGCTCTTCACACGCACGTTGGTATTAAAAACCTGACGAAGCACGCGGGCAGCCTTTTTAAAAGACTGAGGCGTTGCAGGCCTCGGCGTCTTAGGTGTCTCTCCGGCAGAAAACAACGGAGCAAGATTTTCTGTCGCTCTTACGGAAAGGCCCTCTGTAACAACTTTCTCTGCAAGTCGAATACGCGCGTCCTCATAGGGAACTGCAAGAATCGCACGTGCATGACCAGCAGTAAGTTTACCCTCAAAAATCATCTGCTGAACTACTTCGGGGAGATCGAGAAGACGCAGCGAGTTTGTAATTGCAGAGCGTGACTTGCTTACTGCCTTGGACAATGCCTCCTGGGTCATCCCGCTGGCATCAATGAGTTGGCGATAGCCCTTAGCCTCTTCGACGGGATTCAGATCAGAACGCTGAAGGTTTTCGATAAGAGCAAGAGCCAGCATCTCTTCATCATTTACCTCTTTAATGATGACTGGCAATTCTTCAAGGCCAGCAAGCTTTGACGCCTGGTAACGACGCTCACCAGCGATGATCTCATAGCCGTTTCCATGTTTGCGAACCAAAAGCGGCTGCAAAACGCCATGTTCTTGGATTGACTCGCTCAACTCGCGAAGTTCAGTTTCGTTAAAGTGAATTCGCGGCTGATTAGGGTTGGGAACGATATCCTCAATAGGTAGTTTTGTTTCAGATGCGGCATTTGAAGCCGATGCAGCCGAACCGCCGGTCTCATACTCGGCCTCTGAGACCAAAGCATTGAGTCCACGTCCCAATCCGCCACGTTTCTTTACACTAGGCACGCTTGATCACCTCTTTTGCAAGGTTCATATATGCTTTTGCACCCTTATTTTGAGGTGCATAGGTAATTACCGGTTCTCCAAAAGACGGAGCTTCGGAGATTTTAACCGTACGGGGGATTAGCGTCTTAAACGCCTTATCACCAAAGTACGATTGAACCTCCTCAACAACCTGATTCGATAGTGAAGTACGCGAGTCATACATGGTCATAAGCACACCATAGGTGTCTAAGCCCTTGTTCAGCCGTGATTTGACCATCTTCATTGACTCAAGCAGCTTCGTAACGCCCTCGAGTGCGTAATATTCGCACTGGATCGGAATCAAAACGCTGTCTGCTGCGGTCAAAGCGTTGATAGTAAGCAGGCCGAGCGAAGGAGGACAGTCAATGAAAATAAAGTCAAACTCGTCCTGAATCGGCTCAAGCAAATCTTTGAGGCGGGTTTCACGAGCAATTGCGCTTACGAGCTCAATTTCCGCGCCTGCAAGTTGAATTGTAGCCGGAATAACGAATACCTTTTTACAATTTGTATCAAGAACAAGCGATTCTGCCGGCACATCATTCAACAATGCATCATAGATGCAGTGATCAAGGTCTTCTTTTTCAATTCCGAATCCACTGGTGCTGTTTCCCTGCGGATCAAAATCGACAATCAGTGTCTTACGACCCTGCTCACCCAGTGCTGCTGCAAGGTTTACGGCCGTCGTTGACTTACCGACGCCGCCTTTTTGATTGATGATTGCAATGATACGCGTGTCTTTTGCGCTCTTAGAACGCTTAACGTCGCGAAATTCCACGGTCCCTCCTGGTGTGTATTAAAGCTGTCAAACGGTGGATGTTTCACGTGAAACATTCCGAATCGATATCAACCGCCATGTTTCACGTGAAACACTGCAAGTTGTTAGTATCCATTATGTTTCACGTGAAACATCTAGGCAAGCGGATTCTTCTTTGCCACGCCATTTGCACGAGGCAATGAGACAGATGCTGGATGACTCTTCTTAAGAACAATGAACTCCCTGTGACCCAAGCCTTCAGGCAAATCAATTGCGTCATTCAGAAGCAAAGTGAAGCCGCAAATCTTAGCTGCTGACATGCCGGAAGCAAGCTCCTCATCCGAAGGATTGCCCTTGGTTATAACAAATAGACCTCCATCCTTCAGATACGGAGCCGCATATTCAACAAGAATCGGTAGAGGGGCCAGTGCGCGGGCGGTTACAACAGAGAACTGCTTCTTATGGCTCCGAGCATATTCTTCAAGACGATCATGAACCGCATGGGCATGTTTCAATCCAAGAGCATGGACAAAGGAATTTACCGCATCAACCTTCTTGCCAACAGAGTCAATATAAGTAGCTTTACGATGCGTGGTTATGGTTAATGGAATACCAGGGAAGCCCGCACCTGTTCCCATATCGAGCAAAGCTCCCTCAGGAGCCTTGTTGATATAGGGGAGCAAAACAAGTGAGTCGAGGATATGAAGTACTGCAGCATCTTCTACGTTAAGAATACGGGTGAGATTGGTTGTCTTATTTGTTTCTAGAACCAAATCCAAATGCTGAATACATTTCCTCAGCTCAACATCAGTTACGCTCAAGGAATACTCTTTGCAATAGAAAGCTAGACGACTCAACATCTCGTCAGCTTGCTGATCAGTAAGTACTAACAACGAAAGCTCCTTTCTGACAAAAATCAGCGTATCGAGAACTTTTGACAAAAAAAGGGGACGTGGAAACCACGTCCCCTTAGCATAAACTCGAGTAGATTATCGAGCAACAATCACCACATGGCGATCAGGGTCAGAACCCTCAGAATGAGTATCGACGGCATCATTGCCACGAAGTGCAATGTGAACCAGTCGACGCTCGTAGGCATTCATGGGCAGAAGCGAAACACTCTTATGAGTGCGAATGGCACGCTCGGCAGCAGACTGAGCCATGGAGGCAACCTTGTCCTGACGGCGGCTCTTGTATCCCTCGACGTCCACTACAACCGGATACCTAAAGCCAAGTTTGCGGCTCACCAGCAAAGAGAACATAACCTGAAGGGCATCAAGGGTGCGACCATGACGGCCAATGAGAACAGCAAGGTCGGGAGCCGTTACATCCAAAATCAGCTCACCTTCGTCGCCCTCATACTCATCGATAGGAGAGTTGGCGGCATCGAAGTGCGAAAGGATGGAACGCAGGATGGAAATAGCAACATCGGCAATGGTGTCGAGCTCCTCATCGGTCAGCTCTTCACCAGCCTTGTAGCGCTGTGCAATCTCGGGATAATCGCCCGCGACCTGCGGGGCAACCTCCTCAAGCATATCCTCGATGATCTCTTCAGACATAACGTACTCCAAAAGTTAGGTACCTAAATAAGATTGATATCCCACTACTTCTTCTTGTGCGGGCGCGGCTTCTTCTCTCGACGAGTGACCTCAACCTGCAGCGGAGCGTTCTTAAGACGCTCCTCCTCATCGGCCTTCGCCTTGTCGATGACCTTCTGCGTCACAAAAATCTGCTGGATAACCTGCCAAGCAGACGAGACGTCGTAGTACAGCAGAACACCAACGGGAAGGCTCCAGCCCATCCAAAGCATCATGACCGTCATGACAACGGCCATCATACGCATGCTCTGAGCCTGCTGGCCGGTCTGGTTGCGCGACATATAGAGCTGCGGAATCAGGGTCAGAACGGCGAACAGGATCAGGCAAACCAGCGCAGGCAGTGCAACCATAAAGCCATCGGCAAAGGAAGCACTCGGCGTGGTGGTCAGGTCGGGCAGGATGTTGAAGAACGAGAACGTGCCGTCGTTAAAGTACTGCGGCAGGTTGCGCAGCAATGTAAACAGGGCGAACAGGATAGGCATCTGAATCAGCAGCGGCAGACAGCCAGCCATGGGGTTGAACTTGTTCTCGCTGTAGAACTTCTGCATCTCCTCGGCCTGACGCTGGGGATCGTCGGCATAGCGCTCCTGGATCTCGAGCATCTTGGGCTGCAGCACCTGCATGCGAGCCGTCGACTTGGTCGACTTGAGCATGAGCGGCGTCAGCAGCAGACGGATGATGACCACCAGGATGATGATGGACAGGCCCCAGTCGACCGCAAAGGTCTGGATGAGCTTGAGCAGCTCGAAAAGGATGTTAACGATCCAATCCCACATGTAAGTTTTCCTCCGATAGCGAGTGCCCGCTAGGGCACAGGGTCATAACCGCCGACGTGCAGGGGATTGCAACGAGCGATGCGCCTCACGGCAAGCCAGCAGCCTCTCAAAACACCGTGCTTCTCAATCGCCTGGATGGCGTATTGCGAGCACGTTGGGTAATAAATGCAGGCGTCAGGCAATAAGGGCGAAATAACCTGTTGATATATGCGAATAGGAGCGATGGCAACACGTCGCAAAACGTGATTGCTCATCGCTCCTCCCCGGCAACGCCGGCGCGCTTCATAAGCGAACGCAACGCCTTGTCCATCTCCTGCGGCGAGGAAACCCTCGTCTTGGGAGTTGCAAACAAGATGATGTCATAACCCGCAACGGGAAATCCGCAGCTGCGGGCGGCCTCGCGCATCACACGCTTAGATCGGTTGCGCACGACGGCACAACCGAGTCGCTTAGCACCAACGAAGGCGACCCTTCCGGAGTCGCCTTCGCCAACCGATTCACATATGGTCATTCGAATCAGAGGGTGATTGAAACGACGCCCCTGACTGAACACATGCTCGAAATCTTGCCGAGACTTAATAGTCTTCATGCGAGATGTGTGTATCGCTGCTAGACAGTGAGACGCTTGCGGCCCTTGGCGCGACGACGGGCGAGCACGGCACGACCACCCTTAGTGGCCATACGGGCACGGAAGCCATGGGTCTTGGCACGCTTACGCTTATTAGGCTGATACGTACGCTTCATCTTAAGTTCCTCCTGCTGCATTTCGAGTGTCCGCGGGGACGCGGACGCAGATATAGACACGTGAGCTTGAAGATTGTAGGGAAATCAATGTTCAAATGTCAAGAAATCAAAGGTAAAAGGTTGCGCAGTTCACACGGTTCCCCCATAAGCACAACCGAAATTTGCGCCTCATGGCAACCTTTCACGATATTTCATCGAGTTTTCAACAGGTCATGTTGGCAATGTTGAGAACTTTTCGCCCGTTTTCCAAAGTTTTCAACAAGTTTTGAAAAGTTGTCGAAAGATGAGAAACGTTGCACGGTGAGCTACTATTTGTTCGAAACCTTTTGAAAGATTGCGAGCGGCATGTCTGACGACTTTTACACCATGGTCGATTCCGGAGACCCGGCACCCGACAACGAGCACATCACCGGCGTGCGCGAAGAGCGTGCGGAAGGCGAGCAGACGACCACGCAGGCGCCAAAAGCCATGTACGCCGCGCGCATCGCCGTCTATGACGACATGCTGTCGACACCGCGGGTGATCGTCATTGATCCGCAAGATGTCCGCACGTATTTGGAAGAGACGACCAACACCGTCTACCAGTGCATGAAAGAACAAGGTGGCCATATCTCGCTCATGGTCATCCGCGAGATTGTCGAAAACTTTATCCACGCACACTTTGCCGAGCCCATCATCTCGATTCTGGACGGCGGAGACACCATCCGCTTTGCTGACCAAGGACCCGGCATCGACGACAAGGAACGTGCTTTCGACTTTGGCGTTACCAGCGCAAACAGCAAGATGAAGCGCTATATCCGTGGAACCGGAGCAGGGTTTCCCATGGTGCAGGAGTATTTGGAAAACGCCGGCGGTGCCGTATCCATCGAGGACAACATGGGCAACGGCACCGTGGTTACGGTAAGCCTGGACCCTAAACGCGTGCAGGAAATCGAGCGCGCCGGCGGACGCGGTGCTTCCGTGCGGCCCGAGACGGAGCAGCCCACATATCCCCTGCCGGGAGCTTTTGCGCAGCAGCCCATGGCAACGCAGCAGATGCAGCCCCCCGTGGGGCAGATGCAGCATCCCGGAATGCTTCCTACACAAGAGCCCCAGGCGACATCGATGTCGATGCCGCCAAACATGCCAGAGACCGTGCCGCTGGCGGATCAGGATGCAGCAGCAATGCAGCAGGCGACGGGGGCACCGGGTGGCCAGCAAATGGGCTATCAGCCGTACCAACAGGGATATCCATATCAGCAGATGCCGCCACTGGGGTATGGCCAGCAGTTCCCGCAGCAGTACCAGCAGGGATATCAGCAGCCGTACCAGCAGATGCCGCAGCAGCAGTACAGCCCTTGGGCCCAGCAGATGCCTCCGCAGCCTTACCAACAGTGGCCTCAAAGTTTTCAACAGCAAATGCCACCGATGCAGAGTTCTCAACAACCAGCAGCTCAAATGATGTATCCTAATGCAGCAAATCAGTATGCGCAGCCACAACCGGACGTGTTCGTAAGCGACCGCGGCAACGCCGCGCTGGGCTATCTGGCGCAAAATCAAGCGTGCGGTGCAACCGATCTGGCGAGGGCGTTTGGAAACTCGGCCCCCACTTGGTCACGCACGCTCAATGACTTGGCGCAGGCCGGCTTGGTCATCAAGCATGGCCAGAAATACCATCTGACCGAACTCGGCGCCGCTCGCGTGCGAGCTCAGAGCTAAAGAACGGGAGAGACAGTGGACGAGGAAGCAAGCATCATCCTGGGGGATGCCATCGCCTTTTGTCAGCGCGACGGCCAAGATGCACGCCTCATCAACATGCTGGGGCAATCGCGCGCCATAAGCCTGACCGAAGATACGCTCACGATCGAGGCCCCCTCGCGCTTTGCCATCGCGCAGCTCAAAAAGCATCAGCCGACTATTGAGGCCTATCTAGAAGAAATCGCCTTTGCGCCGATTGCGCTCGACATCGTGGCACCGCAAGGCGCCGCGACGGAATCCGCTGCCGCGACGGCGCCCGCCACGGCTCCCGCTGCTTCCCCGGCGGTGCCGGCCTCCGCAGGCGACGTGCCGACAATCGAGCACCAGCACAGCGATGTTTCCCGTGAAACCATGGCGCCGTTGCCGACCGCGGTAGCGACGTCAACGAACGCACCCGTCACGCACATGCCCATCGCTCACGACGCAGCGGCGGGCGCGGATTCGGGCATTGCAATCAAGAACACGCTCTCGGCCGACGATTTTCGTCGCATGATGAACCAGATGAAGGGCGGAGCGCCGACTAAATCCACGCAAGCTGCGACCCCCGCTTCGCCCATGCCAGCACCGACCGTGCCGGCCGAGCAGAATACGGATGGAGCCCCGCTCGCCGCGAACTCAAAATTTACCTTTGAGAACTTTGTCTACGGCCCCGAGAACAGCCATGCCTATCGCTCGGCACTCAAGTTTGCCGCCCTCGCGGACGAGCGCGGCACATGCACATCACTGTTTATCTACGGCAAATCGGGCCTGGGCAAGACGCACCTGCTGCTTGCCATCAAAAACGAGCTCGCCGAGAAGTCGCCCGAGATCAAGGTCAAGTATGCCAACTCCCAGGCATATCTGGACGACCTGATGACCGAGTTCGACCGCCAAAAGAAGAGCAACGCCCCCATCATGCAGGCGTACCACGGCGTGGACGTGCTCATCATCGATGACATCCAAAACATCATCGGCAAGCGCGCGAGCGTGGACTACTTTTTCCAGCTCATGGACGAGTTCATCCGCAACAACAAGAAGGTCGTCATCGCGGCAGACCGCGCCCCCAAGGACCTGAGCATGGACGAGCGCCTGACCAGCCGCTTCAACGCCGGCATGCTCTGCCTGGTCGCAGAGCCCAGCTACGAGATGAAATACAAGATCTTGCAGCGCTATTACGAGAACACCATCGTCGCCGCTCCCGAGGCAGGCGACGACTCACTGTTGGCGGCCTACGGGGGCGACGGCGGGCACCTGACCGATGAGCACTTTAAGCACATGGCAGAGGTGTCGGGCACCAACATCCGCGAACTCGAGAGCTTCTGCGAGCGCTGCGCCGGCGAGGCGGGCGACCGCGAGCGCGAGGGCGGGGAGCTCACCTTTGACGATATCGACGCCATCGCCAGCCAGTACTTCGACACATCGGCCAAAAAGATCAACGTGCAAACGGTTCAGTCCGTCATCGAAGAGCAGTACGGCGTGACGCACGAGGAGCTCATCGGCCCGCGTCGCAACGCCAATATCGCCAAAGCACGCCATATCGCTATCTACCTGGCCATCGAAATGTGCGAGATGACGACCACGGCGGTAGGCGCCGAATTTGGCAACCGCAACCACTCGACCGTCAGCACGAGTTACAAAAAGGTCCAGAAGATGATCCAGGAAGACCGCACCGTCACCGAAGACCTCAAGTCGCTGCGCGATAAAATTACACTACGCTCGTAGGGAAATAGAGACACCTGTTGAAAACTTGTCGAAACCACGGGCATAAGGTGTCTAAAACCCAATCCGCGGTGATGAAAAGTTTTGCGCAGGTTTTGAACGTGGAAAACCACCCCTGTTGCACACAGGTTGCTGTCGATTCTCTTTCTGGGTCTGACCTGCGTCTTTGTGAGTAATCAACAGTTTCGTCAGTGCTATTACTATTATTAAGATATTTATATCTATAGAAAGGTATTAAAAGATGAAGTTCACCGTCAGCCAGAGCTCGCTTACACAAGCCATCGGCGTCGTTATGAAGGGTGTCGCTTCGGCATCCACCCTTCCCATCCTGTCGGGCGTGCTCGTCAAGGCGCAAGACGGCATCTTGGAATTCCAGACCTCTAACTACACCATCTCGATCCGTCATCGCATCGCGGCGCATGTCGAAGAAGAGGGCGAGATGGTTATCCCCTGTAAGATGCTCTCCAATATCACCAAGACTCTCCCCGATGCCCCGGTCACCTTTGAGCTGTCCGAGCGCCAGGTGCTGATCAGTTGCGAGAAGAGCTCGTTCCGCCTGAACACGCTCGATGCCAATGACTTCCCTGAGTTTCCGGCCTATGCCATCGAGAGTGCCGTGGAGCTGCCGACCGATATCTTGTCCGAGATGGTCGGCCGCGTGTGGCGCGTCACCTCGACCGACAAGGCTCGCCCCATCCTGGGCGGCGTGCACATGAAGGTCGAGAACAACACCGTGCGCCTGGTGGCGACCGATTCCTTCCGCTTGGCCGTGTGCGATACGCAGGTCGAGACCTCGACCCTCGAGGGCTCCTTTGAGCTCAACGTTCCGGCTGACGCCTTTAACGACGCGCTGAACATCATGGCCAGCCAGGCGACCATCATGATCGGGGCTACCGACACCCAGGTCGTCTTTGAGGCCGGCAACACCACCTACGTGTCGCGCCGCATCGAGGGCGTGTACCCCAACTACAAGCAGCTCATCCCCGATTCGTGCGTGACGAGCGTCAAGATCGACGTCGCCGCCTTTAACGCCGCCCTCAAGCGCGTGGCCGTTATCGCGAGCGCCAACCCCGCCGTCAAGTTCGAGATCGATGTCGAGAACGGGCAGATGGGCCTGTCCTCCATTTCCAATGACCAGGACCTTGCGCAGGAGACGATCGATGTCGAGGCCGAGGGCGAGTCGGGCACCATCGCCTTCAACTACCACTACATCTTCGGGTGCCTCAATGCCCTGTCCAAGGAGAAGGAGATCACGCTGGAGCTCAAGAGCTACTCGCAGGCGGGCATCTTCAAGTCCTACGACAAGATCAACTACCTGTACCTGGTCATGCCGGTCCGCATCTAGCAACTGCCCTATGACCATGTTCGCCCGCGATCTTTCCGTCGCGCACTACCGCAGCTTCGATAGCTATCGCCTTGCCCTGGACGAGGGCGTGACGATACTTGCGGGACCCAACGCGGCGGGAAAGACCAATCTCATAGAGGCGCTGCAGCTGCTGACGAGCGGCGCCTCGTTTAGGCATCCGACCGCAGCCGAGCTCGTCCATGACGGCGTGGGCTCGTGCAAGGTCGAGCTGAGGCTCGAGGGCGACGGCCGCGTGCTTGATATGGGATTGAGCGCGGAGGACGGTAAACGCTCGTTTAGCCGCAACGGCAAGAGATGCTCTGCCGCCGGTGTGCGCGGGGTTCTGCCGAGCGTGCTGTTTTGCCCCGACCATCTGGACATGGTTAAGCGAGGCGCCAGTGTGCGCCGCGCCGCCCTCGACGACTTTGGCATGCAACTGAGCGCACGCTATGCCGATCTTGCGAGCACCTATGGTCGCTGCGTGACCCAGCGTAACGCCTTGCTCAAGGAGGCCTGGTGCTGCCGCGAGATGCTCGGCGCGTGGAACGATTCGATTGCCCGCGCGGGCGCGGCTCTGCTCGTGCACCGGTTGGCCCTGCTCGACCGGCTGGCGGGCCATGTGCGTACTGCCTACGGGCAAGTGGCGTCCGGTGAAGCCGCCAACGTGTCCTATGCGTCCACGCTGGGGGATTTGCCCCAGGTCGATGATCGCGAAGAGCTGAAGGGCTGGGCGTACGAGCGCATGCTGGCTGCCCTTGATGAGCACGCCGACGAGGAAATTCGCCGCGGCGTGACGTTGGTGGGACCGCATCGCGACGAGATTGAGTTTGCTGTGGCGGGTCGCTCTGCCCGTTCATTTGCCAGCCAAGGTCAGCAGCGAACGTTGGTTCTGGCCTGGAAGGTGGCGGAGGTGGCCGTGGCTCGCGATGTCCTGGGCACCGCCCCACTGCTGCTTTTGGACGACGTGATGAGCGAACTCGACGGCGAACGCCGCGGTGCTTTCCTGCGGCTGATCGGCGATGATATCCAGACGGTCATAACCACGACCAACCTGGGGTACTTTACCGATGACCTGCTTGATCGAGCCAAGGTGGTGAGCATGGGTGAGACGTGCTAATTACGAGCGCGAGAGCGAAACGGTCGCCTTCAGTGGCTTTTTGAACGCAGAGCGCCAGCGCATCCTGGCGGCTGCGACCCCTGAGCGCCGTGCGCAGATGGAGGCCGCCGAGGAGTCGCGCGCGGTCTATCGCGCGTGGAACGCGGTGTGCTCGGGCACGCGCGAGGGGCGGCATGTGACGGGCCTGCGCTACCTGCCCGAGTCCAATGAGCTGCTGGTATATCTCGACTCGCCCTCGTGGACGCAGGAAATGACGTTGTTGCGTGAGATCATCCGCGCGCGCATGGAGCGCGCCGGTGCGCATGTGGATGGCCTGGTGTTCAAAACCACCGCGCCCGGTCACACGCCGCCCGCCGCCAAGGAGCGCCTTCGCCCAGCGGCGACCGAGCGCCCGCCGGCCCCGCACGCCGACCTCAGCGATGCCGAGCGCACCGAGATTGAGCGCCAAGTGGCGCCCATCGAAGACCAAAAACTGCGCGAGGCCCTCGAGAACGCCATGAGAGCCAGTGCCGAGTGGGCCAAGGGCGTGCAAAGCAAAAAAGAGCCTTAAATCGCATCTGGTGGCCTTGTAGAGCCAAATACCCTCGTTCCCGAGGGTATTTTTTTACGATAAACTAGTAAGGCTGTACACATTTTCTTGACTGAAGGAGGACGTGTGGCAAACGAAAACGATTACGATGGCGGCGAGATTAAGATTCTCGAAGGTCTCGAGGCCGTTCGTAAGCGCCCGGGCATGTATATCGGCTCGACGAGCGCCAGCGGTCTGCATCACCTGGTGTGGGAGATCGTTGACAACTCCGTCGACGAGGCCATGGCCGGTTTCTGCACCGAGATCCAGGTGACGGTCCACGCCGACAACTCCATCACGGTCGTCGACAACGGGCGCGGTATCCCCGTCGACGAGCACCCTGTTAAAAAGATCCCGACGCTCGAGGTCGTCATGACGATTTTGCACGCCGGCGGTAAGTTCGATAATTCGGCCTATAAGGTCTCGGGCGGCCTGCACGGCGTTGGCATCTCCGTCGTCAACGCACTGTCCAAGCGCGTGGTCGTTCAGGTTCGTCGCGATGGCAACACCTACGAGATGGAGTTCTCGCGCGGCAAGACCGTCAAGAAGATGGAGGTCGTGGGCACCTCGGATTCGACGGGCACCACCGTCACCTTCTGGCCCGACGACGAGATCTTCGAGACCTGCATCTACGATTTCGATACGCTGCACAACCGTCTGCAGGAGACGGCGTTCCTCAATAAGAACCTCAAGATCGTGCTGACCGACGAACGCGAGGCGACTCCCCACGTGGAGGAGTTTTGCTACGAGGGCGGCATCATCGACTTCGTCAAGTTCCTCAATGAGGGCAAGGACGTCCCCGAGGCCTTTAAGGAGCCTATCTACATCGAGGGCAAATCGGACCCGGACGCACCTGTGGCCAAGATGGGCGAGGTTGAGGTTTCCCTGCAGTGGAATAGCGGCTACGGCGAGAACGTCATGTCGTTTGCCAACGACATCTACACCCCCGAGGGCGGCATGCACCTTGAGGGCTTCCGCACCGCGCTCACCCGCGTGATCAACGACTATGCGCGCAAGCAGAACCTGCTCAAGGAAAAAGACGCCAACCTGACCGGCGACGATGTGCGCGAGGGCCTTTCGGCCGTTATCTCGGTCAAGCTGCCCGATCCGCAGTTTGAGGGCCAGACCAAGGCCAAGCTCGGCAGCTCCTATATGCGCGCGCTCACACTCAAGATCGTGACCGACGGCCTTGTCGATTACCTCGAGGAGCATCCCAAGCCCGCGCGCGAGATCGTCAAGAAGGCGCAACAGGCCTGCAAGGCGCGCAACGCCGCCCGCAAGGCGCGCGAGGCGACCCGCCGCAAGAGCCTGCTCGAGACGGCGTCCCTGCCCGGTAAGCTCGCCGACTGCTCGGTGCGCGATGCCGAGCTGACCGAGCTCTTCATCGTAGAGGGCGACTCGGCAGGCGGTTCGGCCAAGGACGGCCGTCGCCGAGACATCCAGGCGATTCTGCCCCTGCGCGGCAAGATTTTGAACGTCGAACGCGTTGGTGACCATCGCGCGTTCTCGAGTGACACCATCCAGTCGCTGATTACCGCGATCGGCTGCGGCGTCACGACGAGTGCCGGCGACGGCGGCGACTTCGATATCACCAAGGCGCGCTACCACAAGATCATCATCATGACCGATGCAGACGTCGACGGTGCGCATATCCGCATCCTGCTGCTGACGTTCTTCTACAAGTACATGCGTCCGCTGATCGATGCCGGCTACGTCTATGTTGCCTGCCCGCCCATCTTTGGCATTAAGGTGCGCAACAAGATCCACTACGTGTATCCCAACGGCCGCCAGCCCGAAGACGAGATCCTGCGCGACACCATCCAGAGCCTTGGCCTGAACCCCGACGATAACGACGAGGACGGCAAGGCCAAGGACGGCAAGATTACCAAAAAGCGCAAGGGCTATACCGTCCAGCGCTACAAGGGCCTGGGCGAGATGGACCCCAAGCAGCTTGCCTCGACGACGATGGACCCCAAGACCCGCATTCTGCAGCGCGTGTCGATCGAGGACGCCGTGGTGGCGGACCGCGCCGTGCGCGAGCTGATGGGTTCCGAGGTCGGCTATCGCCGCGAGTACATCGAGAAGCATGCACATGATGCACGATTCCTTGACGCTTAAGAGGAGGTAACGTGGCAGACGATATCAACAATAACGAGGGTATGGACGAGGCCGGCGATGCCGGTATGCCCGACGATCTGAAGCGCCTGCTTGCCCGTGCTGAGCAGGGCGAGGACGGCGATCCGGACGCCTATAACCCCGATGCCGATGATGATGAGGAAGAAGACGACGCCGAGCTCGAGGAGAGCTTTGGCGAAGTCGATCGTGGCGCCTCGGCCGGCGAGGACATCAACGGCGGCCAGCTCCAGATTTCGGAGTTCGGTCGCGAGATGAAGCAGTCGTTCATCGAGTATTCGATGTCGGTTATCACAGCGCGTGCCCTGCCGGACGTGCGCGACGGCTTAAAGCCGGTACACCGCCGCATCCTGTACGCGATGAACGAGAGCGGCATCTACCCCAACCGCCCGCACAAGAAGTCGGCCTGGACGGTCGGCGAAGTTATCGGTAAGTACCACCCGCACGGTGACTTCGCGGTCTACGAGGCCATGGTCCGCCTGGCACAGTGGTTCTCCATGCGCACGCCGCTCATCGACGGTCACGGCAACTTCGGTAACATCGACGGCGACGGCGCCGCCGCCATGCGTTACACCGAGAGCCGCCTGGCAAAGCCCGCCATGGAACTGCTGCGTGACTTGCAGAAGGATACCGTCGACTGGCAGCCCAACTACGACGAATCACTCGCCGAGCCCGTGGCGCTGCCTGCGCGCTTCCCCAACCTGCTGGTCAACGGCAGCCAGGGCATCGCCGTCGGCATGGCCACCAACATCGCCCCGCATAACCTCACCGAGGCGATCGAGGCCACCTGCTACCTGATCGACAACCCCGACGCCACCGTCGACGAGCTCATGCAGATCATGCCCGGTCCGGACTTCCCCACCGGCGCCATCATCATGGGCAGCGCCGGCATTAAGCAGAGCTACGAGACCGGCCGCGGCTCCATTACCGTGCGCGCCAAGGCACACGTTGAGTCCACCAAGACCGGTCGCAGTCGCCTGGTCTTCACCGAGATTCCCTACATGGTCAACAAGGGCACCCTGCAGGAGAAGATTGCCCAGCTCGTCAACGACAAGCGCATCGAGGGCATCTCGGATATGCGCGATGAGTCCAACCAGAAGGGCATCCGTCTGGTCATCGAGCTCAAGAAGGGCGTCATTCCGCAGGTCGTGCTCAACAACCTGTATAAGTACACCTCGCTGCAGACGACCTTCGGCGCCAACAACCTGGCACTCGTCAACGGCGTTCCCAAATGCCTGAGCCTGCGCGAGATGCTGCAGCACTACATCGACCACCAGGTCGACGTAGTCACCCGCCGCACCCGCTTCGACCTTAAGAAGGCCCAGGCCCGCGCGCATATCCTTGAGGGCTACTTGATGGCTCTCGACCATATCGACGAGGTCATTAGCATCATCCGTTCCTCGCAGACCGACTCCGAGGCCAGCAGCCGCCTGATCGAGCGCTTTGGCTTTACGCCCGAGCAGACCACGGCCATCCTCGAGATGAAGCTGCGCCGCCTGACCGGCCTGGAGCGCGACAAGATTCAGGAAGAGCTGGACGGCCTGCGCCGCGCCATCGCCTACTACGAGGACCTGCTGGCGCACGAGGGGAAGATCCTGGGCGTCATTAAGGAAGAGATGCGCGAGATCTCCAAGAAGTTCGGCGACAAGCGCCGCACCGAGATCAGCCATGTCGAGAAGGACCTGGACGTCGAGGACCTCATTGCCGACGAGGACATGGTCGTGACCATCACCCACACCGGCTATGTCAAGCGCATCCCGGTGGCCGCCTACCGCGCCCAGAAGCGCGGCGGCAAGGGCGTCTCGGGCGTCAACCTTAAAGAGGACGACGTCATCGACGAGATGTTCATCGCGTCCACGCACGAGTACGTGCTGTTCTTCTCGAGCAAGGGCAAGGTCTATCGCCTGAAGGTGCACGAGCTGCCGGTGGGTACGCGCCAGGCGCGCGGTACCGCGATCGTCAACCTGCTGCCCTTCGAGGAGGGCGAGAAGATCGCGAGCGTCATCAGCTGCCGCGAGTTCCCTGCCGACGAGTATCTGATGTTTGCCACCAAGAGCGGCATGGTCAAGAAGACCGTGATGAGCGCATATGACCGCAGCCGTCGCGACGGCCTGATCGCTATCAACCTGCGTGACGACGACGCGCTGCTGAACGTGCGCCGCGTGCGCGAGGGCGACAAGATTATCCTGGCCACCACCGCGGGCAAGGCGATCATGTTCTCCGAGGAGCAGGTGCGCGCCACCGGCCGCGATACCAGCGGCGTTCGCGGTATCGGTATGAAGGACGGCGTGAGCGTTCTGGGTATGGAAGTCACTAACGGCAACGGCGATCTGTTCGTCATCACCGAGCGCGGCTACGGCAAGCGCACGCCGGTCGCGGACTACCCGGAACAGAATCGCGGCGGCCAGGGTGTCTACACCATCCAAATGACCGAGCGTAAGGGTAACCTCGCGGCCATGAAGACGGTGGGCCCGCAGCACGAGCTGTTCATCGTGACGGAGGGCGCGACGGTCATTCGCGTTAAGACCGACGAGATCAGCCAGACTGGCCGCGCCACCCAGGGCGTCAAGATGATGACCGTCGACGACAACGACCGCGTATGCGCCGTAGCCCGCATGACGGCAGCCAAAGAGAAGCCCGAAGGCGAAGCAACAGAAGACGGTTCTGCCCCCGAAGAAGCCCCAGTCGATCTAGGCGACGGCAACGACATGCCAGAAGATCTCCTAGACGAGTAAGAGGCTCTAGCTGGTAAAAATCATCAGACCCCATATATCGGCGGTCGGCGCACTGCGCGACGACCGCTTTTTTGAAAACCTTGGGATCCCATGGTCGCTGGGCTGGCGAGATGGTTTTGGTTTGTCGCGAGTTCCGCACGCAAAGAAGGCCACTTAATGTGGCCTTCGTCCTGCGCAGGACTGTCCGAGCAGCAAACCAAAACCATCTCGCCGGCCCAGCGACCACCCCTCCCAAAGATTTTCAAAAAAGTTGTTGACGCGCGGGTAACGACTCGTCTAATATATCCCTTGCGCGATGGACCTGTAGCTCAGTTGGTTAGAGCGTCCGGCTGATAACCGGGAGGTCACAAGTTCGAATCTTGTCAGGTCCACCATCAAAAATGTGAAGAGCCCTGGGGCATTGCCTCGGGGCTTTTTTCTTACCTATCCAATAAGTTTTTGTGTGCCGTGCGAAAGTTTGGGTAGTATAGCTATTCAATGCGGCAGGCTGCCGCGTGTTAACCACTACGTACCGGAGGTGTTCCATGGTTCGTGTCGACATAGAGACCATCGTCATGGCCGCCGGTCCCGTGCCATCGCTTATCGTACTTCGCGAGCGCTGCAGCAAGTCGGATTCCCCCGCGCCGCTGCGCTCCCTCTCCATCCAGACCGGCTCGTTTGAGGCTGCGGCAATCAGCCGCGGCATCGACAGCGGACGCGCCGATCGCCCAATCACACACGACCTGCTGCTCGACACCGTCGACGCCTTGGGTGCCAAGCTCGAACGCGTCGAAATCGTCCGCGCCGAGCCGCCCGTGTTTTACGCGACGGTTGTCGTGTTGGCCGATGGCAGCGAGCATAGGATCGATGCGCGTCCGAGCGACGCCATCGCCCTCGCCGTACGCAGCAATGCCCCCATGTTCGTTGAAGACGACATCATGAATCGCTTGGGCACTGTTTCTGCCCATGCCGAGGAAGTTGACGACGAGCAGGAGTTCGAGAAGTTCGACGAGTTCGTCCATACGCTCTCCCCCGATGACTTCTAAATGCGGGGCGGCCAGGATGCGGAGCGTTCGCTGATGGCCGGCGGTATGTCGGCTGAGGCGGCGGCCATTGCGCACGAGGCGCAGATGCGCTCGGAGGCTTCTGAGGCGGCTCGCATTGCCTATGTGACGCAGGCCCGCACGCTTCGCGAACGCCGCGGCTCGTTTATCAAGGTGGTTGTCATCTCCGCCCTTGTCGCGGCAATCTGTTCGCGCCTTCGTGGTACAGTTGGTGCGCTTGGGTTTTCGATCTCTACGGGCCTGGTGATCTGGGGTGTGGTCGATGCAGTCATGCTGACTAGCCAGATCAAGGTGCTCGACAAGCGTGCAGCGGATATGATGCGCGCCCGCGATGCCGCTGCTAAGATCGCCGCCGAGGCGCAAGAACTGTAACGACGCCAGACTCGATGGGAAGGTCTAAAGATGGCACAGGATATGCAGGATGCCGGTAACGTCTCCGCCGAGCTCGACGCTATGGTGTGCGATCTGATCGGTGCGTTCTTGGACGACCTTGCCGCCGGCGAAAACCCCGGCGTGGTCGTGGCAATTGAGGACGCCGCTTCCAACCGTTATCTGGCGGCGCTCGATGAGGATGGCGAAGAGGCGTGCCTCGAGGCGGCCACCAACTTTATCTCCGAGCACAAGATGGGTCTTAAGGACGAGGGCCTGGGCCGTATCGCCCGCTATGCCATCGGCTACACCGGCTGCGTCGAGATTGACGGCGGCTATCACGATGCTCTGCTCGTGAGCTTCTTCGAAACCACGCTCGAGAGCGGTTTTTCGGCATATGTGCTGTATGAGGGCATGGGCGCCGGCGATGGTTTTATGTGGAGCGACCCTGAACCTGCAGGTGAGGAAACCCCTCTCATCTAAAATCGCTAAAATAAACGAGTTTTCGGTAAAAGGCTCAATATTCCCGCTGAGCGTTGTATCGCTGGGCGGGCCGCATACGCGTGCCGGTTGTATATAGATAGAAGATAGGGGAACTACATGCGCGTAGACAATCTGAGGAACATCGCCATCATCGCCCATGTCGACCACGGCAAGACGACGATGGTCGACAAGCTCCTGCGTGCCACGGACGCCTTCCGTGCCAACCAGCAGGTCGAGGACCGCGTCCTGGATTCCAACGACCAGGAGCGCGAGCGCGGCATTACGATTCTCGCCAAGAACATCTCTATCGAGTACAAGGACGTCAAGATCAACGTCATCGACACCCCGGGCCACGCCGACTTTGGCGGCGAGGTCGAGCGCGTGCTGCGTATGGCCGACGGCGCCCTGCTGCTGGTCGACGCTTTTGAGGGCCCCATGCCCCAGACCCGCTTCGTGCTGCGTCACGCTATCGACACCGGCCTTAAGATCATGATCGTCATCAACAAGATCGACCGTCCGGGTGCCAACCCCGAGAAGGCCTACAACGACTGCCTCGACCTTATGGCCGACCTGGGCGCCACCGACGACCAGCTTGAGTTCGCCATGGAGCACGTGGTCTACGCCAGCGCCATGAATGGCTTTGCCCGCCTTGACCCCAACGACGGCAACATGGACATGTATCCGCTGCTCGATATGATCATCGACGACATGCCCGCCCCCGAGGTTGACGAGAACGCCCCGCTGGCCATGCAGTGCGTGACCATCGACCACTCCAACTTTGTTGGCCGTATCGGCATCGGTCGCGTGTATTCCGGCGCCATCCACCAGGGCGACCAGATTCTGGTTGTCAAGAACGATGGCTCCAGCGCCACCGCCACCGTCAAGCAGCTCTTTACCTTTGACTACCTGGGCCGCACTGAGTGCCAGGAAGTCGGCGCCGGCGATATCGCTGCTGTCGTGGGTATCGACCGCACCGATATCGGCGATGTTTACACCGACCCCGAGAACCCCGTCGAGCTCGAGCCCATCGAGATCGACCCGCCGACCCTGTCCATCGTCTTTGAGGCTTCGACCTCCCCGCTCGTCGGTCGCGACGGCGACATCGTGGGCGCCCGTCAGCTCAAGGAGCGCCTGTTCAACGAGGCCGAGAACAACGTGACCATGAAGATCGAGGAGCTCGAGGACAAGAGCGGCGTCGAGGTCTCGGGCCGCGGCATTCTGCACCTGTCCGTTCTGATGGAGTCCATGCGCCGCGAGGGCTTTGAGTTCCAGGTCGGTCGTCCCCGCGTTCTGTTTAAGAAGGACGAGAACGGCAACAAGATGGAGCCCGTCGAGCAGGCCGTCGTCGAGTGCCCGGACGAGTATTCGGGCAAGGTCGTCGAGGTCTTCGGTACCTCGGGCGGCATCATGACGAGCATGGATACCTCGGGTATCGTGACCCACCTTGAGTTCAAGATCCCGACGCGTGGCATCATGGGTCTTAAGAACCGCATCATGAACGTCACCCACGGCGAGGGCGTGTTCTACCACACCTTCCTGGAGTACGGTCCCTACGCCGGCGAGATCGGTAATCGTCAGAACGGCGCAATGATCTCTATGACCACCGAGAAGGCCGTTGCCTATGCCCTGGGTACGCTGCAGGAGCGCGGTCAGCTGTTTGTTGAGCCAGGCACCGAGTGCTACGAGGGCATGATCGTGGGCGAGCGCAGCAAGGCGGGCGACATGGTCGTCAACATCGCCCGTACCAAGAACCTGGGCAACCAGCGTTCCTCGACCTCCGATATCTCCGTCCAGCTGGTGCCGCCCCGCACCTTCTCGCTGGAGGAGGCGCTGGAGTACATCGCCGACGACGAGCTGGTCGAGATTACTCCCAAGAACATTCGCCTGCGCAAGCGTCTGCTCAATGCCACCGACCGCAAGAAGGCCGCCGTCCGCGCCGGTCAGGTCAACAAATAAGCGCTGAGGTTTATAACCGCCAATAAGAAAGGGCGTCGACCGCAATGGTCGGCGCCCTTTTTTGGTGCAAGGGGGACAGGCTAGTTTGCACCACGGCGGAGGCAGTTGTCCCTTAGATTGAGTTTCCGGTCAAAGTTAAGTTGTTTAAACATATACAGGAATTATCGAAATATAAACGCTTTGATACAAAACTGTTAACAGGTTAGTATCAACTGGTATTAAATTAAAAGACCTCTTGACCTGCGGTTTACATGACTGGTACCTATATTGTATTTTATGCATTGTGGCATAGACGAATCGTCTTAGAAGTTGCTCCCCAATGGGTTCTTGCAATGCGCTAGGTGGGTTCTTGTTGATGTTGGGGTTTGTGTTCGATTCGACGATTCGCCGTATTCCACACTGTGTTGTAGGAATTAGGGGACAACTATGGACACACACCGCTCACGGTCGCTGGGTATGGCGGCCCTGATCTTCATTCTGATTAGCCTCACCGCCGCAGTATTTCACGGTGCAGCCCCAGTGCGCGCCGAGGACGTGACTGCGCCCGCCCCGATTGTGATCGGCGAGGATACGGCGAAAGTTACGGTTGAGCTGTATACCGATGGGAACCATACTCAAAAGCTCGATAGTGCCGTAACGTCCACTTCGAAGCTCTACGGAGCTTTCTCAGCAATATTCAACAAGGGCAAGGAACCTAAGCCCGGGAATAACATCGCTGTCTATGAGTTTCCCGATACCATTATCGTCGACGATAACGACGGTGGTGACCTCATGGAGGGTCCGGAGGCTACCGCTGCCAAGGCTGGCACATGGAAGATCAAGGGCAACAAGGTTATCTTTACGTTTGACGAGACATGGCTCTCGTCCAATCCCGCAGATGTTCATGTCGCGGCGAACTTCTCGTTCCAGCTTGCGAACAAGAACGTCGGTTCTGGTGGCAGCGCATCTGTCGTGTTCCCTGGTGCGGGAACGATTAATATCCCCACCGAGGACGGCAGCGTCACGGGAACGAAGTCGGGAACCTTCTCCCAGGATGCCGACGGCACGGCCAAGGTCACCTGGACCGTTAAACTCACTGTCGAGTCGTATGCCACGAACGTCAAGTTCACCGATGCGCTGGGCGAGAACTTCAGCTTTGTGGATGGGGGCTTTCTGCTCGATGGCAAGAAGCTCGACCCGCAGCCGACGATTGTCGGACAGACTGCGACCCTCGAGAACTTGGACACTCTTTCCCAGGGGGAGCATACAATCACGTACGATACGGTGCTGAAGAGTGGCATATCCGCGAGCAACGGTGAGTATATCAACGGGCAGGACGGCTCCAAAAACACGGCAACGTGGGAGTGGGGCGGTACCGACGATCGCCGAATGGCTCGGTTACGGCTGCTCCTGGCCAATTTCGCTATGACATGATCAAGAAGTCCAACGGTTCGGGCACACCATCTGACATTACGTGGACGGTCACGCTCAACCAAGGCGAGCTCAAGGCCGACATGAGTGGTTACGTGTTTACGGACAAGCTTGACGACAAGCAGACGTACGCAGGCGAATACACGGTTTACAAAGGCGCCTCGGGATCGGGTGTCCTTACATCGGGCAGGCTCGATCCGTTGGCGAATACCTTTACTTTCCCATTCCCAGAAGAGCTCGCCGACAAGTACGCTACCTACCGCATTGTTTATCACACCAAGATGAACGACACGAACTCATACGACACCGTGAGCAACAGCGCGACCATCGGGCGCGAGGACTCTGTCTCGGGCTCTGCCGAAGGCAAGTTCACACCGCAGCTGGTCGGCACGCCGATCACCAAGAGACGCGTGAGCCCCGACGAGGCCGGGACGACGGGCAGGGCGACGTGGGAGACGAAGGTCGCGCTGAAAGCGATCGTTAATGCGGTCCATCCGGAAAAGGTGACGGTGAAGGATACGTTTCAGTCGGCGTGGTCGCAAAATCTCGGCATCGACGTAGACTCCATTTCCATCACAATCGGCGAAACTGTGCTGGAACGGGGGAAGAACGCCGACTGGGACCTGACGGCCAACTGGACGGTCGGTGGAACAAAAAGAAATTTCAACCTTGATATAAATGTGAACGACAAGGTAAAGGCCGCCCTCGAGAACGAGGACTACGCCGTCATCACCTACACCACCACGTCCGATGCATTGCCGGGCTGGTACTCGAACTTCGCGTCGGTCAGTGCGTCGGGCCTGAACCTTCAGCGGCAGTACACCGACCCCGTTATGTATGTTGTCAACAAGGAAACGACGCCTGCGGTCGAGAAACCGGAATCGAAGTCGAAGGTGTCTTGGAAAGAGGATTTCGACTGGAGCGCCGTCGACGGCTCGAACGAGAAGGGCGCATGGGTCGTCGACTGGACGGTGTACGCGAACCGCCAGAGGGGCAATAAGGGCGCGAACGGCGAGTACGAATACTTCGGGGCTGGAAAGCTCGATGGCAAACCTCTGAATATCGTCGATACTCTTCCGGACGGTATGAGCTACGTTGTGAATTCCGCCAAATACACGCTCGTGCAGAATCCCTACGATCAGCATGCCGGCTACGGTCGCGGAAGCGAGACCAAGACGGTCGTCTCGAACCGGGAACTTTCCGACGGCAACGTGGAAAGCAACGGTAACACGGTCACCTTCTCCATCCCTACGACGGAACTCGGCGAATATGCTGGTTACGCCAAACTTACGTATCAGACGGCGGTCAAGCGAGGCAAGCTCGACACCTCCACGAACGAGGTGAAGTTCACCAATTCTGCCAGCGCTAAGTCAGGTGAGAAGGAGTTCAGCTCTGGCAGCGGGACCGTCACCATCAAGAACAGCGTCATCAAGAAGACCGGCGAGCAGCCCGCTAACAGCAACCGCATCAAGTACACCATTCTGGTCAACGAGTCAGCTGTCGATCTTAAGAGTGGCACCGATATCCTCGAGCTGGTCGACACCATGGATGCCAAATGCACGCTAGTTCCGTCGGCGCTTAAGGTCTATGAGCGCGCGAACAACGATTGGTCTGAGCTGACCGATAAGGACTATTTATCAAAAGTGGAGCAGCTCAACGATGGAACCGGCGTACGCACTAAGTTGACGCTTAACGTGCCCGATGGGAAGTATCTCAAAGTCGAGTATGAGGTGATTCCGAGCGGAAATCCTGGCGACAAGGTGTTTCTTTCCAACACCGCTGCGCTCACGGGGGTGACGGATGGCTCCGCGGCCGGTGAACGGACTTGGGAAATTAAAAATGCGTCCGCCAGCGCGGGCGGCAACGGCTACGGCATCACGATGACCAAGTACGACGCCCAACAGGTCGGCGCGACACTCAAGGGTGCGAAGTTTACGCTCTACAGTGTGGACATGGAACAGGTCGCGGCATCGGGACTGGAGAATGCCAAGACGCCATTCGAGACCGCCGAGACCGACATTAACGGCAAGATTTCGTTTGGTGCTGAAGGTAACGCGATGAGCAATTGCACGCTCTACCAGCTCGTGGAGACGAAGGCACCTGAGGGCTATGCCACGGCGGAGTCCAAGTGGATCATGCTCAAGGGCAAAGCGAGTGACGAGGATTACCGAAACGCGCTTGAAAAGGCAAAGCCCATCGTCGACAACGCGGGGATCATCGGCGACGATAAGAAGGACGAGATTTGGGTCTATGACGACCGTTTGAAGGGCACTGCGGAAATCAAGGCAAAGAAGGTGCTCCAAGGTGGAACTTTCAAGGCGGGACAGTTCTCATTTGCGCTTAAGGATGGCGAAGGCAGGGTGCTCCAAACGGAGACGAACGACGCCAATGGCAGTGTGTCCTTCAGTGTTGATTACAACAAGGCCGGCGAGTATCACTACACCATCTCTGAGGTCGTCCCCGATGGCGCCAAGGATAACGTGAAGGACCACATCACCTATGACACGACCCCGCGCAACGTCACGGTTAGAGTAACTAATGGCACGGACAAGCTCAACGCCGTAGTTACCTATGACAAGGACTCTACAACCCCGCCGACCTTTACCAACAAGTACTCGACTACGCTTCCCGAGGCAGGCGGGGCTGGCTTGACTATGACGTATCTGGCTGGCGCTTCGATGCTGTGCTTTGCCGCGACGTGGATGCATGCTCGCCGCCATCGCGATCTGGATCGAGGTGGTCGCAATGAGTAAGGCTCTGTTAGACCAGGATTGACATGCCGACCTGCCGGCTAACTCGCCGTCTCCCCATCGGGCGCCGGCGTCTTGACCCTCATCTCGAACGGCATCCCGCCCTCCCGGACGA
>OFMO01000355.1_pt1 | contig 39815 bp, 31 predicted proteins | sample 1541821 | NCBI WGS metagenome assembly OFMO01 (sample SAMN04209253, study PRJEB22552) | human gut metagenome | biome: gut; material: feces | host: Homo sapiens | place: USA: Oklahoma | reverse complement strand
AGTGTAGATGTTAGAGTTAATTACTCTCTAACAACTACACTTTTATGGTACTAAATGGAAAAGAAAGTATATAAAGTAGAAGATGTTCAAAATTTGCTTGGGCTGGGACGCTCCAAGGCATATGAATTTATAGAAAATGTTTATTATGACAGAAAACCATTCCGGGTGTTGAAGATTGGCAGATCTTATCGTATCCCATGCAATTCTTTTGATAAGTGGCTGAATGGAGACGAGGAGAGAGAAAGAGTGAGAGCAGAATGAAACAGAAAGAAACGCAGCAGGAGACAATGTCAAAGGAAAAGAGAGTTGTCTTTTTTGAAGGAAAATCATGGTATCACAGAACCAAAGAGCTGCAGGACGATCTGACGACAAAATATGGGAAAAAAGGTGGCTTTGAAACGCCGGAAGAAGCAGAGAAAAGTTACTGGGAATATGAAAAAAGATACCAGAAGAAGCAGAGAAATCTCCAGATTGCAAAAATGCAAAAGACAGATGTGATGCTTGGGGATTATCTGGAATACTGGTTTGAAAATATTTTCAGTCCGAGAATTGAGACAACCACGAGAATGGTTGGAGCATATACCTTATATAATCTGATTCTTCCGAGTATGGAAGCGGATATCAAATTAAAATACATTTCAGTAGAGTATTTAGATGCTCTACTGGAACGTGTCGCAAAAATCTGTCCTTCAGCGGGAAATAAAGGGCGGGAGCTTTTGAGCATCGCCATGAAAGATGCAGCAGGAGATAAGTTCATAAGCTATAATCCAATGCCTGAGACAAAGCCATATCCGAGAGCAAAACCAAAGGTAAGGGTATTAGGCAAAGAAAAATTGAAGGTTTTTCTTGAAGCTGCGAGCAAGAATCCTTGGTATCTGGAAATTTTACTGGGACTGTTTTGTGGATTACGAAAAGGAGAAATTCTTGGATTGAAATTTCAGGATTTTGATTTTGAAAAACAGACCGTCAGAATTAGCAGACAGCTTGTTGGAAACCTGAAACTGAAAGAAAAAGAATTTACGGTTACGGAATATGCTGTTATTGAAAGGAATCCAAAGACTGAGAACAGCTACCGGATATTGAGAGTGCCAAAAGTGGTGATGCAGGAAGTAAAACGCAGACAGCAGTTGATTGAATTGCGAAAAACTGATCCGGGCATAGAATACAAGAATTTTGATTATGTATGTTGTCAGGAAAATGGCGAACCCCGATCATTAACGGCAATGAATCAGGCACTTACGAAAATCTGTAACAGAAATGGATTGGCAAATATCACCGTACATGGACTCAGACATATGTTTGCGACCATTTTAATTGAGCTTGGAGTTCCTTTGTTTAAAATATCTGGTCTGTTAGGACATAGTTCCGTTCATACAACTTATGAATACTATTGTGAGATTATGGACGAGCAGGATAAGATTATTGCGTTTGTAAATAATACATTTGTACCACAACGAATTGGAACGGAGGGATAGCCATGCATAAGACCTTTGACTTTAAGAAATATGTAGAATATAAGGTCTATTCGGTGACAACAATCAAAAAGGGATATGGATTTCGTGTGTTGCTGACGTTTGTAGACGATAGTATAAAGACACAGCAACATGCGGGATTCACAACCAAAAGAGAAGCTAATGCATTTCGTGATGAAGTAATCGGACAGCTACATACCGGAACCTATATTGTGTATGGAAAAATCCGGGTAGAGGAGTTTATGATCTTCTGGTTGGAAGATATTATGCGTCCCCGAATAACAGACGACACTTATACAACTTACAAAAGTGCCATTAAGAATTACATTGTTCCACAGATTGGAAAGATGTATATGTCTACAATAAATCAGGGGTATATCAGAAAATTATATAATGCAGTTGCAGAGAAGTATGAATCAGTTGCGAAAAATGTCAGGACGATCATGAAAACATCATTGGAGTATGCATTTAACAAAAATGTACTGGCAACAAATCCAGCGAATGGAATCAATTTACCGAAGAAAATAAAAAAGACAGAGTATCGTGTCCTGAAAATTGACGAGAAGAAAACATTGACACTTCCGCAGGTGCTTCGATTGATTGAGGCAAGCAAGGAGACACCGATTCATATGCAAATTCTGTTTGCGGTATTGATGGGACTCAGAAGAAGTGAAATAAATGGTCTGAAATACAGTGATGTCGATTACATTCACAGGACGTTGAGAGTAGAGCGTCAGTTGGGAAAGAAGCCAAACAGTAAAGCAGAAGACTGTGCACCTAAGATGCTGACAAAGCAGGAAATTAAAACAAAAACACCTGCTGGTGTGCGTGAACTTCCAATACCGGATTATGTATTTGAAGCAATTCTGGAAGAACGGAAAACTTATGAGAAGAACCGCAGACGCAGACCAAAAGAGTTCCGGGACTGGAATTATATTTGTTGTTCTACATATGGGAATCCAAGGAGTAAAGGTTTTCATCAGAAATACTATAAAGACTTGTTGAAATCCTTGGATTTGCCCGATATTCATTTTCACCAGTTGAGAAATACCTATGCAACTATTTTGCTGAAGAATAGTTTTAATTCAAAAGGTGTTTCGCATTTATTGGGACATGCCAAGGAAATCATATCAGTAGATGTCTATGGAGATACGCAGGAAATCATAGAAGACTGTCTGGATGTATTGGAACCATTTATTGAAGAAGTTATTCCAAAAGAGCGGAAAGATCAGTATTATGATTATTCAGAAGTGATTGAAATAGACTTAATCCTGGAGGAATATTTCAACGCAGCATGATAAAAAATAGAATAGTAGTAAGAGAGAAAAGTACAAATAAGAATCGAACATTTGTACTTTTTTCTTGCCTTCATCTATATACTTTCAAAAAAATGTCTGATATAATAGGGACTGTTAATACTAAAATGATATGTTTTATAAGTAGCTAAAATAAGAGGATAAATAAATGAATCAAGAACATAAAATTGTTTTATATCAAGTGGAAGACACTAATATTTATGTGAATGTAATGTTTAAAGAAGATACTTTTTGGATGACACAAAAAGCAATGGCAGATTTATTTGAATGTACAACAGATAATATATCCTTGCATTTGAAAAATATTTATAAGGAAGAAGAATTAGATGAAAATCGAACTACCGAGTTTTTCTCGGTAGTTCAAAATGAGGGACAGCGTAACGTTAAAAGAAAAGTAAAATGTTATAATTTAGATGCAATTATAGCTGTTGGATATCGAGTAAATTCTAAGAAAGCTACACGCTTTCGGCAGTGGGCTACTAAAACATTAAAAGAATATATTACAAAAGGGTTTGTGTTGAATGATGATATGCTTAAAAACGGCAGACCTTTTGGAAAAGACTATTTTGATGAATTACTTGAACGCATTCGTGAAATCAGAGCCAGTGAGCGCAGAGCCTATCAGAAAATTACGGATGTATTTGAACAGTGCAGTTATGATTATGATAAAAACAGTGAGATAACAAAAGCATTTTATGCATTTGTCCAAAATAAGCTTCACTTTGCTGTTACCGGAAAGACTGCGGCAGAATTGATATATGAACGTGCTGATTCGGAAAAACCAGCAATGAGTTTGACTACATGGAAAGATTCTCCGGATGGAAAAATTTTAAAACGAGATATTGGAATAGCAAAAAACTATTTGAATGAAAAAGAATTATCGCGATTGAATAGACTTGTGACAATGTTTATTGATTATGCAGAATTAATGGCTGAAGATGAGATATTAATGAGCATGCAAGACTGGGTTGATCAAACGAATCAGTTTTTATTGAATAATAGGCGAAAGGTACTGAATGGAAAAGGGAAAATTTCTCATGATGTTGCTATGCAAAAAGCTGAGAAGGAATATGAAGTATTTAGAGTTAAACAGGATAGAGAATATGTTTCTGAATTTGATCGGGAAGTAGAGAAATATCTTAAAGGAAATGATTAAGAAAGTTATTTGTAACAATTTATAAATTAGGAATATGTAGTGGGAGGAAAAATTTATGAAAATGAATTTTAAAGGATTAGTTGACTTGCACACATTACCCAAAACGACTCCGTTATTACCTTTATATGAGGCTATTATAAATTCTATACAAAGTATTGAAGATGCTCAAATATCGAATGGGAAAATAGAAATTATAGTTGAACGTGATAAACAAATGAATTTATTTAATCAGTGGGAAACGGATATAGAAAATATTATTATTGTTGACAATGGGATAGGCTTCGATGATGAAAATTATAATTCTTTTGATACTTATGCTAGTGAATATAAGATTCAAAAGGGTTGTAAAGGTGTTGGGAGAATGTTGTGGTTAAAAGCGTTTTGTAGTGTCAGTATAGAAAGTATATTTGTCGAAGAGGATAAGAAAAAATGCAGAACGTTTTTATTTGATGCAAATCATGCAGTTCATGATATGAAGGTTAAGGAATTAAGTTCGGATGTTTTACAAACTACTAAAGTACGATTAAATGGGTTAAGAGAACAATACAAAGGGAATTGTCCCAAAAAATTAGATACTATAGCGAAAAATATATTAAATCATTGTTTTACATATTATGTATTGGGAAAAGCGCCTAAAATAATAGTAAGTGATGAACAAGATATAATAGATATTGATGAATTATATAAAGAAAATATTGGAGATAATATAAAAATTGATGATATAGATATCAAAGGAACTACTTTTAAAATAATACATTCTAAGAATTATATGAATTCTAAAGATAATCATACAATGAACTTTTGTGCCAATCATTGGGTTGTACAACCTATCTCTTTGACAAAAATAATGGGGAATATCAGTGTAAAATTAAAGGATGAAAAGGGGGAATTTATATATAATGGATATATAATGTCCGAGCTGTTAGATAAACATGTAAATAGAGAACGTACAAAAATCGAACTTCCTGAACAGCCTAACTTGGTGGAAAATATTGGTATACATGATATTACAGAAAGTGTAGAAAAGGTTATTTTAGACTATTTAAAGAAAGATATAGAAGATAGTAATAAAAAGAAAAAAGAAATGATTCAAGCATATGTTTTCGGTAGAAATCCCAAATATAGAATGCTGTTGAAGAATAAACCGGAAATATTTAATGAAATACCTTGGGTAGTAGATGAAGAAAAATTAGAAATGGAATTGTTTAAACAAGAACAAAAATTTAAACTGGAATTGAAGCGAGAAGGGAAGGAACTAGAGCAAGAATTAAAGAATGGAATTGTAGATTATGAAAGTTATTTAGAAAAACGTAATAATTATGCAGAAAAAATGTCTGACATTGGGAAGAGTAATTTGGCAGAATATGTAATGCATAGAAAAACGATTTTAGATATTCTTGCGCAGAATATAAGATTTAAAGATCAAGAACAACAAAAATATGCGTATGAAAAAAATATTCATCAACTTATTTTTCCAATGACAAAAACTTCAGATGATATAGATTATTTGCAACATAATTTGTGGATAATAGATGAAAAATTGGCATATCATCATTACCTTGCATCTGATATGAAAATAAAAAAGATGGAAGAAGTTGAAAATAATAGTGGAAAAGAGCCAGATTTAATAATTTTTGATTCGCCGTTTGCATTTACTGACGAAGAGGAGCAACCATATAGAAATATAACGATAATTGAGTTTAAACGACCGGGCAGAGAACACTATAATGATGATGAAAATCCAATTAGGCAAATTAAAGAATATATGGATGATATAGTAGAGGGAAAAGTGAAGACGAAAGATGGTGAATTTCTGAATGGAACAGAAAATATTCGATTTTTTTGTTATATTATATGTGATGTGGATTTAAGTATAAAGAAGCTGGCTAAACTAGAGGACTTGAAAGTAACTCCAGATAATATGGGTTTTTATAAGTATATTGATTCTTATAAAGCGTATTTAGAAATTATTCCCTATAATAAATTGATACAAGATTCGAAAAAAAGAAATAGAATATTATTTGATAAACTTTTTAACCAAAGTTAGTAATTATGTAAATTTAGGAAGATTATTCAGGAGAAATCACATGGATCATTTTGAATTAGTGTCAGAATATAAACCAACCGGCGACCAGCCACAGGCAATCAAAGAACTAGTCGAAGGGTTCAAAGAAGGCAACCAGTGCCAAACATTGCTTGGTGTCACCGGATCTGGTAAGACATTTACGATGGCGAATGTCATCCAACAATTGAATAAACCAACGCTGATCATAGCACACAATAAGACACTGGCTGCGCAGCTTTATGGGGAATTTAAAGAGTTCTTTCCAAATAACGCAGTGGAATATTTTGTCTCCTACTACGATTACTACCAGCCGGAGGCTTATGTCCCATCTTCTGACACCTATATTGCGAAGGATTCTTCTGTCAATGAAGAGATTGATAAGCTGAGATTATCTGCGACAGCAGCATTGATCGAGCGGAGGGACGTAATTGTAGTTGCCAGCGTTTCCTGCATCTATGGTCTTGGTGAACCGGAAAACTTTGAGCAGATGATGGTATCGCTCCGTCCGGGGATGGAGAAGGACAGAGATGAAGTGTTACGCCAGCTGATAGATATTCAATATGACAGAAATGATATGGATTTCAAGCGGGGAACATTCCGGGTGCGCGGAGATACAATAGAAGTTGTACCTGCAGACCGTGGCGATACAGCTATCAGAGTTGAATTTTTCGGAGATGAGATTGACCGGATTTCGGAGATAGACATGCTTACCGGAGAGATTAAAAATACGCTGAATCATATTGCAATATTTCCGGCATCCCATTACGTTGTACCGAAGGAGCGTATGGAAAAAGCAATTAAAAATATTGAGATTGAACTGGAAGAACAGGTGAAATATTTTAAAGGTGAAGATAAACTTCTGGAAGCCCAGAGAATTGCGGAGCGAACGAATTTTGATATAGAAATGATGCGAGAGACAGGTTTTTGTTCCGGGATCGAGAACTACTCCAGACATCTGGCAGGGCTTGCACCGGGGCAGCCACCCAATACTTTGATTGATTATTTCCCGGACGATTTTATTATGATGATTGACGAGTCTCATAAGACAGTTCCGCAGATTGGCGGTATGTACCACGGAGATCAGTCCAGAAAGAGAACGCTGGTGAACTATGGATTTCGGCTGCCGTCTGCGCTAGATAACCGTCCACTTAGTTTCGAAGAATTTGAAAGTAAGATTGATCAGGTACTGTTCGTGTCTGCGACACCTGGACAGTATGAGGAAGAGCATGAACTTTTACGTGCACAGCAGGTGATCCGTCCGACAGGACTTCTGGATCCTGAAATCGAGGTGCGCCCGGTTGAGGGACAGATTGATGACTTGATTGGTGAGGTGAAGAAGGAGATTGCAGGAAAACATAAGATTTTGATCACTACATTGACGAAACGAATGGCAGAAGATCTGACCGATTATATGCGGGAACTTGGTATTCGTGTCCGCTATCTGCATTCGGATATTGATACGCTGGAGCGGACAGAGATCGTGCGGGATATGCGTCTCGATGTTTTTGACGTTCTGGTCGGAATCAATCTTCTGCGAGAAGGTCTGGATATTCCGGAAATCACGCTTGTGGCGATTCTGGACGCGGATAAAGAGGGATTCCTGCGTTCAGAGACATCTCTTGTGCAGACAATCGGACGTGCAGCACGTAATGCAAAAGGTCATGTTATCATGTATGCAGATAATATGACAGATTCCATGAAGAATGCGATTGAAGAGACGAAGCGTCGCCGCAAGATTCAGATGGCATATAATGAGGAACATGGTATCACGCCAACTACGATTCAGAAGAGTGTCCGTGACCTGATCAGCATTTCTAAGAAGGTTGCTGCCACAGAACTTCAGATGGATAAAGATCCGGAATCTATGAGTGAGAAGGAGCTTTTGAAGTTGATTGCCGATGTGACAAAGCAGATGAAGAAGGCAGCAGCAGAGCTGAATTTCGAAGCAGCAGCAGAGCTGCGTGATAAGCTGATCGAGCTGAAGAAGATGCTTAAAGAGTAGTAAAGGTCATTCCACCATTGTGTAAGCATAGGAAGTTTCGAATCTTTTAAACCGGTTATCAATAAATGAACAGATATAGCCTCCGGCAGGGCGCACATTGTCCGGTGGACAATGGTTTTGCGCCGACCGAAACGGAGTGTAGACTTGCAGAGGTGCGCAGTAGAAGTATGTCATGCAATTACATGACGCGCACCTCGCAGCAAGAATGCCGAGGCATTCTTGAAATAATAAAAGGAAAGTTTAAAATATGGCAGCAAAAAATGAAAAAAGACAATTTATTAAAATACGAGGTGCAAATGAGCATAATTTGAAAAATATAGACTTGGATATTCCGAGAAATGAACTGGTAGTTCTTACTGGACTTAGCGGTTCAGGAAAGTCCTCTCTGGCGTTCGATACCATTTATGCGGAAGGACAGAGGAGATATATGGAGTCTCTGTCTTCTTATGCAAGACAGTTTCTGGGGCAGATGGAGAAACCGGATGTGGAGAGTATTGAAGGACTTTCTCCGGCAATTTCCATTGACCAGAAATCCACGAACCGCAATCCAAGATCTACAGTAGGAACAGTGACGGAGATCTATGATTATTTTCGTCTGTTATATGCGAGAATCGGAATTCCACATTGTCCGAAATGTGGCCGTGAGATTAAGAAACAGACGGTAGATCAGATGGTAGATCAGATCATGGAACTGCCGGAGCGCACGAAGATCCAGCTCCTTGCGCCAGTTGTCCGTGGAAGAAAAGGACGCCATGAAAAGCTTCTGGAGAGAGCGAAGAAAAGCGGATATGTACGTGTGCGTGTGGACGGTAATCTGTATGAATTATCCGAAGAAATCGCATTAGATAAGAACATCAAGCATAATATAGAAATTATCGTGGATCGACTTGTGGTAAAGCCGGGAATTGAGAAGCGTCTGACGGATTCGATTGAAAATGTACTGCATCTGGCAGAGGGGCTGATGATTGTAGATATTATTGACGGGGAGCCGATGAATTTCAGCCAGAGCTTTTCCTGCCCGGACTGTGGAATTAGTATCGATGAGATAGAGCCGCGAAGCTTCTCTTTCAACAATCCATTTGGCGCATGCCCGGAGTGTTTCGGACTTGGATATAAGATGGAATTTGATGAGAACCTGATGATCCCGGATAAGAGACTGAGCATCAGCGAAGGAGCGATTACCGTAATGGGATGGCAGTCTTGTACGGATAAGAAGAGTTTTACCTATGCGATTCTTGATGCACTTTGTAAAGCATATGACTTTTCTCTGGACACGCCATTTCAGGACTATCCACAGGAAATCCATGATGTGATCATCCACGGAACGAATGGACGCGAGGTGAAAGTTCATTATAAAGGCCAGCGCGGAGAAGGTGTCTATGATGTTGCATTTGAAGGACTGATCCGCAATGTGGAACGCAGATACCGGGAGACTTCATCTGAGACAATGAAGGCAGAATATGAAGAGTTTATGAGAATCACTCCGTGTAGAAAATGTGGCGGCCAGCGACTGAAGGCGGAAGCGCTTGCAGTGACGGTCGGTGGTAAAAATATTGCAGAAGTGACAGAGATGTCCATTGAAAACCTGCAAACATTTATGGGCAGTCTGGAGCTTACGCAGCAGAAGAAGATGATCGGAGGACAAATCTTAAAAGAGATCCAGGCAAGAATTAAGTTTTTGATGGATGTAGGTCTGGATTACCTGACGCTTGCCCGCGCTACCGGAACATTATCCGGAGGAGAAGCGCAGAGAATCCGTCTTGCGACACAGATTGGTTCAGGTCTGGTGGGAGTGGCTTATATTCTGGACGAGCCGAGTATCGGCCTGCACCAGAGGGATAATGACAAACTGCTCGGAACACTGAAGCATCTGCGTGATCTTGGGAATTCTGTCATTGTCGTGGAACATGATGAGGATACGATGCGTGCGGCAGACTATATTGTGGACATTGGACCTGGTGCCGGTGAGCATGGAGGAGAAGTGATTGCATGTGGAACCGCAGAGCAGATCATGAAGAATAAAAAATCCATCACAGGGGCTTACCTTAGTGGAAGAATGCAGATTCCGGTACCGGAGCACCGCGCGGATCCGTCAGGCTGGATTAAGATTAGAGGAGCAAGAGAGAATAACTTAAAAAATGTGGATGTAGAGATCCCGCTTGGTGTGATGACCTGTGTGACAGGTGTGTCTGGATCTGGAAAGAGTTCGCTTGTAAATGAAATCCTGTACAAACGTCTTGCAAGAGATCTGAACAGAGCAAGAGTGATTCCGGGAAAACATAATGCCATTGATGGTCTGGAGCAGCTGGATAAAGTGATTGCCATTGACCAGTCACCGATTGGAAGAACACCAAGATCAAACCCGGCAACCTATACGGGAGTATTTGATCTGATCCGTGACCTTTTTGCATCTACAGCAGACGCAAAAGCACGTGGATACAAGAAAGGAAGATTCAGTTTCAATGTGAAAGGCGGACGTTGTGAAGCCTGTGCCGGAGACGGAATCCTGAAAATCGAGATGCATTTCCTGCCGGATGTTTATGTACCTTGCGAGGTTTGCCACGGAAAGAGGTATAACCGGGAGACACTGGAGGTAAAATACAAAGGAAAGAGTATTTATGATGTACTCAATATGACCGTGGAAGAGGCATTGCATTTCTTTGAAAATGTACCAAGTATCCGAAGAAAGATGGAGACGCTTTATGATGTGGGACTTTCCTATATCCGTCTCGGTCAGCCTTCCACACAGCTTTCCGGAGGAGAGGCGCAGCGGATCAAGCTGGCGACAGAACTGAGCCGGAGAAGTACGGGAAAGACCATTTATATACTAGATGAACCTACGACAGGATTACATTTTGCAGATGTGCATAAACTGACAGAGATTCTGCATAGATTATCAGCGGACGGCAATACAGTCGTAGTCATTGAGCATAATCTGGATGTGATCAAGACAGCAGACTATATTATTGATATGGGACCGGAAGGCGGTGACAAAGGCGGAACCGTTATTGCAAAGGGAACGCCGGAAGAAGTGGCTGAAAGTCCGGTATCATACACCGGAAAATATATCAAGCCGATGCTTGAAAAATAAGTATCTTCACAAATATTTAAGGAAAAAAGGGTTGCACTTCCTGAGAAAACGAAAGATAATGATATGGATAAAAGGGATAGCAGAAAGAAAGAGGTTATATCATGGCAGTAGATATTGGAATAGATCTGGGAACAGCCAGTATTCTTGTATATGTGAAGGGAAAGGGAGTCATACTCAAAGAACCTTCTGTCGTTGCATTTGACAGAGACAGCAATGAAGTGAAGGCAATCGGCGAGGAGGCACGTCTGATGCTGGGAAGAACGCCAGGCAATATTATCGCAGTGCGTCCTTTGCGTCAGGGAGTTATTTCCGATTATACTGTGACAGAGAAGATGATCAAGTATTTTGTTCAGAAAGCACTGGGAAGAAGAACATTTCAGAAACCACGTATCAGTATCTGTGTGCCAAGTGGTGTGACGGAAGTTGAGAGAAATGCGGTACAGCAGGCGACATTTGCGGCAGGAGCCAGAGATGTCTATCTGATCGAGGAACCTGTGGCGGCAGCAATCGGTGCAGGTATTGATATTTCCAAAGCATGTGGTAATCTGATCGTAGATATCGGGGGAGGTACGACCGATGTGGCCGTGATTTCTCTTGGAGGTACGGTAGTCAGTACCTCACTGAAAGTTGCCGGAGACGATTTTGATGAGGCAATTGTACGTTATATGAAGAAAAAACACAATCTGCTGATCGGAGACCGGACCGCAGAAGACATCAAGATTAAGATTGGAACGACGTATCCTCTGATTGAAAATGAAGCGATGGAGGTCAGTGGACGGAATCTGGTTACAGGACTGCCAAAGACAGTTACGGTGACTTCAGCAGAGACAGAACGGGCACTTCAGGGAACATCCAACCAGATTATTGAAGCAATTATCAGCGTTCTGGAGCGTACGCCGCCGGAGCTTTCCGCAGATATTCTGGAACGCGGGATCATGCTGACCGGAGGTGGAGCAAAGCTTCGCGGGCTGGAAGAGATGATCGAGGAGAGAACCGGAATCAATACAATGACTGCAGAGGAGCCGACGCAGGTCGTAGCAATCGGAACCGGAGAATATGTGGAACTTATGAGCGCAAGACGGGAACTGTAAAGAATGCCGAGGCATTCTTGAACTGTCGGGCAGATTTGGGACAATAGATGGAAGAGATTAAGGGATATGTAGAGCACATTGTATACCGGAATGAAGACAACGGGTATACAGTATTTAATTTGAATAATGATGACGGAGACCTGACCTGTGTAGGAAAGTTTCACTACATTGAAGAGGGAGAACTGTTGGAGCTGACGGGAGAGTACATTGTACACAAAGTGTATGGAACCCAGCTTCAGGTAGAGACTTCGAAGGTATGTCAGCCGGAAGATAAGGTGTCGATTGAACGTTATCTTGGTTCCGGAGCTATCAAAGGTGTCGGACCGTCGCTGGCAGGACGGATCGTGAAGAAGTTCGGTAGTGATACATTTCGCATTATTGAAGAAGAACCGGAGCGTCTTGCCGAGGTAAAAGGGATCAGCGAGCGGAAAGCCAGAGAGATCGCCATTCAGGTAGAAGAAAAAAAGGATATGAGGGAAGCCATGATCTATCTGCAAAAATATGGCATTTCTACGACACCGGCGGCAAGGATTTATCAGCATTATGGTCAGAGCGTTTATCGTGTAATAGAAGAAAATCCATATCAGATGGCAGATCATGTGCCGGGAGTTGGCTTTAAGACGGCCGATGAGATTGCGTCGAAGGTCGGGATACACACAGATTCCGATTACCGGATCCGAAGTGGTATTTTCTATACATTGATTCAGAGTGTCAGTGAAGGACATGTCTATCTTCTTCAGGAGGTTCTGCTATATCGTGCCAGTCAGCTTCTTGATGTAGAGGTTCAGCACATTGAAAAGTATGTGATGGATCTTGCCATGGAGAAAAAAGTTGTTCTGAAAGAGTCTGATGAAGGACTTCGTGTTTATTCCGCCCATTATTATTATATGGAACTCACGGTTGCAAAGATGTTGCATGATCTGAATGTAGATTTTGATGTGACACCGTCTGTTTTGGAGCATCGCATCCATATGATAGAAGAACAGGCAGAACTGGCACTGGATGACAGACAAAGAGAAGCTGTAATGGAAGCAGTGCGGCACGGAATTCTGATCGTGACTGGAGGACCGGGAACCGGAAAAACGACGACGATCAATGCAATGATCCATTTCTTTGAGGAAGAAGGAGCAGATATCCTTCTTGCAGCGCCGACCGGACGTGCGGCGAAGCGCATGACAGAGGCAACCGGCTGTGAGGCTCAGACCATTCATCGCCTGTTGGAAGTCAGTGGCAATCCGGAAGATGATGATAAGAGAGATAATGTCGGATTTGGAAATGGATTTGGAAGAAATGCAGAGAATCCGCTGGAGTCAGATGTGATTATCATTGATGAAATGTCCATGGTAGATCTGCCGCTTATGAAGGCACTCCTTGACGCGATTATGCCGGGGACCAGACTGATCATGGTCGGAGACGGAAATCAGCTGCCAAGTGTAGGTCCTGGAAGAGTGCTTAAAGACATAATCGCATCGGATTGTTTCCCGGTTGTAAAGCTGGAGAAAATCTTCCGGCAGGCAAAAGAGAGTGATATTATCGTAAATGCACATAAAATTAACCGTGGAGAACCAGTCATATTGGACAATAAAAGTATGGACTTTTTCTTTTTAAAACGGTCTGATCCAAATGTGATCATCAGTGTTGTAATTACGTTGATCCAGAAAAAACTTCCAAAGTTCGTAGATGCCTCACCTTATGACATTCAGGTGCTGACACCGATGCGAAAAGGAAATCTGGGCGTGGAGAGGCTGAATAAAATCCTTCAGCAGTATCTGAATCCGCCATCACCCCAAAAGCAGGAAAAAGAAGTGGGAGACCGCCTGCTGCGTGAAGGTGACAAGGTGATGCAGATTAAGAACAATTACCAGTTAGAGTGGGAAGTCTGCACGAAATACGGAATGACCATTGACAAAGGACTGGGCGTATTTAACGGCGACATGGGAATCATCAAGAATATCAACACTTACGAGGAGACGGTTACGGTTGAGTATGACGAACAGCGCCAGGTGAAGTATCCATATGCGATTCTTGATGAGTTGGAGCTTGCTTATGCGATCACGATACATAAAGCTCAGGGAAGTGAGTATCCGGCGGTTGTGATCCCGCTTCTTCAAGGACCAAGACAGCTTTACAACCGGAATCTGATCTATACAGCAGTGACAAGAGCAAGAAAATGTGTCACACTTGTGGGCAGTGATTCAGTATTTCAGGAAATGATCCAGAATACCAGCGAGCAGCGGCGAAATACAAGTCTGGCGGAGCGAATCCGAGAACTTGCATAGTGATCATAGAAAAATATAATAAAAAAAAGAATGTAAAATATAATAAAAAGTATGAAAAAAGCAGAGAAAGACAAGGAGAAATATGGTCAGAAAAGGTGTTGGATATTTTCTGGCCTTCTATCTGCCCTTTTTGTGGAAAGGTACATCGTGGGGGAGTATGCCCTTTGTGCAGGAAAGCTGTGGAAAAATTAGAGATTCATGAACCGCGATGCCTGAAATGTGGGAAACCAATCCACTGTGAAGAGAGGGAATTTTGCCATGACTGCTATAACACAGAACACATTTATGAAAGAGGGGTGTCGGTGTGGCTTCATAAACCTCCGGTGAACCAGGCAATTTACCAGTTAAAATATCATAATCAGAGATATGTTGCGAAGTATTTTGCACAGGAAATATGTATAAAATATGCAGAAGAGATCCGAAGATGGAGACCGCAGGCACTTGTTCCGGTGCCGCTGCACAGAAAAAGGCGCAGGAAGCGTGGTTACAACCAGGCGGAGCTTCTGGCAGAAGAGATAGGGAAAATACTTGGGATTCCGGTCGTTGCGAATCTGGTAAAACGGGTTCATTACACTGGTTATCAGAAAAAGCTGGATCCCATAGGGAGAAAAAAGAATCTGGAACATGCATTTGCTCCGGGAGGAGATCCGGACAGACTTCCGACAGATTTTCGACGTGTCATTATTATCGATGATATTTACACAACAGGGAATACCGTGGATCAAGTGGCAAAAGTATTGAAAACTATGGGGTTCCAAAAAGTTTACTTTTTGACTATAAGTATTGGACAAGGGTACTGAGATTTGCTATACTGAAAATGATGTTTCATCGATAAAAAAGGATTTTGAGGTGCATATATGTTAGATGAGCGAAAAGTCAAGCTAATGACTCAGCTTGCTCTGTATGATCAGACGCAGGGAAAAGAGGATTTTAAAATCAGTGAATACTATCGAAAAGATTATGCCGGAGTGCACATTTTATATACGGTTCTGTGGGTGACAATAGGCTATATAGCAGCCTGGGCAATTGCGATGATCGCAGGACTTGATACTCTGATGGAGAAGATGTCAACAGCATTACTGATTACGTTGGTTCTCGCGGCAGTTGTTGGATATGTGGTAGTTCTTGTGTCTTATATTGGAATTGCAAGCCACCTGTATAATAAAAAGCATCAGGAAGCGAGACAGCGGGTAAAGAGATATAATCACATTCTGACGAGATTGTTGAAGATGTATGAAAAGGAGACAAAGTAATGGACAGTTTATATGTAATACGGGAGAGAATGCAGGATTTGCATTCCAGATACTCAATTGTGGCGGATAAAGCAATACAATTTGTTCTGGCGGTCATGACATTTTACATGATCAACAATAATGTAGGATTTATGAAGACACTGGCATCGCCGGTGGTGGCATTGGCACTTGCAATTATTGCAACTTTCTTTCCACCAATCATTACAGTGATTCTGGCAACAGCACTGATCCTTGTACATATGTATTCAGTATCCATCGCAGCACTTGTTGTAACAGCATTGATTTTCCTGATCATGTATATTTTTTATCTTCGTTTTACACCGAAGATGGCAATCGTTGTACTTTTGACACCACTGGCATTTGCACTTAAGATTCCGGTTGTTGTTCCAATCTCATGTGCGCTTTTAATGTCACCGATTTCCATGGTGGCAGTGGGATGTGGAACGGTTGTATATTATATGATGGCTTATATGAAAAAAGCAGCCTCCGGTATGCAGGGCGGTTCTGTGAAAGGTATGATGGGACAGATTGGGAAATATGCAAAACAGGTCTTCCAGAATAAAGAACTGTGGATCGTCCTTGTTGCATTTATTATCTGTACACTGGTTGTTTATACGCTTCGCAAACAGGCAATCGCACATGCATGGACTATTGCAGTTATAGCGGGAGCTGTTGTGAATATTGTAGTAGTGGCAATCGGAGATGTTGCTATGGGAGTCCATGCATCTTACGGTTCACTGATTTTTGGAAGTATCGGAGCAGCGGTTATCGGAGTGATCCTGGAATTGTTCTTTTTCTCCGTAGATTATTCAAGAAGTGAGAATCTTCAGTATGAAGATGATGAATACTATTACTATGTAAAAGCAGTTCCGAAGATTGTAGTATCTACACCGGAGAAGACGGTGAAGCGGATCAATGAACGACAGGAAACGGAGATCATGGATACTGCGGAAGTTAGAAAAAAAGCAAAAAAACAGGCACAGGAAAAGGCGCGTCAAAGCGAGCAGGGACAAAAAAAGAAAAAACGTCCGGCATCAAAAAGACGTAATGTGATGGACGCTGATGTGGATCAGGAGCTTTTAAGAAGAAGCTTTGAAAATGATCCTGATATGAGATAAAAAAGAATTTTAAATGGGAAGATAAATATAATTATTGCAAAAGGGGGTGACCGGGTGAAACAGTATATTATGCATGTATTAGGAGCCGTCAGTCAGGAATTGTATTTTCCAGATGCGCATCTGACAGATATTATTGAAATCCTGATTTTGACATATCTGATCTATCAAATTGCAATGTGGCTGATCAATACAAAAGCATGGATGCTGATGCGGGGAATTGTTGTACTTGGTATCTTTGTATTGCTTGCAGCAGTTTTTAAGATGCATACAATTTTATTCCTGGCAAGGAATTCGGTAACGGTACTGGCTACGGCGGCAGTTGTAGTATTTCAGCCGGAACTTCGAAGGGCTCTGGAAAAGCTTGGGGAGAAGCAGTTCCTGAGTTCAATCGTACCATTTGAGACGAATAAAGAAAGCAGCAGGTTCAGTGAAGATACCATGGACAGTATTATTGATGCAGCTTACAATATGGGCCGCGTGAAGACTGGAGCACTGATTGTGGTGGAACAGGCAATACATCTGACGGAGTATGAAAGTACAGGAATTAAGATGGACTGTCTCGTATCCATGCAGGTACTGATGAATATATTCGAGCACAACACACCACTTCACGATGGTGCTATCATTATCCGTGGTGACAGAATTGTATCTGCGACATGTTATCTGCCATTGTCTGATAACATGGGGCTTAGCAAGGAGCTTGGAACAAGGCACAGAGCAGCGGTAGGCATGAGTGAGGTCAGTGATGCTCTGATCATCGTTGTGTCTGAGGAGAACGGCAAGGTATCTGTAGCACAGGGAGGTGTGCTTGACCGGGCAGTAACGAGGGAAGAACTTCGCGAGAAGCTGACTTATATACAGAACAGAAAGCCGGAGAATAAGAATTTCCTGCAACATATATGGAAAGGAAGGAATAAAGATGAAAAAAGGACTGATGAATAATTGGGGCCTTAAGATATTATCCTTCCTCCTGGCAGTGATGCTGTGGCTGATTGTGGTAAATATCGATGACCCGGTAACAACCCAGACATTTAATAATATACCGGTAGCGGTAACGAATGCAGAGGTGCTTGCGGCGACCAATCAGACTTATCAGATTGAGGATGGCACGCAGAATGTCTCTGTGACAGTACGGGCAAAGAGATCTGTACTTAATAAGATAAAAGCAGATAATATAAAAGCGACTGCAGACATGAAAGAGCTGACGCTTCAGACACAGATTCCGATCAGCGTTGAGATTACAGGAGTCAACTATGAAAGTGTAGAAGTATCTCCGCGTAATCTTCAGGTAAAACTGGAAGATGAAGAGACGAAGAAATTCCCGATTGTTCCAAAGACGACAGGAACCGTCCGAGATGGCTATGCACTTGGAGAGATTCAGGCAGTGCCGGAGATGGTATCTATCCGGGGACCGAAGTCTGTCATTGATTCCATCAGTAAAGTTGAGGCATCTGTCAGTGTATCCGGATTATCTGAAGACGTTGTGACGAAATCAGAGCTTGTATTATACGATAGTGATAACAATGTGATCGACCAGTCACTTCTTGCCAATAACCTTGGTACGGAAGGTGTATCTGTCAGTGTACAGGTGCTTGAGACGAAGAGCGTTAAAGTTGAATTTGATACTTCACAGATTACAGCAGCAGACGGATATTCTGTCAGCGATATCAAGTATGAGCCGGATCATGTAAATGTGACCGGCAGAGCGGAAGAACTGAAAAAGTTGAAGAAGATCTCAGTTCCGGCATCGGCACTTAATATGTCCGGACTGACTTCTAAGACAGAGAAAGTTGTGGACATCACAGATTATCTTCCGGAAGATATTTCACTGACAGATGAAAATGCCGGATCTGTAGTTGTGACTGTAGGAATTGACAAAGACGGAACAAAATCTTATGATATTTCTATGGGAGCCATCAAGGTAAATAACCTGGCAAATGGATTATCACTAAGCTATGAATCAGCAGATGTACTGGAGATTCAGATCCGCGGGCCGGGAGATATACTGGATCAATATAAGATCAGTGATAATGTAAGCATTGATCTTAAGAACTACCAGACGGCTGGAACTTATACAGTCCCGGTAACGGTAGGTGTTCCGGATGGCTGTGTGCTTGAGAGCACGGTATCTGTAAATGTTATATTGGAAGAGAAATAAGGAGCAGAGCTATGGTAAGTCAGAAAGTAAAAATCACAAATCCAACAGGACTGCATCTGCGTCCGGCTGGAATTTTCAGCAATATTGCAAACAAATTTGAGTGCCGGATCACATTTGAGTATGAGAATTCTATTGCCAACGCCAAGAGTGTACTAAGTATCCTTGGTGCCGGAATCAAATCAGGAGATGAGATTCTGCTGATTTGTGAAGGGGAAGAAGAAGAAAAAGCATTAAAAGCAATGATAGAAGCTATAGAAAGCGGGTTAGGGGAGTAATAAATTGATTCGAAATATTTTATGCTATGCAGAGGAGTCTGCCCGGAGATTTCCGGGTAAGACTGCCTTTGCAGATGAAGAGACAGCGTGCACATACGACGAACTGATCAAAAGTGCCAGAGCAGTAGGAACAAGACTGGGAAGGGAAGTAACTCCTGGAAAACCGGTTCCTGTACTTATGGAAAAAGGCGTAAAAGCTATTTATGCATTTATGGGAATCGTATCTGCAGGCTGTTTTTATATTCTGTTGGATCCGAAACTTCCGACAGAACGTCTGAGATCAGTGTTGGATACATTACAGGCAGAAGTCCTGTTGACGGATCCGGCTTATGATAAACCAAGAGAGCGTCTGGAATTTGACGGCAAAGTCATTATGATGGAAGAGGCACTTCAGACACAGGAAGATGCGGAGTATCTTGATAATGTAAGAAAACAGAGCCGGGATGTGGATCCGCTCTACGCAATCTTCACTTCCGGTTCCACTGGTGTGCCAAAAGGTGTAGTTGTAAGCCACAGATCGGTTATTGATTTTATAGAAGAATTTACGAGATTATTCAATATTACAGAACATGATGTTATTGGAAATCAGGCACCATTCGATTTTGATGTGTCGGTAAAAGATATCTACTCTACTTTAAAATGTGGAGCAACTATGCAGATTATTCCAAAGAAGTTTTTCTCATTTCCGACAAAACTTCTGGATTATCTGGTCGAGCGGGAAGTAACGATTCTGATCTGGGCGGTCTCTGCACTGTGTATCATATCCACATTAAAAGGATTTGATTATAAAGTGCCGCAGAAGATCCATAAAGTTATATTCAGTGGAGAAGTAATGCCGGTGAAGCATCTGAATATCTGGAAGAAATATCTGCCGGAAGCTATGTACGTGAATGTTTACGGTCCGACTGAAATTACATGTAACTGTACTTATCATATTATTGACCGTGAGTATGAACCAGGAGAAAATCTTCCGATTGGAAAACCATTTCCAAATGAAAAGGTATTTCTCTTAGATGAAGAAGACCGGGAAGTGACAAAACCTGGAGAAAAAGGAGAAATCTGCGTATCCGGTACTGCTTTGTCACTTGGATATTACAATAACCCGGAACAGACGGCAAAAGCATTTGTGCAAAATCCATTGAATCAATCTTATCTGGAGCCAATCTACCGGACAGGAGATCTGGCATATTACGGCGAAGATGGGAATCTGTACTTCGCATCACGAAAAGATTTCCAGATCAAGCATATGGGACATCGCATTGAACTTGGAGAGATTGAGACTGCACTGGAGACAGTGGAAGGACTAGGTCGGAGCCTTTGCATGTATGATGAGGCAAAGGGAAAAATTCTTGCATTCTATGAAGGAGACCTGGAAAAGAAACAAATTGTCCGGGCAATCGGGACAAGACTTCCGGGATTCATGATTCCGAATGTATTTGTGAAAGTAGAAGAATTTCCACTTACGAAAAATGGAAAAATCGACCGTAAGAAACTGGAGGAAGCTTATGAATCAGGAAATCTTACAAGCTTATCTTAGACAGGAAGAGACTCCTGCGTATATCTTTGATCTGGATATGTTAAAATCCAGAGTTCAGATGATGAAAACGATACTGGGCGAACGGGCAGAAATCTGTTTTGCAATGAAAGCCAATCCATTTCTGATCGGACCGTTAAAGGATACGGCAGACAAATTCGAGGTATGTTCCCCAGGAGAATTTCACATTTGTGAGACAGTCGGAATTCCAATGGAGAGAATTGTACTGTCCGGTGTGAATAAGGAAAAATGCGACATCACCCATGCGATGCATACTTACGGGAATGCAGGCGTGTATACAATCGAATCCAGGAAGCATCTGGAACTTTTGGAAATGTGTGCAAAAGAAGAAAACATTACGATTCATGCACTGATCCGTGTGACAAGTGGAAACCAGTTCGGCATAGATGAAGAAGAAGTTTTTGATATTGTTTCCAAAAAGGACTACTACTCACATGTGCGAATTGAAGGGATCCAGTGCTATTCCGGTACTCAGAAAAAGAAGTTCTCTAAGATTGAAAAAGAGCTGCATTGGCTGGATGACATACTTACCCGTCTGAAAGAAACATGCAATTATGATGCTGAAGTTCTGGAATATGGACCGGGATTTTATATCCCTTATTTTGAAAATGAAGATGAGGTAGATGATGAGTCATTGTTGCAGCAATTTGCAGATACGCTTGCGACATTAAAATTTCAGGGGAAAATCACTTTGGAAATGGGACGCTATATTGCAGCATACTGTGGTTATTACGTGACTCGTATCGTAGATCAGAAAGTCAACCACGGACAGAACTACTGTATCGTAGATGGAGGACTGAATCATCTGAATTACTATGGACAGGCAATGGCTATGAAGATGCCGCATCATAAACACATTCCGGATGCTCCATTGGAGACATCGGACGAACAATCAGAAGAACAATCAGAAGAACAATCAGAAGTTCTTTGGAACATCTGTGGCTCTCTGTGTACGGTCAATGATGTACTGGTGAAACAGATGCCGCTGAAACATGCAAAGATTGGCGACGCTCTTGTATTTGAACGGGTGGGTGCTTATTCTGTAACAGAAGGAATCTATCTCTTCCTGAGCCGGCGCATGCCAAGAATTCTGTTCTGGTCTGAAAAAGACGGATTTACAGAGGCCAGAAAAGCAACAGAAAGTTACCCGATTAACACGGAATGTACAGAAAAAATGAAAAAATAGAAAAGGAGATAATAACTATGGAAAAATTAATTGAGATTTTAGAGGACATTCAGCCGGATGCTGACTATGAGACATGTACAACATTGATTGATGATGGAATCCTGGATTCTTTTGCAATCCTGTCTATCGTAGGAGAATTGGAAGACGAGTTCGATGTATCAGTAACACCTGCTGACATTATTCCGGAAAACTTTAACTCAGCACAGGCACTTTGGGCTATGGTACAGAGACTGCAGGCTGAATAAGAGAACAAACGGGGACACGAGAATGACAAAAAGTACCATGTTGACACGAGAAAATGCCTGACATGGTACTTTTTTATGTTTTGCGATAACATTTTTTTATCGCAGATAGTCCGGCCAGTCTTTGGCCGGATGATACATCAGAAAAGTGGAAAGGCTGGCTAAAAAGTCTCCGACAGATGGTCTTGCGGTCATGCGATATCCAACAACAATCTGGAATAAAAATTGGTTCTTCTCCCAGATGACTGCAATCATTGTACGGATATTCCGTTCAACGCAAGGAAGCGCAATTTCGCAGGATTCGGCAACTTTTGGGTAAAGTCTGGTGGTAAGAGATGTCAACAGCTGTTGGTCCGCCAGAACATATTGAAGAGCTGTTACGGCTGGCGTAAAGCCGGCATAGACCGGAGAAGCACCAAGAGTCCGAAGCAGCTGTTCAATATCCTGTGCTGAGACATCAGAACCAGATAAAGGAACCAAAAAAACCCCTCCTTTTCAACAAATCTCACCTTATTATAACAAAAACGAATAGGTATGCAACATTTAAACTAGAAAAAGAATAGTTCCGTATTATGAGACAAAATGTTATAATTGAAGCAGTGCCAGAGGATTTGGTTCACAAATTGACGAAAGAGAAAACAGGTGACAGCATGCAAGTAGGATTGAACATTAAGATTAAAAGAATCGGAAGAGGGTATACACAGGAAGAGATTGCAGATGCCATCGGTGTCGCCCGTTCTACATACACAAGATACGAGTCAGACAAGAGACTGCCGGATATATACAAATTATGTGCACTGGCAGATTATTTTGATGTATCATTGGACGACCTGGTGGGAAGAGACTGGAAACCGAAAAAAGATCACAAAGGGCGGAACATTGCGATCAAACCACAGCCGAAATGTATAAATGTATATAAGGTAAGAGACGGAAGCAGAATAAAGGCAGAGGGACATGATATTCAGTGATTGTAAAAAGACATTCACTGGATATGTTTTATTGCGGGAAAATACAGTGTGTGGTATAATCATGGAAGTTTAACAGGTGTTTGTGGAGTAGAAAGAATTTTATATAAGCACAGTGGAACAAGTACCTGAAATGATAAGAAGTATTTGGGATTAAAGATATAAACAGCGAGGAACTTTTATTAAGACAAGGAAAAGTACCAACAGGTGAAATAGCAGTCGGAGAGTATGATTATCATACCGCGGCGTTACCGGTTATTGTATATAACATTGCCAATTTTAATTTTGTATTGGGAGAGTATCATATACATGTATATGCTGTAAATACAGATGGACAGTAGTATTTCCTCGGAGAAGGAATGGGAAGTGTGCAATAAAAAGATGAAAAATATAAAACAGTATTTAGACTTGACTTTTTGGAAATTTATTTTAGTTGGAATTATAAACACACTTGTGGGGACAACAGTAATGTTCGTAGCATATAATCTGTGTCATCTGAATTACTGGGTATCGTCAGCATCCAATTATGTTGTGGGCAGTATCGTGAGTTACTTTTTAAATAAATATTTTACCTTTCAGGATAAGAAAAAATCCTGGAGACAGGTGGGAATATTTGTAGTTAATATTACAATCTGCTATTTGCTGGCATATGGATTGGCAAAACCGTTTGTCAACTGGATACTCGCCGGACAAGCTACAGTTGTCCGCGATAATGTATCGATGTTGGTCGGAATGGGAGCATTTGTAGTGTTCAATTATTTGGGACAGAGACTGGTAGTGTTTAAAAGATGAGTCTGAGTATAAATACGAAGCTATGAAAAGCTAAATATCAGAAAAATGAAATAATGTAAGCTAAATAAAGAGTAAAATCGATGGAAAATTAGCTGTGAGTGAGAAAGGGAAAATATGTCACTTATATCAATGGAATTTTTAACGTTTGTTGCAGTAGCAGTTATCGGATACTACTTGATACCGAAAAGGTATCAGTGGGTCTGGCTATTGGCATTCAGTTATATATATTATGCATCGTCAGGTATGAAGTATCTGGTGTTTTTGTTGTATACAACAGTTGTGACTTATGGGACAGCAAGAATGATATATGGAGCAGATCAAAAGTTTGCAGATCAGAAAGAAAAGATAAAAACTTACAAGAAAAGTATTATGTTGTTAGCGTTGATCTTGGATTTTGGCATGCTGGCAGTGTTGAAATATACGAACTTTACAATTTCGAATATCAACACATTGTTTCATGCGGATATTAGAATGGTGAAATTCCTGCTTCCACTTGGAATTTCCTTCTATACCTTCCAGTCAGTAGGTTATATTCTAGACGTATATTGGAAACGTTATGAACCAGAAAAAAATATATTTAAATTCGCACTCTTTGTATCATTCTTTCCGCAAATTCTTCAGGGACCGATTGGACGGTATTCTAATCTGGCTCATCAGTTTTATGAAGAACATAGTTTTGATTTTATGAGAATAGAACGTGGTGTTCAGAGAGTTTTATGGGGATTCTTTAAGAAGATGGTCATTGCAGACACTGCAGCAGTGTTCGTAGACGCAATATTTGACCAGTACCAGACTTACAATGGTCTGGCAATTTTCGGAGTACTTGCATACTCTGCACAGCTTTACGGAGATTTCTCCGGTGGAATGGATGTTGTAATTGGAATTGCCAGTATGTTTGGAATAGAAATGGACGAAAACTTTAAGCGTCCATATTTTTCAATATCTATTACAGATTTCTGGCATCGCTGGCACATTACACTTGGAACATGGATGAAAGATTATCTGTTCTATCCTTTGTCTCTTTCAAAAGGAATGGGCAAATTCGGCAAGTTTGCGAAAAAGACATTTGGAAAGACTTATGGACGGGCATTACCAATCTGTGTGGCAAATATTGTGGTATTCCTTGTAGTCGGTATCTGGCATGGTGCCGCTTGGAAGTTTATCGTGTATGGTCTGTATAATGGTATTATTATCGGATTTAGTGGTCTGATGGCAAAGAACTATCGAGACTGGAAAAAGAAATTTAAAATCAACGACAAGTCAAATGGCTGGCATATATTCCAGATTGTAAGGACATTTATACTGGTTAATATCAGCTGGTTCTTTGACCGGGCAGATACAATTCCGCAGGCACTCACAATGATGAAAAATGCAGTGACTGTGTGGAAACTGGTGCAGGTTTTGGATATTCGAATTGGAACTTCCGGACCAGCTTATACAATAATGGCAATTGGGATTTTGTGTATAGGTTGTCTGGTGCAATTTATTGTAAGTTATAAACAGGAGCGCGGAATGCAGATTCGAGAAAGTATTGCAATGCAACCAAGACTGGTAAGGTGGGCTGTATATATGGCATTGGTTCTGTCAATTTCAGCAATCAGTTTACCGGCAAATACAGCGGGAGGTTTTATCTATGCACAATTTTAAAAAGTATATGTATCCCGTTTTATTTCTTGCTGTGATTTTATGTATCAACGAAATTTTGATGTTGGCGTTGAAACCATATACCTGTTTTCGAAATGATATGCATAAGCTGGAAACAAATCAATACGATGATTTGTTTGTGGGCACTTCTCATGGCAAAGCGGGAATCAACCCGGAGATTGTAGATAAGATTACAGGGGAAAAAAGTTTGAATCTTTGTCTTGGGGGAGAAGAGGTTCAAGACAGTTACTATATTATAAAAGAGGCATGCCGTGTAAATAAACCGAAAAAAATTATCTATGAATTAGATCCGGGATATTGGGTATCTACTGCAACACTTGGACCAGAATACCGGACGGTATATGATGAGTTCCCGATGTCTGAAGTGAAAGTAGAATATTATCTGGACAAAATATGGAATGTAGATTTTCGAACAACTCTTTTTCCATGGTATTTATATCGAAAAGGAATCAAAGGCGCCGGAGCAAGATTTACATCAAAATTCAGCCATGCTTACAAAAATTATGATGATAGCTTTTACAATGAACCATCACAGGCTTATATAAGCCAGGGACAGATTCGGATTCACAGAAGCGATGCTCCTAAAACAGAAGCTAATCTAATCTTATGGGAGGAGAAAAAATTAAAGTCAGATGCTGTGAAATCGTTTGAAAAGATTGTGAAGCTTTGTAAAGAGAATAATATTAAGTTGACTGTGGTAACTACTCCGGTTCCGCAGGAGACATTGGAAAAATATCATGATAATTTTGAAAATGCGAATAAATTCTTTACCTCACTTATGGAAAAAGAAGGGGTAGAATATTATAATTACAATTATCAGGAGATTTCAGGATTTGACAGATCTTTGAATGGATTTTCGGATTATGAAGGACATATGTATGAAGAGCAGTCAGATGTGTTCAGCGAGGAAATAGGGAAAATAATGAGAGATATGTAAGCTGCAATGAATTCGGTATTTTTAGGAATAAAAGGAGAACGATGACTCATGGGAACTAAGGCGGTATTATACATAGTCATTCCATGTTATAATGAAGAAAAAGTGTTGTCGATTACAAGTGGAATCTTTCTTGAAAAAATGCAAAAATTAATCCAAGACGAAAAGATAGATGAAAAAAGCAGGATTATGTTTGTCAATGATGGGAGCAAAGATAGAACTTGGGAAATCATCCTAGAACTTGCAAAGAAAGATGAGCACTTTATTGGAATCAGCCAGAGTAGAAATCGAGGACATCAAAATGCGGTATTAGCGGGATTAATGGAAGCAAAAGATTGTTGTGATATTACAATATCTATAGATTGCGACGGACAAGATGACATTAATGCCATGGATCAGATGATTGAAGAGTATTATGATGGATGCGAGATCGTATATGGAGTGCGAAACAAACGGGAGACGGATACAATTTTTAAAAGATGCACTGCACAGGGGTTTTATAAGTTCTTAAATGCGATGGGGGCTGAAGTTGTATATAATCATGCGGATTATCGCCTTGTATCCAGCCGGGTACTACAGGAATTTGCAAATTATAAAGAAGTGAATTTGTTCCTCCGAGGAATGTTTCCTCTCGTTGGATTTAAAAGCACTTCTGTTTATTACGAAAGGCATGAACGTATCGCAGGAGAGAGCCATTATCCACTTCGAAAAATGCTTGCATTGGCGTTCGATGGAATTACAAGTCTTAGCGTAAAACCAATTCGAATGATAACGGAACTTGGAATTATTATAGCAATGTTGAGTTTTGCTGGAGTTATTTGGTCAATTGTTATGGCATTGCTTGGAAGAACAGTTGCAGGATGGGCAAGTATGGTATGTATTGTTGCTTTTATCGGAGGAGTACAGTTGATTTGCACCGGAGTGATTGGGGAGTATATTGGAAAAATATATATGGAAGTGAAGCATAGACCTAGATATATAATTAGCGAGAGGACAATGAATCAAGAAGAAAAATAAAATCAGGCAACAGAGGTAGAAAGGCCAAAGGAGGGGTATGAATGATTAAAAACAAAAAAGTAAAAAAGTTTATATCAATCTGTTTATGTATGATATTGCTTTTCGGAATGGGAGTTCAACAGACATTTGCAGAAGGTGAAAATTCGGAAGTAGAAAAAAGTGAAGAGATTATACAAGATGAGCAAGACGTAGCAGACAAAAATATAACTATAGATAATGAGCAACCAGATAATCAGGAAGAAAATACAGAGGTGTCTGATACGGAAACTTCTCAAGAAGATAGCGAACAGCAAGAGGTATTGGAAATCAGAAAAGATGAAATAATAACTTCTATGGATGAAGATGGAAATATTACAGAGATAGAAAGTGAAAACGGAACTCTGGAAGATGAAGGAATTTCATTATTAGATGGAGAAAGCTCTGCAAAGATAGTTAACTTTAATACTAAAGGTAGTGCTGTAACGGAATACCAAGAATATGGTACAGGGTATGATGGATATACGAACGGTATGTACGGTGCTGATGCAGCATATTTAGGGGATGAAAACGGAAAAGTTAAGTTCATGCTGTCAGGAGTTATAGGACTTGTAAATCCTGGAGAAGTTCAGGTGGTTGATATAAATCAAGCAAGCTCTCTTAGTTATTATACAGTTAGTAATGGACGTTTGATTCACAAAATTACAACTAATATAACCAAAGCTTCATATGCTTCTTCACTGGATAATGGTCCGGCGCCAAACTACTTACAAGAAAGCGGAACATATTATAGTTATGATGGTCATTATTTTTATACCAGAGAGAACTTTAGTAAAATGATTGATGATTATAACGGGGGAACAAGAACTAATGCCATTAATGCTGATAACCCATATTATAATTATTTTCAGTATCTTCCATTAAGAAGTAAGACAGCTTATACAACTGATCAACTGAACAATGTTCTGAATAGTAAAATAGCGGGAAGAACTTCGGCAATGACTAATATGGCTGGTACATTTTTGAATTATCAAAATCAGTATGGAGTAAATGCACTGATTGCAATTGGCGTTGCTGCAAATGAAAGCGCATGGGGGACAAGTAATATTGCCAGAAATAAAAACAATCTATTTGGTCTGAATGCAGTGGATACTTCCCCGGGACAGAGTGCCAATACATATAGTAGTGTTGATTCATGTGTAAAGACATTTATGGAAACTTACATGTCAAAGAGATATTTAAATCCTAATGCCGGGGTATATGCGGGAGGCTATTTGGGAAATAAAGCGAGTGGCATGAACGTAAAATACGCATCAGACCCATATTGGGGAGAAAAGAATGCGAATATTGTATGGATGATAGATAAGACATATTCAAATTCAGAATACGCAAATTATACATTAGCTGTGAAAGATACTATTGGCACGGAGCATACTAACCTAAACGTCAGGAAAGAAGCATCTACTTCTTCGACAAGGATACATACAACAAAGAAGTATTCGAACCAATCATTTATTGTTCTAGGAAATCAGAATGGATTTTACAAAGTGCAAAGTGATGGGGCGTTAAACAGTGAGCGTTCTGCAATTTCAGATTCAGGCAATTATAATTATGACAATATGTATGTTTATGTTAGTGACAGCTATGTAAAAATCGTACTTGAAGGTAAGAATGGAAATGGCGGAAACAGTGAAGAAATAAGTGTTCCGGATTCTGTAAAAGATGTACTGGAATATGAAGGATATGTACAGGAAAATGGCTGGAGTGATTCTGCAAAAAATGGTCAAATTATAGGAACGACCGGAAAAAATTTGTCATTAAACGCAATTAAATTAAATGTTAATGATTTAGATAGGGTAGGAATAGAATATCGAACTCATATTAGTGATATTGGATGGCAGGATACTGTGAAAAACGGTGAACAGTCTGGTACGGCAGGTCAGTCTAATTGGATAGAGGCAGTACAGATAAAATTAACCGGAAATAATGCATCTAATTATGATATTTATTATCGAAGTCATGTTTCAGAAATTGGCTGGTTAGATTGGGCGAAAAATGGTGAGTTGTCAGGAACTCAAGGGTATGGATATGCTGTTCAGGCTATACAGATTGTGCTTTTGCCAAAAGGAGATACTGCACCAGGATCAACACTTGTACCATTTAAAATTGGTACTGTGAAAATGCAGTATCAAGCACATGTACAAGATATTGGATGGCAAACAGAGGTGAAAAATGGAGAAATAGCAGGAACGGTTGGCAAAAATTTAAAAGTTGAAGCGTTGAATGTAAAATCAGAGGTTGTTAAATATCGGGCTTATGTGCAGAATGTAGGATGGCAGGATTTTAAACAAAATGGAGAAATAGCAGGAACAGTTGGAAAAAATTTAAGACTGGAAGCTCTTCAGATAGAAGTAGCAGACTTGTACAAAGATCAGTATGATGTGTATTATCGAGTTCATGTACAAGACAAAGGTTGGCTTGGTTGGGCAAAAAATGGGGAAACAGCGGGAACAATTAATTATGATTTAAAGATAGAAGCATTTCAGGTTCTACTAGTACCACAAGGCACTCCAGAAATAAATAATGGAAGTGATGCGTTTTTGCAGGCACCTACTGTTATACAATACAGTGCACATGTACAGGATATTGGCTGGCAAACAGAGGTGAAAAATGGAGAAATAGCAGGGACAGTTGGAAAAAATCTGAAAGTTGAAGCGTTGAAAATTAGATTGAAAGGGCAGGAGTATGCAGGTGATATAGAGTATTCTGTGAAAATTGGTGGAGAAGATTGGCAAGAAACTAAAAATTCTGATGAAATAGCAGGAACAGTTGGGCAAAATAAGCGACTGGAAGCTGTTAAGATAGAATTGACGGGGCAAATGAAAGAGTATTATAATATTTATTATCGAGTACATTTATCAGATATTGGCTGGTTAGATTGGGCGACCAATGGTGATCCTGCCGGAAATGATGGATACAATAAAAAAATTGAGGCAATTCAGATTCAATTAGTGAAAATAGGTGATACTGCACCTGGAAGTACAGATAATGCGTATTTAACAAAAGGGGCTGACATTATTTATAGTGCACATGTACAGGATATTGGTTGGCAGAAATCGGTAGAAAACGGAAGTATATCGGGGACAACCGGTAAGAATAAACAGATGGAAGCTATAAAAATATCATTAGATAATCAGTCTATTGATGGTAGTATTCGATATCGGGCACATGTACAAGATATTGGCTGGCAAGATTATGTCAGTGCAGAGAAGATCGCAGGAACGGTTGGAAAAAACAAACCAATAGAAGCAATAAATATTGAATTGACAGGGACGATTTCAAAAGACTACGATATTTATTATCGTGTGCATGCACAAGACTTTGGCTGGCTTGGTTGGGCAAAAAATGGTGAAAATGCAGGGAGTCAGGGATATGCTAAACATGTGGAGGCAATTCAAATTCAATTGGTAAAAAAAGGAGAGAGTGCGCCGGGAAATACAAATAATTGCTTTTATAAAAGATAAAGAATTGGAAGGAATTAGAATAGAATGCTTGAAAAACTATGGCATACTGAAAAAGAAAACATAGAGAAGAACAGTGTATTTTGGAATATGATGTCCAGTGGACTTAATTCTGTGGTATCTATGTTTTTGTTATGGATAGTAACTTTAATAAATGGAGTTTCGGATGCGGGAGTTTTTTCATTAGCCTTTTCGACATCTCAGATGATGCTGACAATAGGAAATTATGGAATGCGTAATTATCAGGCAACTGACATACGAAATAAGTACACTATGGGAATATATTTATCTTCTCGCATTTTAACTAATATTGTTATGATGTGTGTAGTAGGTATCTTTGTACTGGCAGAGGGATATTATTTCGAAAAAGCTTGTATTACAATATTATTATGTTTTTTGAAAGTAACAGATGCGATGGACGATGTATATGGCGGTTACTATCAACAACATGGTAGGTTAGATATTGCAGGTAAGGTGATGACTATAAGAATTGCGGGGTATGTCATTGCTTTTTGCATATCACTAGTTATTACCCATAATATGATATTAAGTTGTTGTATAGCGACAATAATTTCTGGGATTGGTTTAATAATGTTGGTCGGCTCTACAAAATCGGTATTTGTTTTAGAAAGACCATTTTTAGAATGGAAAAAAATAGTGGGATTATTGAAAGAATGTTTACCGTTGTGTATAAGTGCATTTTTGTTAATTTATATGGGAAACGCACCGAAATATGCAATTGATACATATATGACCTCACGGGAACAGGCATTTTATACATATCTATTTATGCCTTGTTTTGTAACGAATCTTTTTGTGGGGTTTGCATTACAACCTTTATTGGTGCGTTTGTCAGAAAATTGGGTAAAAAAACAGTATAGCAATTTTTTGAAATTATGTGCATTGATTTTTGCAGTAGCAGTTGCAATTGCATTTTTTATCGTTTTAGTAGGTGGCTGGTTGGGCTGTCCAATTCTCTCCATTGTTTTTGGAGTGGCGCTACAAAAGTATCGAAATGTGTTGGTTGTTTTATTAATAGGGGGTGCATTTTTTGCATTTGCGGTAATTGAACAGGTCATTTTAACGGTAATGCGAAAACAAGTATTTCTATTGGCTGGTTTTGTGGTTGCAAGTGTAACAGCATTTTTAATATCTAACCCGTTGGTAAAAAAATGGGGACTTATGGGAGCTGGATATGCATACTCTTTATCAGCAGGTGTCCTGTTTGGAGTATTAGGTGTGATGATAATTATATTTTTTATAAAAGAAAAAGGAGGAGAGAGATGAAAAACAAAAGAAAGGCAAAACGGATTCTGGCGGGACTGTTGGCATTTCAGTTAGTTTTCTTCGTGGGAGTGGGAACTTATGTTCAAAATGTGTATGCAGAAGAAACCGTAAAGAGCCAGACAGAAGAAAAAGAATATCCAGAAAAAAACGACAAAAATCAAGTGGAAGAGGATTCGACAGAAATTGAAAATAATCAGGATGAAGGGATTCTGGAAGATTTTAGTCAACAAGAGGAACAAACGGTAATAGTAGAAGAAAATAGGGATGATGAGAATCAACAGTTATTAGAAAATGAACCGGTTGAGATGGAATTGCAGGAACCAGTACTTACTTATAAAACTCATGTAAGCAGTATTGGCTGGCAGAAATCAGTGACAAATGGAGAAGTAGCAGGTACAACAGGAAGAGCATTATCAGTAGAAGCATTGCAAATGGATTTAGAAATGCCGGATAATATTGAAGGAGGAATAGAATATGCTGCACATGTAAGTGATATCGGCTGGCAGAAATCAGTAACAAATGGAGAAGTAGCAGGTACAACAGGAAAAGCAAAATTTATAGAGGCGCTTAAGATTAATCTGACAGGAGAAATAGCGGCAACCTATGATATATATTACAGAGTTCATTCATCAGATATTGGCTGGTTAGGCTGGGCAAAAAATGGAGAATATGCAGGAAGTACGGGATATGCAAAGGCTGTAGAAGCGGTTGAAATTAGGATATGCAAGAAGGACGCAGAAGATAAGCCGGTACAGGATCAGAAAAGTTATAAAGCTGAAACAAATCGGGGAAGAGTTATCTATCAGGCACATATGCAAGATGTTGGCTGGATGAGCAATGTTATAGATGGAGATTCAGCAGGTCTACCGGATGGAAGTAAAGATTTGCAGGCGTTAAGGGTGACAGTTGCAGATGATTTAAAAGAGTATGGACAAATAAGCGGTTCTGTAATTTATCAGGCACATGTGGAAGATATTGGCTGGCAGGATGAAGTGAAAGATGGACAGATAGCAGGAACGGTAGGAAAAAATAAGCAGATAGAAGCAGTCAGAGTAAAATTGACGGAACAACTTGCTCAAACATATGATATTTATTATCGAGTAAATGTAGAAGGAAAGGGTTGGTTGGATTGGACCGTTAATGGTGGAGATGCAGGAAGTACAGGATTAGATCTTGCGGTAAGAGGAATAGAAATCAAAATATGTGCAAAAGATGGGGAAGAACATCCAGAGGTAGGCACTAGAGCATTAGTTACAAGTGATAACTTTGGAAATATTGTATATCAAGCACATGTGCAGAAAATAGGATGGGAAAAACAAGTAGCAGATGGTGAAACAGCAGGAACAGTGGGAAAAGGCTTAGCGATGGAAGGGCTTAGAATCAGTTATCAAGGATTTGGAGAAAATCCGATAACAGAAGGTTCTGTAATTTACCAGGCACATGTTAGCAATGTGGGATGGCAGTCTGAGGTGTCAGATAATCAGCTTGCAGGTACAGAAGGAAAAAATCAGCAGATTGAGGCGGTCAAAATCAGATTAAGTGGAGCCTTAGATGAAAAATATGATATTTATTATAGAGCTCATATTGCAAATTATGGATGGCTGTCTTGGACAAAGAATGGAGAAACAGCAGGAAGTACAGGCTATGGCTGTGCTATAGAAGGAATAGAAATTAAGCTTTATCCTAAGAATAGCGCAGATGTTCCAGAAACAGGACGAAGTGCTTTGACCAGAGAAGATATTCCTAAAATTGAAGGACAGGTTCATGTGTCGGGTGATGGCTGGAAAGAAGCGCAGAATGCAGAACAACTTTTGGGAACAACTGGTCAGAATAAAGGAATAGAAGCAGTTGCATTAAGTGTAAAATCAAATGAGAATCAATATACAGGTGGAATTGAATATCAGGCACATGTACAGGATATTGGCTGGCAAAATTGGACTAGTACAGGAAATATAGCTGGAACAACTGGACAAGGAAAACATATCGAAGCAATGCGTATTAAGCTTACAGGAGAAGTAGCAAAATACGCAGATGTATATTATCGGATGCATGTTGCTAATTTTGGCTGGCTTGGCTGGGCGAAAAACGGTCAAGATGCCGGTACAAGTGGATACGGTTATCAGGTAGAGGCAATACAGATTAAACTTGTTCCTAAGAATACAGCAGCCCCAGGAAGTACTTCCAATGCATTTAAAAAAGCACCACCTCGTGTAGAAAATGAAATGCAGGCGAGAGCTAACTTCTACAGTAGTTCAACACCATATCTAATCCTTGTAAACAGAAGCACGCACAAAGTAGGCGTGTTTAGAGGCTGGCAGGGAAGCTGGCAAAATGTTTTTTACTGGGACTGCTCAGACGGAGCACCAAGTACACCAACAGTAGAAGGAATATTTACAGTCGGAATCAGAGGATATTATTTTGATTCAGGTGCATCAAGATGTTATTGGTATACACAGTTTAGAGGTAATTATCTGTTCCATTCTGTATTGTATAACAAGAACGGAACGTTGAGAGATGGTAGACTGGGAATGCCGTTGTCGCATGGTTGTGTACGATTAGATATTAATAATGCAAAATGGATATATGACAATATTCCATCAGGAACAACGGTAGTAGTTTATCATTAAAAATAGAATATATTTATAAAATATAAAAAATGCACAGATTGACAATCTCAGTCTGTGTATTTTTTATATGTAAAAATATATAAAAAATAGATAAATACAGGATTGTTAGTGAATATATGGAAAAAAATGTGCGAATATGGGACTATATCGACATGGACAGAAAAAGGAATAAAAAATGGATTGGAATAGTAAGTGTAGCATTAATCTGTATTTGCATTGTTATAATGGGTAATCACTTAAGTAAAAGTTCGGAAGCGGTGCTTGTAGCAAGTGATGGAAAGACAGTTATAGCACACTTGTACTGGAAAGACAAAAAAATTCAATATGAATGCCCAGAAGGCTGTGAAGATTATATTGATCTGACTTGCAGAGAGGCTATTGAAGTATTAAGGAAAAAGGATGGTCTTTCAAAGGAAGAAGCAGGAAAGAAACTTGTGAAAGAGCAATATACGCTTATTACATATTTTGAAGAAGATGCATTTAAAGCTTTGGAGAAAGGAGACAAAGCAATTACTTCTTCAAGTGGAGAGGCGTTAGCATTAAGTGATGGAAAAGGACATCTTTTAGCAGCATATACATCGGGAAATAATAGTTCAGTTAATCAATTATTAAAGAAAACATATGCAGGATCAACGATGAAACCATTATCTACTTATGGATTGGGAATTGAAAAGAATGTGATATCATGGTCATCACTTTACAAAGACAGTGCTTATGAAGAAAACTGGCCGACAAATGTAGAAGCATTTACAGAGCAGGAAGAAACGGTTACAGAGGCATTAGCGGAATCTAATAATGCCATTACTGTTAAAGTGCTGGATGATGTAGGTATTAAAGAAGCATGTACATTTATGCGGGATTCATTAGAATTACAAGTAGATGAAGAAAAGAAAATGATTGATGAAGATACAGAACTTATACATGTAAGACATGTAAAGCAACAAAAGAAGAGAAGTTCTCTAAAGCATATCCGGTAGACATTACTTATACGACACAAGTATCAGATTACGGCTGGCAGAAACCGGCTAAGAATGGCGAGCTTGGCGGTACAATTGGAAAGTCCAAACAGTTAGAGACCATGAACATTACTGTAAAGAGCCTGAATGATTCTGATAGCGATCTGAGTGTGAAGTATAATGCGCATGTAGCAGATATCGGCTGGCAGGGAAAGACAAATGATGTATCGACCTGGAAAAAGGATGGAGAGAATGCCGGAACCGTTGGAAAATCCAAACAGTTAGAAGCGCTTCAGATCCAACTGACAGGAACAGATGCAGAGAAATATGATGTATACTACCGCGTACATGCAGCAGACTTTGGCTGGCTGAGTTGGGCAAAGAATGGAGCAATTGCAGGAACAGCAGGATATGGAAAGAGACTGGAAGCAGTCCAAATCATAGTTGTGGAAAGAGATAGTGAAGCACCAGGCACATTAGAAGGAATAACTTCGGTCAATAAACAGGCATATGTACATAAGACCCATGCATGGGATAAAGGAACAGTTACGAAAGAAGCGGCTTCCTATACAGAAGATGGAGAAAAAACATATGTATGTAAAGAGTGTGGTGCCAAGAAAGTAGAGAAGTTCTCTAAAGCATATCCGGTAGATGTAGCCTACACAATGCAAGTACAGGATTATGGCTGGCTGGCAGCTGTGAAGAATGGAGCAATCGGTGGAACCATCGGAAAAGCCAAGAGAATGGAAACGATGTCCATCAGCATTCAGAATATAATAGATAAAGATAGTGATCTTGGAATCAGTTATAATGCACATGTACAGGATATTGGCTGGCAGGGAAAGACAAATGATGTATCGACCTGGAAAAAGGATGGAGAGAATGCCGAAACAGTCGGAATGTCCAAGAGACTGGAAGCACTTCAGATTCAGTTGACAGGAACAGATGCAGAAAAATATGATGTATGCTATCGTGTACACGCAGAAGATTATGGCTGGCTGAACTGGGCAAAGAATGGAGAAATCTCCGGAACGGCAGGTTGTGGAAAGAGACTGGAAGCATTACAGATCATTGTAGTGGAAAAAGGAGCAAAGATTAATACTTCATTAGGAGGTATCAAATCAGTCGTAAATCAGTCATATGTAATTAAATAATACTTTTATTTTAAGAAGCCCATCCTGTATATGTATATTTGGGGATAATCAAAGTTCTTGAGGGTTTGCAGAACTAATTGGGGGTCAGTCGTGAGGGGCTGGCCCTTTTAGAATGCCAGTTTTTGAGGGTTTAGTTTGAGGGGCTACATCGATTCCATTCAGAAATGGACAGTAAGTGCCCCTTGTTTTATACAGTTATCTGATGCTAGAATATAAATAGTACAAGTCAAAATGAGAATTCCTTATTACTGATTTTATGATACTATGTATGTATCGCACTGAAGGAGAATCTCATTATGGCAAAGCACTATAATAAACAATTCAAGATAGATGCAGTCCAGTTGGTGCTAGAATCAAGGAAAATCGATCAGCCATGTCAACGGGAAATGTAGAATGTATACTCAACAAATATGCAGAAATGATAAGACCAGAACATCCAGATCTTCCGCAAAAGCTGTATCCACACATGCTCCGGAGAACAAGAGCCTGCGGACCATATCAAAGTGGTGTTGAACTTGAACTTGTATCCAGAATACTCGGACATACTTCTACTCAAACAACCCGTATATATGCAGATCCATCAATAGAAATGTTGAAAACGGCAATGGAAAATAGTAGTGTTGATATATCTGAAGTTGCTGAATGGATGGATAACGAAGAAGAATTAGCCAGAATTTGTGGAGTAAGATAAAAATAAGCTGAGGATAAACCACAAACGATATAAATCTGTTTAAAACAAATTGCATCATTCAACATGGGCAAGCACTTCCAGGACTTTTGCAATCAGTGGACTTGCTGTATTCTCTGTGGTAAATCCTCAAACATGAGTACTGGAAAGCAAAAATCCCAGCATTTTATCGGGGATTGAGCAGACTTTATAGAAATAGATGTGTACATTGAAAAATCAAGACTTTTTGTATCGGCTGGGACATTCTTTCTGGACTCTGGGTGACCATGAGAGAAGATCATCAATAAATCTAAGATCTTTGTCATCCATGTGTTTGGGAATCTCCGTAAGCAGCAGATTGAAATATTCAAAAGTATTTATCATGTTTGCTTTTGCTGTTTCAACCAGGCTGTACAGGATTGCGCTTGCTTTTGCACCGTTGGAGGACTCAGTCATTACGAAGTTCTTTCGACCAATGGTAAAAGGCCGGATTGCCTGTTCGGCATAGTTATTATCCATCGGGGCATGTCCATCAGATAAAAATACACGAAGATACTCTTCCTGACCGCAAAAGGTCTTCTGGCATGGATCCAGCAGCCTGCGACTTTAAGATCCCGGCGTTCTTTTGCAAGTTTGTGGTAGACCTGGTAATCATCTGTGACCACAGTTCCAGAAAAAGTTTTAAGGAATTCCCGTGGATGGTCTGAATGGCGGGAAGGCTGCCAGTCAAAGAGGACGATGGGATGGGTCGGGTCCCACGCAGAGGCCGGTTCCGGTAGCCCCACATGTAAGTCTTTTTGCCGTTTTTGATCTTTGTATGATCAATCCGCATGACTTTTACCGGTGACTCATCGGCATGTATGATTTTACTATCATAAATCAGTTCATGCAGGCGGTCATAGATCAGGGACAGATAGACATCGGAACTTTTGATTACCCAGTTTGCCATAGTGTTTGTGGAAAGCTAGATACCATTCGTCTTAAAAGCTTTTGCCTGCAGCTCCAGTGGTAATGCGTTTGTGTATTTACCATTGATGATGGAAGCGACCAGTGCAGGGGTAGCAATACTGTTGCGGAAAAGGTCTTTTGGTCTTGGAGCTTTCAGGATAGTTCCGTCATTGCTTTTTGAGGCATAGACATGAACGTGATGCTCATCCACGATAAATGTTTCCAGAATGATGTGGAGACGTTTATAAATTTCTGCCGGAAGTTCCTTGTAGCCGTCAGGAAACCTGTCGGCCAGTTCCTCATCGGAAAGTGTGTGTTCGATGATACGAGCAGTCCTGACAGATCGGCATCACGTTTGCCGACAGATTTTTTGCGATGATAAGAAGGGATAATGACTTCCGTGATTTCAGGTTCTTTTGAAGAATCCTGTTTCAGATATTCCACTTCATTGAAGGAATCAAACAGGGAAAGCTGCCCATCTATTTCAGAAACAGAAGTTTCAGATTTACGACCGAAAAACCGCTGGTTTATAATGCGGATCTGTTCTGTAAGCAGCTCAATTTGCCAGTTATTATCAGAGAGCTGGGCATTGGCGTGGTCCAGTTGTGACTGCAGAGCAAGGAGCTGGTCCTGCAAAGAAGATACGATAACGATGAGTGCTTCTTTACCGAGATTATGCAACTGTTCATCTGATAACTGGATCATGACTGGTACCTCCTGCATTGATAGGAACATTATACCAGAACTGGCGGGAAAAGGTCACTTTATAAAAACGGGGGAAAGGTAAAAATGACTATGGCTGAAAGGCTGAAAAAGAAAGATAAGAGAAGGTTGAAAATGAAATAGAAAAAAAAGTGCTGTACAGAGCTTTGGAGACTTTTTGATGATTATTAAAAAGCGTCTGGAAGCTGTGCACAGCACATGAAAAACATGGGTGAGAACAGGAAATAAAGTTCTCTGTTTTACACAAAAATATCAGAATCAGGTAGAAGTGTCAGGTGTGATATCGTGGATGACAGGATCAATGGCAAATCCCTGCATCAGCCA
>OFMO01000353.1_pt1 | contig 40122 bp, 36 predicted proteins | sample 1541821 | NCBI WGS metagenome assembly OFMO01 (sample SAMN04209253, study PRJEB22552) | human gut metagenome | biome: gut; material: feces | host: Homo sapiens | place: USA: Oklahoma | reverse complement strand
GTTGGCCTCGCCGGCCACGGCCTTGGCCAGCAAAGTCTTGCCGGTACCGGGAGAGCCCACCAGCAGAGCGCCCTTGGGCAGTCTTGCGCCGATGGCCGTGTACTTCTGGGGGTTGTGGAGGAAGTCGATGATCTCCTCCAGGGATTCTTTCGCCTCGTCCTGGCCGGCCACATCCGCGAAGGTCACGCCGGTGGACTTTTCCATATAGACCTTGGCGTTGGACTTACCCACGCCGCCGAGACCGCCGGGGCCGCCCATGCGGCGCATGATGAAGATGAGGGCGCCGGTCATAATGACCACGGGCAGGACGTAGCTCAGAAGCATGTTCATGAGCAGGGAGGTCTCTTTTTCCATGGTGAAGGCATAGGCGACGTTGTGCTGCTTCAGAACGGGCAGCAGGTCATCGTCCCGATAGCCCTGGCCCTGGGGGGGCGCAGTGATGTAGCAGGTGGCCCCACCCTTTTCCATCTGTTCGGCCAGGACTTTTGCCAGGTCCTGGTCGCTGCTCTGACCGCTGGGCTGGGTGATCTCGGCGGGCAGGTCTTTGCTTAAATAAAATGTGATCTGTTTGTTGGCCAGCTCTGCCGTGGCGACCTCGTTGTTCTCCACCATCTGGATGAACTCGGAGTACGTCACCTCTTTGGTCCCGGCGTTGGCGATCTCCCCGGCGATGAAGTTGAAAATGATCACCAGCACCAAAGCCCAGACCAGGGCACCGACGAAAAAGCCGCGCTTTTTCGGACCCTGGCCGCCTTTATTATTTTTGTTGTCTTGATTGGGATTCAACGGTCTTGTCCCTCCGTTCCGGGGGAATTTCCCCGATTCTTGTAGCGTTATGGTACCATATTTCCCCATCCATTGCAAGAAACGGGGTGTGTCGCAGGTGTTAAGAAATTGTGAATGGGCGAGAACATTTCCTGGGAAAAAGGGGGTTTCTCTTCCCCGCCCAGTATGTTATAATCATTGGATATGAACCTGATACTAACCTGCGCAGAAGCGACGGGTTTTTGTCCTGCAATTTCTTCCTGCGGCCTTCGCGCCGAGATCGGAGTTTACTTTGAAACAGAATCCAAATCCCAAAGAAAAGCGCCCCCGCCCCACCCGTGAGCGGGACGAAGCCCCTGCCGACGGCATCATCGAGGGCCGCAACGCGGTCATCGAAGCCCTGAGAGCCGGGACCAACATCGACAAGATCTTTATTATGAAGGGCGAGGTGGACACCGCCCTGGGCCACATCGCCTCCACCGCCCGGAGCCGGGGCATCGTCGTCGCCGACGCGGACAAGCGCAAGCTCGACGGCATGAGCCGCACCCACGCCCACCAGGGCGTCATCGCCGTGGCCGCCGTGCGGGAGTATGTCTCCATTGAGGACATCCTGCAAATAGCCAAGGACAAGGGGGAGCCGCCCCTGCTGGTCATCTGCGACGAGCTTTCGGACCCCCATAATCTGGGGGCCGTGATCCGGACGGCGGAGTGCGCCGGGGCCCACGGGGTCGTCATCCCCAAGCGCCGGAGCGCGGGCCTGACTGCCGTGGTCGCCAAGACCTCTGCCGGGGCCGTGTCTCACATCCCCGTGGCCCGCGTGGCCAACCTGCCCTCTCTGCTCAAGGAGCTGAAAAAGGCGGGCCTGTGGATCTTCGGCTCCGCCGCCGACGGCACCACGCCCCTGTATGACGCCGACCTGAAAGGCCCCGCCGCCATCGTGATCGGCTCGGAAGGGGAGGGCATGAGCCGTCTCGTCACGGAAAACTGCGACTTCTTGGTCAGCATTCCCATGAAGGGCAAGCTCAACTCCCTGAACGCCAGCGCCGCCGCCGCCATCCTGCTGTATGAGGCCGTGCGGCAGCGGCTGTGATCTTAGACCTGTGAGGGATCTCTATGTCCGATGACAACAAATTCAGCTTAGGGGATATTCTCTGGGAGTATGCCGACTACACCCCGCCGAAGGCCGGCAAGGCAAAGCGTCCGGCGGCGCCCCCTCTGGCCCCCAAGGGCGCCACGGGCCAACCGGGGATCACCTCCCCCCAGCCCCAGCAGCCGGCCCAGCCCGCCCAAGCGCCCGCGGCCCAACCGGCCCAGGGGCAGCGGCCCGCCACCCAACCCAAACCGCAGGCCGCCCCACCCCAGCCACCCCAAGCACCCCAACAACCCAAACCCGGCCCGGCCCAGAAGCCGACGCCGCCCCAAACCCCAAAGCCAGACCCGTCAAAACAAGCAGCGCCCCAGCAGCAAAAGCCTGCCCCGGTCCAGCAACCCCAGCCCAAAGGGGCGTCCGTAGGGACCGCTGACCCCAGCGGCCCGCAACCTGCCGGCCAACCACAAACCCAAGCTCAACCGGCCCAGCCCCAGACCGGCGTCCCCCAGGACAACGGCCCGGATCTGATCGCCTTCACCCCCGACCCCAACGCCAAAAAGCCCGGCCCCGCCCAGGCGGCGGGCCAACCCGGCCAGACCGCCCAGCAGCCCCTCAAGGGCTTCGGCCCCAAGGCCCAGGCGGGGCAGCTGGGCAAGGCCTTTGAGGGCTTCCACCCCTTCAAGGACCGCAAGGCCAAGGCCGAGACGGCCCCGCCCCCCGATGCCCCCCCGGCCCAGCTCTCCCTAGAGTACGGCGTGGGACTCAAGCCCCTGAAAAACAAGACCATTGGGGCAGCTGTCCTGGCGGTGGTCCTATTGGTGCTGGCCTTTCTGGACACGGGGATCCTCTCGTTCCTCACAGACCTCGTCCCGGAAGACATCCTGCTCTACGCCAGTCTGGGCGGCTTTGTGGTCTGCTGTGCGCTGGCCTGGGATGTGCTGAAGGATGGCTTGGTCCAGCTGACGAACTTCACACCGGGCAGCAGTACGCTGGCCCTGTTTGCCGCCGCGTTCACCCTGGCCGACGGCGTGACCATGGTGCTGACCCCCCTGCGGGAGAGCGCCGTGCCCTTCTTCGCCCCCTGCGCCCTGGTGCTGCTGTTCCAGCTCATCGGGCAATACTGTGAGCGGGCCTCGAAGTTCCAGGCTTGCCGGACGGCCTCGTCCGTGGCGCGGCCTTACGTCGTGACCCAAGACCCGGACGTCTTAGCCGGGAAGACCGGCTTCCGCAAGTGGCTGGGCCTGCCCAAGGGCTTCGGCAGCCAGATCCGCACCACCAGCCAGGCCGACGAGAGGTTCCAGAAGCTCACGCCGGTTTTGATGACGGCCTGCGTGTGTCTGGCCCTGCTGACAACGGTCGCCCACCACCAGCCCAAGCTGGTGCTCTGGTCCCTGTCGGCGCTGTTTACGGCGTCGGCCACGTTGGGCGCGTCGTTGACGCTGAGCTTCCCCCTGCAAATTCTGGGGAGCAAGCTGGCCACCTTGGGCGTGGCTCTGGCCGGTTGGCCGGGCATCGCCGCGGCCAAGGGCTGCCGCGCCGCCCTGCTGACGGACAACGACCTCTATCCCCCCGGCACCGTCACCCTGGCCAACTCCAAGCCCCTTTCCAATTTACCCATGGACCGGGTGGTGGCCTACACGGCCTCGGCCATCCGGGCCTCCGGCTCCGGGCTGAGCTATCTCTTCGACAAGCTCCTGCGCTCGGAGGGGGCCAAGTACCTGCCCATCGAAAAGATCCTGCTCCAGGACAACGGCCTCATCGCCCAGACCCAGGGCCAGCAGATCTTGGTGGGCAACAGCGACTTTATGAGCAAGCAGGGCATCGCCCTGCCCACGGGCATCAAGTATAAAAACACGGTCTTCTGCGCGGTGGACCGGGAGCTCATCGGTATGTTCGGCGTGAGGTACGCCCTGCACACCACCATCGTCCCCTCCCTGCAATCCCTGCTGGGCCACCGCATCGCGCCGGTGCTGGTGACGAGAGACTTCAACATCAACCCCAAGCGGATGCGCTTCTCCGACCGGCTGAACAAGGATTCCCTGACCTACCCGGACTTACAGCGCCGGGTGACCCTCTCCGGTCCCAACCAGGCCCACGGCCAGACCATCGTGGCCGTCCTCTGCCGGGAGGGCATGGCCCCCTTCACCCTGGCCCTCATCGCCGCCAAGCGTGTGCGCCGGGCCGCAGGGCTGAGCAGCTTTTTCGTGCGGTTGAGCGCCTGCGTGGGTGTGATCTTAACGGCAACGCTCTCCAGCGCGGGAGCGCTGGGCGCCATGTCCGCGTGGCACATGGCCCTCTTCCTGCTGCTGTGGTTCGTGCCGGTGCTCTTGCTGTCCCTCTGGACAGAGCAATACTGAGTAAACTCAACTATTTTCTAAAAAGGACTTGCTGTGCATGATCTCGCAGCAAGTCCTTAAATTTTATCAGATAGATGCATCATGCATTGCAATCTGCATAAGATGCAAGTATAATAGACGTGAAAGGAGTGGATCTAGTATGGCCACGACAACAAATTTCAGTGTCCGTATGGATGGTGACATCAAGAAGCAGTGCGAGGCGTTGTATGGAGAGCTTGGGATCAATCTGACCACAGCGATCAATGTATTTTTACGGCAATCGCTCCGGGTCGGAGGCTTCCCCTTTGATGTCCGGCTGGACCAGCCAAACAAGGAAACGATTGCCGCTATGCTGGAAGCGGAGCGTATCGCCAGGGATCCTTCCGTGAAGCGCTACTCGGATGTGGAGGAAGCGCTGAGGGCTTTGAAAGAATGAAGCACTTGGACATCATTTGGACCAATCAATTTAAGAAGGATTATAAATCAGCGATAAAGCGCCACTTGAATATTGACCTTCTTGATGATATCATCCGCAAATTATCCAGCGGAGAAACCCTCCCAGAGAAAAATAGAGATCATGCTCTCACAGGGAATTGGTCCGGGCACCGTGAGTGTCATATTCAGCCGGATTGGCTGCTGGTCTACCGGATAGAAGACGATGTATTGGTACTGACATTGGCCAGGACAGGTACGCACAGTGATCTGTTTGGAAAATAGGCAGCGCTGTGTTTAGAACGTCCCTTTGACTTCCCCTGGCGGATATGGTAAAATGCGTCCATCCTATTTTGATCGCTCTGCGATCTCACGACCTGCGGGAGGGCGACGCCTATGACCAACCTCACCCCCAAACAGCAACAGATCTATCAGTTCATCCGAGCGTCCACCCAGGCCAACGGCTATCCCCCCACCCTGCGGGAGATCGGCCAGCAGGTGGGGGTGCGCTCGCCGTCCACGGTGAAGTATCATCTGGACAATCTCCGCACCCTGGGTCTGCTCCAGTGGGACGGCGGCAAGACCCGCTCCATCACCCTGCCCAAGGATGAAATGGTGCCGGGGCCGGACCAGGTCCCCGTGCTGGGCAACGTGGCCGCCGGGTCACCCATCCTGGCCGAACAGTGCATCGAGGAATACCTCCCTTACCCCACCGGCGGGCACCCGGAGGACTTCTTCGCCCTGCGGGTGCGGGGGGAGTCCATGCTGGGTGCGGGCATCCACCCGGACGACATCGTGGTGGTCCGCCGGCAGAGCGAGGCCGTGAACGGAGAGATCGTCGTGGCCCTCTTCGAGGATGAGGCCACGGTGAAGACCTACTCCCGCAAAAACGGCGAGGTCTGGCTCCTGCCCGCCAACCCCGACTACGCCCCCATCGACGGCACCTATGCCCAGATCATTGGCAAAGTGGTCGAGCTGGTCCGGCGGTATTGAACATTGAAACAGACGAAAAACGAGCGGTTTCCCTTTTTAACATGGAAGGGAACCGCTCGTTTTTCATTTGCTTGCTGCTAAGATTTGTGGGATCTCGTTGAGATTCCGAATCGTATGGCGGATGGGCAGGTCCTCCGGCACCGGCAGGCCCTTGGGGTCGTACCAGCAGCAGGGGATGCCCGCCCCGCAGCCCCCGGCCATGTCGCTGGTGAGGGAGTCGCCGATGAGCAAAAGCTCCTCCTTGTCCACCGACCCGATGGCGGAGAGCACGGCGTCGAAAAACGCCCGGCTGGGCTTTTCCGCGCCCACCACCTCGGAGATGAACACGCCGTCAAACAGCTCCCCCAAGCCGGAACGTTTCAGCTTCCGGGTCTGGGCCTGCAAGCTGCCGTTGGTAACGAGGTATTGCTTCATCCGGTCCTGGTGCAGCTTCTTGACCAGTTCATAGCCATTGTCCAGAAAGACGATGGTGTCGCCCAAATGGTGCTGATAGGCAGCGTTGAACGCATCGTACTCCGTGCAGGCAATGCCCTCGGCGGCAAAGAACTCCCGGAACCGGCCGGGGAGCAGCTCGGCCTTGGTCACGTCCCCCTCCTCCAACCGCCGCCACCAACGGGCGTTGAGGGCAGAGTACCGAACCAGCAGGTCGGGGGAACAGGGGCCGAGGGTAAAATCGGCAAAGGTCGTGATGAGCGCCTGGCGCTCGGCAGAGGGGAAATCTAATAATGTGTTGTCTAGATCCCAGAGCAGGGTGGTGATCATGGGGTGGCCTCCTTAAAAAACTCTGCTGGGCACTCCTCCACGGTCACGCCGGTGTAGTAGTGCTGTAAGATCTCGGAATAGGTCTTGCCTTCTTCTGCCATGGCGTCGGCGCCGTATTGGCTCATGCCCACGCCGTGGCCGAAGCCGGTGACGGAAAACGTGAAGGTACCGTCGGCGTAGGTCAGGGTGAAGGTGGCCGAGCGCAGGCCGAAGATGGTCCGGGCCTGGGCACCGGTGACGGTGACGCCGCCGATGGTGACGCTGTGGACGCTGCCGCCGGTGGTGCGCTGGGTGTCCGTGACCCAGGCGGCGGGGTCGTCGCCGAAGACGGCATCGGGCTGGGCGGCGGAGAACTTGTCCTTAAATTCCTGGCTGGAGAAGGTCACTTGGCTCTCATAGTCGGGCACACCGTCCCCCTCCGGGGAAGTGACGCTCTGCAGGTAGGGGACGCTGTTGCCCCAGACCTCCACGGCGTCCTGGGTGGCGCTGGCGGAGGAGGAGTGGAAGACGGCGTCGATAAGCTGACCATCGTAGAGGATCACTTGGTTGGCCGTGTCCGCGACGGCGGCGGTAATTTTATTGGTGTACTCGATGGCCTTGTCCCCCCAGTTGCTCTGGGCCTGGTCCCTGGCGATCCAGGCCTGGCAGCAGCGGTAGTCGGTGCAGAGGTCGGCGTCGGGGTGGTTGTTGGTCGTGCCCCGGTGGAGGGCGTAGGTCCGGGCGGCCACGGCCTGGGCTTTCAGGGCCTCTTCGTGGAATGAGGCGGGCATCTCCGCTGCCACCACGCCCCAGAGATATTGGTTCAGGTCCATCTGGGTGATCTGGCCGTCGCTGCCCTGGATCTTGAGCGTGTGTCCGCTGTCGGGCAGGGCGGCCTCCTGCTGCGTCTCCACTTGCGGGTCCTGGTTCTCCTGCTTCTGGCCCTGGTGGATGAGCGCCGCCAGGACAAATACGGCGGCCGCCGCTAAGATGGCCACGCCGATGATCTTTTTCATGGTTCTACTTCCTCCTTCTGCGCCGGGGGGAGGCTGCAATAGACTGCTCCCGGCTGTGGGTCCTGCCCGCGCTGGGCGAACAATTCTTCCACCGTGACGAGCCGATAGCCCTGGGCCAGCAGTTGGTCCACCGCAGCCAGAGCCGCCGTCACGGAGGTGTCAAAAATATCGTGCATGAGAATGATGTCCCCGTCCTTCACCTGGCGCAGAATATCCGCCGTGATGCGGGACGGGGTGGGGTCTTTCCAGTCCTCGGTATCTAAGGACCAGCAGATGATGGGGGCCTTGGCCCACTGCCGCAGGGTGTCGTCCACAAAGCCGTAGGGCGGGCGGAGCATCAGGTCCACCGGCCCGACGATCTCGCGGATGGCGGCGCGGGTCTGGTCTAATTGGGATGTGATCTGGTCGGGCATCATGCCCTTCAGGGAGACGTGGTGCCAGGTGTGCAGACCGATCTGGTGCCCCTCGTCGGCCATGCGGCGGACGGTCTCGGCCCGGTCCGCCACCTGCTCACCCACCAGAAAAAACGTGGCCTTTACGCCCCGCTGGGCCAGGCCGTCCAAAAGGGCGTTGGTGGTGCCCGGCCAGGGGCCGTCGTCAAAGGTCAGGGCCACATAGCTCCCGTGGGCCGCGCCGCCGACGGGCTGGCTCGTTTGGACGGGAGAGACCGATATGGTCCAGACCGCCGTCACCGCCAGGGCCAAAGCCCAGCACAACCAAAACCTGCGTGTCCTCCGCGTTCCCATCTGCCGCGCCCCCCTCCGATCATACCGTACAGTCTATGCGCGGCGGCGGGTCCATTAGACCCAGAGGGAGATCACGCCGCAGGAGACGGCGGTCACGATGGCCCCGGCGATGAGCACGCCGATCAGCAGGGCGGGCAGGGCTTTCCGAATGGGGATGCGGAAGATCGTCGCCACCAGCGCCCCCGTCCAGGCGCCCGTGCCGGGGAGGGGGATGGCGACCAGAATGATCAGCCCCAGGATCCGATATTTTCGGACCATGCGCCCCTTGAGATGGGCGCGGGATTCCAGGCGGTCGATCTTCTCCCCCCACCAGGGCCGCTGGCGGAGCAGGCGAAAGACCTTTCGCACAAAAAACAACAAAAAGGGCATGGGCAGCATATTGCCCACCACGGCCAGCAGAAAGACGAGATCTGCCGGCAGACCAAAGGCCAGCCCGAAGGGAATGGCACCCCGCAGCTCGACCACGGGGACCGCCGCCATGCCCAGGGTGGCGGCGCAGTGGAGTAGGTTTTCTTCCAAGATGAACTCCTTTTTGGCTCTTTGGGGATGCTCTGGACGTAGGTGGTTGCGCCCTTCGGGGACAACCCCTCAGTCAGCTTCGCTGACAGCTCCCCTTTCAGGGGAGCCATGAGCGTTATTGGTTTTATCATACATTAGTTATAGCCTATGCCTCTCCTGAAAGGGGAGGGGGACCGCCGTTAGGCGGTGGAGGGGTGCGCCCCCTGGCGCCAACGTTGTGTATCGCAGTTGCTAAGGTATAAGCTATTTTTTACCAACGTTCGGCTGGGTTGTAAGGAATACAAGTGTCCATGGGTTCTGCAGCAGCCTTTTTAATGCTATTAACCATACCAGGGATAGAAGATAAATACTGGCTTTCCTGCTGTTCTTCCTTCAGAGAAAAGGTATCTATATTCTTGCAGCCTTTCACAAAATCCAACTCCTTTACCTTTACACATAGCAGGTACAGTATAGTGTACGCCCAAAGGCGCTGTCAAGTCAAGAAAAGGGACCGCCGCAAAAACGGCAGTCCCTTGCATCCAATTCGTGCGGATCGTTATCCTTCCCCGTCCCGCAGCCGGGGGAAGGTCAAAATGGCTTTGAACAGGTCCCCGTCCACCGCCAGGGCGAAGGTCCCGTGCTGGAGCTGGGTGAGGCTCCGGGCGATGGAGAGGCCCAGGCCGCTCCCCTCGGTATTCCGGGAGGCGTCGCCCCGGACAAAGCGCTCCATCAGCTCATCGGCGGAGATGTTCAGCGGTTCCGCAGAGATATTGCGGAAGATGATGGTCACTTGCTCATTGGTGGCCTGGCAGGTGAGATACACCCGCGTGCCCGGCTGGGCGTACTTCTGGATGTTGCTGAAGAGATTCTCAAACACCCGCCACAGCAGACGGCCGTCGGCGGAGATGATGGGCGTTCCCTCTGCCGGGGTGAGGCAGAGGGCCAGCTGCTTGGCGGCCAGGCGCTCCTCATATTCCCCGGTGGTCTGGCCCAGGAAGACGTTCACGTCCGTGGGCTGGAGGTCGACGGTCAGGTTGCCTGTGGTGGCTTTGGAGGCTTCCACTAAGTCTTCCGTCAGCTTTTTCAGGCGGGCAGACTGGCGGTCCAGTACGTCCAGGTATTCCTTGGCCTTCTCGTTGGGCATCGGCTCCTGCTTGAGCAGGTCCACGTAGCTCACGATGGCAGTGAGGGGCGTTTTGATGTCGTGGGAGACATTGGTGATCAGCTCCGTTTTCATCCGCTCGCTCTTCATCTGTTCCTCCACGGCGTGCTGAATGCCCTGGCGGACGCTGTTCAGGGCTTCGCCGTGGGCGCGGAAGGGGCCGTGGAGCTTTTCCAGCGGGAGCTGGTAGTTCAGGTCCCCTTGGGTCAGCTTTTGGCCGCCCGCCTGCAAGTGGATCAGCTGCAACACCAGGCGGATGAAGAAGATCAGCTCCACGACCTTCAGCAGAAGCCACAGAAGGGCCATCCCGGCGCCGTTGTTCCAAACGCCCAGCAGACACAGCAGCTCCAAAAAGCCGAAGCCCACAAACAGCAGGCCCGCCTGCCAGAAGAGGGGCAGCTTCTGCACGGTCTCCCGAATGCCCCCGCCCATCCAGCGGAAGAACCGGCCGAAGGGGTGGAGAATGCGGCGGAAGAGCAGGTTTTCACCCAGCGCCCCCTCCCGCCCCCGGCGGACCAGGGAGCAGAGGGTGGGAAGGAAAATCAGACTGCCCACCAGCGCCGCCGCGATCGTATTGCCCGGCATGAATTGGTAATTCAAATCGTCGGAGAGCGCCGCCGCACAGCACAGCAGGACGATCCCGGCCACGATCACCAGCAGATCCGTGGGCACAGCCCGGTCCAGCCAGGGGCGACGGCGGCAGAGACCGGGCAGATCGCCCGCTTCGTCCGTCTCCTCCTCCACACCCGGCCAAACGGGGTCCGGCCAGAGCAGAAAGAGCAGGCACAGCAGAGCCAGCACACCACCGAAAATCGTCCCGGCGACCAAGGTGCTGCTCTGGGCCAGCAGGGTACTCAGATTGTCCAGCGTCTCATAGGCATAGCCCTCGCTTACCATGTCAGAAAGCAGGGAGCCGGTCACTTCTACAAAGCGCTCGTCACCGTAGGTGATGCACTCAGCAACGAGACCGTAGTAGGTGCTGGACGTAGGAGACTCACTTGTACTATCCTCCGTTGAAGCAACATCATCATCCGCTGAGTATTGCTCTTGGATCTGGACATCATCGTAGGTTTGGTAGAGCTTGTTGATATACTCCTGCATCTCCCGCTCGGTGTCAAAGGTCTGACGGACAACTTTGCTCCGCTCGCCGTTGTCCAGGCGGACATATTCTGAGTAGCTGGCCTGGGCCTCGCCCTTTTGTCCGCCGGAAGCGATCTCATTCCCGCTCTCATCCTTGATCACATAGAAAAAATTCGGCTTCTCGACAACATGATTCAGCGTGGACTCTTCCGGCGGGACAGATAGGTCATACGCCTGGTCTACCACGTCTTGCGTGTATTCCATCGCCAACGTTTGCGCGGCCTGCTGCCGCATCTGTTGAGAGCCATTGGTCCGGAATGCGCCGCCTTGGGCCAGCAGAAGCACCTGGCTGCCGCAGGCGGCGAGTAGGGTCAAGGCCAGGACACAGACGAGGCCGACCACGATCCTGGCCCAGGGCCGCTGACGTAAGTTTGGTTTCATGGTTTTCCCCCTTCCATCTTGTACCCCTGGCCCCAGACTACCTTGATATAACGGGGGTCGGAGGGGTCGATCTCCAATTTTTCCCGGAGGTGACGGATGTGGACGGCCACGGCGTTCTCCACCCCGAACGGCTCTTCGCCCCACACGGCGCGGTAGATGCGCTTGGGAGAGAACACGGTGCCGGGGGACCCCATGAGCAGGTGCAGGATGTCATACTCCCTGGGGGTGAGCGACACGGGGTCGCCGTCCAGGGTGACCTCCTTCGTCCGGTCGTCCAGGGCGATGCCCCCCAGCCGCAGGGCCGTGGGGCGGACGGTGCCGCCGCCCAGCTGCAAATACCGGCGAAGCTGGGACTTGACCCGCGCCAGGACCTCCACGGGGTTGAAGGGCTTGGTGACATAGTCGTCCGCCCCCAGATTCAGGCCCTGAATTTTGTCCGTGTCCTCGGATTTGGCCGTGAGCAGGATCACCGGCACGTTGGACGCCTCCCGCAGGCGGGTCAGGGCGGCGATGCCGTCCAGCTTGGGCATCATGATGTCCAGCAGGACCAGGTGGATGTCCTCCCGGCGGAGCAGGTCCAGGGCCTCCGTCCCGTCGTAGGCGGGGAAGACCTGATACCCGGCGGTGGTCAGATAGATGGTCAATGCGGACACAATGTCCTTTTCGTCGTCGCAGACTAGGATGTTGTACATGGTCGTCACCTCTTGGGTCTAGCATAGCGTTTGAGGGATTAAGATACAAGGTGGGGGAAGGTTAAGATTTTCTTAAGACGGCAGAAGCTCCCACCGCCGCAGGGGACGGTGGGAGCGGAAAACCAGAAGAGTCAAAGCGAGCAGAGCTTACTTGTATTCTGCCGCCAGCTGTTCAAATTTGTGCAGGGCACGCTGGATCTGCTCGGTCGGCACGCAGTAAGAGATGCGGACGTGGCCGGGGCAGCCGAAGCTGTCGCCGGGGACCAGGACCAGGTCATACTTCCTGGCCCGCTCGCAGAAGGCGCGGGCGTCCGGCTCTAAGCTGCGGGGGAAGAGGTAGAAGGCCCCGTCCGGCTGGGCGCAGGTGTAGCCCATGTCCCGCAGGGCGTTGAGCAGCAGGTCGCGATTTTTGTGATAGATCTCAATGTCCGCCGTCTGGCCGGTGCACTCCGCCGCCACCAGCTGGAAGAGGCTGGGGGCGCAGACATAGCCCAGGGCGCGGCCCGCACCGCACACGGCGGCGTAGACGATGTCCGCATCCTCCGCCTGGGGGGGCACGAGCACATAGCCGATGCGCTGGCCGGGCAGGGAGAGGGACTTACTATACGAATAGCAGACCAGGGTGTTGGGATAGTAATTGGGCACCCAGGGCAGGGGGGTATCCCGGTAGACGATCTCCCGGTACGGCTCGTCGGAGATGAGCCAGATCGTGTGGCCGTATTCCTTCGACTTCTCGGTCAAGACCTGGGCCAGTTTTTGGATCGTGGCCTCGGAGTAGACGACGCCGGTGGGGTTGTTGGGGCTGTTGATGATGACGCCCTTGGTGTTCGGCGTGAGGGCTTGGTCAAAGGCGGCAAAGTCGATCTGGAAGTCCTCGATGTCGGCGGGGACCGTCACCAGCTCCGCCCCGGCGCTCTCCACGAAGACCTTATACTCCGGAAAATACGGCGCAAACGTAATAAAGGTATCGCCGGGGCAGGACAGGGCAGACAGGGCGCAGCACAGGGCGCCTGCGGCACCGGCGGTGAGATAGAAGTTGTCGGCAGTGTAGTTCGTACCGAAGCGGCGGTTGAGATCGTCGGCCAGCGCCCCACGGGCCTGCCCGTCGCCCTGGGCGGGGGTGTAGCCATGGAGCTTGATGGGGTCGATGGCGTCCACCAGTTTGTGGACGGCCTCGGCCACCGTGGCCGGGGCGGGGACGCTGGGGTTGCCGATGGAGAAATCGTCCACGTTCTCCGCGCCCACTTCCGCGGCTCTCGCCTGGGCAAAGGCAAAGGCCTCGCGGATCTCCGAGCGGGCCGTGCCGAGATTTAACATACGTTGGGATACGTTCGTCATAGGGTAAGTACCTCCCGTCTTGGGGTAAAATGTTGTGTGAGGTCAGTATAGCACAAATCGGGGCGGGGAACAATGAGAGAAACGGCGTTTCTGTTTTTAGCACTCAACAAGTAAGAGTGCTAACGTTTACAATTTAGACATAAAATCCTCGAATTTTTTTCATAAAATCGCAGTAGTATAGGCACCGTAGACAGGAGGTTCCCGGGAATACCTGGGAAAATGCCAAGCACTCCTGTGAATCGAGTGAAAAACAAAACGCGGGCCAGAGGCCTTGCGAGAACGTGTTTATGATAAAAAAGGAGCGGTTGCATTATGTTCGGTATGATTCCCTTTGAGCGTCACGATGACAATATGTTTGATATGTTCGATAACTTCCAGAAGAAGTTCTTCAATGATTCCAACGCCAAGCTGCCCGCCTTCCGGACGGACATCCGGGACCAGGGCGACAAGTTCCTGCTGGAGGCAGAGCTGCCCGGCTTTCAGAAGGAGGAGATCTCCCTGGAGCTGAAGGAGGGCATCCTCACCATCAGGGCAGAGCACAAGGAGAGCGAAGAGGAGCAGGCCAAGAAGGGCGAGTACGTCCGCCGGGAGCGCCGCTACGGTTCCTTCGCCCGGACCTTCGATGTCTCCGGCATCGACGAGAGCGGCATCACCGCCGCCTACCACAACGGCATCCTGGAGCTGACCCTGCCCAAGCAGGCCCCCGTGGTGCCCCAGGCACGCCAGATCACCATTGGTTAAGTTTGCATGAAACTTTAGGGCACCGGGTCTCCCGGTGCCCTTTCTCCCGAAAGGAGTGTTGACTTTATGAACGCTGAACGTTTGACTCAGAAATCCGCCGAGGCCATCCGCTCGGCCCAACAGATCGCCCAGGAATACGGCAACCCCCAGATCGAGCAGGTCCATCTGCTCTGGGCGCTGCTCCAGGACAGTGAGGGCCTCATCCCTCAGCTGCTCTCCGGCATGGGCGTCACCGTCCCCTCGCTGGAAGCCGCCGTGAAGAACCTGCTGGAGCGCCAGCCGCGGGTCTCCTCTTCCGGCCACGAGGCCGGGAAGATCTATATCTCCGAAGAGACCGAAAAGGCCCTGAACCGGGCCGAGAAGATCGCCGGGGAGATGAAAGACGAATACACCTCCGTGGAACACCTGTTCCTGGGCCTGCTGGAGACGGCCGGCCGGGAGCTGGGCAGCATCTTCTCGGAGTACCGCATCACCAAGGAGCGGGCCTTGCAGGCCCTGACCTCTGTCCGGGGCAACCAGCGGGTCACCTCGGATAACCCCGAAGAGACCTACGGGGCCTTGAAGAAGTACGGCTCTGACCTGGTGGAGCGGGCCCGGCAGAACAAGCTGGACCCCGTGATCGGCCGAGACGACGAGATCCGGAACGTCATCCGGATCCTGTCCCGGAAGTCCAAGAATAACCCCGTCCTCATCGGTGAGCCTGGCGTCGGCAAGACCGCCATCGCCGAGGGCCTGGCCCAGCGGATCGTCAAGGGCGACGTGCCCAATTCCTTGAAGGATAAGACGATCTTTGCCCTGGACATGGGCTCCCTCGTTGCCGGGGCCAAGTACCGCGGCGAATTTGAGGAACGGCTGAAGGCCGTCCTGAACGAGGTGAAGAAGTCCGAGGGCAAGATTATCCTCTTCATCGACGAGCTGCACACCATCGTGGGTGCCGGCAAGACGGAGGGCGCCATGGACGCCGGCAACCTGCTCAAGCCCATGCTGGCCCGCGGCGAGCTGCACTGCATCGGCGCCACCACCCTGAACGAGTACCGCCAGTACATCGAGAAGGACGCCGCCCTGGAGCGTCGGTTCCAGCCCGTCATGGTCAACGAGCCGACGGTGGAGGACACCATCGCCATCCTTCGTGGTTTGAAAGAGCGCTATGAAGTCTTCCACGGCGTGAAGATCACGGACAGCGCCATCATCGCCGCTGCTACTCTGTCCAACCGGTACATCACCGACCGGTTCCTGCCCGACAAGGCCATCGACCTGGTGGACGAGGCCTGCGCCCTGATCCGCACCGAGATCGACTCCATGCCCACCGAGCTAGACGTCATCCAGCGGAAGATCATCCAGCACGAGATCGAGGAAGCCGCCCTGAAAAAGGAGAGCGACCACCTCTCCCAGGAGCACCTGGCCGAGATCCAGAAGGAACTGTCGGACATGCGCGAGGAGTTCAAGGCGAAGAAGGCCCAGTGGGACAACGAGAAGGAGGCCATCGGCAAGGTCCAGCAGCTCCGCGCCGATTTGGAAGCTGCCAACGCCGAGCTGGAAAAGGCCCAGCGTGAGTATGACCTGAACAAGGCCGCCGAGCTGCAATACGGCAAGATCCCCGCCCTGAAAAAATCCCTGGAGGAAGAGGAACGGATCGCCAACGAGGGCAAGGCCCGCTCCCTGCTGCGGGATAAGGTCACCGACCAGGAGATCGCCCGCATCATCGAGCGCTGGACCGGCATCCCCGTGGCCCGCCTGATGGAGGGCGAGCGAGAGAAGCTGCTCCACCTGGAGGACATCCTGCACAAGCGGGTCGTCGGCCAGGACGAGGCCGTGCGCCTGGTCTCCGAGGCCATCCTGCGCAGCCGCGCCGGGATCGCCGACCCGGATAAGCCCATCGGTTCCTTCCTCTTCTTAGGCCCCACGGGCGTGGGCAAGACGGAGCTGGCCAAGACCTTGGCCGAGGCCCTGTTCGACTCTGAGAAGAATCTGGTCCGCATCGACATGTCGGAGTACATGGAGAAGTTCTCCGTCTCCCGGCTCATCGGTGCCCCTCCCGGATATGTGGGCTATGAAGAGGGCGGTCAGCTGACCGAGGCCGTCCGCCGCAAGCCCTACTCCGTGGTCCTGTTCGACGAGGTGGAGAAGGCCCACCCGGATGTGTTCAACATCCTCCTGCAAGTGCTGGACGATGGCCGCATCACCGACAGCCAGGGCCGGACCATCGACTTTAAGAACACCATCCTCATCCTGACCTCCAACCTGGGCTCTCAGTACCTGCTGGACGGCATTGACTCCAACGGCGAAATTTCCCAGGAAGCCAAGGACCAGGTGGACCAGCTGCTCAAGCGGTCCTTCCGCCCGGAGTTCCTGAACCGTCTGGACGAGATCGTCTACTATAAGCCCCTGACCAAGGAGAACATCACCTCCATCGTGGACCTGCTCATTGGCAGCCTGAACAAGCGCCTGGCCGACAAGCAGCTGACCGTGGAGCTGACCCCTGCCGCCAAGACCTACGTCATCGACAACGGCTATGACCCGCTGTACGGTGCCCGTCCGCTGCGCCGGTTCTTACAGCACACGGTCGAGACCCTGGTGGGCCGCAAGATGATCGCCGACGAAGTGCTCCCCGGCACCACCCTGGTGGTGGACTGCGAGAACGACCAGCTGGTCGTGCGGTGAGCTTCTTCCCCGGCAGATCCTAAAACAACAAACGAATCCCCCTTGCCGTGGCATGGTTCCATTGCCTGGGCAAGGGGGATCTTTTTTTACAAAACGACCCCGGAAGTGTGAAAAAACTCTTCCGGGGTCTTGCGTTTATGACAATTTTAAGGGAAAACTTTCCATCAATCGAAGCCCAGGCCCAGGTAGGCGTCTTGGGTGCTGCAATACTTGGCGTGCAGGTCTTGGTCGTACCATTTGATCATGCCGAAGGCCTGGGTGTAGCTGCCGGACAGGCCGTCCCAAAAAGCCGGGGTGCGGATGTGGTAGCGGGAGGCCTCCATCTCCTTGGCGATGGTCTCCACGGCCTTGCCCATCTGGGCGTGGGGGATGAGCAGCTCTTTGGCCAGCAGGCGGCGCTTCTGGACATACTCAATGGCCGCGCAGCCGACCACGCCGTCTACCTCGATCTTGTACAGGTCGCCGTAGGCCATGTGGCTGCCGATCTGCTGGAAGGTGATCATGTTGTCGCTGTAAGTCACGTGGAACGTGTCTTTGAGATAGCTCTCGCGGATCTCGTTGTACTCGCGGGGGGCAACGGGCGTCATGACGCCGCCGCCGGTGTCACCGGTGAGGGAAGAGGCGAGGAACTCGACCTTCCGGGTGGCGAAGCACTCGTCCATGCCCACCGTCTCGAAGAAGCGGTGCAGGGAGGGGGAGGCGGGGACCAGGATCATGGCCTTGTCGCCCCGCTTCTGGAGGTATTCGTCGGCATACTTGAGCAGCTGGCGGGCGTGGCCCTTGCCCTGCATATAGGGGTTGGTGGCCAGCGCATAGACGTAGCCCACGGGGATGTCGGTGCCATCCGGCAGGTGAACGGTGCCGGGCAGCATGGCGGCCATGGAGTCCAGCTCCCCCACTTCGTCTACCACCAGGACCTGCTCCACGGGGCAGAACTTCTGATAGAAGATGTCGACATAGGTGCTGGGATCGCCAAAGCATTTGCGCCAAAGGTCCTTCAGCTGGGGCAGTTCTTCGGGAACTGCGGGGCGAATGGTGATCATGGGGATTCCTCCTTCTCCGTATTCACTGGGCCGCCGGGATCAGCTGACAGGACGGTCCGTTATCCTTCCGTCTTGGGACGGGAGGTCAAGTCGCAGCGGATCTCCACTGCGCTAAAATTAACTTCCAGGTAATCGGGATAATAGGATTCCTTGGCCTTGCGCAGGCCGGGCAGGCCCATATCATCCTCCCGGTCCAGGTAGCGGACCTGGGGATACTTCTCCCGGATGTACCGGGCAAAGGAGCGGTTCACCGCCGGGTAGGCCCCTTGAATGTCCCCTCTGGCCCGCTCGAAGTGCACGTCGAAGACGTTCTCCGTGAGCAGGGCGCCCAGGGTGAAGCCCAGGATCTCCTCCTGCCAGCGCAGGACGATGCCGTCTAAGCCCAGGGCCTCTCGGTTTTCCAGGGCCAGGACCAGGGCGCGGTGCTCGTCGTCCAGGGTGGACAGGCCGCCTTCGGCGGCTTCGCGGGTCAGGGCCTCCTGGTGCCAGGCGGCGTCCATGGCCAGGCAGGGGGCGATGTCGGCCTGGGTCATGGGGGTCCAGTCCCAGCCGGGATAGGCCTCGTCCAGGCGGTGGATATGGTTGCGCTTGGCGTGGAGCTTCTTGCCAGGCAGGTCGGCCAGGCGGTCGATGTCGTAGAGATAGTCGAAGCCGTCCCTCGCCTCCTCAAAGGCGAAGCGGTCGGGGTAATTGGCTTCCAGCCAATTCTTGTGGTACTGGGTGAGGGCGATCAGGCGCAGGGGCTGGCCCTCCTCCCTGGCGTCCTGGGTGATGGCATCCAGGGCGGGCTTGGGGTCCCCTTCGCCCACGGGCCAGAGATAGGAGTGGCCCAGGGAGCTGGTCAGGCGGGTGAGCAGGCGGTCGCCCTCGCGGGCGTACCGGAAGTCGTAGGCGTGCTGCCAGCAGAAGAGGACGGGGAAGCTGTAATTGCACAGGGCCAGTCCCTCTGCGTTGAGCAGGGGCTTGACCCAGGCGGCATCGGTTGCTTTGGGGAATTGAAATGGTGTCATAGGCGCGTTATTTAATATAGTCAGGTCAAAGGGTGATGGTCTTTACATCGTAGCGGTTGTTGCGGATGATGCCGTCCAGGCGCACGTCATCGGTCACGGAGGAGATGAGGTTATAGGCCTTCCCCTGGTGCTTGGCGCGGCCGGTCCGGCCGATGCGGTGGACGTAGTATTCCCCTTCTTCGGGAATATCATAATTGATGACGCCGTCCACATCGTCGATGTCCAGGCCGCGGGCGGCCACGTCTGTCGCCACCAGCACCCGCAGACTGCCGGAGCGGAAGTCGGACAAGACCTTTTCCCGGACCTTCTGGCCCAGGTCACCGTGGATGCACTGGGCGGCGATGCCCTTCATCTGGAGCAGGCCCGTGATGCGGTCGGTCGTGTTCTTCGTGTTGCAGAAGACGATGACGCGCTCCAGATGCTCCTTTTCCAGGATGTGGGCCAGCAGATCGACCTTGCCGCCCGTGTCCACTTTGATGCGGAACTGGCTGATCTTAGGCTGGTTCTCCTGGACGGGGCGGACAACGATCTCCACCGGGTCCCGCTGATAGACCCAGGAGATGTCCATGACCTCGCGGGAGATGGTCGCGGAGAACATGCCCAGGTTCTTCCGGTGGGGGATCTGCTTGAGAATATGGGTCACGTCTTTGATAAAGCCCATGTCCAGCATCCGGTCGGCCTCGTCCAGCACGACGGTCTCGACCTTTTGCAGGCGGACGGTGCGGCGCTTCATGTGGTCCATGAGCCGGCCGGGGGTGGCCACGACGATCTGGGGGCGTTTTTTCAGGACGTTGATCTGCCGGTCGATGGGCTGGCCGCCGTACAAGCAGGCCACCCGGATGCCGGGCAGATAGGCGCACAGCTGGCGCAGCTCATCCTGGATCTGCATCGCCAGCTCCCGCGTGGGGGCCAGGACCAGGCCGGTCACGTCCGTCCCCTCCGGGTCGGTGTGCTCCACCATGGGGATGCCGAAGGCAAACGTCTTGCCGGAGCCGGTGGGGGCCTTGGCGATCACGTCCTTCCAGTCCTTAAAGCAGGGGATGGCCCCGGCCTGGACGGGGGTGGCCATGGTGAAGCCTTTTTGGTCCAGGGCCTTCAAAATGCCCTGGGAGAGATTCATTTCGCTGTATCGGAGGTCAAGCTCGACCTCAATGCCATTGATTTCCATAAAACTACGTTCCTTTGCCCACTGAGCAAAGGCCAGCGGGTCCTACTTAAAATACTTTATGATTAGATTCCATCATATCACAACCGGGGGTAGGTTGCAAGAGGGGAGTGCGGGTCTGTCATCGGGTTTTCGTCCGGGACGTCTCACGACAAAAGGACCCGCCGCAGGCAAAGGAAAGCGGATAGAGCTTCAGCCCCAGGCTCAGGCGGTCTTCAAGCACTCTCTCGTTTCATTGACTGCTTTACACAGAAGTCTCCTTGACCACAGGGAATAATTCCGATATAATTCAGGTAGAATAAAGTACTCGGAGGTGTGTCGTGCTATGATGATCCGTTCTGCAACGTCCTTGCGTAATGACTACGACGGCATGGTCAGATTATCAAAAGAAAAGCAGGAGCCGATTTATCTGACCAGAAATGGCGAAGGCGAAATGGTATTTCTCCCCATTGATCTTTGGGAAAAGCGGGAAGCCGAGCTGTCGCTGCTGGCCGAACTGCTCCGGCGGGAACAAAATCGCTTAGCCGGTTCCAAAACATACTCTGCCGAAGAGATTCGGGCTGATGTGGAGGAACTTCTTCGTGAAGATTGAATGGCTCAGTGAAGCGCGCAATGAGCTGCGCGAACTCCTTTATTATTATCGAACAAACGTAGGAAACTCCTATGCACAAAAGTTTGCAAATAAAATACTTCGTGCCATTGAACGGCTGGCAGATTTCCCTGAAATGGGTGTCTTAAAATATGACACTCTACTGGGGAAATACGGTTTTCGCGCTCTGTTTATCGGTCAGTACGTCTGTATCTATAAAATTGAAAACAACACCGTTTTCATCTATCATCTGGCCGATGCCAGAAAGAATTACATCTACCATATCTTCGGCTTGGAATAAACAAGGAAACCCATCAAAATTCCCCGCCAAGCCTTGAAAAAGTTGACGATTCGTGCTATACTTGTAAACTGTATTGTTATCTACAAATCCTGCCACGCAGAGACCCGGAGGAATCGACTTTGAGACAGACTGTGACCATCCCGCCGGCGGAGATCGACCGCCAGCTGGCCCTTTGCGACCAGATCCATACCCTGCTGGAGGACCGCCCCGGCCAGAAGCTGGCCTTTGTGGACACCTACGGCTGCCAGCAGAATGAAGCCGACTCCGAGCGTCTGCGGGGCTATCTGGCCCGGATGGGCTACGCCTTTTCCGACACGGAAGAGGGGGCCGACCTGGTCCTGCTGAACACCTGCGCCGTGCGGGAACACGCGGAGCAGCGGGTCTTTGGCAATGTGGGCGCCCTGTCCCACACGAAGCGGCGGCATCCGGGGCAGATCATCTGCGTCTGCGGGTGCATGGCCCGGCAGGAGCATGTGGTGGAGCGGCTGAAGAAGTCCTTTCCCTATGTGGACCTGGTCTTTGGCCCGCAGCTGCTGTGGCAGTTCCCCGAGCTGCTGCTGAAAAAGATGACCGAGGGCAAGCGCGTCTTTGCCGCCGGGGATGAGATCGGCACCGTGGCCGAGGGCATCCCGACGGTGCGCCAGAACCGGCTCAAGGGCTGGGTGTCCACCATGTACGGGTGCAACAATTTCTGCACCTACTGCATCGTCCCCTACGTCCGGGGACGGGAGCGGAGCCGCCAACCGCAGGAGATCCTGGACGAAGTGAGGTCCCTGGTGGACGCCGGGTACAAAGACATCACGCTTCTGGGCCAAAACGTCAACTCCTACGGGAAAGACCTGGACCTGGGCGTGGATTTCGCGTGGCTGCTGGAGCAGGTCAACGCCATTCCCGGTGAGTTTTTGATCCGCTTTATGACCAGCCACCCCAAGGACGCCGGCCCCCGGCTGTTCGACGCCATGGCCGCCTGCGAAAAGGTCGCGCCGGTGCTGCACCTGCCCTTCCAGTCGGGCAGCAGCCGGGTGCTCAAGGCCATGAACCGGGGCTATACCAGAGAACACTACTTAGAACTCATCGCGCAGCTGCGCCAGCGCATCCCCAACATCGTGCTGACCTCGGACGTCATCGTGGGATTTCCTGGGGAAACCCAGGAGGAATTTGAGGAGACGCTGAGCCTCATCGAAGCCGTGCGCTACGATGCGCTGTTTACCTTTATCTTCTCCCCCCGCCGGGGGACCCCCGCCGCCAAGCTGCCGGACCCCATGCCGAAGGAACAGAAGAGCGCCAATTTCCAGCGCCTGCTCCGGCGGCAGAATGAAATTTCCGGGGAAAAGCACCAGGCCTACATCGGCAAGACCTACCGCTGTCTCGTCGACGGCGAAGGGGAGGACGGCCTGCTCACCGCTCGGACCGACGGCGGGCGGCTCATCCACCTCAAAGCCGACCCCAGCTGCATCGGCACCTGGCAGCAGGCCAAGATCACCGGGGCCTCCACCTGGGCGCTGTTCGGCGAGCTGGCATAAAAAGCCTTCCCCGAGGGGGAAGGTGGGCCGGCGAAGCCGGGTCGGATGAGGGCCACGTTGCAGATAAAAGGCTGATCGGTAAAAAGGCAGAAGGGCAAAGGTTTGCTTCTCTACGTTTTACCTTAGTACACTACGGTTCAATCGCGGTAGGTGGCCCTCATCCGTCTGCTTCGCAGCCACCTTCCCCCTCGGGGAAGGCTTTCCTGTAAGACATTACGTTATTACAATAATATTACGATTTCTATAAAAGAGGTATCCCCATGGCTGAACTGACCCCCATGAAAAAGCAGTATTTAGAGATCAAGAGCCAGCACCCCGACTGCCTGCTCTTTTTCCGCCTGGGGGACTTTTACGAGATGTTCGACGACGACGCAAAAACCGCCGCCGCCGAACTCAACCTCACCCTGACCACCAGGGACCGGAACAAGCCGCCGGAGCAGCGCACACCCATGTGCGGCGTGCCGTATCACTCCTCTGAGGCCTATATCTCCCGGCTCATCGCCAAGGGGTACAAGGTCGCCATCTGTGAGCAGACCGAGGACCCCGCCCAGGCCAAGGGCCTGGTGGACCGGGAGGTCATCCGGGTCGTCACCCCCGGTACCCTCATCGAGGAGAACATGCTGGAGGAAGGCAAAAACAACTTCCTGGCGGCCCTATACAGCGGCCCCCAGAGGGCGGGGCTGTGCCTGGGAGACATCTCCACGGGAGAGGTCTTCCTCACCCAGTTTGACCCCGCCGGTTGGCAGGAACACGCGATCAATGAGCTGGCCCGCTTCAGCCCCCGCGAGATCATTCTCTCTCCGGGAGCTTGTGAAGAGGGCCTTTTGGACTATTTATCCGCCAAACTGTCCTGCCGGGTGGAGCACGCCTCCGAGGCCCGGTTCGACCTGGCCGCGGCCCAGGCGCGGGTGACGCAGCAGTTTACCGTGGGGCTGGACCAGGTACCCGGCGACGCCCGGCCCGCCATCCAGGCCGCCGGGGGGCTGCTGTCCTATCTTTATGAGACGCAGAAAACGGACCTGTCCTACCTCCACACCGTCCGGTACTATTCCGCCGGTCGGTTTTTAGAGCTGGACCCCGTGGCCCGGCGCAATCTGGAGCTGACCGAGACGCTCCGGGGCAAGGAGAAGAAAGGCTCCCTCCTCTGGGTGCTGGACAAGACCAAGACCGCCATGGGCGGGCGGCAGCTCCGCAGCTGGCTGGAGCGGCCCCTGCTCGACCCCGTGGCCATCTCCCGGCGGCTGGACGCCGTGGGCTGGCTGGTGGACCATTCCGTGGAACGGGAAGAGCTGACGCAAGTTCTGCGGGAGATCACGGACCTGGAACGGCTCATCTCCCGCATCGTCTACGGCACCGCCGGGGCACGGGATCTCGTGGCGCTGGCTGCCGGGCTGCGCCGCCTGCCGGAGCTGCAAAACTATCTGCCAGACAAGTCCCCCGTGCTCCTGGCCCGCCTGCGGGAGCAGCTCACGGGGCTGCCGGACCTGACAGACCTCATCGCCAGAGGCATCCTCGACGAGCCGCCCTTCTCCGTGCGGGAGGGGGGCATCATCCGGGCCGGGTACCACGAGGACGTGGACCAGCTGCGGGAGATCCTCACCGACACCAAGGGCGTCATCGCCAAGCTGGAGGCGGCGGAGAAAGAGAAGACCGGCATCAAGTCGCTGAAGGTCGGCTTCAACAAAGTCTTTGGGTATTACATCGAAGTCTCGAAGTCCTACTATGACCAGGTGCCGGAGAGCTACATCCGCAAGCAGACCCTGACCAACTGCGAGCGCTACATTACCCAGGAGCTCAAGGACATGGAGCACACCATTCTCTCGGCCCAGGACCGGATCGTTGCCCTGGAATACCAGCTCTTCTGCGACATCCGGGACCAGGTGGCGGCCCAGTCCCCCCGCATCCAGGAGATCGCCGGGGCGGTGGCCCAGGTGGACGTGTTGGTCTCCTTCGCCACGGTGGCGGCAGAAAACAACTACTGTATGCCCACGGTGGACAACTCCGACCGCCTGGAAATTACCGAAGGACGGCACCCGGTCGTGGAAAAAATGCGCCGGGACGTTCTCTTTGTCCCCAACGACACCTACATGGACAACAAGGAGCATCTCGCCGCCATCCTCACCGGGCCAAACATGGCGGGCAAATCAACGTATATGCGTCAGGTCGCCCTTATGGTCCTCATGGCCCAGATGGGGTCGTTCGTGCCCGCCCGCGCGGCGCGGATCGGCGTGGTGGACCGCATCTTCACCCGCATCGGGGCCTCGGACGACCTGGCCGGGGGACAGTCTACGTTCATGGTCGAGATGACCGAGGTGGCCGAGCTGCTCAAGCATGCCACGTCCCGGAGCCTGCTTATTTTGGATGAGATCGGGCGGGGGACCTCCACCTACGACGGCATGTCCATTGCCCGCGCCGTGTTGGAGTGGTGCGCCGACCCGAAACGCCTGGGAGCGAAGACGCTCTTCGCCACCCACTACCATGAGCTGACCGTCTTAGAAGGGGAGCTTCCGGGGGTCAAAAACTTCAACATCGCCGCCCGGAAGAAAAAAGACGAGATCCTCTTCCTGCGGAAGATCGTCCCCGGCGGGGCGGACCAGAGCTACGGCATCGAGGTCGCCAACCTGGCGGGCCTGCCGCCCAAAGTCATTCGGCGGGCGCGGGAGATCCTGGCCGAACTGGAACGCCAGGACAAGACCCCCAAGCAGACCTCTGCCAGGGAGGAACCGCAAGTCTCTCTCACCGCCCTGGGGGAGGAAGAGGTGCTGGCAACGCTGCGGAATACGCAGCTGGAAAGCCTCACCCCCCTGCAAGCGATGAACCTATTGTATGAACTGAAAGCAAAGCTATAAAAAGCGATCATTTGACCAGATAAGGGAACACACCATGCCAAGGAACGAACAGACCAAAACCGAACACGCCCCGATCCAAGTGTTGGACGCCCATGTGGCCGACCTGATCGCCGCCGGGGAGGTGGTGGAGCGGCCGGCTTCGGTGGTGAAGGAGCTGGTGGAAAACGCCATCGACGCCGGGGCGTCGGCAGTGACCATTGAGATCCAGCGGGGCGGCATGGCGCTCATCCGGGTCACGGACAACGGCAGCGGCATCCCCGCCGGGCAGTGCCGCACGGCCTTCCTGCGCCACGCCACCAGCAAGCTCCACACCGCCCAGGATCTGGACGCCATCGGGACGTTGGGGTTCCGGGGGGAGGCCTTGGCGGCGATCGCTTCCGTGTCGCGGGTGGAGCTGATCACCCGAACGGCGGAGGAAACGCTGGGAAACTCGCTGACCCTGGAGGGAGGAGAGATCGTGGAGGAGGAACCGGCCGGTTGCCCCCTGGGGACGACGATGGTGGTCCGGGACCTCTTCTACAACACCCCCGCTCGGCTGAAATTTATGAAGCGGGACGCCGCGGAGGGCGCGGCGGTGTTTGCCTTGGTGCAGAAGCTGGCGCTGTCTCACCCGGAGGTGTCCGTCAAGTTTCTCCGGGACGGGAAACAGGATCTCCTGACGCCGGGGGACGGGAACTTGCAGTCGGCCCTCTATGCGGTCTTAGGCCGGGACATGGCCCTGGGCTTTGTGCCGGTGCAGGGGGGCGCGGAGGACGTGACCGTAACGGGCTTTGTGTCTCTGCCCGCCTGCTGCCGGGGGAGCCGGAACCAGCAGTTCTTCTTCGTGAACGGGCGGCAGGTGAAGTCGAAGCTGCTCATGGCCGCCTTAGAGCGGGCCTATGAGAACCAGAAGATGGTGGGGAAGTTCCCCGGCTGTGCGCTGCAGCTTCAGCTCAAGGCCAACGCCGTGGACGTAAACGTCCACCCGGCAAAGACCGAGGTCAAGTTTTTGTATGAGCGCAAGGTCTTTGACGGGGTGTATTACACCGTCCTGGCCGCGCTGAACGGGGAAAAACGGCACCCCGACCTCGTCTTCCCGGAACAAAAAAAGACGGAATCGGTGCAAATGTCTGCTAAAACACCCCCTGCTGCATCGACGGCGAAGCCGTCCGCCGGGAGCGGATTCCAGCGGATGAGCGCCCAGCAGTTCCGGGAGGGACAGACCCTGCGGGACCCTGCTGCCGCCGCGCTTCTGCGGCCCCTGGCACGGGAAATGCCCCCGGTGCCCCCCAAAGCACCCGCGAAAGCAAGCCCAGGGGGAACCAGAGTTTTCCCCGGTTTCTCCACAGGAAACGAAGAAAAATCCACAGCTTTTCCTGCAAATGTGGATAAATCGGTGGAAAATGTTGAAAACTTCGCTCCGGCCCCCTCAGCCGTTGACATTCCCCGTCCACGGCCCGTGGAGGAAAACCGGGCGGAGGGCGCTCCCCAGCTGACCCTATTGCAGCCGCCTGCCCAACCCCAGACACCGGAAACGGTGCCGGTCCCGCCGGCCCCGGCGAAGGAAGCGACCGCCGAGGAAGCGCCTTGGCGGCTGGCCGGAGAAATCCTGCAAACCTACCTCATCGTGGAGCAGGGGGACACGGTCCACCTCATCGACAAACACGCCGCCCACGAGCGGATGAACTTCGACCGCATGAAGGCCGCGGGCTACCAACCCATGGCACAGACCTTGCTGGCCCCCGTGGTCTTTACCCCGCCCCCGGAGGAGGGGGTGGCGCTGCTGGACAACCTGGACCTGCTGGCGCAGTTTGGCTTTGCCTGCGAGGAGTTTGGCGGCGGGGCCTTTGTGGTGCGGGAGATCCCCGACTATTTGGAGCCCGGCCAAGTGGAAGCCGCCTTGTGCGAGCTGGCGGGAGAGCTGCTGAAGGGGGCCGGGGCCGACCCCCAGGCAGCGCGGGACGCGGTGCTGCACACCATGGCCTGCAAAGCAGCCATCAAAGGCGGGCAGAAGAACACGCGGGAGGAGCTGCTGGTGGTGGTCCGGGAGGTCATGGCCGGGCGGGTGAAATACTGCCCCCACGGGCGGCCGGTGGCCGTTACCATGACCCGGCAGCAGCTGGAGCATCAGTTTAAGCGCAGCTAATGGACAGGCGGGGGATTTGGTGGTAAAATAAGGTCGAATCTCGAAGGAAAGGTGGTGCCTGAGATGGCCCAGTCCAAAAAACTCATCGTCATCTGCGGCCCCACCGCCACCGGCAAGACCAAGCTGGGCGTCGCCCTGGCCAAGGCCCTGGGCGGCGAGGTCGTCTCCGCCGACTCCATGCAGGTCTACCGCGGGATGCCCATCGGGACAGCCCAGCCGACCGCAGAAGAACGGGACGGCGTGCCCCACCACATGATGGCCATGGCCGACCCCAGCGAGAATTACAGCGTTGCCCGCTATGTTGAAGAGGCCACGGCCTGCGTGGAGGATATCTTTGCACGGGGGAAACAGCCGATCCTGGTCGGGGGAACGGGGCTGTACATCGACGCCCTTTGCAAGGGGCAGACGTTTTCTGACTTCCAGCCGGACAGCGGCCTGCGGGCCAAGCTCCAGGCGCAAGCGGCCCAGGGGGGACTTCCCCGGCTCTGGGCAGACCTGGAACGCATTGACCCTGAGGCGGCTGCCCGCCTGCACCCCAACGACGAGAAGCGAATTTTACGGGCGTTGGAGGTGTGGTACACCACCGGCAAGACCATCTCCCAGCACAACCGGGAGACCCAGGCCGTGCCGCCGCGGTATGAGGCGCTGACCATCACGCTGACCTACGCCGACCGGCAGGCGCTGTATGCCCGCATCGACCAGCGGGTGGACGAGATGATGGCGCACGGCCTGGTGAAAGAGATTCAGGCCTTGCTGGCCGCCGGCATCCCCAAGGACGGGACAGCCATGCAGGCCATTGGCTACAAGGAGCTGGTCCCGGCCGTCGCCAGCGGCGACGCCGATGCCATCCAACAAGCCGCCGAAGAGGTGAAGCTCCGCTCCCGGCAGTATGCCAAGCGGCAGCTGAGCTGGTTCCGCCGAAACCCCAAGGCCCACTGGATCGAGGTGGACAGACAGGGAAATATTTCCAGCATCATCCGGGATTCGACGGACTTTCTCCACGAAAACGGAGTAGGATAGACGCACCACAAAGAAAAGGAGTGCGTCTACTATGCAACAGACACAGATCGCAGTACAACCCAGAAAGCGCAACTTACAGGACACCCTGCTCTCCAAGCTGCGGCGCAGCCGGATGGGCGCCACCGTCTTTTTAGTCAACGGCTTCCAGATCCGGGGAGAGATCCGTGGCTTTGACCCCTTCGTGGTGGTCATTTACAGCGACGGAAAGCAGCAGATGGTGTACAAGCACGCCATCTCCACGGTCGTGCCCGAACGGCCCCTGTCCTGGGAGGATGACGCAGACTAGCGCCGGGCCTTGTCTCTGACGGGTTCTTCTCCGTCTGAACTGAGGACAAGGTCCCAGCCCAAGAAAGGCTGACCCTATGAACCAACAACAAGGTACCATTTTTTCCAAGGTCGCCATGCCCATCGCCATCACCGCCATCGTGGTGTATCTCATCTGCTCGGCTTGGGTGGGGATGCGGGACCCTTATAAATTCACCGTCGCTTACACAGATTCCATGGAGACCAGCGTCAACGCCACCGGCTGGGTGGTCCGCTCGGAGGTCCCCGTGTCCGGTGCGTCCGGCGTGGTCCAGCTGCTGCGGGGCCAGGGCGAAAAAGTCGCCAAGGGGAAAGACCTGGCCGTGGTCTATCAGGACGAGACCTACGTGGCCAGCCAGGAGGAGCTGCTGCAGGTGCAGACCGATCTGACCGCCTTGCAGTACGCCACCTATCCGGAGTCTCCCTCTGGCACGGCTTTGGAGGAGCAGATGCTCTCGTCGATGACGAGCCTGCGTCAGGCTGCCTCCAGCGGGAACTTCAGCGGCCTGGCGGACCAGAGCGCCACCTACCGCAAGCTGGTGCTGCGGCGGGAGTATCTGCTCTCGTCCAACGCCACCGCGGCCATGACCCAGGCCGCCGCCCAGCTGCAGAGCCGCTATGATGAGCTCCAGGCCCACCAGTCCAAGGCGTCCAGCATCCAGGCCCCGGTCTCCGGGCTGTTCTCCTCCTATGTGGACGGCTACGAGACCGTCTTGACCCCCGCCAAGCTGGAGGGCTTAGGCCCCCGTGACCTGGAGGCCTTCGCCCAGACCGACCCCACCCCGGCGGACAACGTCATCGGCAAGCTGGTGACGAACGCTGCCTGGTATTACGCCATCACCGTGCCGGGGGATACCGTCGGCCGGTTTGACAACGGCGACAGCGTGGACGTGTTTTTCGACTCCCTGTCCGAGAGCTTCCCCATGACCGTTTACAGCGTGGGGGAGGTCCAGGACAACAAGGTCGTGGTCGTCCTCCGCTCGTCCCAGGACGATGACAAGGCCGAGGACCTGCGCCAGGAGAGCGGCCGGGTCATCTTCCACAGCAGCGAGGGCATCCGCGTGCCCAAGCAGGCCCTCCGCATCACGGAGGACGGCGAGCGGGGCGTTTATGTGGTCGTGTCCCAGAAGGCCCGGTTCCGCCCGGTGACCATCCTGGCCGAGGACGACACGAGTTATTTGGTCAAAGCCGCTCCCACGAGCGAAGAAGATACCCGCATCCTGCGGGACGGGGACCAGGTGGTGCTGGCCTCCGCAGAACTAACCGACGGAAAGGTGGTACGTTGAAACCATGCCAGAGACAAAGAGCTATGAATCCATCGCCGCGAACGTCGCGGCCGTGCGGGAGAACATGCGTCAGGCCGCCGAAGCGGCCGGACGGGACCCCCAGGACATCACCCTGGTGGCCGCCACCAAGGTGCAGACTTCCGACACCATTCGCAACGCCATCCGGGCGGGCATCACCATCTGCGGCGAGAACCGCGTGCAGGAGCTGGTGGCCCACCTGGAGGACAACGCCTATGAGGGGGCTAAGGTCCACTTCATCGGGCACTTGCAGACCAACAAAGTGAAGTTCGTCGTGGGCAAAGTGGACATGATCGAGTCCATCGACTCCGAGCATCTCATGGACGCCGTGGAAAAGCAGGCAGCCAAGCTGGACGTCACCCAGGACATCCTGCTGGAGGTGAACATCGGCGACGAGGCCAGCAAGGGCGGCGCCAAGCGCAGCGACATCCTGGCCCTGGCCCACCACGCCCTCCAGTGCCCCCACCTGCGGCTGCGCGGCATCATGAGCATCCCCCCCGCCACCGCAACCGAGGAGGAAAACAAAGCATTTTTCCAGGAAACTTATCAGCTTTTTATTGACATGCGGAACGAATTAGGGGATAATGTTTCTAATATTGACTGCCTTTCCATGGGCATGAGCGGAGATTACCCCTTGGCCATCGCAGGTGGGTCCACCATGGTGCGGGTGGGCACGGCTCTGTTCGGCGCTCGTCCCCCCTGGCACCCCCAGGGCTGAGGGAGGCTCCGTCACACCATTGACGACATAATTTTAGGGGGTTACACACACCATGGGATTCTTAGATGAACTCAAGCGTCTCACCCATCCCTATGAGGATGATATGGAAGACGATTACGACGAGGACGAAGACCTGTACGAGGACGAGGACGAAGAAGAGGACGAACCCGAACACGAGGCACCCCCGCGCCGGGAGGAACCGCCCCGCCGGGCCGAGCCCCCTCGCCGCCGGGAAACCCCCACGTATCAGGAGCCGCCCCGCCGCAACCCCGGCGGCGGAAAAGTGGTGAACATCCACGCCACCACACAGTTACAGGTCGTGCTGGTCAAGCCGGAGCGGTATGAAAACGCCTCCGAAGTGGCCGACCACCTGCGGGACAAGCGCACGGTCGTCCTGAACCTGGAAAAGACCCAGAAGGACGTGGCCCGCCGCCTGTTGGACTTCCTCTCCGGCGTCGCTTACGCCCAGGAAGGGAAGATCAAGAAGGTCGCCTTGCAGACCTATATCGTCACGCCTTACAACGTGGACATCATGGGCGACCTGATCGACGAGCTGGAGAACAACGGCGTGTACGTCTGATCCCGGGCCGCGCCGGACCATAAATAGAAAGATAGGGATAGGAGTGACCGACCATGTTAACACCCCAGGAAGCGGAATCCCATGTGTTTCCGAAAGCCTCCTTCGGCGGCTATAATATGCTTCAGGTAGACGCCTTTCTGGACAGCCTCATCGAGGATTACCGCACGCTGTACCAGGAGAACGCCTCCCTGAAAAGTAAGATGAAGGTCCTGGTGGAGAAGGTAGAGGAATACCGCGCCACGGAGGACGCCATGCGGATGACCCTTCACTCCGCCCAAAAAATGGCCGACGCCATGGTGAAGGAAGGCGAAGCCAAAAAGCAGGCCGCCATTGACCAGATCGCCGCCTCTGTGGAGGAAAAGAGCAAAGCCGTCCGGGCCGAAATGGCCAAGGAAGAGCAGGCCGTGCTGGCCAAGCTGGAGCAGGTGAAAAAAGACCTGGCCAACGAGCAGGCCCGCCTGAACGCCGCCCGCGCCTCGACCACCACCTACATCGGCCAGCTGAAGGATCTGTACACAGCCCAGATCAAATACATCGGCAGCCTTTCCGGCCTCAACGCCGACGGCAGCAAGCCCGCCGCCCCGGCCAAGGACCCGGTGGTCACCGTGCCCCCGGAGCAGCAGGAAAAGGTCGCCCAGGACATTGAGGCCTCCATGGCCAAGATCTTCGACACCCCCGCCGAGCAGCCCGCCGCCCCCGCATCCAAGAGTGACGTGGGCGACACCCGCGTCTTTGACCAGGTGAAGTTCGGCAAGGACTACGAGATCGAATAAACAACCGCAACTACACCACGGAACCTGGCCGGATTTCCGGGCAGGTTCTGTTGCCGTCTGGGGGAAATCCCTTCCCCCCACGAGAACATAGTATACTCTCCCCCGCCTCCAGCGGGGGGTTACGAGAATAAGGAGTGAACAGTCAACCATGTCTCAGGATTACAACGCAACCATCAACCTGCCGAAAACCGACTTCCCCATGCGGGCCGGTCTGCCCAAGCGGGAGCCGGAGATGCTCCAGCGCTGGAAGAAGCTGGACGTCTACGGAGAGCTGCTGAAGAAGAACGCGGACAAGCCCCGCTTCTCCCTCCACGACGGCCCTCCCTTCTCCAACGGCAACCTGCATATGGGCCACGCCCTGAATAAGTCCATCAAGGACATCATCGTCCGCTCCCACGCCATGCGGGGCTACTGCACCCCCTACATCCCCGGCTGGGACAACCACGGCATGCCCATCGAGTCTGCCATCATCAAGCAGAACAAGCTCAACCGCAAGAAGATGCCTGTCACCGAGTTCCGCTCTGCCTGCCATGAGTTCGCGCAGCACTACGTGGACGTACAGAGCGAGGGCTTCCAGCGCCTGGGTGCCCTGGGCGACTGGGCCCACCCCTACCTCACCATGAACCCCTCCTTCGAGGCGGAAGAGGTCAAGGTCTTTGGCCGCATGTATCAGCGCGGCTACATCTACAAGGGCCTCAAGCCCGTGTACTGGTGCCCCCACGACGAGACGGCGCTGGCAGAGGCGGAGATCGAGTATCAGGACGACCCCTGCACCACCGTCTATGTGAAGTTCCCCATGCACGATGACCAGGGCAAGCTGGGTGAGTTCGACAAGAGCAAGCTCTTCTTCGTGATCTGGACCACCACCATCTGGACCCTGCCCGGCAACCTGGCCATCGCCCTGCACCCCGACGAGAGCTACGCCCTGGTCAAGGCCCCCAACGGCGAGGTCTACATCCTAGCCGAGGCCCTGGTGAAGAAGGTCATGGAGGTCGGCAAGATCGAGGGCTACGAGATCGTCGCCACCCACCCCGGTTCTTTCTTCGAGAACATGCTGGCCGATCACCCCTTCCTGCCCAAGACCTCCCGTCTGGTGCTGGCTGACTACGTCACCATGGACTCCGGTACCGGCTGCGTCCACACCGCCCCCGGCTTCGGTGCCGATGACTACGAGACCTGCAAGCGCTACGGCATGGACATGGTGGTCCCCGTGGACGACCAGGGCCGCCACACCGACTACGCCGGCAAGTACGCCGGCCTCAAGACCGAGGAGTCCAACCCCATCATCCTGGCCGACATGAAGGAGAGCGGCGCTCTGTTCGCCTCCGAAGAGATCGTCCACTCCTACCCCCACTGCTGGCGCTGCAAGAAGCCCATCATCTTCCGGGCCACCCCGCAGTGGTTCTGCTCCGTGGAGACCTTCAAGGACGCCGCCTGCGAGGCCTGCGAAGAGGTCCGCTGGGTGCCTGCCTGGGGCCTGGAGCGCATGAAGGCCATGGTCCGCGAGCGTGCCGACTGGTGCATCTCCCGGCAGCGCCGCTGGGGCCTGCCCATCCCCGTCTTCTACTGCAACGACTGCGGCAAGCCCATCGTGACCGACGAGACCATCCAGCTCATCAGCGACCTGTTTGGCGCCGAGGGCTCCAACGCCTGGTTTGCCAAGGACGCCGCCGACATCCTGCCCGCCGGCTTCACCTGCCCCCACTGCGGCAAGTCCAATGGCTTCACCAAGGAGGAGGACACCCTGGACGGCTGGTTCGACTCCGGCTCCTCCCACTTCGCCTCCATGAAGAAGGACCAAGGCTTCTGGCCGGCTGACGTCTACATGGAAGGTCTGGACCAGTACCGCGGTTGGTTCCAGGCAGCCCTGCTGACCGCCGTCGGCTCCACGGGCGTGGCCAAGGCCCCCTTCAAGACCTGCATCACCCACGGCTGGACCGTGGACGGCGAGGGCAAGGCCATGCACAAGTCCCTGGGCAACGGCGTGGACCCCTATGACATCATGAACAAGTACGGCGCAGACCTCATCCGTCTGTGGGCCGCTTCCGCCGACTACCACGCGGATATGCGCTGCTCTGAGAAGATCTTCAAGCAGCTGAGCCAGAACTACCTGAAGTTCCGCAACACCGCCCGGTACTGCCTGGGCAACCTGAACGGCTTCGACCCCGACAACCTGGTGGCACCCGCCGACATGCTGGCGCTGGACAAGTGGGCCATCACCCGCCTCAACGCCCTCATCCAGAAGTGCTTCCAGGGTTATGATGACTACGACTTCAACGTCGTGACCCACGCCGTGAACGACTTCTGCGTGGTGGAGATGTCCAACTTCTACCTGGACATCATCAAGGACCGTCTGTACTGCGAGGGCAAGGACTCCCTGGCCCGCCGCTCCGCCCAGACTGCCCTGTACCTGATCCTGGACACCATGACCAAGATCATGGCCCCCGTGCTGTGCTTCACCGGCGACGAGATCTGGCAGTCCATGCCCCACGCCGCCGGCGGCGATGGCCGCAACGTGGTCTTCAACGACATGAACCAGCCCTTCGCCGACTACGCCCTGAGCGCCGACGAGATGGCCCAGTGGGACAAGATCATCGCCGTGCGCGACGTGGTCAACGGCGTCCTGGAAACCGCTCGCGCCGAGAAGAAGATCGGCAAGAGCCTGGAGGCCGACATCGTCCTGACCGTCCCCGCCGAGGATGCGTTCCTGGCCGAGATGCCCGCCGAAGCGCTGGCCGACCTGCTCATCGTCTCCCAGGTGGAGGTCACCGTGGGCGACGCCATCCAGGCATCCGTCAAGACCGCCGAGGGCGGCAAGTGCCAGCGCTGCTGGAAGGTCCTGCCCACCGTGAACGCCGAGGGCCTGTGCCCCCGCTGCGCCAAGGCCATCCAGTCTCTGGTGTAAGACGTATCCCTACAAGCTCAGACATGCTCCTGCGGCCGGCCGAAGGGCCGGCCGCAGTTTTGTCCATGTCCCCCAATTAAAGACAGAGAGGAGGGGACCGTGTGTCTCTCCCATCCCAGGCCCGTCAGCTGGACCTGGACCTGGTGCGGACCGTCGCCATCTTCGGCACGGTGCTCATCCACGCCACCGCCGTGGGCGGGTTCAGCTGGGCCTTTGGCTCGGCGGCATGGACGGCGAATCTCTTTTGGAGCTCGCTGCTGCGGTGTGCCGTGCCGCTGTTTCTCATGTGCTCCGGGGCGCTGTTTCTGGACCCTGGGCGCGACCTGCCCCTGAAGACCCTGTGGGGCAAGTATATGTTTCGCATCGCCGTCGCCCTGGTCTTTTGGGCTACGGCCTATCTGGTCTGGGGGCTTTTGCTCCAAGGCGACATGAATTGGCCGGGGCTGTCCTGGGCCATCCGGGAGTTTTTTAAGTTCCGGCACCGGGACCATCTGTATTACCTGGTCCTCCTGCTCCTGGTGTACGCCGTGCTGCCCCTGACGCGGCTCTTCACGGCCCAGGCGGGCAAGACCCTGCTGACCTATGGCCTGACCCTGTGGCTGCTCTGCGGGAGCGTGCTGCCCGTTCTCTTCACCTTCTGGCCTTTCTCCCTGACGGAGGGGACCGTGCGGGAGTACAGCATGCGCTTTACCGGCATGGCCGTGGGGCTGGGCGTGCTGGGCTGGCTGCTCCACACCCAGGGGAAGAAGCTGCCCGCCAAGTGCTATGCCCTGCTGTATCTGGGCGGCTTTGCGCTGACGTTTTTCGGGACGCTGGCGCTGTCTCTCCGCCGGGGGGAGCTGTGCTGGACCCTGCTTCAGGGAAACGCCCCCGGAGTGGTCCTGGAGGCCGCAGGGCTGTTTGGCTTGTGTCTCTACGGCAAGCCGGGGGCACGGGGGAGGGCCGTGACCACGGCGCTCTCCAAGGCGTCCTTCTGCATCTACCTGGTCCACCTGTTCTTCCTGGACCTGCTGATGAAGGCGGGGTATTATACCGGGGCGCTGAACCCGGTGTGGTCAGCGCCGGCGGAGACGGTGGTGCTGGTGGCGTGCGGGTTTGTAACGTGGCTGGTGCTGCGGAAGGTGCCGCTGGTGAAGCGGTACCTGATCTAATTTTTTTACAAGGAGGCGAATCCCTTTGCCCATTCTCTACTTCGTCCTGGCCGCGGCGGTGGTGGTGGTGGACCAGGTGGTGAAATACCTGGTCCGGACCGGCATCCCGCTGCATGTCTCCCTGTCGTTTCTGCCGGGGCTGGACCTGACGTATCTTCAGAACACCGGGGCGGCGTTCTCGCTGTTCAACCGGCACACTTGGGTGCTGGCGCTGCTCTCCGGCGTAGTGTCGGTGCTGCTGGCGGCGGCGCTGGCGAAAAAGGTGCTGCCGAAGCCCATCGGCATGCTCTCCCTGGCCCTGCTGCTGGGGGGCGCAGTCGGCAACTTCATCGACCGGCTGCTGTTTGGCTTCGTGACGGATATGTTCGCCACCACGTTTATGAACTTCCCCGTCTTCAACGTGGCGGACATCGGCGTGGTGGTGGGCGGCGTGCTGCTGTGCATCCACGTGATCTTCACGTACAGCAAGGAGCCCAAGCCGGAGGAAAAGCCATGAACGTCACCCTCACCGTGGAACAGAGCGGCCTGCGGGCCGACCAATATCTGGCGGGGGTCCTGGACGGCCTGACCCGCTCCGCCGCCCAGAAGCTGCTGGAGGAGGGGAGAGTCCTCCGCCGGGGCAAGGCCCTCAAGAAAAACGACAAGCTCCAGGCGGGGGATGAGGTCGCCGTGTGCATCCCCGACCCCACGCCGGTGGAGATCGTGCCCCAGGACATCCCGCTGGACGTGGTGTATGAGGACGGGGACGTGATCGTGGTGAACAAGCCCGTGGGCATGGTGGTCCACCCTGCGCCGGGCCACCCGGACGGGACCCTGGTCAACGCCCTGCTGTATCACTGCGGCCAGAGCCTCTCCGGCATCAACGGCCAGCTGCGGCCCGGCATCGTCCACCGCATCGACCGGGACACCAGCGGCCTCATCATCGCCGCCAAGAACGACGCAGCCCACCTGGCCCTGGCCGAGCAGCTCCAGGACCACAGCCTGTATCGGGAATACGAGGCCGTGGTGGTGGGCAACCTCCGGGAGGACAGCGGGACGGTGGACCTGCCCATCGCCCGGCACCCCACAGACCGGAAGAAGATGGCGGTCAATCACCTGAATGGCCGCCGGGCCGTGACCCACTGGACGGTGCTGGCCCGGTATCCGGGGTACACCCACATCCAGTGCCGCTTGGAGACCGGCAGGACCCACCAGATCCGCGTGCACATGGCTGCGCTGGGTCACCCCGTGTTGGGGGACCCGGTGTACGGCGGGCAACGCAAGGGCTTTCCTGAGCTGGCTGGACAGTGTCTGCACGCCCGGCGGCTGACCTTCCGGCATCCCCGGACGGGGGAGCAGGTCACCGTATCCTGCCCGCTGCCGGACTATTTTCAAGCCGTCTTGACAAGATGCGGCCGCCTAGTATAAAATAAAAACTCTTAAAGCAAATGCCTTGTGTTACGACCGAAAGGAGGAGCCTATGGGAAAGTTTTCCGGCGTTCTGCTGGCCACGGACTATGACGATACACTCTACGACAGCAAGGGGACCATCTCCCCGGAAAACCGCGCCGCCATTGACCGGTTTCTGGCCGAGGGCGGGCTGTTCAGCATCTCCACCGGACGGTCCTACATCAACTTCGTGATCCAGATGGAGCGGGAGAAGCTGCCGGTAAACGCCCCGGTGATCCTCTCCAACGGCGCGTCGATCTACGACTTTGCCAAGGAGGAGAGCCTCTGGCTCAAGTTCCTGCCCAAGCGGGCGCCCGTTCACATCGCCAAGCTCTGCGCGGCCTTCCCGGAGCTGGGCTTTGAGGCCTACCACCAGGATGAGGTCTACGCCTTCCGGCCCAACGTCATCACCTACCGTCATCTGACCCGCTGCCGTCTGCGGGGCCGCCGGCGGGACATCGAGGACATGCCCACGCCCTGGCTGAAGGTGATCTTACAGCACCCGGACACTGCGGTCCTCCAGCAGGCCCAGGAGTATCTGCTCAACCGCTGGTCGGACATCTACGAGGCTACCTTCTCCAACCGGAACCTCCTGGAGGTGACGGCGAAAGGGGCCAACAAGGGCTTTTCCGTCCTGTGGCTGGCCCAGCATCTGGGGGTGGAGCAGAAGGATCTGTACTGCATCGGAAACGGGCTCAACGACATTCCCATGCTCTCCGTCTCGGCCCAGTCTTTCGCCCCCGCCAACAGCTACCCGGAGGTGCGGGAGGTCGCAGATCTGGTCTTGCCCTCCTGCGATGAGAGCTGTGTGGCCCGGATGATCGAGGTTTTGGAAGAGCGATACAAAGACAGATAAGTCCCCTGGGACTTTTGAGAAAACTCTCAGCCCGTCTGGGCGCGCGAAGCGCGTCCGGACGGTTTTTTTGTGGCCGAAAACGGGGAGAACCCCGAAAAAAGCCTGGAATGACAAGCGTTTCCCATCTGGTTGACAAAGTCGTCCGCTGGTTTGTCAACTGATTACGTCTTGTATACCATTTGTAATATCGCTTGGTTTTACGTTTTGTATATAGCTGCATGGTGTGAATATTCATGCGTTTTTCATTCGTTTCTGGATGCATGGGGGCTTTCTTCGGCTTGCGTTTTGGTTTGGGTGAGGATGCTTTGAAATTGGATAGCGTTGACTACTTCCGCCCCTTCGTGCTATACTGAAAACCGCCTTCCTCTTATTTAATCGTAAGAGGGATGATCCGAGAAATCCACACAAGGGGGATAACTTTTATTATGCGGGCAGTCGTGACAAGAGTCTCCTCCGCTTCGGTGGCCATCGAAGGGGAGACGGTAGGAAAGATCGGCAAGGGCTTTCTGGTCCTGCTGGGCGTCGGCCCAGAGGATACGGAGGCGCTGGCCGACAAAATGGCCGATAAGATCTGTGGCCTGCGGGTCTTTTCCGATGAGGCGGGCAAAATGAACCTGAACCTGGCCGCCGCCGGAGGCGAGCTGCTGGTGGTGTCGCAGTTCACGCTGTACGCCGACCTGAAGAGCCGCCGCCCCGGCTTTACCAAGGCCGCGCCGCCGGCAGTGGCCATCCCGCTGTACGAGAAGTTCATGGCCTGCTGCCGGGACCGGGGCTTCCATGTGGAGCACGGGGCGTTTGGGGCGGACATGGCCGTCTCCTCCGTCAACGACGGTCCCGTGACCCTTTGTATCGAACTGTAAACTCTCATCAAATACAATAGAAAACGAGGTAACTTATGCTGCAAATCAAACGGATGCGCGTTGGGCAGATCGGCACCAACTGCTACCTGCTGGAGGATACGGACGCCAAGATCTGCGCCGTCGTCGATCCCGGCGACCAGCCGGACGACATCGACCAGGAGATCCGCAAGGCGGGCCTGACCCTGACCATGATCCTCATCACCCACGGCCACTTTGACCATGTGCTGGGCGTGCCCGGCCTGCTGAAAAAATGGCCCGGCATCCCCGTCTATGTCCACGAGAAAGAGGTCAACTGGACCGGGGCGGGGGACCAGTATATGCTGCTGGGCCCCGTGGACAACATCCACACCGTGAAAGAGGGCGACACCATCGACTTCGGCGGAACCCCCATCGAGGTCCTGCACACCCCCGGCCATTCTCCCGGCTCCGTGACCTATCGCGTGGGCGACGTCCTCTTCTGCGGGGACACGCTCTTTGCCGGCTCCTGCGGCCGAACGGACTTCACCGGCGGCAGCTACGGGCAGATCCTCCAGTCCCTCAAGCGCCTGGTGTCCCTGGAGGGCAACCTGCGGGTGTGTCCCGGCCATGAGAGCACCACCTCTCTGGACGCAGAGCGGGCCGGGAACCCCTTCGTGCGGGACGCCCTGCGATGAACCTCTACTTCACCGGCCACCAGGAGAAGTATGCCGTGGAGCAGACCATGCTCACCCTCTTTCCCCAGGAGCGGCCGGTCTACCCCGACCCAGCCGTCACGCCCCCCGGCGGGGACAATGCGCTGGAGCTTCAGTTCACCCGCCGCCCGTCCTGGTGCACGGCGCGGGCCGTCCTGCGGCGGGAGGGGAAGGTCTACACCCGCATGTGCCGGGTAAAGACCGCAGCGCTTCCGG
>OFMO01000341.1_pt1 | contig 40932 bp, 44 predicted proteins | sample 1541821 | NCBI WGS metagenome assembly OFMO01 (sample SAMN04209253, study PRJEB22552) | human gut metagenome | biome: gut; material: feces | host: Homo sapiens | place: USA: Oklahoma | reverse complement strand
GTGTAGCACTTTTTAGAAGTGTAACTAATTCAATGTCTTAACTTAATGACATTGGATATCAATGCGGGAAGCGGCATTGTGACAATTGGTCTTGCGACGCTGATTATTGGGGAAACATTGATCCAGGGAAGAAAATCCATTGGCAGAAATATCTGTGCGTGTCTTGTGGGAAATATTGTGTATCGCTGTATTTATGCATTTGTTTTACAGACACATATTATTCCTGTAGAAGGTTTGAAGCTGATGACAGCCATCATTGTTGCATTGGCAATTGCGTCTCCATATATCAAAGAGAATCTTGATGTAATGAAGCGAGAAAGAAGGGAGAAGTCATGTTAAGAATTGAACATATTTCTAAGACATTCCATCCTGGAACAGTGAATGAAAAGAAAGCTTTAGATGATTTTTCTTTGACAGTGAATGATGGTGATTTTGTTACGATTATTGGATCAAACGGTGCCGGGAAATCTACGTTGTTTAACAGTATTGCGGGAAACTTTCTTGTGGATTCTGGCAGAATTCTTTTAGATGATGAGAATATTACATTTACACCTGAATATAAAAGAAGCAAATATATTGGCAGATTGTTTCAGGATCCATTGCGTGGAACAGCACCACATATGACGATTCGTGAGAATCTTGCATTGGCATATTTACGTGCAGGGAAACATACAAAGATGTTTTCTCGTGTTTCCAGGAAAGATAAAGAAAAGTTTAGAGATGTTTTAAAGCAATTGGATATTGGCCTGGAAGATCGTATGGATGTTCCTGTTGGGACATTGTCTGGCGGGCAAAGACAGTCATTAACATTACTAATGGCTACGATCGTCCCTCCAAAACTGTTATTGCTGGATGAACATACAGCTGCTTTGGATCCACAGGCTGCGGAAAAAATTATGTCATTAACAAATCAGATTGTTTTGGAGAATCATACGACTTGTCTGATGATTACACATAATATGAAGAGTGCTTTATCTACAGGAAATCGTACATTGATGATGAATCAAGGAAAGATCATTCAGGATCTGAATGCGGATGATAAAAAGAATATGGATGTGGATACTTTGATGCATCGTTTTAAAGATGCATTAAATGATGATCGAATCCTCTTGACGCAAGATTAGCTTAGGGCTAATCTTTTTGATTGAATTGGAAGTGAGAATATGGCAAAGAAAGAAACGAAAACAAATGCGATGAGAATTCTGGATCAGGCTGGGGTATCTTATGAGATTCATACATATGATGTGAGTGATGATTTGATTGATGGCGTGAGCGTTGCACGTAAATGTAACGAAGATCCAGAACAGGTATTTAAAACATTGGTAACGGTTGGCAATGATAAGGAACATTATGTGTTTGTGATTCCAGTTGCGGAAAAACTGGATCTGAAAGAATGTGCTAAGGCAGTTGGTGTAAAAAGTGTTGAAATGATTCCACAAAAAGATTTGTTGAAACTGACAGGATATATTCATGGTGGATGCTCTCCCATTGGAATGAAAAAGAAGTTTGTAACGGTGTATGATGAGACAATCGTACTGTTTGATAAGATCCTTGTATCTGGCGGCAGAGTTGGAACACAGGTAGAAGTTGGCGTAGAAGATTTGTTGAACGTAACTGAAGGTAAAGTGCAGGCAATTACAAGAAACATATAATGTTCACAAAACTATACATATTGTCTGATATAATAAAGCTATGTTAAAGAAATTAGTGAAAGAAATCCTTGTTTTATCAAGTGTAATAGGCTGTATGCCTTTGACAAGTATTATTGCGGAAACAAATCCATGTGATTCTGATCCGTATAGTGATGCATGCAAGACATATTCTCAAAAGAAAAAAAATGCTTTAGATGCTAAAAATAAAGAGATTGCACAACAGAAAGCAGACAGTGAGGCAGAACTTGCAGAAATCAAAGCAAAGCGCGCAGAGATTGCCGCAAATATTGTTGCGTATAAAGAAGAAATTGCATCGTATCAAAAGCAGATTGATGTTTTGAACAGTACGATTGCAGAATTGGAAACACAAATCGGTGCATTACAGACACAAATCAATGATACACAGGCAAAGGCAGATGCAAAGCAGGTGGAAATTGACGATACGCAGGCACAGATTACGCAACTTGGAGAAAAAGTGAAAAGCAGAATGGTATCTTCACAGTCTGGCATGCGTATTCATAAAGAATTCTCTATTTTAATGGGCGCATCTACGTTTCAGGATTTTTTGCGTATCGCAAATGGGCTGAGTGATATCAATGCCTATGATAACCAGACAACAAATCAGCTTGTAGATCTATCTGCACAGTTAAAGAGTGACAAGGAAGAATTGGAGACTTTAAAAGCATCTCAACAGGCCCAGCAAGATGAATTGAATGCCAGCCAGGAAACACAGGAAAATCAAAAAGCACTTCTAGAAGTAGCACAGGAAAAGATTCAAGTGTATAAGGATGCTGCAGAAGATACTGCTGCAGAACTGGAAGCACAGGGTGAAAAGATTTCTTCTACAGTGGATTCCTTGAAGGCAACAATCAATTCTAATGCGGCTCAGATGGATGCACTCCAGGCTGCAATTGATAAAGCAAATACACCGCAGCCAACTCCAGATGAAAGTGGTGGTGGAGATAATTCTTCCAGCGGTGGATCATCTGGAAACTTTGGCTCTTCTGGATGGACGAATCCAGTGCCTGGTGCATATCGCAGTGCTGGTACATGGAACTATCCTGGTGGTGGAAAACATCTGGGATATGACTTTGCGGCAAGCCAGGGTACGACAATCAGAGCTGTTGGAGATGGCGTTGTGATTGTTAGCGCAGATGGTGCAACGACCGGGTATCTTGGAAGTACTGCGCATGGTACAGGTGGATCAAGTGGTGGAGGAAACCAGATTTATCTGTTAACTGCAGTGAATGGATCATTATATGCGGTGAAGTATCTGCATATGCAATATGGATCACCAATTGCCTTAGGTACACAGGTAAAAGCAGGTGATTATATTGGTAGAGTTGGTGCGACTGGAAATGTAACAGGGCCGCATTGCCATATTGAAATCTTCTATTTAGGAGATGCATCAAATTTCACAAATTATTTAAGAACATGGAATGGTGATCTGGCCTTTGGATGTGGATGGGCTGGCAGCTATGGCGGCTATGGCAGAAGATGTCAGGATGGCTATGGTGCTCCATGTAGAATTCGCCCTGAAAATGTAATTGGATAAATGAAGGAGACTGCGGTAATAAAGTCTCCTTTTTCAATATCGCTTGAAATATAAAAATAGTCATGCAATCCATTTTGGATGTATAGCTCTAATAATAATCTTTGCATATTTCAAAAAGCTGCTGAAGTTCCTGTTGAGTTCGTTTTTTTTGTATAATGCTTCTATGAAAAGAATCTTTCGTTTGTTACTAGCTGTATGGTTTTTATGTTTTTGTGTCTTTACTTTAAAAAAAGAAGCAATCTTTTCTTCTTTCTTTCATAATGTCAAAGATATTTTTGTGAGACAATTGTTTCAGGAAGAAAAAGAAGTTGTTGCATATGATGATTTGTATCATCCATATTATGCGTTGCTGGATGAAAAAGAAAAACGAATCTATGCAAAGATCATTGACTGTACAAATGCATTAGAAACAACATTGAAGCCATTTGATGCATATATTACAGAAAAGAATATTGCAAATGCATATCAGGCTGTCATGTTTGATTGTCCTGAACTGTTCTGGTTGGAACAGGGGTATTCTTATGAATTGTTAGAAAATATGGGTGTTGTTTCTGTGACGTTATCGTTTAATGAAACTGCAGTGGATCTTGCAAAAAATCAGCAATTGTTCCAAAAAGCCAGTGAAGAAATTGTACAGAATGCTCTTGTATATCCGAGTGATGAAGAAAGAGAAAGATATGTTCATGATGCTTTATGTGAAAGAATTACATATGATCTAGAGGCAACGATGAATCAATCGGCGTATTCTGCACTGGTGAATCATCAAACAGTTTGTGCTGGGTATGCAAAAGCTTTTCAATACATCTTGAAGCAATTATCCATTCCTTGTGCATATGTAACGGGAAGTGCAGAAGGTGAAGATCATGCATGGAATATTGTGTATCTGGATGGTTCGTGGTGGAATGTGGATGTAACGTGGGATGATGAGCTAGAAGATCCATATATGTTTTTTAATTTGAAAGATGATGTATTTGATGAAACACATGTTAGAAGTGATATCAGTGTTTCTTTGCCTGCTTGTGAATGATGAAAAGATAAATAAGCGTCGCACATAAAAAGCCGCTCATATCAATGAGAACATCTTTGATACAGCCATAGCGGTTTGGTACAAAGTGCTGAATCGTTTCATCCATGGATGGCGGTAAAATCCAGAAGAGTGCGTAGTTGAGTTTTAGGTTTGTAAGCAGTGGTGCAGTGCGCAAAGCGTACACGACGAGAATGCCAAGTCCGGCGTATTCGCTGAAATGTGCGAGTTTACGTATAAAATGATGAAATGTATCAAAAGGAATATTCCATCCAAAGCTATGGAGAATGGATAATAAGAATTGTGTCAGACCACCAGAAATGGCACTGCTTGTTTCACCAATCTGCAGAGAATTTGAAAATATAAATAAGATATACAGGAATACGATGATCCATACATACTTTTTGTTCTTCATAAGTTCACTTGTCAACCATGGTATAATACATGAGCAAAGAGGGAAATAAAATAGATATGAAAAAATTAATTAATGTTCTTTTCGTTGTAGCAGGAACATTTATCTTGGCAATTTCGGTTGAATTCTTTATTCTTCCATACCACATTCTGTCTGGTGGTGTAGCTGGTGTTGCGGTAGCATTTGAACCATTTTTCCATTTGGATGAAACACTTGTTGCCAATACTTTAACGCTTGCGTTATTGATTGTTGGTACATTGATTTTAGGAAAGCAATTTGGAATTGATACGATTTTGTCTTCGTTCTGTTATCCTGTTTTTACAACAGCACTGTCTTATGTTGCACCAATGATTCCAATTCATATTGAACCATTCCTGGCTAGTTTGTATGCAGGACTACTTGGAGGGGTTGGAATTGGTCTTGTGATGAGAGCTGGTGCGAGTACGGGTGGTATGGATGTTCCACCACTCATTGCACATAAACTGTTTGGCGTGAAAGTTGCTACTGGTGTTATGGTTACGGATGGCATTACAGTTTTGCTTGGTGTACTTGCATATGGCATTGATGCGGCTTTGATCGGCTTGATTTCTGTATTTGCTTCAGGCATTGCGATTGATAAGATTTTGTCACTTGGTGCAGGAAGTAATGCGAAAAGTGTGACAATCATTAGTGAGAAATGGAAAGAGATTGCGGATGTTATCATGCGTGATATGGATCGTGGTGTAACGTTTCTGTCTGGTGAAGGTGGCTATCAGATGGATAAGAAAAAAGTTATCTTATGCGTTGTCAGCGCAAAGCAGTATTCTCAACTGGTAGAAATTATTAATCAAATTGATGATCGTGCATTTACGATTACAACAGATGCATCGGATATGCATGGAGAAGGTTTCACGTATCCTTCAGCAACAATTTAAATGATGTATGGTAAAATAAACACTGGTTTTTGAAGATGAAAGGAGACTTGTATGATTGAATGTGAACATGTATACAAACAATATAAAAACGGTACAAATGCTTTGTATGATGTGAATTTTAGTGTCAAACAAGATGAATTTGTTTATATTATTGGACCAACGGGTTCTGGTAAGTCCACGTTGATCAAATTACTGGATGGAGAAGAACTCCCAACAAAAGGTAATGTTGAAGTTGTTGGTATCAATGTTGGTGAATTGAAGAGAAAGCAAGTTCCAATTTATCGTAGAAATATTGGTGTTGTTTTCCAGGATTTTAGACTTCTTCCAACAAAGACGGTATATGAAAATATTGCCTATGCTTTAGAAGTTATCAATATGAAAAAGCCACAGATCAAAAAAAGAGTGGATGAAGTACTGGATGTCGTTTCTTTAAAAGAAAAGAAGACTTCTTTTCCACATGAATTATCTGGCGGACAGCAGCAGCGTATTGCGATTGCTAGAGCGATTGCAAACCGTCCAAAGGTTTTGATTGCGGATGAACCTACGGGTAACCTTGATCCAGGCAAATCTGATCAGATTATGAATCTGCTGGAAAGAATCAACAAGCGCTATGGTACAACAATTTTGATGGTAACACATGATTTAACACTCGTGAATAAGCATCGTAAAAGAACGGTTGTCTTAGAACATGGACATATTGTTGCAGATCTTGCACAAGGAGGTTATGTTCGTCATGATCAGTAGACCAATTAAAGAAGGATTTTCAGGTGTTGGAAGACACTTAGCAATGGCAATCAGTTCTGCAATTGCGGTAACGATTACGTTAATAATTATTTCACTGTTTATTATTTTCTCTTATAACGTACAGAATTTCACAAAAAATATTGAATCTTCTATGGAAATATCTGTTATGGTCGACTACAACTATGAAGATAGTGCGAAAGAAGATGCCATTCAGAAATCCATTGAAGCAATTGATGGTGTTAAGAAAGTAACATATTCAAATAAAGATCAGGAATTTCAATACTATATTGATTCTTTTGATGATGAAAAGACAAAAGAAGCATTTGAACCATTCAAAGATGATAACCCAATGCATGATGCTTTCTATGTAGAAGCAGCCAGTGGTGATCAGATTACAGAAATTGCTTCAGAGATTCAGAAAATTGAAGGTGTTGCGGAAGTGAACTATGGTGGTCAGTCAACAGTATCTATGGTTGATACAATGGCAATGGTTCGTAAGATTGGTGGATTCTTAGTCATTGGCTTGACTCTGTTAGCCATTTTCCTGATTCAGAATACAATCAAGTTAACGATTTCTGCACGTAAAGATGAAATTACTATCATGAGAAATGTTGGTGCAACGAATTCCTTTATTCGTTCTCCATTTGTGATTGAGGGTATTATCATTGGTGTGCTTGGTTCCATTATTCCAATTGCATTAACAGTTTGGGGATATACAACATTGTATCAGCAGAGTGGTGGTATTCTTGTTTCTAACATGTTTAAGCTTGTAAAGCCAAATCCCTATATTTTCTATCTTGCAGGTATTTTATTAGGCATTGGTGTAGTTGTGGGATTTGTTGGATCCTTGTTGTCTGTTAACCGTTATCTGAGGTGGAAGAGATGATGAAAGTCATCAAAATTTGTATTTGTGTATGTATTTCTTTTCTGTGTATTACACGTGTTGATCGTGTGTATGCAGAAGATTATTCGAATACGGAATACTGGTCTGAAACCTGTAAAAAAGCTACAAAAGATAATCAGGAAGCCTGCAAAGGATATGCGAAGTATCTGGAAAGTAAAAAATCTGAAGCGCAGGAGCAATTGAAGAGTATTGAAGCAAAGCGTGATCAGATTGCGGCAAATATTGCGGCATATGACCAGCAGGTAAAAGATCTGCAGGCAAAGATTACAGATCTGCAGACACAGATCGATGCAAAACAGGCTGAAATTGATGCGAAGCAGCTTGAAATCGATAACAAGCAGAAAGAAATTGATGCAACACAGGCACAAGTAGATGCTTTGAAAGAAAAAGTAAAAAAAAGAATGGTGAATGCGCAGTCAACCATGCGTGTATCGAAATATACAGATATTTTGATGGGTGCTTCTACATTTGAAGAATTCATTCGTATTGCCAATGGTTTGAGTTCTATTGCACAATATGATGAAAATACACTAGATCAGCTGGCGAGTTTAATTGGAAAATTAAATGATGAAAAGCAGGGACTGGAAAATGCAAAGGTAGAAATGGAAGTTGCAAAGCAGGAACTGTTGAATAAGCAAGATGATCTGGAAGCTACAAAGGCTTCTAAACAAATCATCATTGATGAACAGGAAAGACAGGCTGCAGAACTGGAAGCATTAGGTGATACGATTTCAGCAAATATTGACAGTATCAAATCTGCAATTTCCAAGATTGATCTCAATGGTGTTGTTGCGGCAGAAGGTTGGACAAACCCAGTGCCTGGTGCATATCGCAGTGCTGGAACATGGAATTATTCTGGCGGCGGTAAACATTTGGGGTATGATTTTGCGGCAAGCCGGGGAACAAATATCTATGCGGTAGCAAATGGCGTCGTTGTAAATAGTGCGGATGGCTGTTCGTATGGTGGACTTGGTTCGACATGCCATGGAAGCGGTGGCTCCAGTGGTGGCGGCAACCAGGTATATCTAGTCGTTGCGGTAGGCGATACTTTGTACGCGGTGAAGTATCTGCATATGCAAAATGGATCACCAATCCCAACTGGCACAAAAGTTACGGGAGGAGATTACATTGGTAGAGTTGGCTCTACAGGAAACTCTTCTGGTCCGCATTGTCATATTGAAATCTTCAAGATTGGTGCGGCAAGTGACTTTGCAAGCTATGTAAAAAACTGGAATGGTGATTTAACATTTGGATGTGGCTGGGCTGGCAGCTATGATGGATATGGCAGAAGGTGTGAAGCTGGATATGGTATCCCTTGTAGAATTCGTCCAGAATCCGTATTTGGTGGTTAGTTGTGGTATGATAGGGGAGCTTTTTGATAAGCTCTCCTTTTAGATATATAGAGGTACTTTTATGGAAGAAAACAAGACAGAAGAAAAAGAAGAATTCAAGACAATTTCTTTGAAAAAATATGTGTGGCCTGATGAAGCAAAACTTAAGGCGGAAAAAGCAAAGAACAAAAAACTGAAAAGAATCATGGTTGTGGTGACAATCGTCGCTGTTCTTTTTGGCTGGCTTGGCGGTTCATTGCTGCCATATGGATTTACATCTTCTTTACGTCATATGATTGCACGTGGTACGACAATGAGTGCTTCTAAAAAGATTCAGGAAGTCATGGATATCATGGAAAACGACTGGTTTTTTGGTAGTGGAATCGATAATCTTGATGAAAGATTGACAGATCAGGCGCTTGCTGGCATCACAACAAATGATGAAGATAAGCATACTGAATATATGTCAAAAGAAGAGATGGAAGCTTTTACGCAATCCATCAACCGTGACTATGTGGGCATTGGGGTGCAGTACATTAATACAGATGGCACAAGCATCGTAGAAAAAGTGTATAAAAATACGCCTGCAGAAAAAGCGGGTGTAAAACCTGGTGATATCATTCATACTGTTGATGGTGTGGATATGAGTGGAAAGACGTCCAGTGATATTAAAGAAGCTGTGCAGGGAAAAGCTGGTACAACTGTAACAATTGGTTTTATTCGTGATGGAAAGAATATTGCATTAAAGATTACACGTGAGAAAGTTGCTTCTACAGTGTATGGTGAAATGATGGGCGAAATTGCGTATCTGCAATTATATCAGTTTGGTTCATCAACACCAGAAGAAGTGAAATCCTATATGGATGATTTTGAGAATGCGAAGGGTTTGATCATTGATCTGCGTGATAATGGTGGTGGATATCTGGATTCTGTTGAAGGTGTTTCTTCTTGCTTCTTAGATAAAGGTACAACAGTCATGAAGCAGGAATATGCAGCTGGTACTGTACATGAAACTGTTACGAAATCAGATAAATATTCGAATATTCAGAATATTGTCATTTTAACAAATGGAAATACAGCCAGTGCTGCAGAAGTATTAACTCTTGCATTGAAACAGCAGCGTGATGATGTGACGGTTGTTGGTACGACAACATATGGAAAAGGAACCGTGCAGGTTTCAAAGATGTTTGATGATGGCTCTGCCTTGAAATATACAACGAGTAAATGGCTGTCTCCGGATGGTACATGGGTCAATGGCGTGGGTATTACACCGGATCAGGAAGTGAAGCTGCATGATGTATTTTATAGATCATTTTCTAATATGGAGGATGATGAATCTTTTCGTGTAGATAGTGTATCTGATTCGACTGCAGACGCACAACAGTGTCTGGATTATCTGGGATATACAGTAGATCGAAAAGATGGGTATTTCTCTAGTGAGACCGGAAATGCATTGAAGCAATATAAAGAAGAACATGGCTTAAAAGTGGATGAAGTGCTAAATAAAGAAACATATGACAGCTTGCGTTCAGCAGTGATTCTGGATTGGAATACGACACATACACATGATGTACAGCTTGAAAAAGCAAAGGAGATTTTACATGGATGAACATCGCTTTGAACTTGTTTCTCCATTTTCTCCTACCGGTGATCAGCCACAGGCAATTGATGCTTTATGTGAAGGAATCCTGGAAGGAAAAAAGGAACAGGTACTGGAAGGGGCAACAGGTACAGGTAAAACATTTACAATGGCAAATATCATTGCCAGAATGAATCGTCCTACGCTTGTGTTCTCACATAATAAAACATTGGCAGGGCAGCTGTATTCTGAATTTAAAGAATTGTTTCCGCATAATCGTGTGGAATTCTTTGTTTCTAACTTTGATTACTATCAACCGGAGGCTTATGTTCCTAAGAGTGATATGTATATTGAAAAAACAGCCGCAATCAATGAAGAGCTGGATATGTTCCGTGAATCCACTTTGAATTCTCTTCTGGAAAGAAGAGATACGATCGTTGTTGCGTCTGTTGCGTGTATTTATGCGGCAAGCGATCCTGTGGAATACAAGAATATGTTTATGACGATCCGTGTTGGAGAAACATATGATCGAAATACGTTATTGAAGAAACTTGTAGAGCTGCAATATACAAGAAATGATATGGAACAGTCTCGTGGTACGATTCGTGTCAGAGGTGATGTACTGGATCTGACACCTTCTTATACAGATCAATATAATATTCGTATTGAAATGTTTGGAGATGAAATTGATCGTATTACTGAAATTGATCCATTGACAGGAAAAACATTGAATGCCTACCAGTTCTATAACATCTTTCCAGCTTCTGGCTATGCAAGAAGCAAGGCAACGATGTTGCGAGCATGTGATGATATTGAAGCAGAACTGGAAGAACGTTTAAAGTTTTTTAAAAACAATGATAAATTGCTGGAAGCTGAGCGTCTGGAACAAAGAACGCGTTTTGATTTAGAAGCATTAAGGGAAAATGGATACTGTGCAGGCATTGAAAACTATTCGATGCACATTGATGGCAGAAAGACTGGACAAAGACCTTGGAATCTATTTGATTATTTTCCAAAGGATTTCTTGATGTTTGTGGATGAATCTCATGTATCTTTACCGCAGGTACGTGGTATGTATAATGGAGACCGTGCTAGAAAAACAATATTAGTGGATTATGGATTCCGCTTACCAAGTGCGTTGGATAATCGTCCGATGACGTTTGATGAATTTGAAGGGATGATCAATCAGGTTGTATATTGTTCGGCAACGCCAGGAGAATATGAACTGGAAAAAGTGAATCATCAGGTCGTTGAACAGATCATTCGTCCAACGGGACTGTTGGATCCACTGATTACAGTGAAACCAACAAAGGGGCAGATTGATGATATTGCAGAGAGCTTGACAGAACGTATCAAGAGAAAAGAACGCGTTTTGATTACAACTTTAACAGTGCGTATGGCAGAAGACCTGACAGAATATCTGCAGGAAAGAGGCTTCCATATTGCGTATCTCCACCATGAAACGAAGACATTGGAAAGAACGCAGGTCATTCAGGATCTGCGTGTTGGAAAAGTGGATGCCATTGTTGGTATTAACCTGCTGCGTGAAGGTCTGGATATTCCGGAAGTATCTTTGGTTTGTATTCTGGATGCAGATAAAGAAGGTTTCTTGCGCTCTCAGAGATCTTTGATTCAGACAATTGGTAGAGCAGCGAGAAATGCACATGGTGAAGTATATATGTATGCGGATGTTATGACAGATTCTATGAAGTATGCGATTGAGGAAACAAACCGTCGTAGAAAAATTCAGGAAGAATATAATACAGCACATGGCATTACACCTCACACAGTTGTGAAGAAGGTGGATGAAGTTATCCGTGGAAAAGAAACAAAACAGATGGCTGCGAAGTATATGCTGAAAAAGAATAAGACAAGCAAGAAGGATAAGGCTGCGCTGCTTGAAAATATGAGAGCTGAGATGAGGGATGCGGCTGCACATCTTGATTTTGAAAGAGCTGCGGAATTGAGGGATATGATCTATGAACTGCAGTCAGAAGATTAATTCGCAAAATAAGTAATGAGAGTGTACAATTGAAACATGATATTTGAGAGGTAATTCGCATGATTGATTATGAAAAAATAAAATCTGAAGCCGCAAAACAGATGCGGCCAAGTGGAATTCGTAAGTTTTTTGAACTTGCCAGTGAAATTCCAGATTGTATTTCCCTTGGTGTTGGTGAACCTGATTTCCAGACACCATGGTCTATTCGTGAATCAGCGATACACTCTCTAGAAATCGGCAGAACAAAATATACATCAAATGCTGGACTGCTTCCTTTAAGAACAGAGATTACAAACTTTGTGAAAAGGAAATATGATTTGAACTATAATCCAGAAGATGTTCTTGTGACTGTTGGTGGATCGGAAGCAATTGATCTTGCCATTCGTATGCTTGTTGAAGAAGGGGATGAAGTGATCATTCCTGAACCTTGTTATGTATCCTATGAACCAATTACAACTTTAACTGGCGGGGTTCCTGTGCATATTCAATGTACAGAGGAAAATGAGTTTAGAGTAACACCAGAACAGGTCAAAGAAGCATTAACAGAGAAGACAAAGATGCTGATCTTATCGTATCCAAATAATCCAACAGGTGCTGTACTAAGACATGAAGATCTTGTTGGAATTGCGAAAGTATTGAAAGATACAAATGTTATTGTTCTTTCTGATGAAATTTATGCGGAACTTTGTTATGGCGATGAGAAATATGAATCGATTGCACATATTGAAGGAATGCATGATAGAACGATCGTTGTAAATGGCTTTTCGAAATCATTTTCTATGACTGGCTGGAGACTTGGGTATGCAATGGGACCAAAGCCATTGATTGAGACAATGACAAAGATTCATCAATCATGCATTATGTGTTCTCCAACAACATCACAATATGCTGGAATTACTGCTTTATCAAGCTGTGATGAAGAAATATTGAAGATGAAGGAAGAGTATGATTTTAGAAGAAAGTATTGTGTTAGAAAACTGAATGAGATGGGATTGCATACGTTTGAACCTAAAGGTGCGTTCTATGTATTTCCTAACATTACTTCTTCTGGTATGGATAGTGATACGTTCTGCATGGAATTATTGAAACGTAAAAATGTTGCAATCGTACCTGGTTCAGCGTTTGGTGAAAGCGGAGAAGGATTTGCGAGAATATCTTATGCATATTCCTTATCCCACTTACAGACAGCGCTTGGTAGAATTGAAGATTTCCTGCATGAAATCAAAGAGGAGAAATAGAAATGGATGCAAATAAATTAATTGAATTGCTTGTGGATGATCCACGAGCAACAGTAACAGATTTAGCTGATATATTAAATGATACAGAAGAAAATGTGGATCAGGAAATCAAAAGACTGGAAAATGAAAAGGTGATTTGTGGATTTCATACAGTCATCAACTGGGATAAGGCCAACAAAGATCATGTGGATGCAATCATTGGGGTAAAGGCATGCTCACAAAGAGGGTTTGGCTATGATAAAGTAGCTGAAAAGATTGCTCGTTTTCCAGAAGTATCTTCCTTATATTTGATGAGTGGCGGATATGAGTTCTTTGTGAATGTGAATGCGAAAACAATGCGTGAAGTTGCTGACTTCGTTGGTGAAAAATTAGCACCAATTGAAGGTGTTTCTGGAACAATGACGATGTTTGTCTTGAAGAAGTATAAAGTGCATGGCATTGCATTTGATATGGAAAGTGAAGTAGAAGACGATCGTCAGATTGTTTCTGCTTAAGTATCATTGTGGAGTTAGGAGGAAAGATGAAACGTTATTTAGTATTTGACTGGGGTGGAACATCTTTGAAGTATGCATATATGAGTGAGGATGGACAGATCATTCAAAAGAATAGTGTGTCTTCTCCTGCGCGTTCTGCAACAAAAGAAGAATTTTATGCAGTCTTGGATTCTGTTGTGAATCAATTTGATGATATTAGTGGAATTGCGATATCATCATCTGGCGTGATTGACAGTGAAAATGGTGTTGTTGGTGTGATTGGTGCTTTTCCTTTCTTGAATGGTGTCTGTATTGCGGAAGAATTATCTCAAAGATATAACAAAAAAGTAACAATTGAAAATGACGGGAAATGTGCCGCTTTGGCAGAACTCTGGATTGGAAATCTCAAAGATGTAGATGATGGTGCTGTCATTGTTATTGGTACAAATATTGGATGTGCCGTAATATTGAATCGTAAGCTGAGAAGAGGAAAGCGATTCTTGTGTGGAGAGCTATGTGCCTGCAGTACTGATGACAAGCATTTGAATGATCCATATAGTTATGCTGGCCAGCATGGTACGCCATATTTATGCAAGATCATGCAGGAAAAAATGGGTCTGAATGATGAAATGGATGGTATAGAAGCGTTTAATTATATTAATAATAAAGATCCAAAGGCTTTAGAAGCATTGAAAGAATATACAGATTCTTTGGCAATGATGCTGTTTAATATCAATATTTTATTAGATTTAGAGAAGATTTTGATTGGTGGTGGAATCTCTGCACAGCCTGTTTTACTGGATTCTTTAAAAAAATCAATTCGTGATATTGCGACATATCACGTAGATATTGTGAAGGGTACATATTATCCTTTACCTGTGATTGATGTATGTAGATTTCATAATGAAGCAAACTTGCTTGGTGCGCTGTATCATTTCATGTTTGAATGATCCAGATAGGAAAGACTGCTCATTAATCCAATGATGAATATCCATTCAGATAGACCTGTAATGGAAGAATATGTTAATACAAAGCAACCAGACATTGCTAAGCATGCAATGTAGAACATGGTTGCTTTTTGTCTGTACCAGTAAAAAGCATATAAAAGATAATGTAGATATAAAAAAGCAGCTAAAGCAAAGAATAAATGAAATTGAGAAGCGATGTCTCCTGCTGCGTTATATGGTGTGAGCGCAGTGAGAATGACAAGGATGGATAATGGGGTGAGTTTCTTTTTGTTAGTTATTAGATGATATAAATGTAGAAATAGTAGAATGATCCAGTACATGCAAATGATGATTGCGATGTGTTTTGTGGAGCTTTGATTTAACAAGCCGGTAAAGTTGAAAGCAATGGGATCATTGATCCACATGAAGAGTGAAAATAAAAAAAGAAATAGAATGTCTAAGATTTTTGAAAAGAAATGCATATGTTTATTGTATGCACAACAGACAAAGAAGTAAACATGACAGAATGGCTGAAATATAGTAAATTTCTTGTTTACACAAGAAGATTTATTCGGTATAATCTTATGGCGAGTGGGAAATCCGCTCCTTGCCAGTAATGGCCATAAGTCCAAAAGGAGGTGTACAAAATGAAAAAATACGAAGTCATGTACATCATCAACTCATCTGTAGAAGACGAAAAGAGAAATTCTGTCGTTGAAACAGTTGCTAACATCATCACAGAAAACGGTGGTAAGGTTAACAAGACAGATGAATGGGGTATGAGAGATTTTGCATACCGTATCGATGATATGACAAAGGGCTACTATGTAGTCGTTGCATTCGAAGCAGACAACGCATGTGTAAAGGAACTCGATCGTTTGATGGGTATCAACCAGAGCATTGTTCGTTTCATGATCACACGTGACGAAGCTTCTGCGGAGGCTAAGTAATGATCAACCGTGTCGTACTTGTTGGTAGACTTACAAAGGATGTAGAAGTTCGTAAAACACAGACAGGATTATCTGTTGCTTCATTTACAGTAGCATGTGATAGAAGAACTTCAAGATCACAAGATGGAAGTAACCAACAGACAGCTGATTTTATCAACTGTGTAGCATGGAGACAATCCGCTGACTTCTTAGGTCAGTATGCTAGAAAGGGTGCTCTTGTGGGCGTTGAAGGAAGAATCCAGACACGTTCTTATGATCGCCAGGACGGCACAAAGCAATACGTAACTGAAGTTCTATGTGACAATGTAAGCTTGTTAGAAAGCAAAGCACAGTCTACTGCGCGCACTGCACAAGCTGACAATGGTTACAACAATTTCAACAACTATCAACAACCATCTTATCAGCCGCAGCCTAGTGCTCCAGCTGTACAGGATGATTTCACAAGTGGAGATACATTGGATATTTCCAATGATGATCTGCCATTCTAAAAAGGAGACAAAACGATGGCATTCAGAAAACAGAGAATGGGTCGCAGAAAGGTCTGCTACTTCACAAAGAATAACATCAAGTATATTGACTATAAAGATGTTGAATTATTAAAGAAGTTCATCAGCGCTAATGGTAAGATTACACCAAGACGTGTTACTGGAACTCGTGCGAAGTATCAGAGAAAATTGGCTGTCGCTATCAAGCGTGCACGTCAGATGGCTCTGCTTCCATATATTGCTGACTAATCAGTGAATAATACAAGCTGTCCTTATGGATAGCTTTTTTTTGGCTTTTTTATGAAATATTTTCATGATAACGCTTACATAATGACTGCTGGTATAGCTTTATTTTTGAATTGAGATATAATACTTAGGTCCTTCATATCGTATAAGTATTCGGATTGGCGATACGTCTCTACGGGATGCCTTAACATCTCTGCTACGATCTTGATTCTATTGTGTTTTCTACGATTGGAGGATCTTATTGTAGAAAACATTTTTATTTATAGGGTATGAATAGAAAAATTACAGGGGGTAAATATTTCATGTTAGAAAAGCTTTTTAAGCTAAGTGAGAACGGTACAAATGTTAAAACAGAATTGATTGCCGGTCTTACAACGTTTATGACCATGGTTTACATCTTGGCTCTAAACCCATCTATTTTAAGCGCATCAGGTATGGATGCTGGTGCAATTCTTACAGCTACAGCAGTAGCTTCAGCAATTGCCTGTTTCGCAATGGCAGCATTCTCAAATATGCCATTCGCATTATCTGCTGGTCTTGGATTGAATGCATACTTTGCATACACAATCTGCGGTTCTATGGGATATGACTGGCACGCTGCATTAACAGCAGTATTATTTGAAGGTTTGATCTTCATTGTACTTTCTTTAACTAATGTCAGAGAAGCAATCTTTAATGCAATTCCAAAGCAGATGAAGACTGCAGTATCTGTTGGTATTGGTTTCTTCATTACATTTATTGGTTTACAGAATGCTGGTATTATTGTTGATGGAAGTACACTTGTTGGATTGTTCTCATTTAAGACTGCATTAAGTGATGGTACATTCGCTACACATGGTATCACAGCAATCTTGACAATGGTTGGTGTGATCTTAACAGTATTCTTACTCAAGAAGAACGTTAAGGGATATATGCTTTATGGCATCTTGTTAACTTGGGCTTTAGGTATTGTTTGTCAGTTGACAGGAATTTATGTTCCTGATAATGAATCTTATTTCTCATTGATTCCAACTACTTTCTTCTCTATGCCTGCATCTGTTTCTTCAACATTCTTCAAGTTTGACTTTGCATTTGTTGCTGAACATACATTAGATTTCATTGTTATGATGTTTGCGTTCTTATTTGTTGATATCTTTGATACATTAGGAACAGTAATTGGATGTGCTTCTAAGGCAAATATGCTTGATGAAGAAGGTAAGCTTCCTAAGATTAAGGGTGTATTGTTAGCAGATGCTGTTGGTACAACAGTTGGTGCTTGCTTAGGTACATCAACAATTACAACATTCGTTGAATCTTCTTCTGGTATTACAGAAGGTGGTAGAACTGGTTTAACATCTGTTACTGTTGGTGTTTTATTCCTTCTATCATTATTCTTATCACCATTGTTCTTGACAGTTCCATCATTCGCAACAGCACCAGCATTGATCGTTGTTGGTTTTATGATGATGCAGCAGGTAGTAAATATTGACTGGCAGAATCTTGAAGATGCAGTTCCAGCTTTCATCTGTATTACAATGATGGGCTTTGCATATTCTATTTCTGAAGGTATTTCTTTTGGTATTATCTCTTATGTTGTACTACATGTATTAACAGGTAAGACAAAAGATTTGAATGCATTAATGTATATTTTAGCTGTATTATTTGTCTTGAAGTATTTCTTGATTTAAATAGCTATGAGAGGTAGTTACTTTATTGTGACTACTTCTTTTTTTTACTATTTCGATACAATAGGGTTGCGAGGTAACTTATATGAAAGGAATTAATGTTGAAGTAAGAGATGCAGTATTAGAAAATGAAAATGTGATTTATGTTGCGAAGCCTCATGAAAATCAAATTCCAGATGATAATACGTATGCATTGATTCATGAAGAAGTATTCCATAATGGAATCATTGATGTTGATGTAAGAAGCAGATTGCTTCCTACAGCGGATGAAATGAATCGTGGGTTTATTGGAATTGTATTTCGTGTAAAGGAAGATGCAAGTGAATTTGAATCTTTTTATGTTCGACCAACAAATGGAAATACAGATGATCCTGTAAGAAAACAACATGGATGTCAGTATTTTTCTTATCCTGGATATACATTTTCATATTTCAGAAAACATGGAATTGAGGGTTATGAAGCACCAATTGAAGGATATCTAGATAAGTGGTTTCATCTGCGTGCTGTGATCCAGGGGGATAAAGCAAAGTTCTATGTAGACGATATGGAAACACCAGTATTGTGCATTGAGCATTTAAAACATGGAAAAGATGCACAAGGTTATGTTGGATTGTATGTAGACAATGGCACAGAAGGATATTTCAAGAATCTAATAATTGAGAATGTTTGAATGCATTCTCTTTTTTATGCTTTCTTGATAAGATAGTTGAAGTTATTGAGGTGTTTATTTATGGAAATGAATGAATTGTTTTATCAAGATGCATATTTAAAAGAATTTGATGCAAAAGTGATTTCATGTACTGCATGTAAAAATGGATTTGATGTTGTATTGGAAGATACTGCATTTTATCCAGAAGGTGGTGGACAGCCATTTGATACAGGTACATTAAATGGTGTAGAAGTATTTGATGTACAAAGAGACAAACAGGATGTGATTCATCACTATGTGAAAGAGGCTTTAGATGAAGGAAAGGTCGTACATGGTGTGATTGACTGGAATCGTCGTTTTGATTTTATGCAGAACCATTCTGGAGAACATATTATTTCTGGATTGATTCATAAACATTTTGGATATGAAAATGTTGGCTTTCATATGGGTGAAGTGATTCAGATTGATATCAGTGATCCATTAAACTGGGATCAGTTGATGATGATTGAACGAGAAGCAAATGATATTATTTATCAGAATATTCCAGTACAGATTACATATCCAAGTGATGAAGAATTAGAAAGCATTCCATATCGTTCTAAAAAAGAATTACAGGGAAAAGTAAGAATTGTAACGATTGAAAATGCGGATATTTGTGCATGTTGTGGAACACACGTAAAAAATACAGGAGAGATTGGATTGATCAAGATTCTTTCTTTCATGAAGCATAAAGATGGTATTCGCTTTGATCTTGTGAGTGGGAAACGTGCATTAGAATATATGCGTAAAGAACATGATGCGTGTAAAGAAGTATCTTGTCTTTTAAGTGCGAAGCCATTAGAAATTCATATTGCGACAAAGAAATTGTTAGACAACAATTTAAATTTATTGAATGAAAAGAAACAATGCATGCAGAAACTGTTAGAAATGAAACTGGAAACATATACACAGGGAAAAGAATATGTCATTGATTTTGAAGAAGGACTGGATCGTGTTTCTTTGATGACATATGCGAATGCATTACTGGAAGAAAAAAAGATTCCAACGGTATGTGTTTTCAATAAGCAAGAGAATGGATACATGTATATTATTCTTTCTAAGAAAATAAACCTGCAGGAGTATGTAAAGCAATTAAATACTGAACTATCTGGAAGAGGTGGCGGAAAGAAAGAAGTGATACAGGGAAGCTTCCAAAGTGATGCAGAGACAATTGAAAACGTACTAGTGAAAACGCTGCCTTTTTAGTGAAAATGGATTGGGTGCATACGATACTCTTACGGAAGATGGCAAGGTTCATGATCATTTCATATTGTCTATCTTAGACAGCATATTCAGCAGATGCGCTTAGCAATTACTGATGGTGTTGAAATGATGGGATATTGCCCATGGAGTGCAATTGACTTGATTTCTACACATGAAGGTATGAAGAAGAGATATGGATTTATCTATGTTGATAGAGATGAATTTGATCTTGGTACATTAGATAGGTATCGTAAAGATTCATTCTTCTGGTATAAGAAAGTCATCGCAACAAATGGCGAAGATCTGGAAGATTTAAAATAAGAATGCAAAAGATCGTGGTGTGTAACTACGATCTTTTCTTAATCAAGATAGGTAAAAATGAAAAAAGTGAGAGCACTCTCACTTTAAGTGTGACTTGTTAATAAATTATCATGTTAAAATATTAACAAATAGGAGGGAACTATGAAAAAGATAATTACTATGTCATTAGCAGGTGCATTGCTATTGGCTTCAGGTTGCGCAAACAAGCCAGCTGGATCTAATGCTGGAGCAACAGGATCATTGAAGGATGGTACATACACAGCAGCAAAACCAGGTATGAATGCTGATGTTGAAGTCGAAGTAAAGATTGCGAATGGCAAAATTGACGCAGTTACTGTAACAGGTAACGAAGAAACTCCAGGTATTGGTGGAGAACTTGTAAACGCTAAGGGTGAAGTGAAGTTAAATGGTGGAGAATCTCCAATTACTTTGATCCCAAAGAGAATCGTTGAAGGACAATCTATTAAGGTTGATTCCGTTACTGGTGCAACAATTACCAGCTACGCTATCATGAATGCTGTTGGGGATGCAATTGAACAGGCTGGCGGAAACAAGGATGATTTCAAGACAGAAGTAAAGAGTTCTGAAAAATTAGAAGACATGACTTCTGATGTTGTTGTAGTCGGTGGTGGTGGTGCAGGTCTTGCTGCAGCAATCGCTGCTGGTGAAGATGGTGCTACTGTTACTGTTATTGAAAAGAATGGTGAAGTTGGTGGTGACACATTAGTATGTGGTGCGATTTACAATACACCTGATGAAAAGCTTCAGAAGGAAGTTACAATGACAGATACTGTTAAGACAACAGTTGAAAAGGCATTGAGTGAAAAGCCAATTAGTGATGAACATAAGGCATTACAGGCTGAAGTTAAGAAGCAGTGGGATAAGTACAAGGCTGATGGTAGAACAGACTTATTTGATTCTAAGGAATGGTATGCTCTGCAGACTTGGATCAACGGTGATAAAGTTGGTAACTTAGATCTTGTTAAGAAACTTTGCTATGACTCTTATGATGCATATGAATGGATCAAGGATGATCTAGGAATGGGCTTTGATGATAAGATTTCTCAAGGTGCTGGTTCATTGTGGCAGAGAACACATACTTCAAAAATGAAGATGGGTACAGGTTTTATCTCAACATACTTAGATAAGATTGATGCTATGGACAATGTAACAATCGTTACAGAAGCAACAGGTAAATCTTTAGTGAAGAAAGATGACAAAATTACTGGTGTTGTTTGTGCAGATAGAAATGGTAATGAATTTACTGTAACAGCTAACAAGGGTGTTGTATTATCCACAGGTGGATTCGCAGCTAACTCTAAGATGGTTCAGGAATATAACACAAGTGGCAAGTGGGATGATCTAAGTAAATTAATGACGACAAATAGAACATCTTCCTCTCAGGGTGATGGTATTGTGATGGCTAAGGAAGCCGGTGCTTCATTAACAGATATGGAACAGATCCAGTTACTCTACTTAGGTAATACAAAGGATGGTCAGTTGACAAAGTATCCACCAAGAGACGTTAACGGTACAGACCAGCTCATTTTTATCAACAAGAATGGTGAAAGATTTGTTAGAGAAGATGGCAGACGTGATGAAATCTGCTTAGGTGTATTATCACAGCCAGATGCTATATTCTATATGTTAGAAAGTGGCGATGGCAAGGGATATGTTGATATCAAGGATCCTGAATGGAGAAGTGCTGATGGATTTACATTCGAATATCTTGAAAAGAATGGATATATCGTTGTTGCTGATACATTAGATGAAATGGCTGAAAAGCTAGGCTGCGACAAGGCTACATTGCAGGCTACAGTAGATGCATTCAACAATTGTGTTGATGGTAAAGAAACAGATGAATTTGGTCGTACATTGTACTCTGTTAAGCTTGAAAACGGTCCATGGGTTGCTACACCTAGACAGGCATGTGTTCACCATACAATGGGTGGTGTAACAATTGATACAGATACACGTGTATTAGATGAATCTGGCAAGGCAATTGAAGGCTTGTATGCTGCTGGTGAAATTACTGGTGGTATCCACGGTGCAAACCGTTTAGGCGGTAACGCTGTTGTTGACACAGTCGTATTTGGTAAGGCTGCTGGTGAACAAGTGATTGCTGACAATAAATAAGCATGATGAAAAGGCTATGATCGAAAGGTCATAGCTTTTTTGATGGATGATACACAAATATTTTGAAAATGCTATACTAGTCTCATGGATACGAAACAATTAAAAACATTTGTTGTTTTAGCAAAAGAAAAAAATTATATCAAAGCAAGTGAAATCTTGAATTACGCGCCAAGTACTTTGGCAAAACATATTCATGCGTTAGAAGCTGAATTCTCTACTACGTTTGTTCATTTTCGAAATGGAGCAATCTGTTTGACGAAAGATGGAGAAATCTTTTTGCCATATGCGAAAGAAATGTTGAAAATGTATGACAAATGTGAAGCAACTTTCAAACAGGAACATCGGGAAAATAAAATCATTGTTGCGGGTGGTGAATTGATGCTGGCATTTAGTTTTGGCTCATTTATGCATCAGTATCAAAAGGAAATTGAATTTGCCAGTATTGAAGTCAATACAATCTGTTGTTCAAGAGTGCCTGAGTGGTTGGAACAGCAGGAATGTGATATTGGATATGTTCAAATGGTTAATTTGAGTGAATGTGGAAGTGCGAAAGTGACACCATTATTCCAGGAAAAGCTATGTGTGATGACTTCTCCATTACATTCTCTTGCGAATAAAGAAGAAGTGTATTTAAAAGATTTTATCAATCAAAGTTTTACATTTACATATTCAGAATGCTGTTTTACAGAACACTTTAGAAATTTACTGCTGGATGCAGATATTGCGTTGAAAAGTGAATTGTTTTTAGGATCTGTCACTGCTGTCATTGAAAGCTGTATGAAAGAAAAGAGACTGTGTCTTGTTCCGTATGTTGCGGTTGATAAATTGAAAGAATATGGACTTGTTCCAGTTAACTGGGTAGATGCATTTCCAATCTATGATTGTATTATGACAAGTAAACAAGTGCAGCCACAAGATGAATTGTATCCAATTATAGAAGCAAGCAAGAATTATTGTCTGCAGTTGAAAAAAGATTCAAAGACAAAAGATATTGTATTGTTATGAGGAAGAATGGTTCTTCCTCTTTTTTGGAACATTGTGCCAAAATACGTTGGAAATGCAATAATACATCAACAAAATAGTACAATGGAACTAGAGGTAAGTGGATATGAAATATAAACATCTAAATTTGAAGTATGCTTTGATCAATTGTTTTTACTTTTTTCTAGTTTGCGGCAGTGTTGGGTTTGCAAATAATTATCTGCAGTATAAAGGATTAGATACATCTGTGATTGGAGTGTTATTAACATCTGTTTCAATCATTGCTTTGATTGGGCAGACAACAATGGCTCCGATTGTTGATAAGTCAAAAGTATGGAATGAGAAGAGATTTATTATTTTTTCGTTATTAGTTGCGTCGATTGCGTATATTGCTTTGATTGTGATTCCTGGTGAATCTATTCTTTCTATGATAGTTACAGTCATTGGGTTAGCATTTGCGACTATTGGAGTTCCTTATTTGAATTCTCTTGCATTCATTTATGAAAAAGAAGGATACAAGATTAATTATGGACTTGGCAGAGGTGTTGGAAGTGCAGCGTATGCGGTTGCAGCTTTGTGTCTTGGTCAACTCATTAAATTAAAAGATCCATCTATTTTGCCAGTCTGGCTGCTAGTGATGGCAATTGCAACAATTGGTGTTGTTATGACATTGCAGGTGCCAAAAGATGAAAAGGAAGAAGTTGTTGAAGAAAAAGCTAAAATATCCTATGCATCATTCTTTCAGAAGTATTCTAATGTACTGATGATTGTTGCGGCAATGATTTGTCTGAACTTTACACATATGCTGATCAATAACTATATGATTAATATTATCAATGATATTGGTGGTGATGCAGGCAGCCAGGGCAGTGCTACGTTTATTCAGGCAATGGTGGAATTACCTCCGATGTTTGGCTTTGCATTATTGTTAAAGAAATTCCGTGTAGATACATTGATGGTATTCTCTGCGATTGCATGGTGTGTGAAAGATATATTGATTTTGATTGCACCAAATATGACAGTATATTATTTTGCGATGGTTTTCCAGATGTTTTCTTATGCAATTATTATTCCAGCATCTGTTTATTTTGTGGATGAATATATTGCGAGTGAAGATCGAAATCAGGGACAGGCAGTCATGGGTGCTGCTGGAACGGTTGGTGGACTATTTGCATCATTTATTGGTGGTTTCTTGTTAAGCTTGTTGTCTGTAAGAGCGACACTTTACGTTGGTATAGCGGTAGCAGTTGTTGGTGCTTTATTCATGCTTATTGGTATGAAAAAATTAAAAAAAAGCATAAAATAGTTTTATGCAGACAAGGATAGAAGCGCTATATAAATTATCTCAATCAAAATTCCGTTCTTCTTTTCATCTGAAAGAAAAAGATAAATTGTATGTGGAAGAAAAAGGGATGGATGTGATTCGCAGGCATGCATGTGATTTTGTGAGAAATAAACTGGCAGATAGCTATCCAAAAAATGATGGAAAGCAAACACCAATGAAAGGCCATCCTGTGTTTATCGCAATGCATGCGTGTGCGTGTTGTTGTAGAGGGTGTTTGAATCGATGGTATCATGTTGAAAAAGGTATTCCTTTAACAGGTATTCAACAAGAAAAAATTGTTAATTTATTGATGTTGTGGATTGAAAATGAAATGAAAAAATGAGGGTGTGATCATCCTCATTTTACTGTGCGGTGAAAGTTCCTGAGATTTCTGCGGAAGTAATGATGTTTGTGAGTCCTTCATCAATGAATGAAAGATCGTCTTCATTTGTCGCATCAAAATTACCTGGTAATGAGAGTGGTGGTGCAGATAGTGCATAGACTTTAATGATATACGTATGTGTTCCGCTTGGTGGATATGGTCCAACATATTCCCCTGCCTGGCTGCCTGGATCCAGGTGTGTATCTGTAAGACCACTGACTCTCCAATGTAACCAATTATTTGCGGATGTGTCGATCATGTAAATAACATATTCTTCTGCACCATCAATTGCATTCCAGCTGAGTTCTGGTGTTCGATTGGATCCACAGGAAGAAGTGATATCACTGTTCCATTCACCATCAGTTAAATCAGATGAAGTGATTGTGAGTGATGCTGTTTCTGTATTTACTTCAGGTTCCATTGTTTCTGTTGCTGGATCTGTAACAGAGATTCTTTCAACATTGCTTTTCCGTTTGACGGTATTTTTACTACAGGCACATAAAAGAAGTGGTGCGATAATGAATAATTTTGTTAAGTGTTTCATGAGTAACCTCCATGTCAATCATACCACTTTAATGAAAAAGTATTCCATAAAGATGGAATACATGTAAATTACTCAATGGCATCTAAATGAACGTTTCTGACACCGGATAAATGTTTGAGTGTATCAGTCATTTCCTGGATATCACATGCCATCTTAGAAATATCTAAAGATAAAAGTACGTTTGCTTTATTTGCGATAGGTATTGCCTGGGAAATTGTTAAAATCGATGTATTGAGATCAGATAATGTTTTAAGAACAGATGAGAGTGTACCACTCTCATTTTTTAAAATCAGAGAAAGAACTGCTTTTCTTTCTGTCGTATCGTCTGCACTTTCGTAAACATAATCTTTATATTTATAATATGTATTTCTTGAAATACCTGCTTTTTGTACAGCTTCTGTAATTGTGGAAGCTTCATGATTTGTTAAAAGATTTCGTGCATAAATTACTTTATCTAAGTAATCTGGTAATATTTTTCTAGAAACAATTAAAAAATCTTTTTTCATAAAACCTCCGAGCCATTTTTTGCAATGGTTCTTTCAAAAATCTGCCAATTACATTTTAAACCGTTAATGGCATCCTTATCAACTTGAGAAACAGGATCTTTTGAAATCAATAAACATGTTGATCCAGAACCACTGATTAGAAATACACCATATTTAGAAACAATGTTTTTAACATCATCAAATTCATGGATTAATTGTTTACGGTATGGTTCATGGATTGCATCAACTGCGCTGACTTTTAATAAATCCATATCTCCAGTGCGTAATGCTTCAATCAATAATGCTGCGTGTGCTCCATTGGAAGCAGTAGTTTTTCTATCATAGCTGTCGGGTAAGATTGCACGTGCTTTTTGCGTAGAAACTTCAAAATCAGGAACAAACAGTGTATATTTCCATGTGTTATCCAATGTTAAGTGCTGTGTAAAAAAATGATGATCAAATGCCAAAGAAGCTGTAAAACCCCCATAAATGCATGGTGCAGCATTATCTGGATGCCCTTCCAGCTGACTTGCGAATTGAAAAATCTGATCTTTTGACAATGCATTGTTATGTAATGCACTGCAGGCAAATAATCCACCACAGATCAAAGAAGCACTTGATCCAAGCCCACGACTGACAGGAATTTCTGTATGAAAAATTGCGTGAATATGATCATGAATACCAATGGCTTCACATCCAAGATGATACGCTTTTAAGAAAATATTATCTGGATTGTTGAAACGTTCTTCAACATTTTCAAGGATATCCTGATCAGAAAGTTCAACTTCAAAAGTGTTGTATAAATCAAATGCTAAGCCAAAACAGTCAAATCCAGGTCCGACATTGGCACTTGTTGCGGGTGTTTTAATTGTGATCATTGCCAATCTCCTTCATTCTTTCTGCGATGACTTTCATGCCGTCTTCTTTTTCAATGCTGCGTGTAAAGCGTACAGGAAGATCTTTTAAACATGCAAGATTGGATGGAATAGCTGTTTGTGTATATGTATGCAAAGCATCCATTGCTTCAAAATCATCTTCAATGCAATTGCTTGAAACTGCCTGGTATACATCTTTACAGAATTTATATGGAGAAGCAGTCGATAAAACAATTGACGGTGTTTTATCTTGTGTCTGTAATTGATATTGTCTATATGCATGCAGTCCAACTGCAGTATGTGGATCAATCAATACATGTTCTTTTTTATAGAGATCATGTATCGTCTTTGCACAGTCTTCTTCACTTGTCCAGTAACCCTTAAAAATAGAAGAAATCTTTTCGTGAATATTTGATGGAATAGTATATGACCCTTGTTCGTTTAATTCTTTCATCATGTTAGCAACAAAAGAATCATCATTATCACTCATGATGAATAATAATCTTTCAAGATTGCTTGAAATCAGAATGTCCATGGAAGGTGACATTGTTGGAATGAATGGGCGATGAATGGAATATGTACCTGTATTCAAGAAATCTGTTAAAACATTATTTGAATTAGAAGCACAGATTAGCTGATTTACTGGCAGCCCCGTACGATATGCTAGATAACCAGCTAAGATATCGCCAAAGTTTCCTGTAGGAACGACAAAATTTACAGGATCTCCACACTGGATTGCGCCGTCTTTTACAAGTTTACAGTAAGAAGAATAGTAATAGACAACTTGTGGAATTAATCTACCTACATTGATAGAGTTGGCAGAGGAAATTGTTACGTTATGTAAAGATGCAAGCACTTGTGGATCTTGTGTTGCTTCTTTAACCATTCTTTGACAATCGTCAAAGTTTCCTTTGACCGCGATGACTTCAACGTTATCTCCAATGGCAGTCTGCATTTGTTTTTTCTGTACTTGAGAAACGCCAACTTCTGGATAGAAGACTGTAATTGCGGTATGTTTTACATCTGCAAATCCGCTTAATGCAGCTTTTCCTGTATCGCCTGAAGTAGCAGTTAAAATGGAAATCGTATCATGACGATTTTCTTTGTTGTAGGATTGGATCAATAAATGCGGAAGCAATGTCAAAGCAATATCTTTGAATGCACTTGTAGGACCATGATAAAGTTCCATTAAGTATGCATCTTCTATTTTATGCAGTGGAACGATTTCTTCTGTATCAAATTTATTGTCATATGCCTGATTTACGGAGGAAGAAATTTCTTCTTCTGTAAAGTCGTCTAAAAAAGCATGAATGACTTTTGTGGCAATCTGCTGGTATGACAAATTTGTTAACTCATTTACATTGATATGAATGTTAATGTTTTCTGGTGTGAAAAGACCACCATCTTTTGCTAGACCTTGAATAATTGCGTTATGACTTTCAACAATTTCATTTTTATTTCTGCTGCTTACATATTTCATACGATTCGCTCCTTGTAATAAACACGTTGATATGATACTATGTTCGCGTTCTTAATACAAGTGTTTTTAAATTAGGTACACTGAATGGAGGAAATATGAAGATTGGATTACTTGGACATGGTGTTGTTGGAAGTGGTGTTAGAAAAATTATTGATGAAAAATTAACAGACGAAACAAAAAATCTAGAAATTACAAGAATTCTTGTGAAAGATACATCGGAAATTACAGACGTAAGAATGACAACAGATGTAAATGACATTCTTCTGGATCCTTCTATTGATGTTGTAGTGGAATGTATGGGTGGTATTGAGCCAGCACGTAAGTATGCTTTGGAAGCGTTAGAGCACGGAAAGCATTTTGTAACTTCAAATAAAAAAATGTTTGCTTCCTCTATTTTAGAACTTCAGGAATGTGCAGAAAGAAATCATGTGAGCCTGCATTATGAAGCGACTTGTGGCGGTGGAATTCCGTGGATTGCGAATATTGATCGTTGCAAAAGAGTTGATACAATTGATTCTTTGAAAGGTATTTTTAATGGCACAACAAACTATATTCTTTCACGTATGTACCATGAGAATCAGGATTTTGTCTCTATGTTAAAAGAAGCACAGGATTTAGGATATGCAGAAAAAGATCCAACAGATGATATTGATGGATATGACATTCGCTATAAGACAATGATCAGTATTTTAAAAGCATTTGGAAAACGTGTTAATTTAGAAGATATTCCGATGTTTGGGATTCGCTATATTGATGCGAGTGATTTGAAGTACTGCAAAGAAAATGGATATGTTGTAAAGATGATTGGACGTGCAGAAAGAAATGGTGATGTTGTATCTAGTTCTGTAATGCCAATGTTTGTGAAAAAAGATGATGTATTTGCTTCTATTCCTTTGAATTTTAATGCGATTGCATCGAATTCGAAAACACTTGGGAAAGCGGTTTATATTGGACAAGGTGCGGGTTCTTTACCGACAGCACATGCAGTTGTGCAGGACATTATTGATATTGAAAAATCACAGAGTATGGAAATGCAATTTGAAGATGGAATGATCAATAATGAAAATGTTGAAGGCATTTACTATATTCGTTCTAAAAATATGGAAGTTTTTCAGGATATTATGGATGGCGAAGTTACAAAGAAAGTTCGTTTATTAGAAGTATTAGATCGTATGAAAAAGGCAAATGATAAAGAAGCATTTATTGCGGAGGTGGAAGCATGATCAAGGTTACAAAATTTGGTGGTTCATCTGTTGCGAATGCGAAGCAATTTGCTAAAGTGAAACATATTATTGATAGTGATCCTTCTAGAAAGTTCATTGTTACAAGCGCATGTGGAAAAGAGAGTCACGAAGATCATAAAGTTACAGATCTTCTGTATTTGATTCAGGCACATATTAAATATGGTGTTTCTTATGAAAGCCTGTTTGATATGATCGTGAAAAAATATAAAAGTATTCAGGAAGAGCTGCATTTGCATGTGAATCTAGATGAAGAGTTTTTCAGGATTCGTAAAATCATTCAAAATGATGATTCTCCTGATTATCTTGTTTCTCGTGGTGAGTATTTAACTGGAAAGCTTTTAGCAGAATATTTGGGTGCTAAATTTGTTGATGCGGCAGATGTTATCATGTTTCATTATGATGGAACAATTGATATGAAACGTACAAGTGAAAAACTGATGCAGTATGTACAAGGCAGTGAAAAAATTCTGATTCCTGGTTTCTATGGTGCAACGCCAAATGGCACAATCAAAGTCATGAGTCGTGGAGGTTCTGATATCACAGGTGCAGTACTCGCAAATATTGTAGATGCAGATGTTTATGAAAACTGGACGGATGTATCTGGGTTCATGGTTGTTGATCCTAGAATTATTCCAAATCCAATTTCAATTTCAAGAATTACATATTCAGAACTGAGAGAAATGAGTTACATGGGAGCAAATGTTCTGCATGATGATTCTGTTTTCCCTGTGAGAGAAAAGAATATCCCAATCAATATTCGTAATACCAATGAACCGGATCATCCAGGAACAATGATTATGGAAGACTGCAGTGAAATGGATAAAGTAGATCCGCCACATGCAATTACAGGAATTACGGGTAGAAAAAACTATACGGTTATTTCTTTGACGAAAGCACATAGCAGTGCTGAAATTGGTTTTTTAAGAAAAGTATTACAGATCTTTGAGAAGTATAATGTTTCGATTGAAGCTGTCCCTGTAACAGTGGATACGTACAGTATTGTTGTACAGACGCATTTGATTAACCATTGTCTGTATGAAATTATTGGGGAATTGAAGGAAACAGTACATCCAGAAGATATTCGTGTGGAAGATCATCAGGCAATGATTGCGGTCGTTGGCAGAGAAATGAAGCAGCGTGCTGGTATTTCTGGTCAGTTATTGAGTGAATTTGGCAGAAACAAGATCAATATTCGTACGATTTCTCAATCATCTTATGAGTTAACAATTATGATTGGTGTTTCGGATAATGATTTTGAGAAGTCAATTAAAGCAATATATGAAAAATTTGTTGCGGAGGAGAAGAAACAATGAGAATAGGTATTGTTGGTGCGACAGGTGCTGTTGGCAGACAAATGATCACTTGCCTGGAAGAAAGAAAAATTGATGTTGAAGAATTGCGCTTGTTTGCTTCTTCTAGATCTGCCGGCAAAAAAATTCCATATTTGAATCAAGAAATGACAATTCAGGAAGTTTCGGTGGGCTGTTTTGATGGTTTGGATTATGTGCTTGGTGCAGTTAGTAATGCATTGAGTAAAGAATATCGTCCTATGATTGAAAAGGCGGGTGCGGTATATATTGATAATAGTTCTGCATTCCGCATGGAAGATGATGTTCCTTTAGTTGTTCCACAAATTAATGGTGAAGATGCATTGAAGCATCATGGAACGATTGCGAATCCTAACTGCTCTACGATCATTACATTGATGGCATTGGCTCCCATTTGCAGACTGTCTAAGATTAAGTCAATCAATGCTTGTACATACCAGGCAGTCAGTGGTGCTGGAATGCATGGGATTGAAGAGCTGGAAAATCAATGTGAAGCAATTCGAAATCATGAAGAAGTTGAAGTACACACATTCCCTTCACAGATTGCCTATAACGTGATTGCGGATATTGGAAGTATGCTGGAGAATGGCTATACAACAGAAGAAATGAAAATGCAGAATGAAGGAAGAAAGATTCTGCATTTGCCTGAATTGAAAGTGACATGTACATGTGTGAGAGTTCCTGTATATCGTTCACATTCAATTTCTGCAACGGTTGTTTGTGAGAATCATGTTTCTATTGCAGAAGCTGAAAAAGCAATTGATGCATTTGATGGGGATGTTTTATATAAAGGTGTTCCTACACCTTTATTGACAACAGATCAGGATCTTGTATATGTTGGCAGAATCAGAGAAGATCTGACAAATGAGAATGGACTTGTTATCTGGTGCTGTGGTGATCAGATTCGAAAAGGTGCGGCAAGTAACGCTGTTGAAATAATGGAATATCTGATGAAGCATGAATGTGTTACAATATTGTAATATAAAGGAGAAAAAAATATGTCTCGTAAGTCAATATTAGCTTTTTCAGCTATTGCTTTAGCAGCAGCATCCGCTTTAGCAGCGTATACATTAAAGAAATCGAAGAAAACACAAGAGAACGAAGATGATGATGAAATTCACTTCATTAAGATTGAAGATGGTGATGTAGACGAGAAGAAAGTCGATCCATCTTTTGAAGAAAAGAGCGATGAAGTAAAAGAAGTTGCTTCTGTGTATCCATATCTCGATTTGGATTTTATTGAGAAGATTTTAAATAAAAATGATGAATTTAACAGCAGCTATGAAGAGGATTCACTTGTTACTGTAATGCATCATGTTCGTTTTGCGATTGCTGAAGAAAGAAAAGCATTTGAAGAAATCATGGGACTGAGTGGATATGAGACAACAACACAGGATGACAAGGTTGTCGCAACACGTAAGTTCTTTACACAGCCTGGTGCAATTATTTCAGATATTTTGAATGTTGCAAATCAGACAAATGCATTACAAGGTGTATACGAAAAATATGATATTCGATAAGATACAATGATGAATTGTATCTTTTTGTTTGGTACAATAGAACAACAAGAGGTGAAGCATGGAAGAAAAAGAAATCATTGAAGAAGAAAATAAACCATCCGAAAAAGAGCCGGCAGATGGTAATTTTATGAAAATTATTTTATTGCTGGCGATGGTGTTTGTGGTTATGTATATGGTATTTGGAAAAGGAAAGAACGATGATGCGTGCATTGTTGTTTCACAATCGCCATTTGGACAATCACAAAAGCAGGTCTGGATCGATCTGGAAAATAAACTGCAGGCAAAAGGTGTTGCGGGATTTGATTTAGAAGTTCCTGAAGAACTGGAACAAACATATACAAATGTATCTTATCGAGCTTTCTCTTATCAAATTTCTGAAGTGACATTTCATGATGATAATGGTGAGGATGTTATCCGTATTGATAAGGCAAAATTCTGTGGAAAAGATATTCTGACAACAGATGATAACTCATATACGAATATTCAGAAAGTTACGATTGATGGAAAAGATGTGAAAGAACGTGGAAATGGGGATAAATATTCTGCAATTTCATGGGTGGATGGTGAATATTCTTATGGTATTACAGCTTACAATGGTGGTATCGATGAAGCTACGATTGAAAAATATATTTCTGAAATAAAATAAAAATTATAAAATATGATTGAGCATCTGAAACACTTAGTTGATGGCAAAGTATTGAATGGTGGTAAAAGTATACAATCTGTGGATGTAGTTATCAAATGAAAAGAATTATTGATATTTGCTTTGATTACAACTATAAAGAATTGGTTGAACATGGATACAGAGAAAAAGGTATTTTAGATTTTCATGTTGTGGATTGTCCGATTCATTTTGAATATGGTTTATTAAAACCGTTTACAAAAGAACATATGATAGAAAATTTGAAAAAATACTACTCCAGCCAATGGCCACTTATGAAAGATATCATTGCTGGATGGGAATGTGATATAGATAATTATTTTGATTCACTTGAAAACGCGAAAGAAATCCGATTCTGGATATCTAATACTGTAAATAATATTGTTGGTTTAGAAATTACCTGTACAATACTAAAAGAACAGATTCCGACTTATGTTTGTTTTTTACCACGTTTGGATTTAACAGATCTTAACATCGATATTTTTTCTGATTTAGATAGGAAGGTAAATTACTATCTTTCTATGAAAAAAATGTTGCCTGTTGGTTTGTCAGCATTCAAAAAGAATGGGGAAAAGCTGTTAAATGAGAATAAAGAATTACGCATTATCCATGATAATCAGATACATTCTGTTGATGGAGATTACTTTGATTCAGAATTTTATAAAGTGATCAATAGTGGATGTACAAGCTGGGAAGATTTTATTGAAAAATCTCCTGACTATCTTATTCAGAATCAACAATGGATTTGCGGTTGGATCTACATTCGTTATAGAGTGCACGAGCTTAAAAAAGAATGGAAGTAATAGTGGTACATAAAAGGAAAACTATTATTTGCAATGTAATTAAGTTAAGGCAAATAAGAAGTCATTAAAATAAAATATTTGTCATGTAACCCCTGGATGTAGAGCTACATCCAGGGGTTCTATCACATTTCAATTAGAATTGATGATTTTCAAATTTGACAAAAAGGAAAAATGATTCACTTTAGAAAAATTTTCCTGCGACTCGAATATGAAATATCATCAGTGTGACGCTATGATGCTTATATGTTGAATGGAACAGATGATTTAGGTTTCATATTGCGTTGATATTTTCTATCTGGTCTTACTGTGGCCAGATATTTTTTTATTCTTTTATTTTAATGTGATTTCAATGACAGTATCAATTGGATCTGGACATTGATGTGCTAATGTATCGATGTTTAAGAATGTGTATTCTGGATAGCTTTCAGCATTCCATGGTGTTTGAATCTTGATTTCTGATCCATCTGATAATCTTCTGACTTTCAAGATTTTATCCTTTGGAATGTGTACTGGAATATCGAAGACACTTTCATCTAATACGTGTGCATAGATAATATTTCCTTTTTGTGTATATCTTCCCCATTCTGGTTTTTCTAGATCACATTTCTTACATCCATAAATAGAATCTTGATTATACTTCATCCATTCTCCAATTTCATGAAGAATTTTTCTGGATTGTGATGGAAAACAGCCTCTTGCATCTGGGCCAACATTGCAGATCAGATTGCCGGATTTGCTGACGCATTCAACGAGTGTTCTGATGATGAGTTTTGCAGATTTGTAATTTGTATCTTTGGAACAATATCCCCAGTGTTCATTCATTGTTAGACATGCTTCCCAAGGGATTGGATCACCTTTGACATTTGTAATACCTGTTGGTGGAATCATTTGTTCAGGAGAAGTAAAGTCACCTGCAGTAAAACTAGGATGTTCTTCTCTGATTGTTCCTTGATAAATGCCATCTCCTTCTAGACGATTGTCAATAATCATATCAGGCTGGTATTCTCTTGCCATGGAAACAATCTTATTGGCATCCCATGTATCTTTTCTCATATTCCCATAAGAAAAATCAAACCACATAATATCCAGCTTTCCATATTCCGTTAGTAATTCTTTGATTTGTGTATGCATGTAGTCTAGATATCTTGAAAAGTCTCTATTTTCATTGGAGCATTCAGGATGATTTCTCATTGGATGATGCAAATCTTGATAGTGTGGATAATCTGGGTGATGCCAGTCTAATAATGAATAATAAAGTCCTGCTTTTAATCCTTCATTGCGGAAAGCTTCCAAGAACTCTTTGATATAGTCTCTGTCTGATTTCCATGTTGTTGTTTTCGTGTTGAAAAGGCAATAACCATCATGGTGTTTTGCGGTCATGACTGCATATTTCATGCCTGCTTCTTTTGCATCTTTTGCCCATTGTTTTGGATTGAATAAATCTGGATTGAATTCTGAGGCATATGGAATATAGTCTTCTTCTTTCATTTCTTCATTATTTCTTACCCATTCTCCTCTAGCGGGGATTGCATATAGTCCCCAATGTAAAAATAAACCGAATCGATCGTGCTGAAATTGTTGGATATTCATTTTGTTCCTCCGTTGAATATGTACTGTTTTTCTTAGATATATTATACTATCGAAAAAGGCATAATTATGGTATAATGTGCGAGTTTTTGGAAGGTGATTATGATTAAAGCAATTATATTAGATTTTGCGAGTGGAATGATAGCCGCAAAAGGTCAGGATTATTCAGAACTGATTAGTGAAGTTATTAAAAATAGTAATTTTAAAACAGAAGAAGAAGTAGTTGCATTTTATAAAGAAGAATTGACAGCTTTAGAAGCTGTATCTCAAGGTGAGAATTTCATGACAATGGATGAAATGGAAGACAAGATCATTACATCTGCAATTGACAATTACAACTTGAAGAAAGATCGTAAACAGATTCATACACTTTTACAGAATTTCTGGATGTATGCACCAATTCATGATGATGTGAAAGAATTTTTTGTGAAATGTACATTGCCTGTATATATTCTTACAAATCATTCAGAAGATTATATTCATGTCGTTACTAGAAGAAATAATCTTCATCCATTTGGAATTTTGAGTGCTGAAAATGTTGGGGTAAGTAAACCATCTCCTGCATTTTATGCAAAGGCATCTGAGATGACTTCTTATAAAAATGAAGAAGTATTATATGTATCTTGTGATCTTGAAACAAATGTTATGGAAGCAAATGATGCTGGAATTCATGCGGTATTGTTAGATCGTAAGAGATTACATCGTGATGCAAAGTGTGATCGCATTAGAAGTTTAGTTGAACTTTTAGTCAACTTAAATCAATAAAAAAGAGGCGTATATGGCAATTCTAGAAGTGAAAGATTTAAACTTTTCATATGAAGAAGAGGGAAAGACGATTGACAACGTCTCTTTTTCAGTTGAAGAGGGTAGTTATACAACAATTGTTGGGCATAATGGCAGTGGTAAATCTACAATTGCGAAATTGATCATGGGCCTGCTTGAGAGTGCGAGTGGAACGATTACGATTGACGGTATTGCATTGAACAATGAAAATCTGGCAAAGATTCGTTCTCGTATTGGCATTGTTTTTCAAAATCCAGATAATCAGTTTATTGGTGCGACTGTGCGTGATGATATTGCATTTGGTTTGGAAAATCATTGTGTTGAACCATCTATGATGGATGAGATCATTGATACAAATGCTGCGCTTGTTAAAATGAGTGATTTTATGGATCAGGAGCCTACACATTTAAGTGGCGGACAGAAACAGCGCGTTGCGATTGCTGGAGTATTAGCGATGAAACCAAAACTTTTAATCTTCGATGAAGCGACAAGTATGCTTGATCCAGATGGAAAAGATGAAATCAAAAAAGTAATTATGAAATTGCATAAGGAAAGTTCTTTGACAATTTTATCAATTACCCATGATATCGATGAAGTTGCCAGCTCTGACTATGTGGTTGCATTAGATCAGGGAAAAGTTGTACTGACAGGCACACCACAAGAAGTGTTCCAGCAGGAAAAGAAATTAAAAGAAATGAAACTGGATATTCCATTTTCTTTGAAAATAGCTGATGAATTGAAGAAAAGAGGAGTGACAGTAGATAGATGTATCACAATGGAAGGAATGGTGAATGAGCTATGCCGATTGCGTTCGAAAATGTAAGTCATACGTATAGTGCTGGTACACCATATGAATACCAGGCTTTAAGAAATATCAATCTAGAAATTACAGAAGGAAAAATGACCGCAATCATTGGTCAGACGGGTTCTGGAAAGAGTACTTTAGTGCAGCATTTGAATGCACTTTTATTACCAGATGCTGGAATTGTTCATATTTTAGATCGTGATATCAAAGCTGGTGAAAAAGCAAAGAAATTAAAGGCACTCAGAGGTGAAGTTGGACTTGTGTTCCAGTTCCCTGAATATCAATTGTTTGAAGAAACAATTATTAAGGACGTTGCATTTGGACCTAAGAATTTCGGATGTAATGAGGAAGAAGCAACGAAACGTGCAAAAGAAGCTTTGAAGCTTGTTGGTATGGATGAATCTTACTTTGAAAAGAGTCCTCTTGAATTATCTGGCGGACAGAAAAGAAGAGTTGCGATTGCGGGTATTCTTGCAATGGATCCTAAGGTCCTTGTTTTGGATGAGCCAACAGCTGGTTTGGATCCAGCTGGTACTGCTTCTATGATGGCTTTATTTTCTAAGTTGAATAAAGAAATGCATAAGACAGTATTGATGGTTACACATGACATGGAGAATGTGTATACGTATTGTGATGATGTTGTTGTTTTGGAAAAAGGACAGGTAAAGCTTCATGGTACAGCACGTGAATTTTTCTCTGATCCAAAGAAGTGTAGAGAATTAAATATTTTGCCGCCATATATTGTTCGCATGAAAGAAATGTTGAATGAAAAAGGTTTTGATATTCCTGAAAGTGTTGTAAATATGAAAGAACTGGCAGATTATATCGCAAAGGAGGTAAAGTAAGATGGGTAATTTTACACTTGGTCGTTACTTGCCTTTAGATTCACCAATTCATAAGCTGGATCCTCGTGCAAAGATCATGGCAATGCTGCTGTTGCTGATTACAATCTTTTTCCCTGCAGGATGGATTGGCTATGGCGTGATATTTGTATGTGTATCTGTTGTTATCATATTATCAAAGCTTTCTGTTTCTTTTATCTGGAAAGCTATGAAGCCAATGTTGTTTATGCTTTTCTTTCTGCTTGTGATTAATGCTTTGGTATTGAAAACAGGTACAGTATTGTTTACGATTGGCAGCTGGTCATTGTATTCCGATGCAATTTTCCAGACATTATATATTGCGGTAAGACTGCTTCTGATGATCATGATTACAACATGTCTAACAGCTACAACGAAACCATTGGAAATGACATTGGGAATTGAAGATCTATTGAGTCCCTTTCAGAAGATTGGTTTACCATCTCATGAAATTGCGATGCTGATCAGTATTGCATTGCGTTTTATTCCGGATTTGATTGATGAAACGGCACGTATTATCAAAGCACAGGAATCTAGAGGTGTGGATATGAAGGAAGGAAAACTGATGGAAAGAGTGATGGCAATTCTTTCTTTGATTGTTCCTTTATTTGTGTCTGCGTTCCAAAGAGCTGAAGATCTTGCTAATGCAATGGAAGCAAGAGGATATGCACCTGGTTTGCCTAGAACACGCTACAAGCAATTGGAAATGAAAAAACAAGACTGGTTCTTGTTGGCTTGCTGCGGGGTATTAATGGGTGTCATTATCTGGATTGCGTGGTTTCGATGAGATATAAATGTGTTGTTTCCTATGTGGGAGACCATTATGAAGGATGGCAATCTCAAACACGTGGAACTTCAGTGCAGGAACAAATTGAAAAAGTTTTAGAAAAAATCGCACAGACAAAAATCACAATTACTGCTTCTGGCAGAACAGATGCGGGAGTGAATGCACGTGGACAGGTATTCATGTTTGATTGTGAAAGAAATATGAATGCGAGAAAATGGATGGGAGCAATCAATGCATTTCTCCCGGACGATATTCATATCTTAAGTGTTGAAGAAAAGGATTCTATCTTTCATGCAAGATTTAATGTTCGCTATAAAACATATACATATAGAATTAATAATGGTCCTTATGATGTGTTTTCTAGAGAGTACGCGTGTCAGTTTCCATATCCTTTGGATATAGAAAAAATGAATGCATGTATTCAATTGTTTCAAGGAACACATGATTTTACTTCATTTAATTCTTCGTCTTTAGCGGAATATCCTATACAGGTACGTTCTATTTATGATGTGTCTTGTAAAAAAGATGGAAACATGATTTCTTTGACATTTACTGGAAAAGGTTTTCTAAGGTATCAAGTTAGAATGATGTCTGCCGCTATCTTAGATGTTGGCAGAGGAAAGAAAACGATTCAGGATGTGAAAGAAATGCTGGAAGCAAAGGATCGTTCAGTGAAAAGGCATAATGCTCCAGCAAATGGATTGACATTGGAATATGTGGATTATTTTGAAATGGTCGCATTGAATGAGAATATTCAAATTCGAGAATTTCTAAGAGGTGATCAACTATGCAGCGATGCATGGGATATCGAAGAAATTGAGAAAAGAGTGAGAAATAAAGAGTTTCCATATGCTTATGCAGTCTGTACAAGAAACAACCAGGAGATGAAAGGCTGTCTTGTTGTGGAGCAGGGAAAAGCATGTATTTATCTCTATGATATGAATGATCAAAAATATGTTGAAGAAGTGAAGGATCAAATCATTTCTAAACTGAAAACATGGAATATTGAATATTTTGAATGTATTCCATACGATCATGCAAAAAACTATTTAAAAACAGAAAAAAAAGATTGACTTTATAGCCTCGGACTACTAGAATCAAACATGGCACTCCATGCCAAAAATGTAGCCCCGGTAAAGTTACATTTTCAGTAAAGGAGAAAAAAAGATTATGCGTCAAACAACGATGTTAAAGCCAAGCGAAGTTGTCCGTACATGGTATGTAGTTGATGCTACAGATGCTACACTCGGACGTCTTTCAACAAAAGTAGCTACAGTATTAAGAGGTAAGCACAAGCCAACTTACACACCTAACGTTGACTGCGGTGACTATGTTATCGTAATCAATGCTGACAAGGTTAAGATTTCTGGCGACCAGGATTTCAAGAAATTCTACTATTCACATTCACAGTGGCCAAATGGTTTACGTGTTAGATCCACAAAGGTTATGCGTGAACAGTATACAGTTGAATGGGTAGAAAAGGCAATCAAGGGTATGCTCCCTCATACTAAGCTCGGTGATGTTCAGCGTAAGCATGTATTTGTTTATGAAGGACCTGATCACCCACATGCAGCTCAGAAGCCAGTTGAGCTCAAGGTTAAGTAAGGAGGAATAAAAGACAATGCCAACAAAGAAGAAGACAGTTAGCTACGCCGGAACAGGACGTAGAAAGAAATCTGTTGCCCGTGTTTTTATGACTCCGGGAACAGGTAACATCACAGTCAATGGACGTACATTAGAAGAATACCTTCCACAGGCTACTCTTCGTATGGAAGTTAATGCTCCATTAGTACTTACAGAGACAAAAGATCAGTTTGATATCAAGATCAACGTATACGGCGGTGGTTATACAGGCCAGGCCGGTGCAATGAGACACGGTATCGCTCGTGCTTTACTTGAAGCTAGTGCTGATTACAGACCAGTTCTTAAGAAGGCTGGATTCCTCACACGTGATTCTCGTATGAAGGAAAGAAAGAAGTACGGCCTCAAAGCCGCTCGTCGCGCACCTCAGTTCA
>OFMO01000339.1_pt1 | contig 41060 bp, 26 predicted proteins | sample 1541821 | NCBI WGS metagenome assembly OFMO01 (sample SAMN04209253, study PRJEB22552) | human gut metagenome | biome: gut; material: feces | host: Homo sapiens | place: USA: Oklahoma | reverse complement strand
CAATCGGATTCGTAGACAAGTGAATGATACAGTTATTTCGAAAACGATGTACTAGTTCAAAGTTGCCCTGCCCGCTGCCTCCTGCCCAGGCACAAACTCTCTCGGGCGTCCGTCTTAAACCAACCTCCAAAAAAGAGAGAGAGCCACCACCCAGTGACTCTCTCCCGTTTACGATCTCAACAATTTTAACACTCCGGCTCAATCAACCCGTAAGTGTTCCCCTTTCTCTTATAAACCACATTCACCTCATCTGTCTCCGCATTCCGGAACACATAAAAATTATGTCCCAGCAATTCCATCTGCACGCATGCATCTTCCGGATACATCGGTTTAATACCAAACTTCTTGGTACGAATGATATTAACCTCTTCGTCCTCCAGGAACTCATCCTCCACAAACTCTTTCTGGAAGTTTCCTCCTGCCTGCTGCTGATTAACAATCTTGGTTTTATATTTGCGAAGCTGACGCTCAATAACTTCTTCCACCAGATCAATGGATACGTACATATCGCTGCTCACCTGTTCGGAACGAATGATGTTTCCTTTTACCGGAATAGTAACTTCAATCTTCTGTCTGTCTTTTTCCACACTCAAGGTTACATGAATCTCTGTCTCCGGAGTAAAATACCGTTCCAGCTTGCCCAGCTTTTCCTGTACGGCTGATTTCAGTCCCTCTGTAATGTCAATATTTCTTCCAATGATAATAAATTTCATGCTGTCCAACCCCTTCGCACTTTATTTTACAAGTAACTGTTTCTGCTTTCACAGTTACGGAGTCAGAATCGATAAATACCACGGTCAGCGATCCTTTCCGGCTCCCTTGTAAGTGTTTTTATTATACCAATAATGCTTGAATTTTGCAACTATTTCGTGAAAATTCATATTTTTTACACATCTTTTTCTGTCAAATCCGGGAGCGATTTTCCAACTGTTCAGAATCTGTTATTTTTCGAAATAATTTTCACTCTTCTGACAAATATCCAGTACATCCTCCCACTTCATACTGCCACCGAAAAGATCCAGTGCGCTTCCCACTGTTACGTCCACACGATTTTTTCCCGCCATACGCAACGTCTCCAGATCCTGAAAACTGCCTACGCCGCCTGCATAGGTCACCGGGAGCTGATGATTCTTTGCCAGGAGCTTCACCAACTCTACTTCTATCCCGGAAGCCTTTCCCTCCACATCCACCGCATGAACCAGAAATTCATCACAGTGGGAAGAAAATTCTTCAATCGTCTGTTCCGATACGGGTACCTGTGTAAATTTCTGCCAGCGGTCTGTCACGATATAATATTGTCCGTCTTTTTTCCGACAGCTCAGATCCAGAACCAGATGTTTCCTTCCTACTGCACGCTCCAGTTTTTCCAGATTCTCCCAGTTGATCACTCCATTCTTAAATACATAAGAAGTAACGATCACATGACTGGCACCGGCATCCAGAAAGCTCTCTGCATTGTCCTCCCGGATCCCGCCACCGATCTGCATCCCACCCGGATAGGCTTTCAATGCTTCTATCGCCTGCTGTCTTGTGGCTTCATAATATGGAGAAGTTGCAGGATTTAACAGAATAATATGCCCTCCCCGAATCCCCCGGGACTGATAGAGCCGTGCAAAAAAGGGAGCATCCTGCTCAGCTACATAGTTTTCCTGAGCCTGATCTCCCTGATCCTGCAGGCTGCCGCCTACAATCTGTTTTACTTTTCCGTTGTGAATATCGATACATGGACGAAATCTCATAGTATTTTCCTCTCTTCTTCTGTTCTTTTCGTATGCTGTCACGTTGTAACGTGGTAAATTTCTATTATCATATCATGTTTCCATATACACGGCAACATGTCATCTCAACATCTCATCTTAAAATATTATCGTTACTATTCACTCCGTTCTCAGTAACACGCTTCGCGATGCACAGAATTTATGCTGATCGCATACATTCGCGCGGTATGTCTCGGGTTTTCTGTGACCTCCGCTCGCAAAAAACACCTCGCGGGATATTATCAATGAATAGTAACATATTATCTACCCTGACATACTATCTCAACATACATTTTCATGAACATAGGTGTAAAAAAGAGGGGCATTCCGTTTTTGCTCTCACCGGACAAACTGTGGTGAAACAACAATTGTCCATGTTTTTTCTATTTCTGCGATCTACTGTGCATTCTGTTGGTCCGCATCCCTGCTTCCGCCACCGGTCAGATCCTCCACGCCTTCTCCGATGCCATCCCCCACATCTTTAATTCCCTCACCGACATCCTCTCCGAGATCTTCAATGATATTTCCATTTTCATCCAGACGATTTCCGTTCTCATCCACCGTACCTTTCCCGGAAGTGGCGCCGTTCATATTGTTGTTCGTGCCGTTGGTTCCGTCATTGTTCATATCCGTGTTGGTATCCGGTGAGGTTCCGTTGTTATCACCCGCAGGTACCTGGGAACCGTCGGTGTTGTTTTTATTTTCATTGCCATCCAGCGTATTTTCATCCTGTGTGTTATTCTGGTTGTTGTTCGTATCCTCCGCAGCACTGCCACATCCTGCTGACAGTCCGAGTACAACGGTCATTGCGGTTACGATCAGATATCTCTTCCATACATGTTTCATATTCTGCATCTCCTTTTCTGCTGTGGCTGTAGCTTTCCACAGCATCCCTTTCCTTCATTTTTCAGGCATATAAAACATACACCTGTACAGTTGTAGAATGTGTCGGAAAATGCAAAAATATACGGCCGTTTTTTGAAAAAACGACCGTATCCCTGTTTTCTGTATTCTGTTTGCAATATTTAAAACAATGTAACTGTTCAGTACCTTCACAGTTAATATTACCTACTGAATAGTTACAAAACAATTTACATTTTAAACTTATCCGATCACATCGCTCATCTGATACCAGCCCGGTTCTTTTCCTTTCAGGAACTTGGCTGCCTGAATCGCACCTTTTGCAAACAGTTTCTTGGAGTAAGCTGTGTGCTGGAAAGTAATCACTTCGTCATCACCGGCAAAGATCACATCATGTTCTCCGACGATGGTTCCGCCACGGACAGCAGAGATTCCAATCTCTTTGTCATCTCTCTGTTCTCTTCTCTGACTTCTGTCAAAAGTATAATGATAAGCGTTGTCCAGTCCCTCGTTCAGGCTGTCTGCCAGAGCCAGGGCAGTTCCGCTTGGAGCGTCCACTTTCAGACGATGGTGTTTTTCCACGATCTCCATGTCAAATCCGGCCGCTGCCAGTGTCTGGGCTGCTTCTTTAACCAGTTTCATCAGCAGATTGATACCCAGGGACATGTTTGCTGATTTTAATACTGCCACATGTTTGCTGGTCTCTTCCACTTTTTTAATCTGTTCATCTGTCAGACCCGTAGTACATAATACAACCGGGATCTGTCTTTTTTCACAGTATTCCAGCAGTGTGTCGGTCGCTTTCGCTGTACAGAAATCGATCACTGCATCTGCCTGCACATCGCAGGTCCAAATATCAGTAAATACCGGATATCCGTTATCTCTGCAGTCATTTAAATCAATACCTGCTACAATTTCAATTTCCGGATCTTTTTCCACTAACTGGGTGATCACCTGACCCATATGGCCGTTACAGCCATGCATAATTACTTTTACCATTTGCGTTCTCTCCTGTTTCTTCCTGCTGCCTTTATGCCAGTTTGATACCGAATTTTTTCATTTCTTCTGCCAGAACTTCCTGGTGTGCTGCTTCCATTTCGGTCAGTGGCAGACGAAGCGGTCCTACTTCTTTACCCATCAGATTCAGGGCTGCCTTTACCGGGATCGGGTTAACTTCACTGAACAGTGCGTGAACCAGCGGCAACGCTTTTAACTGCAGTTCACGGCTTTCTTTTATTTTTCCTTCCAGGAACAGAGCAACGATATCGTGCGTCTCTTTCGGTGCTACATTGGACAGTACAGAGATAACACCTTTTCCACCCAGGGACAGGATCGGTACGATCTGGTCATCATTTCCGGAATACAGATCAATGGCTCCGTCGCAGGCATGCATGATATCTGCCACATGGCTGATATCTCCGGATGCTTCTTTGATAGCGGTTACATATTCTGCATTTTTTGCAAGATAAGCAACCGTGGAAGCTGTCAGAGAACAGCCGGTACGGCTCGGTACGTTGTACAGGATCGCCGGTACTTTTGCTTCCTCTGTGATGGTTGTATAATGTTTGATCAGTCCGTTCTGTGTGCCTTTATTATAGTAAGGAGTTACCAGAAGAATACCATCTGCTCCTGCTTCTGCTGCCTCTTTGGACATCTGTGTTGCAGTTGCGGTGGAATTGGAGCCGGTACCTGCAACAACCGGGATTCGGTGGTTTACCTTGTCAATGGCAAATTTGATCGTTCTCATATGTTCTTCTTCGGTGAGTGTTGCAGATTCGCCTGTTGTTCCGCAGATCACAATGGCATCTGTGCCTCCTGCGATCTGTTCCTCCAGTAATTCTTCCAGCTTGTCATAGTTTACTTCCAGATTTTCGTTCATAGGTGTAACAAGCGCAACACCTGCTCCTTCAAAAATAGCCATATCTATCTTTACTCCTTTCTTTTGTCTGGATCAATTATCGATCCATCGGACCAATTATTGATATGTAATGTAAAACATATAAAGGTGCACCACCGTCCGGAGGTCCACCTTTTAAGAATCCGCTATGAAATCATCACATGTTTTCTTTGGATAGCACTCCATCTTTCGATGACAGTCATGCCGTTCTTCACAGACATGCCCAAGAACCAAGCTTCAGGTTTCTTCGCCCCTTCGGCACTTTTTCCTTTCCTTTGCCTTCTTCTGTTCCTGAAACATCCGACAAATTACTGATAAAAAATGCAACCTCTACCTAAATTTATAAAAAACATTTTAAATAAACATTTTATTTTTTCAATCATATCATTATTCATTTTTATTGTCAATCCGCATATTCCAGTTTGCTTACAGAAATCTCGTATGCGATCCGCTTCTGCGTCTCTTCTTCACTGATTTTTTTCACGTATTCCCGGCTCTGGATCCTGCCCCAGATCAGGACGTGACCGCCCACCTGAAAAGCAGATGCATATCTGGCATTTCTGCCCCAGCAGATGCACGGAATGTAGTCCGATTTTCCATACGGCCGGTTGACGGCGATCAGAAGATCTGCGATTTCTCTGCCAAGTGGAGTTTTCCGGTACACCGGCGGTTTGCATATGTATCCGTCCAGGAAAATGGCATTGCTCTTCATATTTTCATCGTCATCTTCCACAAATTCCACCTCTCTGGCAAACACCGAGAGCACCAGCCGGTTTTTCTTTTCCTCATGGCGGTTGTAGGAGCGAAACTGCCCCATCACATGGATATACTCCCCTTCATAATCCTCGTTCACATCCACAAGACGCTCCGAGATCATGACCGGGATCCGGTCCTCGGAATCGCTGAGCCGTTTGACCAGCACATCTACCATATAAAAGCCTTCGCCGAATACCTGATGGCTGAATGTAAACCGGGATGCGATTTTTCCCATGATTTCCACCTGATTGTTTTCAATAATCTTATCTGTCATGATTGTAGTTCCCCTTCCTCTTTTTTGTATTTTGTATAATTTATTTCTATTCCGTTCCTTCCTTATTTAGAACCGGATTTTGAAAAAAAAAATTTTTTCCCTTGTAATCTGAAAAAAATGTGATAGACTTGTATCGTTGGAAATGCCCGTTTTACGGGCTCTTTATATGCATAGAAAGGAAATTGTTTATGAAAATCAAAAGAGAAGATATTCGTAACGTGGCGATCATCGCCCATGTAGACCATGGTAAAACCACTCTGGTAGACCAGTTACTGCGTCAGAGCGGTGTATTCCGTGCGAATCAGGAAGTCCAGGAACGTGTCATGGACTCCAACGATATCGAGCGGGAACGTGGTATCACGATTCTTTCCAAAAATACAGCTGTTTATTACAAAGATACCAAAATCAACATCATCGACACCCCAGGCCATGCGGACTTCGGCGGCGAGGTAGAACGTGTCCTGAAGATGGTAGATGGTGTTATCCTGGTGGTAGATGCGTTCGAGGGTGCTATGCCGCAGACCAAATTTGTTCTGAAAAAAGCGCTGGAACTGGATCTGCACGTGATCGTATGTATCAATAAGATCGACCGTCCGGAAGCCCGTCCGGATGAAGTTATTGACGAAGTTCTGGAACTTCTGATGGATCTGGATGCTTCCGACGAACAGTTAGACTGTCCGTTCCTGTATGCTTCCGCAAAAGCAGGCCATGCTGTTCTGGATCTGAACGATACACCGGAAAATATGGAACCTCTGTTTGAGACCATCTTAAAATACATCCCGGCTCCGGAAGGTGATCCGGATGCAGGTACCCAGGTTCTGATCAGTACCATCGACTACAATGAATATGTAGGTCGTATCGGTGTCGGTAAAGTAGACAACGGTAAGATCGCTGTCAACCAGGAAGTGATGCTGATGAACCATCACGATCCTTCCAAGAAGAAAAAAGTAAAGATCAGTAAACTGTATGAATTTGAAGGTCTGAATAAAATAGAAGTACAGGAAGCAGGCATCGGTTCTATCGTTGCTATTTCCGGTATCCCGGAGATTCACATCGGTGATACCCTGTGTGACGTGGAAAATCCGGAACCGATCCCGTTCCAGAAGATCTCCGAGCCGACCATCGCCATGCATTTTATGGTAAATGACAGCCCGCTGGCAGGTCAGGAAGGTAAATTTGTAACTTCCCGTCACTTAAGAGAACGTCTGATGCGTGAGCTGAACACCGATGTCAGCCTGCGTGTGGAAGATACCGATTCTCCGGACTGTTTCAAGGTATCCGGTCGTGGAGAGCTGCATCTGTCTGTCCTGATCGAGAATATGCGCCGTGAGGGTTATGAATTTGCAGTAAGTAAAGCGGAAGTTCTTTATAAAGAGGACGAACGCGGAAAACTGTTAGAGCCTATGGAACTGGCTTACGTGGATGTTCCGGAAGAGTTCTCCGGTACAGTCATCCAGAAAATGAGCGAACGTAAAGGTTCCCTGCAGGGTATGAGTACCGGAAGCGACGGTTCCACCCGTCTGGAATTCGAGATTCCGGCCCGTGGTCTGATCGGTTTCCGTGGAGACTTCATGACCTCCACCAAAGGTACCGGTATCCTGAACACAAGTTTTGACGACTACGCTCCGTACAAAGGAGATATCCAGTACAGAAAACAGGGTTCCCTGATCGCTTTTGAAGCCGGCGAGTCCGTAACTTACGGTCTGTTCGCTGCACAGGAGCGTGGTACACTGTTTATCGGACCTGGCGAAAGAGTTTACGCCGGTATGGTTATCGGACAGAACGGTAAAGCCGAAGATATCGAGCTGAATGTCTGCAAGACCAAACATCTAACCAACACCCGTTCTTCTTCCGCAGATGACGCCCTGAAACTGACCCCGCCGAAAGTCCTGAGCCTGGAACAGGCATTGGAATTCATCGATAACGATGAGCTCCTGGAGATCACTCCTACCAGCCTGCGTATCCGTAAGAAGATTCTGGATTCCAGACTGAGAAAGAGAGCAAATCTGAAATAATCATAACTATAGATACCAAAAGCGGATGTATCTGTCAGACCGGCAGATACATCCGCTTTTTCCTTTCATTTATGACAATTTCAATCCCTTCACAATCACGAACCAAAATGCCTGTCTCAAAACCGGCTCTCGCATTATCCGCTTACTTCTTCCAGAATCGAATCCCAGCGGAGTCCTTCTTCTTTCTCCAGTTGATACCACGAACCGCCGTCTTTCCGGACAAACTGATTTGCCATATGCTGAACCATACATTCTTTTCCGCCAGCATAGTTCACCTGGATATCCGATATCATTCCATCATAATCTTCCGGATCCACGGAACTGTTCTTTTCCATTTTCAGATGGTTCAGATAGTTTGTGACTGTTTTGATTTTCTCTACATCGGACAGCTCATACCTCGTTTCTCCCGGGCGGGTAGATATGGTGATCCCGGTAACAGAACCTTCCGGCAAAAAACCTTCTTCTATCTGCTGCTGAACCTCCACCTGGCATTCATCTGCGGTTGTCTCCGGATCATATTGCAGTGTGTTCAGGATCTGCATAACCTGTTTTTCATTTTCTTTCCACCATGCACTCTCGCCACATGGATTGATGATATGGATATCGCTTTTTTCACCCAGAAATACAATCTCCTCCCATATGCCAGATGCAAAACCGTCTCTCAATTCTTCCAGGGCTTTTTCTCCTGCCAGCCGGATCTTCTTTTCTTCCAACCCTGTCCCACATGTTTCACCTGGATAATCCTTTTCGTACTTCACCAGAACTTCATTTTCTTTATCTTCCCCTCGATAAAAACTGATTCCATACACAGTATCCTGTTCTTCCGTCTGAATCTCATAGTTCCATTCCTCCGGCAGCTGCAATGTGAGTGTTCCATAAGGACCTTTCAGTAAAACCTCTGTTGCCGGTACAAATGTTCTGGATTTCTTTTGAAAGATCCAGATGCCGGCTCCTGCCAGGATCACCACAACAACTGCCAGAAAGAATCTCCACCGATATAGTCTTTTCTTCATGCTTCCGTCCCCCTGTCTGCCTAATCTTCCACCGTTTCTATCATCGCCTGCAACTCTTCCAGGCTGATTCCGATTTGCAGACTGATCGAATACGAATATCCTCCCTGCTGCCAGATCGCCAGTTCATACGCATCGCTGTCTCCCTTGCAGGTGACTTCTGCCTCTCCCACGTTGATCGTAGTCTCCTGGCTGTATGTGTTGTATACGCCGCTGTTATCTTCATCATCCCCCTGTGATTTTCTGAAATACACTTCCTGATCATCCCCGGTATAGCGGATCTCAGCCAGCGTATCATCATAGGTAAAATACTGGGTTTCCTTCACGGTAAATGGCAGTTCTCCGATCTCTTTAACGGTAAATCCCACCGCATCGGAAAGTTCCTCCGCAGAACCATACTCCTGCATCGGATTTGGCATCTGCGCTCCGTCATCTGCCACATCCGTAGTAGTCATATCTTCTTCCTCACTGACTGTTTTGTCCGGATGTAACGTATGAATTCCATAAGCAGCTCCCACGACCAGTGCGCAACACGCTGCAACCGACAGATATTTTGTCCATTTTTTCATGGTTTGCACCTTTGCCTTTTGTTCTCTTTCCGAGACATGGCGCAGGATCTGTTCTCTTGTTTCCGTTGTCAGTTGGATATTTTCCATGATTTCATGATATCGCTTACTCAAAATCATACTCCTCTCTCAGGACTTCCCGCAGTTTCTCTCTTCCTCTCCGAAGGTCAGACCGCACGCTGCTCTCCTTTTTCCCTAGGATCTCTGCAATCTGTGCCGTTGGAAATCCTTCATAATAATACAGATGAATCGCTTCCCGGTAACTTTCAGGAAGTCTCTTTACCGCATCCCACACAAAAGTCAGATCTTCCCGTTCCTGCGCGATCAGCTGATCTTCCAGCTGGTCTGCCTGACGGATCTTATTGTAAGCGATCTTATTTTTACTCAGATTCGCCGCCACCCGGAAGATCCACGCCTTTTCATGATTTTCACCGGCAAATACCGGACGGTGTTCCAGATAACGGATCAGAGTTTCCTGCAGGATATCCTCTGCATCACTCATATTATGTACATACGTATAGGCAAGCCGCAGCACTGCATTCCCATAAGTATCCATGATTCTTTCTGCCAGCACCGCCATCTTCTGTTTCCCGACAATTTTTACCGTTTTCCCAAGATCCGCTTCTTTTCGAAACATGGAGAATTTCTGAAGGATCTGTATTTTCTTCTTTTCCACGAACAGATACCATTCAGTGATCCTGTTCCTGATCCCACTCTCCATCATCCACGTTCCGCTACCCGGCAACGCTCTGGTCTGATAACCCATCGTTATTTCCCGCTCCTGTCTCTTTTTGTTTTCGTTTTCACTTTCTATACAGTTCAGCCTGCAAAAATGTTGCAACTTTTTTCAATTTTTTCTTTTATATAACTGGAAACAATGATTCCCTTATAACAACCGCTTCTGAATCGCCTGTATTTCTTCCAAATTCTCACCTGTCATATCTGCAATTTCTTCCGGACCTTTTCCCTTTCGTAACATATTTGTTATAATACTTGCTGCTTTTCGTTGTTCACCTTGCTCTGCTCCAATAGCAATTCCTTCTTTTCTTCCCACTTCTTTTAATTCCAGCATCTGTGAGTTATAGTCGCGAATTGCTTTCTCCCTCGCTTCGTATTCTAATCTCTTTTTTTCATCCGCGCTCATATGTTTTAACATTTCATACGCTTCGTCTATATAAGTGTCTTCTTTTGCCATTTTCTCGAACTCCTTTCTGCTCTTCGCTCCCAGGAAACGCATCCATCGGATAATTCCGGATTCATTCTGTTCTTTTTCCGGCAATTTTTTCAGTTCCAGCACATGGATCTCCAGCAGATCTGTATATTCTTCTCCCGTGTCTTTATCACAGAAAATAATCTTCCGATAGCATCTGTCATCATCCGGGAAATGAATAAAGTTTAAAATACCTACATGGATACATTTCTTCAGCTTCTCATAACTTTCTCCTGCTTTCAGCTGATCCGTATACATTTTCCCCAGATAAAACAGTATTCTCTTCGTCCAGTAAGAAACTGCTGTCACCTGCATCTCAAAATCCATCTGCGACCCATTTTTCAAAACAACTTTTACATCCAGAATTCCATATTTATCATCCGGATATTCTGGATGTAAGATTGTCGGCAGTAAAATAGTTTCTTCGATCTCTTCCGGCTCTACTCCCAATAGTGCTGCGATCATTCCCTGCCGTACCTTTGCATTCTGCATCAGTTCCTTAAAGCAGAAATCTACGGTTGGAAGCATAATAAAATCTTCTCTGTTTTGCGTTTCCTGTGTCATTGTTTTTTTCTGTTCGTTCATCATGTCTCCTTTTCCTTCTTACAGAACAAAAAATACGGAGACTTTCTTTCTATAGTACCACACTTTACTCTCCCATCAAAGAGAACGCATTTTACTGACGACATAACTTTGCTTCAAAATTCCTAAAGAAAATGTCCATATTCTGTTCTATATTCATTTTTGTGTATGCATCGGATATTTTCTCAGGACTCTGAGTATTAGATATGTGATTCCGATATGCTAATTAGATATTTTTATCCGTCAGAAAATGCTTACGGATACTATAAATTTCTATCATTGTAACAGAGACTTCTATACTTTGCAAGATTTTATCCCTCTAAAAACCTTTATCTTTTCGTAACTGTTCAGTACCTTCACAGTTACGAGCCAAAATACATAAAAAATCACCTTCGGTGATGGCATTTTGGCTTGTACGTCTCGGGATTTTGACATATTCATGTCAAAACACCTCGCGGGACAGTGGCTACTGAATAGTTACATCTTTTCATTTTAATGTTTCTGCCAACCACCAGAAACGGATTCCGGAGGCATGGGGGAAGCAGCCTTTTGCTGGTGCTTTTAGCAAATACGAAATCCAGCATTTACGGAGACTTAGGCGCGAAGCCTTTGCTGAGCGTCTTAGTCGCAGTTAATGCTTAGTTCGGATTTGCGTTACCAGCGGTTGCTTTCCCCATGCCTCCGGAATCCGTTTCGTCCCTCTTTGAAAGAAAAAACAGGTACTGCACATAAACTCATGTGCAATACCCGTCTCTTCCTCCGGTCCTTACGTCCCGTTATCTATTACTTTTTATTTCTTTTTCTTCTCTTCAGCGCAAATCCGCCAGTTCCCAGAGAGGCAACAGCCAGTCCAAGCATCTCAAGGATGTTGGTAGGGTCGCCGGTCTTGGCTGTCTTGCTAGTGCTTGTGCTTCCTGAAGAAGTTGTTGTTTTATTGCCTGTACCAGAAGTGGTTATGTTGTTCTTAGATGCTGCAGGTGTTGCCGTTGGTGTGGTGGTCGGGGTTGGTGTCGGTGTGGTTCCGTCCGCTTTCACCAGAGCTTCAATAGCTTTGTTCAGAGAAGCTGCTGCATTATCTACACTTGTCTGGTCTTTCTTAGCTTCCAGTGCACTCTTTGCATTCTTCAGTGCTACCTGCAGAACTTTCCAGCTGTCTGCTGTGTAATCTGCTTCTTTCAGTGCTTCTGCACTCTGGATTGCTTTTTCCAGAGAAGCTATGTTGATTTCCTTCGCCGGATCTTCTTTTGCAGCTTTCTTATAAACAAAGCTCAAATCTTTGTATCCGGTTGCTGTTACTACGATTTCAAAGTTGTCACCCTCTGCAAATGGTGCTGCATCTGTGATCAGCGTTCCGTCATCATTAAACAGTTTTACTGCATTACGTCCGCTTACTGCATAAGGTTTTCCATTAACAGATACGGAGGTAATATTCTTGATGTAATCTGCAAATTCTGCGTCAGTAGCGCCTGCTGCTTTTGCCAGACCAGGTTTTTCACTGTTTTCGTTATATGCTGCCGGCATTGTTTCCGCATATACTTCAAATCTAAAACTGATCGGTGCATATTTTCCACTCTTATCAGTAATAGTCAGTGTGTATGCTCCTTTTTTCACATCTTTCAGGATCAGTTTTTCGCCTTTTACGCTGGCAGTAGCACCCTCTACCGTGTACTCTGCGTCAAATCCTTCCGGAAGAGTCAGACCGGAAATAGTAGTTGCCACACTTGTTTCTCCGTCTTTCAGTTCCGCATCTGCTACGGCAACTGCGCTGGTATCAAATTTTACAGGTACATACAGACCTTTTTCGCCGCCTACCGGGATCTCATAGATACCGTTAGCTGTGTAATAAGTCACTTTATCGATATGCTGTCCCATCATTGCTTTGTAATGTTCAGATGATGTCGGGCAGTTATGTACTGCTGTGGTAAATCCGGTAGCCCATGCCAGTTCGGAAACTCTCCAGATATTTTCCAGATGACGCATACCGTAATCGCTGCCTTCTTTTGTGCTTACAATAACACCGTAGATAGCTGTTCCTGACGGAATGGTATCGGTCAGTCCATCCAGATCCAGCTGATAGTCACCATATTTGGACTCGGTCATCAGTTCCGCTGTCACACCTTTAGTGATAGTTGTAGCGGTTCCCTGTGTTGCTCCGAAAGAGAATGTTCCATCTTCATTTACTGTCAGCTCTTTGTAGTAAGATGGTTTCTCACTCAGTGTATAATAGGAATAGCTTGCGCTCTCAAACAGGGCATCTTTTCCTGTATAATCTGTTGTGCTTTCCTGTCCTCTGTTGGTAACTGTGATACTTACTTTGGAATCATCGGTAATCTGTGTGTATTTACTCAGATCCGTACCTGCCGGAACTTTTACCGGGAAAGTTACACCGGTGATCTCATCACCGCTTGCATCCACATGGTAAGATCCGCCTGCCAGAGAACCGGTTCTTACTTTGTTCTTGGTTGCAGAGGTAAATGCATCTACTTTAACATCGTTATTTACATCTGCTTTGTAGAACTGATCGTATGGGATGTTCATCAGAACATATGTTTCTTTCTGTGCTTTTACCAGGGCTTCGATCGCTGCGTTCAGATGATGCGTTGCTTCATCTACTGTTGCCTGAGTCTTCGGGTCTTTCAGCTCATCTTTTGCTTCCTGCAGTTCTGCCTGCATCGCTGCCCAGCTGTCTGCGGTGTAATCGCTCTCGGTCAGGGCTTCTGCAGCTTCGATCGCTTTCTTTAATTCGTCAGTGCTTATTTCTTCTTCACTGTCTTTTACGATATTTGCATCCGTTGCCTGGAACTGATAGGTTACATCTTTATAACCCAGCGCTGCAATCGTGATCGTCCAGTAGCCGGTTCCATCGGTTCCTTCCGGCAATGTGCATCTCAGGGATTTGGTCAGAGCCAGCTGAATTCCCTTTGTTTTATGCATCCAGTTGTCTGCTGCGAATTTTGTTCCATAGGTAGCCTTCACATTGCTGTAAGTGCTGTCATTGCCATAGTACGTCCAGGTTACCGCCTGCATATTGGCTCCAAGATCTCCATAGTTACCTGTCAGATCCACCCGAAGGAATTCTCCGTAAGAGCCTTTGGCATCTTTCACTGTTAAACCTGCTTCCGTTGCATCCGGAGCAGTCTTCAGTGTCTGTCCTTCGATACCGGAATCGCTTCCTGCCTGACGGGCGGAAAAACTGAAATTTCCTTTTTCGTCTTTGGTAACTGTCTTCAGTCCGTTGGTGGCTTCTGTCACGTTTGCCTTTACGCTGTAGGCCGCCAGTTTGTTTTCTCCGTATCCTCCGACCAGTTCCCCGCCGTTTTCCACTACGTTGTATTTCTGGCAGAATGCTTCATAGTCTGCACTTGCCACTTTCACCGGCACATACTTCAGTCCTGTTACTTCATAGTCTTTCAGCTTTGTAATAGTTCCGTCTGTATCTGTGATTTCTCCTCTATTAAATTTGATCACATTCCCATTCGTCAGGGTAATTTCTTTTCCATCTGATGACCAGTGGGATACTTCATAAGTTTTTCCGTTTTCTGCTTCAATGACCGCTACACACTGGAAACTTCCTCTGTGCAGTCCATGGTTTGCTGTTGCTCTTGTTACGGCATCGAACGCTCCTTTGTCTGCTTCGTTTCTTGTATCCAGTTCACTGGAAGAGCTGGAATCTCCGGCTGCCTGTACCTCTTCTGCGGCCCAGTACTCTGCCCAGGTCATCGCCGCATAGACATATTTGTATTCTTCCTGTGCATTCTTTGTATACGTAAATTTCACTTCCGGATAACCGGTGGAAGTAACTGCGATTTCAAAAGTATCACCCTCAGCAAATGGTGTTGCATCTGTTTTCAGAGATCCGTCTTCGTTGATCACTTTCACAGCTCCACGTCCGCTTGCCGCATACGATTTTCCATTGACAGATACAGAGGTAATGTTTTTGATATAATCTGCAAATTCTTCGTCGCTTGCATCTGCATTTTTTGTTATAGCCGGATTCTCATTATCGTTATTGTAAGATGCCGGTGCGCTGTCAGCAGACAGGATAAAGGTTGTTGTCATCTCCGCATAATTGTTGTTTTTGTCAGACACTGTCAGCGTATATTTCCCTTTTTTTGCATTTTTAAATACGATTTTTCCGTTTTCCACACTGAAATCCAGTCTATCAATCTTGTATTCCGGCGAAAAATCTGTCGGAAGATTAGACACTGTAATTTCTGCCTCCCCTGCAGATACTTTCGCATCTGCTACCTTTACCGTCTGACCTGCTTTTTTCGGTACATACAGGTTATCTACCGGGATCTCATAAATTCCCTGAGAAGTATAATATGTCACCTTATTGATATGCTGACCCATCATATTTACATAATGTGCAGAAGATGTGGGACAATTATGTACTGCTGAAGTAAATCCGGTACACCATGCAAGTTCTGTCACTCTCCAGATATTCTCCAGATGACGCATACCGTAATCGTTTCCTTCTTTTGTACTTATAATGACGCCGTAAACCTGTGTACCACTCTGGAAAATGGTATTCTCCAGTCCATCCAGATTCAGCTGATAATCACCATAAGAGGTTTGTGTAGTAAGTTCCGGTGTTACTCCGGATACTTTCTGTGCTGTTCCCTGTGTTTTTCCGAAAGAAAGACTTCCGTCAGCATTCAGGGTTACTTCTTTGTAATATTTCGGTGTTTCTCTTAGTGTATAGTAGGAATAGCTTGCACTTTCAAACAGAGCATCTTTTCCTGTGTATGTGGCTGTACTTGTCTGACCTCTGTTTGTAACCGTAATATCTACAGAAGATTCGTCTGTTATTTTTTTATACTTACTCAGATCAACACCTTCGCCGACTTTTACAGGGAAAGTCACACCTGTGATTTCATTACCGGTATTATCAACGTGATAAGAACCGCCTGCCAGACCGGCTGTACGAACTTTATTTTTCGTTGCAGAGGTAAATGCATCTACTTTTACACTGTTATTTACGTCTGCTGCATAGAACTGATCATACGGAATGTTCATCAGGACGTACGTTCCGGTTGTAACGTCCGGTGTCTCCGGTTCTGACGGTTTTTTTGCCAGAGCTTCAACTGCTTCATCCAATGCTGTCTTAGCTGCGTCAACTGCTTCCTGGGATTCTTTTGCTTCCAGAGCTGCTTTTGCTGCGGTAAGTTTCTCGGTCAGAGTTGCCCAGGATGCTTCTGTGTAATCTGCCTGATTCTTTCCTTCTGCTGTTGTGATCGAAGCCTGGAGAGCAGCAGTGTTTACTTCAACCGGAGTCGGATCCTGTTTTTCAGATGCTGACTGCATAGCTTCAAGAGCTGCCTGTTTTACTGCAGCAGAGGTACGGGTTGCACCACTTACTGCATTGATTTCATTCACGGATGCTTCCGTAGCTGGTTTTCCCTTCAGATTCTGAATTTCAGTATTCAGTTTTTTTACATATTTCCTGTTCCCAGCTTCTATATCTCCATCTGCTTCTACGGCAGCTTCTGTAATAATCCCTTCTGCAGATGTAATGCTGACTTTCACATTATATTCGCTCCAGATATCCTCATTCTCATCATCTTCCGACGTTCTGGATACATGTGCTGTTTTACTGTACGTTCCATCTGCTGCCACCTGATCCCCGGTCACTGCAAATGCTGTTACCGGGCAAAGTTCCACTGCCATTGCTGCGGCTACCGCCATGGCCATTGCTTTGGTCCTGACTCTTTTGTTGTTCATAAACTCCTCCTTCTTTTACCATAAAATTTTATAGTAGCTTATTATGTAACTATTCAGTGACCAATGGGGAGGTACTGAACAGTTACCTTATTATCAAGTTAGTCACTATTTCTACTATTAGTTGATAATATTTATCATTAGTTGTGACTAACCTATAATCAAAAAAAATAGACGTTATCTCTTTTCTCAGGAATGTACCTGACAGCTGCCTCTCTCTCATGGGCTTTTATCAAGAGAGAAGTACCTGTCAGATACATTCCTTTTCGTTTATTTGTAACTGTTCAGCACCTTCCCGGTAGCTATCGAATAGTTACATTTATTTGTTCTTTCTTTCCGCTCCCGCGCCCTGACTGACTGCCGGAAGGATTTTACGGCTCACCACGCCGATCAGAATACCTGTGACCGTTCCCGCGATCATCAGCACCGGCAGGTAATAGATCAGCTTCATATTTTCCAGCACACACATCGCAACCACGATCTGTCCGATGTTATGGGACACACCTCCGGCAATGCTTATGCCGATCATGGAAAATCCTTTGATCCGCTTCAATAGCAGCATCACCAGAAAACTTAAAATGCCCCCTGCCAGACTGTACAGGATCGACATGCCGTTTCCGAACATAAATCCCACCAGAAGCACCCGGAGTATCACTACCAGTAGCACTTCCATCGGTGCCAGGATATACAGCCCGGTGACCGTCACCAGATTGGCAACTCCTAATTTAATTCCCGGTATTCCCAGGTTGATGGGAATCAGGCTTTCCACATAACTGAAGATCATCGCCAATGCCACAAGCATCGCACCGCTCGATACCCTCCGGCTGATGCTGGCCAGACTGCGTTCCCTGCATCCATTTTTCTGCTGTTCCTGTTTTTTCATCTTCTCGTTTCCTTTCGGAGTATGTTGCTCGTAACTCTTCCACGACTTCACAGTCACCTTCTGAATCATTACGATTTCTCATCTTTCTTTCACTTCGCAATCGTATCCGGCACCAGCTCGTCATCTGCCGCCTTACTGTCCGTATCATTCTGACGGATCACTTCCACCACCAGTTTATGGGGCAGACATACGATGGTCTGTTTCTGACCGCTGATCCTGCCCTGCTCCTTGCAGTAGCCGTCTGGGCAGTCCGCTTCTTCCATATATGCCTGTCCGTCCTCGATGCGGATCACATTGTGAAATTCTCCTTCAGTAACTTCGATCGTCTGATCTTTCTCCAGCGGATAAGTTCCATAGATTTCTCCGTTCACGGTAATCTGTACCTGATCCCCCTTCGTCTCTCCGGTTACATGCATCACCAGAAGCATTACCAGAGCCACCAGCACGATTCCTCCTGCCAGCAGGATATCTCTTTTTTTCATATCTGCTCCTTATCTGTCATTTTTGAAAAGCGCAGATCTTACAGTCCCAGCCACAGACAGATCCCAAGCAGGATCAGTGCACGCAGAATCGTAAACCAGAACTCATTTCCTTTGAGCTTTCGGATTCCGCAGTGAATGTGCTTCTGTGGACAGATATCGATACACTTCTGACACTGGAAGCAATCATCGCTGACAGCCCAGTCACCATCCGACGGAAGGCCGATCTGAGACGGGCAGGTCTTCGTACATGCTTTACATCCTTTTCTGCAGTTTTCTCTCGTTCTGTGAAGGGCGAAAAAAGGCAGCACCGGAAGCAGAGAAAATACTGCTCCCATAGGGCAGAAGAACCTGCAAAAGAATCTTTCCTGTACACACATGCCAGCCATCAGAAGGAGCAGGATCACAAGACCGATCCCATAGCCTCCCAGACGGAAGTTTCCTGCATGGATCATGGAAAATACATCCCACGGGCTGGTTCCCTGCGCTTTTCCATATACTCCAGAATAACACAGAAGGACAATCAGCAACAGTACCAAATATTTCATATAACCTAAAATCCCGACTGCCTTTTCCGGAATCTTCACCGGTTTCTTTTTCCATTTTTTGCATACTTTTGTATACAGCGCATGCAGTGCGTCTCCAAACGCGCCAAACGCGCAGATAAATCCACAGAAGAATCTGCCAAATACCATAGTGTAGAGACAAATCACCAGAAGCACCGTCACAAACGATGTCATAGCAACCTTCTCACCTGCTCCTATCTGGGTAAAAATGTATTTTACCCCCGCAAATGCTGCGGTATAGACAGATGGAATAAATATAAAATAAAGAAGCTGAATCAATACCCGCAGCCAGGTATGTATTTTTTTTCTTTCTTTCGCTGTTAGATTATGTATATCCATAATTGCTGTCTTAATCCTCCTGGTTTGCTGCTTCTTCCAGTGCCTGTGCCACCGCTTCTTTGATACCGGTGGAACTGAAGGTTGCACCGCTGATCGTATCTACATCTGCACTCTGTGCTTCAAGGATTGACGGAATAATATCCTCTGCCATAGAAAGATATGCACCATCTTCTTTTTCTGCCGATGTGATATTGATTTCAGAAATCATTCCATTCTCAACAATCACTTCCACATCCACCGGTCCGCCAAATCCCTGTGCTTCTCCGGTATAAGTTCCGTCTGTGTAAGCACCGTCTGTGGTTGTGCCTTCCTTTGCTGCATCGACTGACTGTTCCTGTTCCAGTTCCGCCTGCTGCTCTCTGAGCTGTTCTTCTGCCTGTTCTTTTTTGTCGAGTACCGTGTTATATCCGTTCAGGCAGACAACGACAGCCACCACACTGATCGCTCTGGTCAAAAATTCTCCCATTGTCTGTTCTCTTTTCTTTCTTGTTTCTTACTTCCTCTTTGCGTTATTTAATGCCTGCTGGCATGCATCGATAATTGCCTGGGATGTACAGGTCGCTCTGGATACCGTATCGATGCCATCCAGATTACCTTTTTCCGTAATCTGTTTTACCACACCCGTCTTGCTTGATGTTCCGTTGACCGCTTTATTAATGTAGCTGTCGTTACCGGATCCTCCGTCTCCATACACATTATCAATTTTTATAATCTTATCATCTTGAATCGTCACCTGTGCAAACAGATTATATGCTTCAAAATCCATATCTGCATCCGGCAGACAAAGTACAGTTACCGGATATACACCATCTATGTAAGTACTTTCCGGTGGAAGATCCGGTTCCGGATCGTCATTTGTCCCATCGGAAATCTGCAGTTCTGTGACTGCCTGATTTAACTGCGCTGCCGCCTCATCAAGCTGCGTCTGTTCTGTCGCGTTTTTCAGTACCTTTCTGGCATCCTTCAGACGAACCTTTACTACTGCCCAGCTTGCAGAAGTATAGTCACTGCCGTTCAGTTCGTTGACCGCATCGATTGCTTTTTCCACTTCTTCGGTATTCAGCTGTACTACATTGTTATCATCATCGGTGTCCGTCTCTCCGTTGGTGACACGTTTTGCTTCTTCCAGCGCATTCTTTACCGCCTGGATCAGTCCCTTGGAACTATAAGTAGCACCGGATACGGTATCTACCTCTGTACTCTGTTTTTTCATCATCTGTGTGACCACATCCATGGCACGGCCGAAGAAAGCATCATCATCCTCTTCTCCGATGACCAGAACTGCCTTCAGAGTCTTTTCCTGGATCACAACAGCAACGGTGATATCTCCGTTATATCCTTCTGCGGTTCCATAGTAGACGCCCTCGTTATACGGAAGTGTTCCATTAACCGCTGTTGTATTATTCTCTGTATTTTCTTTGTTTTCCGTATTTGTTCCATCAGAACCGATGCTTCCTCCGTTTTCCGCAGCTACACTCTCTGTCGCTGCTGCCTGGCTCAGTGCATTCCGCACCGCCTTAATGATTCCGTTGGAACTGAAGGTTGCACCGGATACCGTATCAATACCATTAGTACTCTGTGCACCCAGGATCTGATTGATCACCCCGGAAGCTTTCTGGATATATTCACTTCCATCATTGGTCTCCACGATCTGAATATTACTGATCTTTCCACCGGTGATCACAACTTCTACCTTCAGATTTCCGGCAAATCCTGTTCCGGTTCCATAATAGGTTCCATCTTTATAAGCTGCCGGTTCCTGTACGCTTCCTACTGCCTCCGGTGTTGACTGGCTCTGACTTGTGGAAGTTCCTTCCTGTGAAGAACCCGTCGTACCACTGTCTTTTTCTCCGGTCAGTGCATTTTTTACCGCACTGATAATTCCTTTGGAACTATAGGTTGCACCGGATACCGTATCTACCTTTGTACTCTGCTTTTTAATAATCTGATCAATCAGACCTTTCGCCCGTCCGAAAAACGGTTCATCATCAGAAGCGCTCAAAATCTCGATGGATGTGATCTGTTTGTCTTTGATCGTAACCGCTACCGTGATATTTCCCCGATATCCGGTTCCACTCCCCTGATACACACCATCTTCCAGATCAAAGGAACCCTTTGCCTGTTCCTCTTCTTCTGCCGCTTCATCCTCTTTTGTTTCTTCTTCCGTGCTGGTCTTTACCACCGGTACTTCATCCTCCTGCTCCTGTGTATCCTCCACAGACGCTTTCGTCTCGTAAACCGGCACTTTATATCCATATAAAGATCCTGCCACACATGCCGCCACAACCGCAGCGGAAACAACCGGGGCAAAGGGTTTGCATTTTTCCAGCATTTCTCTGATGTCCATCTGCTTTCTCTCCTTTGTTTTCGAGTATTTTTATGTACTGACTTTGTAACTGTTCAGCGGCTTCCCGGTGGCGAGCCAAAATGCATCTAAACGTCTTCTGTGATCGCATTTGTACTTGAATGTTTAAGGATTTTCGCATAGCTTTTATTTATGAATCACTGTCACATCCATATCCGTAGTCAGACTGTCGGCGATTCCTTCTGTCACATACAGTTTTCCGTCTGCCGTTTCCATAATTGTTTCGAATTCATCGCTGTTTTTCCGCCAGAACTGTGCTGCTTTTTCTTCTCCCATAATAAACAGGGAAGTCGAAAGACCATCCGCAAGGGTTCCGTCATCGCTGACGATCGTTACAGAGATCAGCCCGCTGTCTGCCGGATATCCGGTAGCCGGATCAATAATATGATGATATGTCACGCCATCTTCCTCAAAATAACGTTCATAACCACCGGATGTGATCACCGCCTGATTTTCAATCTCCAGAATACCGAGATAATCTTCCGTATCATCCGGACTCTGGATCGCTACTTTCCATTTGCTGCCATCTGTTTTACATCCCAGAGCCTGTACATTACCCCCGAGATTTACCAACCCGCTTGTCACACCGCAGTCCTGATAGATCTGCATGATCTGAGCAGAGGTATATCCCTTTGCGATCCCACCCAGATCGATCTCCATGCCATCCCGGTCAAAAGAGATTTTTCTTGTGTCTTTGTCGTAATTCACTTTGGACGCATCGGCAAGTGTCAGCCTGTCCTTCAGTGTCGCATCATTCGGCACATGATACTCCTGCGTCGGAAATCCCCAGGCCTGCATCACCGGGTAAATCGCAATATCAAAAGCACCATCTGTCTTCTTGTACAGTTCCAGTGCCCGCTCCACCAGATATCCGCCATCCTCAGAAAGTGTTACCTCTCCTTTCTGATTCAGCTGATAGATTTCACTGTTCTCATCTCCGGTGGAAAGAAGGGCATCCAGAGCTTCCACTCTCTCTGCCGCCTTGTCAACTGCCTCCTGAGCATGCTCCCCATATGCAGTCAGTGTCATATAGGTATCCATGGCAAAGAGATCCCTGGACGCTTCTTCTGTTTTCTCGTTCGGATCTTTGCCGGATGCTTCTGTCTCTGTGTTTCCCGTCTCCTGCTCATCCTGCGCAGATTCTTCTGCAGTGCTTTCCTGTTTCGTTATATTTCCTGTCTCATCTTTCGTTGTTTTCCCACATCCGCTGATGACAAATGCAGGAATCAGACAGACCAGCAATACTTTTTTTAATTTCATTTATTAACCTCTTATTAGTCCTTTCTAACTTTCGATAGTATAAACTTTATTTCGTTTCATTGTCAATTCTTGATTTTCTTATTGTACATATTTTCTCATATTTTTCTCTGATGTCGAGAAATTTTTTATCTTTTTCATGTAATTGTTCAGTTTCTTCCTCTTCACAGTTCTTTCCTTACCAGATTTTTACCCAGATGCATTACTGTTCTCGACCTTCTCAGTAACACTCTCTAGAGCGTGTTTGAAAAAGGCTTTTCGTGAGCTGCGAGTCCCAGTTTGTGGGAGATTTTATCCGAATGAGGGCGGCGTAGCGGGCTACGGCAACCGAATGAGGGTAAAATATACCGCAAAGTGGGGCTTGCAGATTGCGGAAATGATTTTTCAGACAAGCTCTAGCGATATGTCTCAGCTTTTCTTTGATCTTCGCTCACAAAAAGCGTCTTGCGGAATATCACCAGCGAAGATTAACCTGTGTATATCCGTTTCGTCATATTCACCAGTGCTTTCTTGCTTTATCAGTGTGAACTTCCATATTATGTAATTTTTTGCTTTTTGGAAGCTCAATTATTTTACAAATCCACCCAAAATTAAACATATTTTTTCTATTATTCTATGCATTTTTACTTTTTTCTGTTATAATAATTTATAGTGAGAAATTGACTTTACTTACACTTGGAGGCTTGCAGATAATGAATAAAAAAAACGTTATAAACACACCAGCTACACATTCGGTTTCATCCGATTCTTCTTCCGCACGACGGAAAACTGAAGTCTCCGCCCAGATCACACTATCGGATTCGATTCTAACCGGAGCGATTGTCGAATATCGAAAAGCAGGTTATAACTTTATTCGACATATGCATACGAACATTGAAATCTATCGGATACTTTCCGGAGAATGCTATATGGATATTCAATCGGAGACCCTTCATTGCACGGAAGGTGATTTTATTATGATCCTGCCGGATGTGGTACATTCCTTTTATTTGAATGATACCTCAGACTGCGAATTCCAGCATATTCATTTTGATCCGAATATGTTTTCCACTGTTGTGCTTGAAGATGACGGGATTTTCCCGATTACCCTTCTTCATGCCGTACTGTTTTCTTCGCATTTTTACTACAGGCTCAGATCGGATGCTGTGATTGACGATCATCTTCAGAAGCTTATTGACTTGCATGCTTCTTATGAAAGTATGTTTACAGCTGCCAATCTTAATGTTTCCATGATGAATCTGATGCTCTATATTCTCGATCATACGAATCCGGTACAGGAATACGCTGATCCCAAGCTGAAGAACAGTTACGTAGCTTATGCACTGAATTATATTCATGAACACTATAATACCAAGATCTTACAGGAAGATATAGCTCAGCAATTACAGATCTCTGTCCGCTATCTGAGTAAGCTTTTCAAAAGCTATATGGGAGTGACATTATCAAACTATATTAATATTTACCGCATCAACCGTTCCATCCAGCTTATGCAGACTACCAGTCTGACGCTGACGGAGATTGCTCTGCAGGTAGGTTTTACAGACTCCCAGCATTACTCGAAGGTGTTTATGAATATCATCAATGAGGCACCATCCCAGTACAGGAAGGCAATTTAGTTAACGATTCAATGCCATTATCGAAGTCAATAATATTCCCTTCGATAATGGCATTTTGATATTCTAAAGTATGATTTCGCAGGTTCTGTTAATTGCATAAAAATAACGCCACCGGATATGATATCCGATGGCGTTATTTTTATGCCTTGCTGCCTGTATGTTCCATTTCCGGCATACCTGCATTCTTTTTCTTTAGGCTTTTCAGACTCTCTTCCAGATCATACCCCATCTGTTCGCTTCTCCAGTTAATGGATTCTTTGCACAAACAGAAAGCTCCAAAAGCACAAGCCAAAAATATCATGGTTGTTAAAATAATTATAAATGCAAACATATTTACTCCATCTCTTTTCTATTTGCCAACTAATCCAAGACCGTTCGGATGCGCATCTGAGTTCCGCATCCGAGACGATCTGTTAACGCCTGCTTAAGAAATTATCGTAACTGCGTAGTATCCTGGCAGCTACAGGCTTTCTAATCCTAATTAGTGAACTCTTTTTTTCTTCACCATAACCATAACAACTCCGGCTGCCAGGCAAAGAACTACCAGTCCGACTACATTAGTTGTATCTCCGGTTTTGGCTGCTTTTACGGAGTTATTGTTTCCGCTTACAGTTGTTGTTCCGGAAGATGTATTAGTGCTTCCATTGTTTCCGGAACCTGTGTTGGAAGTTCCATTGTTAGTGCCACCATTTGTGGAACCGTTGTTGATGTTCTCGTTGGTTGGATCTTTCTTAGGTTCTTCTTTTTTAGGTTCTTCTTTTTTAGGTTCTTCGTCTTTCTTATCTGCTTCTTTTACTTTCAGTTCTTCTTTTGCCTTGTTTACAGCATTTAAAGCAGTAGCCACTTCATCCTTAGTTGCTTTCGGATTACCAAGTACTTTCTTGGCTTCGTCAATGGCTGCCTGGAGAGCTTTCACAGAATCTTCGGTGTACTTATTGGTTTCGCCTGTCAGTTTTGCTGCTTCATCAACAACATTTCTCAGATTTCCTACCTCTACCAGAGCTTCTTTTGCTGCATTTACAGCTTCCAGCGCTTTATCCACAGTTTCCTGTGTTGCGTTTGTATCCTCAAGTACCTCCTGTGCTAATGCAATTGCATCTGTAAGAGCATTCCGGGATTCTTCGGAATATTTCTCTGTGTCTTTTACAAGTTCCTCAGCTTCTTTTACAGCTTCTTTCAGTTTATCTGTTTCAGCCGGTACTTTGATTTTTACAAGTGCTTTTATTGCTGTTTCTACAGCTTCTGTCTGTTTATCTACAGTTTCCTGTGTTGCGTTTGCATCCTCAAGTACTTTCTGTGCTGCGTCGACAGCTGCATTAAGAGCTGCCCGAGACTCTTCTGTATAAGTTGCTGTGTCTTGAGCAAATTCTCTTGCTTTTGCAATAGTTTCTACAAGAGCTTTTGTATCAACTGCCGGTTTCTTCGGTGTCAGATTTCTTCTTGCTGCTTTTACTCTCTGCATTGCAGCATCAATTTCATCCTGTGTTGCAGTTTCTGAAGCCAGCACTATCTCTGCTGATTCAATTGCTTCGTTAAGGGCATTCAGAGACTCTTCCGTATACATTTCCGGATTTTCTAATCCTCCAACAAATGCTTTCGCATCATTCACAGTTTCTTCAAGTTCAGCTTTCCCCGGTTTTTCAACAGAAGGTTCTTTTGTTTTCAGATTTTCCTTCGCCTCTGTTAAAGCAGTTAAAGCATCGTCAACTTCTTTCTGCGTTGCTTCCGGTTTATCCAGAACATCCTGCGCTGCCTTCATGGCATCTTCAAGCGTTTTCCAGGAATCTTCTGTGTATTTCTCTTTGTTTTCTTCGCTTGATGCAAATTCCTTTGCAGCATCAACAGCTTTTTTCAGTTCAGTTTTATCAACCACTGGTTTTTTTACTAATGCGTCCATTGCAGCATTTATAGCTGATGTCTGCGCATCTACAGTCTCCTGTGTTGCGTTTTCATCGTCCAATACATCCTGAGCTGCATCAATGACTGCCTGAAGAGCCTGCAGAGATTCTACGGTATAGGTTTCTGTCTCTTTCACAGTCTCTTTTGCCTGATAAACAAGAGTTTCCAGTCCTGATTTGTTAACCGGTACTTTAATTGCTACTAATTTAGCTTCGGCAGCTTTTACAGCGGCTGTCTGAGCATCTACCATTTCCTGTGTCGCATTTTCGTCATTCACTACCGCAGCTGCTACAGCTATCACCTTTTTAAGAGCGTCTCTGGATTCAGCTGTGTATTTGTCCTCTTGCGTTGTTTTAACAATTGCAAGGTTAATTGCATTGCTCAGTGCAGTTTTATCTGCTTTTCTTACCAGTGCAGCAATCTTAGCTTCTACATTTGCTTTTGCAGTATTTACTTCATCCTGGGTAACACCTGCTTTATCATAAACTTCCTGAGCTGCATTTACTGCAGTTTCAAGTTCTCCTCTGGATGCTGGTGTATAGGCATTTACCTCTGCAAGTTTATCTCTTGCAGTTTTAAGTACTTTCTCCAGTTCTGTAAGATCTGCTTCATCTGCAGTTCTTTTCAGTACGATATCCAGTTTGTCCAGCTGTGGAGCTTTGTTTGTATCCGGTGCTGTAAGGATCAGGGTTCCTGCTCCCGCTGTTGTCACTTTGATATCCAGTGTGAATGTCTTCACAGTAAGTGCGTTGTCTTCTTTAGTTGACGGGCAATCAACCTGAGCTGCTTCAATCTTATTGTCCGCTTCAGAAATCGCAAGTTTGTTTAACGCTCCGGCACGGTAAGTACCTGTTACTGTGTAGGTTCCGGGAACTACTGCTGTGTAAGCATATTTTGCATAATCTTTGTATGCCATACAGTTCAGGAATTTTCCATTACTTGCCCAGTCTTCAGAAGTAATAGTAAGCGGCCAATCCGGATCCGAATCTGAATCGTTGCTATTGATCAGTTCTGTAGCATGCTCTGCTTCCAGGGTCTTGGTCACTCCCTTTTCTCCCGGGAATCCAAATGGATTTTCTGCTGTATAGTTCGTAAATGCAAATGTTGCTTCGATTGTATGAGTTCTGTCTACGTGATCGAATGTATAAGTAGTTTTCTTTCCTACCGATGTTCCATCCACTTTTACGTCTGCAATCTCATATCCGTCTTTTGGTGCAATCGTAAATGTTACACTTTCATCTTCTGTAACAGTTACTTTGCCTTCTGTAAGACCATCTGCTGTGATGGTTCCGCCTTCACCTGCTGTAGCTGTGATGTCGAAAGATCCCAGCGTAACATTCCGCGGGCTGATGCTGAAGTAGTCAATTCCAGGACCCTTATTGGTATCCGGGGCTGTAATAGAAATCATTCCATCTCCGGGTGTTACTACTTCAATATCAAATTCTACAGTTCCGAAAACAACGTTTCCATTCTCTTTGGACGGGTTAACTACAACTTTTTTTTCTGCGATCTTTCCGGTTTTTTCTGTTATCTTAATACCATTTTTGGCATTTTCAGGAGAACCGCTGCGATATCTCATGACCACATGGTAGGTGCCGGCTTTGTCTGCGTGATATGCATATTTCAGGACATCCTTGAATGCCATATCTGTGACAAATTTTCCATTGCTTGCATCGTTGTTATCCGCAATCTTCATCGGCCAATCCTGATCAGAATCTGAATCATTGCTATTATTTAACTCTGTCGCAAATTCTGCTTCCAGCTTAGCGCTTGTTCCCGGTTTCCATGGGAATTTGAATCTGTCAGTTTCTGTATACTTTTCACGTGCTACAAGTGCTTTCTTTGCATTTTCCAGTGCTATGTATGCATTTCTGATAGTTGCTTCTGTTGCTTCTTCGTTTTCGACAACTGCTCTTGCTGCTTCCAGTGCTTCTGCATATGCACTCCAGCCTTCTTCCATGTACAGATTTTCCTGCGCTTCGTCAGGAGACTGAGTAATTAAAGTGTTCAGTTTTTCTTTTGTAATACCATCTGCATCTTTGATTGTGATTCTTGCAGAACTGTTGAAACCAATGATTGCATTGTCCGGTGTTTTCTCTGTCAGTTCGATAGAAAACACACGATCGCCGGTCATGTTCGTATTACGTCTTGTCTCTGCTGCTTTAACAGTTACTTCAGCTTGTCCATCATTCAGAGTAACTACCGGAGCTAATTCTGTATTAAAATCATCCTGAATTGCACTTCCCGGGTTAGGCTGGATCTTAGCTGTGATTGTTCCTTTTGTTCCACCTACACGTTTGATTTTCACATCCAGTGAAGATTCTTCATTCATTGTGTATGCAGAATCTTCAAGTTCAATCATTCCAACGCCACCGTTGTTGATTACGTAAGCTGCTTCCACACCGATTGCTGCATTTGTTTTTGCTACAAGCTTTAATGTGTGATCGCCATCTTCCAGATCACCGGATACAAAGATCTTTGCTCCTGTAGATCTGCTTTCCGCATGTGTATTGATCGTTTCTACCAACTGATCATCGATATAAACATCAGCGGCACCATGACCCGGGTCTGTTGTTCCCATCAGGTATACTTTTGTTCCGTGGAAGTTATAAGTAAAGCTTGCGTCAGCTCTATTGGACCAGGTATTCTGTCCGTTGATATACTGGCTTCCTGTCTGTGGATTCCAACCTGTACTGAATGTAAAACTGTTTGCTTCATTGACGCTGGTTGTTACCATACCTTCCGGCGCTGCTCCTGCCAGCTGGAATCCTTCGCTTGCTTTGTATACACCAACTTCACTTAACATCGGAACTTTTCCATCGGTTGTTCCTACTGTGATTTTCACCTGGGTTGCTGATACCGGTGCAGTTCTGACAAGTCTCTTGGATCCAACAGTCTCTCCGCTTTTCAGTGTCTGCCACTGTGCATCGTCAGATGCTTTGTACTCAACTTTATAACTGTTGATGTGCTGTCCTTTCTGAATTGCTTCCTCGATAGAAACCACATCAAACTTTTTCGCTGTGTTCCACTTAATGGTCAGGCTTCCGCTTGTTGTGCCGTCATTTGTTGTCCAGTATGTGGCATCATTTCCATCTACTACATTTCCCGGTTTGAATGCAGCATCGTTTCCACGAACATCAGATGCTACAATTGTGGTTCCTTCTGCTTTTGCCAGATTGGTTCTGAAAGACTCTTCCACATTCTGACCGAATTCTGTTATTCTGTTCAGGATCGGCTGATCTACTGTACCTTTGTTGTTTGGCGGTACATTCAGAAGCATAGTTGCATTATGTCCTACAGAATCAAAATACATGTTAGCAAGCTGGGCAACTGTCTTCGGAGTACATTTATTTGTTCCCCAGAACCATCCGGATGTAATACGTCCGTCACACTCCGGTACTGTCCATTTATTTCCATCTGCGTATCCGATGGTATATGGTGTAGTTCCGTTGCTATCAATTGTATTATTTGCCACATTTACTTTGGATTTTGCCCATGTGTTTTCGTGAGCAACACCATCTTCATTTCCGATCCAGCGAACGGTTGTATATGCCTGTGCTCCGAATAACATACAGTCAGCAGCATTACCGGCTTTTATTCCCTGGTGTGTCTGAATTGTATCGAACCATTTTTCAAATGTATATTCCTGTGCGTTTGCACCACTTCCTTTGGCCCCATCCATCCAGACTTCAACAAAATGCCCGTTGTTACCGTACTTTGAATTACCAAGAATTTCTTTTAACTGATTATTATAATACTCATTATAATCTAATACGTCATTTTCCTTGGTTGTTGGATTTCCATTGGCATCATAATAACCGTAAGATGGTTCATGGATATCCCATGGAGACAAGTAAAGACCCATGTCCATATCATATTTTGAACAGGCAGCTGAGATTTCCGCAAGAACATCTCCCTTACCATTCTTATAATCCGTATTTTTGATACAGTAATCTGTGTATTCGCTGTTCCAGATACAGAATCCGTCATGGTGCTTTGCTGTTACGATGATTTTCTTAAATCCTGCATTATGTAATGTGCCTACTAATGTATCTGCATCAAAATCATTTGTCAGTGTGAAGATTTCATTTGGTTGTTTCTTTCCGTAATGCTCTCCCCACTCTACTTCATTAAATGTATTCGGTCCGAAGTGACAGAATGCTGCCAGTTCATCCTTCTGATATTTGTACTGATTCGCGTCCGGTACAACTTCGTCCGATGCCGGTTCTGCAGTTCCAGTGGTTGTGCATTCGCTGTCGGTTATTCCATCCGTTCCTGCGGATACCGGTACAGGGTTTGCACCGACAGAGCCTAATATGGTAGAAGCGCCAAGAACCAATCCCAGAAATGCTGAAAGGGTCTTTTTCCTCATTTTTTTCTCCTTTTTGTTGGATGTTACAGACAGGAATCAGTGTTTTCTGATTCCTGTCTGTTTTAATTACTTATTTTTATCCTTCAAGAGTGGGACATTCTTAATCCTCTCTTTTACGTTTTACAACAACAGTTCCTGCAACCGCAGATGCTGCCAGGGTAAATAACCAGGCTGCTGCATTGGCTGTATCACCTGTTTTTGCAGCTCTGGCTGTAGATGTGCTGCCTGTGGTTGTTCCACCTGCATTTGTGCTTCCTGTGTTGGTATTTCCGGAAGTTGCTGCAGGTTTTGCGCCTGGCTGCGGTGTGGTGCTCGGGGTTGGGGTTGTAGTTGGTGTTGTAGTTGGGGTTGGGGTTGTAGTCGGGTCTGGCGTTGTAGTCGGTGTTGGGGCTGCCGGTCCTGGGGTAGGAGTCGGATCCTTCTTACCATCGTCTTTTGCTACCAGATTCTTGAAAGCTTCTTCGATAGCTTTATTCGCTTCCTCTACTTCTTCCTGAGTTACATTGTCACCATTCAGTACTTCCTGATACTTCTTGTAGACTTCCTCCAGATTTTTCAGAGATTCCTCTGTGTATTTATCCTTGTTCTCCAGAGCTTTGTCTGCATCTTTTGTAGTTTCCTGCAGTTTTTCTTTATCTGCCTTTGTTATAAATGTATCTTCTACTTCTTCTGTTCTGTCAGATTCTATTCCATCTACATCTACTACTGTTACGGCTACATTGTATCTGGTTCCTACCTTAAGGCCAGTCAACTTGTACTCTGTTCCTTCTATAGGCAATTCATTCTGTTTTTTATTATCCAGATATACATTATATCCAGGTGCCATCGCTCTTTCTGCAGCCGGTTCCCAGGTAACGATTGCTGTGGTATGAGTAATTTCAGATACTTTCACATTCGTAGGAGCGGATGGTTTTTCCGGGGCAGGTTCCTCGTTTTTAAGTGTTGTAAATGTGAAGGCTGCAGATCTTCCTGATTCATTTCCCGCTGCATCCACTGCACTTACTGTTACTGTGTATTCTGTATCCGGAGTAAGACCTGTCAGTTCAATTTCCAAACCTTCCACCAGCTTGTCCGTATTTACTTTTGTTTCATCTACATATACATTATATCCGGCTACTCCTACATTATCTGCAGATGCTGTCCAGGTAATCTTTGCTCCTGTCTGTGTCACATCTGATGCTGTTACACCTGCCGGTACAGATGGTGCTTCATTATCTTTCTCTTCTTCCGCCTCTAATGTTGTAAATGTAGCTGCATCAGATCTTGCGGATTCGTTTCCTGCTGCATCCACCGCACTTACTGTTACTGTATATTCTGTATTTGCTGTAAGTCCGGACAGTTCATATTCTGTAACCGTTACAGGGGAAGTGTTTACTCTGGATTCACCCAGATATACGTTATATCCGGCTACTCCTACATTATCTGTAGCTGCTGTCCAGGTAATCTTTGCTCCTGTCTGTGTCACGTCTGATGCTGTTACACCTGCCGGTACAGATGGTGCTTCGGTATCCTGTGTTTTTGGTGTTGTAAATGTAGCTGCTTCAGATCTCCCCGATTCATTTTCTGCTGCATCCACCGCAGTTACTTTTACTGAATAATTTGTCTCTTCTGTAAGAGCAGTTAAATCATATTCGGTAGTTGTTATAAGTGTTTCATTTACTTTTGCTTCATTTAAGTATACGTTATATCCAACTACTCCTACATTGTCTGTTGCTTCGCTCCAGGTAACTTTTGCTGTTGTTGTTGTAACATCTGTTACTACTACATTTGTCGGTGCTGATGGTGCTTCTGTATCTGCCGCATTTTTTGTTGTAAATGTATATACAGCTCCTTCTGAAACATTACCGGCTGCATCAACTGCTTTTACAGTTACTTTATATTCTGTTCCTGCTGTAAGACTTTCCAGTGCATATTCTGTTCCTGTTACAAGTGTCTCGCCGTTTACAGGAGTTTCAGAATCATTTACGTATACATTGTATCCTGCCACGCCTACATTATCTGTAGATGCTGTCCAGGTAACTTTTGCTGTTGTTGTTGTAATATCTGTTGCTGTTACCTCTGTTGGTGCTGTCGGTGCTTCTGTATCTGCTGCAGCTTTATCTACGTAAGTAATAATCGGTGTAATATGAGCAGATGGTTTGGTTGGGTTTTCGTTACATTTTGCTACTACACGGATGATGTCACCCTGAGTTACTTCAAGCTCTACCGGTTTTTCCCACTCTCCCACTTTCTCTTTACTATTTACAAGCGTTACACTCTTCTTCTCTGTGCCATTCACAAAGAGACCTAAGGTAACAGTTCCTCTTGTATTTCCAGGTTGACGAAGATATGGCTCGTCATCTTTTACATTGAACGTAACGGTTCCGCTCTTCGGTACTCGATATGCCATTGCAGTAGAGATATCTGTGCTTGGCGGTGCAGAAAGTAAACCGTGAACAGATGGATTTGTTGTTGTAATTGTTCCCTGTGGTGCATCAATACCAGGACCATAATATGTATGAGTAGCCCAGTTTGGCCATCCATCTTTATCGACTGCTGTCATATTCGCCCAGTCACCGGATCCGTCCTTTATCTGGCCGAACCAGACATTTCCCTGCTGTCCATTTATATAATCTAAAGTCCAGTTATATGTATTTTTCTGAGCGATTATATAATCGTTTGTATCTCCGTTTTCAGCAGCGATACGAAGAATCATTCCTGCTGTTACGTTATCTGTATCTGCCAGTTCGTTTGCACCGTTTAATACAGAAACCGTTGCTGTGTCTGCTACTGTGATATTTGCTTTCACTTCTTTTACGGTAGCCGGATTTTTGTCTGTATAAGGAACGCTCATGGTTGTTCCTTTTACTTCATAGTAACAATCTTTTAATTCTTTATCCGAACTTGCAACAACTGTATAAGTTACACTTTTCATTCCTTCGTAAGAAAGGGTGATTGTTGCTCCTCCTTTTACGATATCTGTTGCAGTAAGTTCCTTCTCACCCTCTTTGATCGTAACGGTAACACCTGCATCGATGATAACGTTTTTAAGGAAGTCTTCTACTGTTGTATTTTTCGGAAGGTCACTTACGTTTGTTCCGGAAACAGTATACACATTGGATCTCAGTACAAGTGCTGCTACTGCATCACTTTCCGCTGCTCCGATCTCCGGTACTGCTGTGATCTTGTGACCGAAGAAGTCGTGATCAATGGTATAACCGTTTCTGTCGACTACGACTTTACCAGCGTTGATTGCCGGAGAGTTTGCTGCAAGTTTGTATCCATCAAATACTGTTGTAGCGGTTGGATCTTCATGTCTTCTTGCACTATTGTCTTCTGCTACTGCACTCGGACCGGAACCTGGATCAACAAGTACTTTTGTGTTTGTGTTTGCGTCTACTTTTACAGCAGCTGCATCGTTCGGAAGGTTCGTTATATTGTAATATAAATTATTGCTGTAAGTCTTATTCCCTGCATTTTCAGGATTCCAATCTCTTACTTTAACTGGTGTTTTACTTGCAAAATAGAAAATATTATTTTCCATATCTACCGGACCATTATTCCGGTGAACTGTACTCCAGATTGTATCAAGACCTTCTTTGATAAAGAATGTATTGTTATAAACCTGGCAGTTTCCAGTGTTTCCGGCCGGATCCAGAGGTCCCATATCTTCATACTGACTGATATTGTAGCGGAATGTATTGTTGATGGACTCCGGACCACAGAACATGATGGTACTTGCTGTATTGCCATGACTGTAATTGTACTGATAGTTTGTTCCATCACCATAGTCAGCATCCCAAGGCTGTCCGTCGCCATTACCATTGGAAGCATTTAATGTTCTGAAGCACTCATTGTACTGGAAGATTGCATTTTTACATTTCTATGGCCAGATACCTGCTGCCACACGTCCTGCTCCAACGTTCTGTGTACCGTTTACATCACCATTTTCATTCAGACTTGGCTGATTCTTTGAATAGTCTTTGTAATTGATCTGCTCTGCCGCGTTCTCTGACACATTATACTGAACCAGTGGTCTGTCCAGATACATGGTTGTGATGGCATCTCCACCTACATGATTCAGATAGTTGTTCTCGATCACAACATTAGATGAAGCATATTTTGCCATTGTTGCATCTGATAATGCACCTGTTGTGAACTGTCTCCACTGATATGTATATCCGACTGCAATTCCCCAACGGTTTACAGTATCCAGAGAACAGTTTCTAATCTGGATATCATTGTATCTTGCGATTCCGGTTTCGCCTTCATTCGTTGGTTTTGCAACGATGAAATAGATACCACCATTTGTCATGTGTTTGTTATAAACGTTACCTGTTACGTTATGAATATAAAGATCATTTAATACGATATGATCTACAGTTCCATTGTCTTTTGCAACTCCGGCAACACCGGTTCGATCCATTGCGTATGCATCATTATACGCTTTATCTTTTTCGGTATCGGTTGCACTGTTTCTGTTGTTTGTCAGCTCAAGACCTTCGATTTCAAGGTATTCAGCATCTTCAATTAAAATACTGGAAGATACAGTACCTTTCCATTTATGGTTCTGGTTATCCAGCGGAGTACCATAATTCAGATCCCACTTTCCATGACCGTTTGTATTGATCTGTGGTCTGTTTCCCTCGCCATAAGCAGATATTCTTACCGGTGCTTCTGCAGTACCGCTATCTTCTTTTGTAAACTTAAGAGCCTGATCCTCAAATACAGATCCTCTTTTCAAAAGAACGGTATCTCCCGGCTCAAGATCAAGTGTATTTACTTTTTCAAGTGTCTGGAACGCCTTGCCTTCTGATGTTCCTTCATTGCTATCATTTCCCCCATTGGAATCAACATAATATGTTGTTCCGGTTGCGGTATTTCCCTCAGCCTTAACAGATACTGCCGGCATCATTGATGCGACTGTTGTTCCTGCAAGCAGAAGTGCTAACGTACCGCTCATCCATCTTTTCTTCATACCTTTTCTCCTTCCGTTATTGTATATTCTTCAAGGTGTACCGGTTCACATCTTTCATGTTTCCTTCCACCTGAGAATCGGTTTCATGCTGCGTGATCATATCGTCGTATTTTTGTTCACGCAGTTCTCTTTCGACTGCTATTCTTGCTGTTTCCAGGTCAGCGTTTTCTTCGCTGCCTCCAAATATCCAGTCGCGACTCTGGTAGTGCTGAAGAACCTCGTCTTCCGTCAGTTGCATTCCCTCCCGGGATGTATCGTTACAGTATTTTTCTTTCAGAGTACTGAGCTCATAGTCCAGATACAGCTGAAAGGTATACTCTTTCAGTCCGTAGATCACTTCGCCTTTTTTTACTTTCTCGCCTCTCTCTGCATTACCATCCTTCCAGCGTTTTTCCAGAGCCTCATAGCTGCTGTCTGCTACATCTCCGTTTTCTTCGGCAAGATCATATACTGCATGGATGTATTTTAACTGTTCTACTGTATTCCGGGTGAGGATCTCATAGCCGTATTGTCCGTCGTATTGCTTTTCCCAGAAATCTGTTCCGTATACGGCATCATAATCTTGTTGGATCTGCATCTTTGTGTCGTATTCCACAGAATTCATGCAGTTCACATACTCTTCTTTACTGATTGGATCCCCGGCTACAGTCAGATCGAATCGATTGGCACACTTGTATATGCCGACTCCGCCGGCAATTCCTGCAACTGCAATCACCGCTATGACAGCTCCGATCTTCATAAGCTGTTTTTTTCGATTCTTCATTATCTACCTCCTTCCGGCAATGTAGCCTGTTCCGTCTGCATACAGACTGTCTCAGTCTCTTTTCTTCTAATTATAACGATTCGTTTTTTTATCGGCTCGTTCTTTTGTGTTGATTCCATCATTTATTTTGTCAAATTCGGAACTACAATAAAATGCCACGTTAAAGCGGAATAGATTATTGAACAAAAAAAGAGCCATATCTTTTTCAGATATGACTCTCATAATTGTTACTATTGTTCTGATTACAGCACACGACGAACTGCAACGATCGGCCTGTACGCAGCGTTTCCGCTGATCTTAATACCGTCTTTTGCGTTACTTGCATGTACAATCTGTCCACCGCCCATGTAGATCGCTACATGACCTGCGTAGCAGATAATATCTCCAGGCATTGCCTCAGAGTAGGAAACTCCACGACCACAGCCTGCCATTGCTCCGGAGGAATGCGGAAGGGATACACCAAACTTTGCATATATACTCATGATAAATCCGGAACAGTCAGCACCGTTTGTCAGGCTTGTACCACCCCATACATAAGGATTGCCAACAAACTGGCATGCGTAATTAACAACGGACTGTCCTGTCGGGTTATATGATACGCTGCTGCCTGAGCTTCCTGATGAACTGGAAGAAGAACTTCCGTTGTCCTTGGATGTTGCTGCACTTGAGCTGCTGCCTGATGTATTGTTTTTACTGCTTGTGGAAGAACCGGAACTTGCAGCTGTATTACTGCCGGAAGTAGAGGAAGATTTCTTGCTTGCTTCTGCTGCTTTCTTTGCTGCCTCATCTGCTGCTTTTTTGTTTGCTTCTTCCTGTGCTTTCTTTGCAGCTTCTTCTGCTGCTGCCTTCTTAGCTGCTTCCTCGGCCGCTTTTCTTGCTGCCTCTTCCGCTGCTTTTTTCTCTTCTTCTTCAATTTTCCGGATCTCAGCATTCTGCTGACGAATCAGTTCCGTGTACTGTGCAGCCTGGTTCTGCGCCTGTGCGATCTGTGCATCATAATCACTGGAAGTTGCTTTCTTTTCTTCCAGCTGGGTCTGCATACTCGCCTGACGATTCTGATACTCCTGGTTCATCTCTTCCAGTTCTGCTTTCTCACTGTCCAGCTGATCCCCAAGGTCTTTTACCTGCTGTACAGTCTCTTTGAACTCTTCCAGACTGTTTCTGTCACTGTCATACATCTGCTGTACATATTCTGCCTGGTTCAGAAGACTGGTAAAGTCCGATGCCTGGAACAGCATCTGTGCCCATGCATCATCTCCACCCTTTTCATACAGATACTGGATTCTCTTCTTCATGGCTTCATACTGTTTCTGTTTATTTTCTTCTGCCACTGCCAGATCTGCTTTGGTCTGCTCGATCTGCGCTTCTTTATCGGATAACTCACCATCCAGAATCTCAATCTCAACCATAATATTTACCAGATCAGAATCCAGCTGATCGATCTCAGCAGAAAGTGTCTGTTTCTGGTCTTCCAGATTATTGATTTTAGACTCCTGTGCTGCAAGCTGACTCTGTGCTGCTGCCTTATCCTGTTTTAACTGATCTTTTCTGGATGCAGCACCGGCAGGTACTGCCTGTGAAATTGTCAGCATTAATCCTAATGTTAAACAAAGGATTCTTTTTTTCATACATTTCTCCTTTTATTGTTTTGCATTGTGTTATATATTCTTGTAATATTTACGAAATATTCTCTTTACATTCCTTAACATATTAACACAAAACCATTTTTCCTGCAACCCCTCAATGCTAAACTCATCTCAAATCATAGAAACTAAAGTTAATTTACTGTTTCCCTAATTCAAAAAAGGTCGTTAATAATTAGTTGTTAGCAGAGCTACATTATAAATGGAGAGAAAGATGGTTGTCGTCAGTCATCTTTTTTCTTTGTATGATAAAAAGTTTGGGAGGGTGTGCCTCGGTATGAGTCACACCCTCCCAAACTTAGAACTGTCTATTTCCCGACAGCCTTTCTTTGCATTTTTCTTATTGCGGTCCAATCAATTTTTCAAGTACCTGTGCTGCCGTCATATTACGCAGTCCATCCGGATCTCTCATACTGCTGGAGGACCAATGGAAACGGTCTACGTTATTCACATATGCTTTACTTGCGATACACAGATTATATTTGCCGGCTGCATCTGAATAATATTTCTTCATATATGCCTTTGCCAGTTTTACAGCCTCACTGTTCGTGCTTCCTGCTGTATTGACCGTACCGCTGATCTGAACTACCGGTGGTGTCGCATGAACGATCACCAGACTTCCATCCGAACACATGCCAAGAACAACCCACACATGACCGGTCATACTTACCACGTCACCAGGTGTAAATGTTCCACCGGAAACTTTTCCGTGCGATCCAAAACCTTTGTTGGTCAGATAAGCCGGGAATCCGGTAGATGTTGAACTGTATGCCGTTTCTTTCTGATTTGATTTCGTATTATATGTATTATAGACAGCCCAGCTGACCAGACCGGAACAGTCCAGACCATTCTGATACTCATATCGATGTTTCGTATAATTATACGAAGCTCCCTGCTGGTTATAGAACTGTTTCCACTTCGGGTTCATACCGATACGCAGTCCGTCTCCGTCTGTCCAGGCGTCATGACCGCCACCCCATACATACAGGGTGTTACCTACCGGCTGAATCATTGTTTTCAAAAACTTGGTCAGAGTCCCCATCGCCTGACTTTCTGTTCTCGATGCTTTTCCATCTGCTCCGATTTCAACACCGCCGATGACTGTACTTACCGCCATGGCTCCACTGCTGTAAAAATAATACTCTGAACCGTCAATATTCTGCCAGTCCGTCAGCATGGCACCGCTGCCGTTCATATAATATTTACTTCCACCAACGGTTGTCCAGCCTGTTGCCATCTTACCGGTCGTCGGATTCAGATAATACCAGGTACTTCCGATTTTCTGCCAGCCTGTCAGCATGGCACCGCTGCCGTTCATATAATACCAGTCACTGCCCAGTTGCAGCCAGCCTACTGCCATGGCTCCACTGCCTGTATTCAGATAATACTTGGATCCGCCGATGTTCTGGAAACCTGTCAGCATCTTTCCGTCACTCGCCAGATAATACCAGGTTACACCCAGTTTTAACCATCCGGTCGCGATGTTTCCGCTGCCCGGTTTCAGGTAATACCAGGTTCCATTTTGCTGTGACCAGCCTTCTACCATGGCTCCATCCTGATTCATGTAATATCGGGTTCCTCCAATGGTTGTCCAGCCCGTTGCCATATCGCCATTTCCCGGATTCAGATAATACCAGGTACTTCCGATTTTTCTCCAGCCCGTTGCCATGCCACCATTTCCCGGATTCAGATAATACCAGACATTCCCAATCTTTTTCCAGCCCTGCGCCATATCGCCATTTCCCGGATTCAGATAATACCAGGTTCCGCCGATTTTTCTCCAGCCGGTTACCATGTTACCGTTGCCCGGTTCCAGATAATACCAGCCGCTTGCGCGTTTTAGCCAGCCGGTTACCATCCAGCCACTGCCGTCAAAATAATACCAGGAACCATTGATTACTTTCCAGCTGTTTCTCGGATAGGAACCATCTGCTTCCCGATACCACCATCGGCCGCCACCGGACACCCAGCCTGCTGTGGAATCTGTCCGACTGCTTTCTGCTCTGTTCTGGGAAGTCTTTCCTTCCACCCAGACACCATCGCTGTTCACATAGTAGGCACCATTATCCACCCAGGTATCATGCTGCATCACACCGGAACCGTTCATGAAATAATATTTCCCATTCAGTTTCACCCATCCGGTAGCCATCGCTCCACTGGATGTAAGATAATACCATTCGCCGCCCAGTTTTTTCCAGCCAGTCGCCATCCAGCCATCTGATTCAAAGTAATACCATGAACCGTTGATCAGTTTCCAGGTACTCTTCGGATAACTCCCATCTGCATTTCGATACCACCATCGGCCGCCGCTGGACACCCAGCCTGCTGCTGTCGTTGTGGTTCTCACCCGCTGGTTTGTGCTCTGATTATTCTTCGCCGCATAACCCTCTACAGGTACAAGCAAGATACTGAGGCATAGAACCAGAGCCAGATATCTCCTGATTTTCTTATTCAGTTTTACCATTTGTTTCCCCTTTACTCCTTTTTGTGATCCTCTTCCATCTGACGGATCTGCCTGGCCACTTCACAGCTGCCCCGATGGATGCACCGTCTATATCCACAGTCCACTTCGGTCAGTTCGAGTCCTTCTTCCGTCTCTGTGAACTCACAGGTCACTGTCTGTGCCTGATTATACGTCCTGCAGAATCCGGAAAATATCTCCTCCCTGATTGCCTGTTCCACAAATATCACCGGCTTTCTTCTTTATTAATAGTGATCACGTTTGTTTTTCAAGGTATCTCACCATTACACACTTTGCGATGCACAGAATTCATACTAATCGCATAAATTCGTGAGATATGTCTCGGGTTTTCTGTGACCTTCGCTCACGAAAAACGCCTCGCAAAATAGTATCAGTGAACAGTAACAATTATGTTACCGTTTAAGTATAACTTTCTTCCTCATAAATATCAAGTGAAAATCCACAAAAAGAGATTGTTTTTTCCTCGTAATTCTTGACTTTTTTGCTAATTTATGCTATTCTTTAAAAGAAGTCTGAAAAAGAAGATCCTGGCTACTGACGGATATGTGGAGGAACCACAGGAAACCAGGATTCATATCGGCCGACCGTCTGGGCAGCAATGTAGAACATGATTACATTTGCTGCGTTTTTTTATTTACGGAACAGATGCATTCTTCACTTTTTGTTCCGTTTCGGGGGCAGACGTCCGGTCAGAAGAAAGGAGAAATAACTATGGGATACAAAACAGACATTGAAATCGCACAGGAATGCGAAATGAAACCGATCACCGAGATCGCAGCAAAAGCAGGTA